>MDTC01167052.1_pt1 | contig 122472 bp, 101 predicted proteins | sample 811181 | NCBI WGS metagenome assembly MDTC01 (sample SAMN05326644, study PRJNA326480) | marine metagenome | isolation source: seawater | place: Pacific Ocean: North | collected 2011
ATAGCTTTTGAGACGGTTCAGTTGTCGCTCGTTCACCACCGAGGTGAAGTCATCGTTGTCCCGCATGCTCGGATACCAGGTGGACACCACGTCGGTGAAGGCCTGGGTGAACGCTTCCTGCTGGGAGCGGTGAACCATTACGTAGTCCGGCGCGACGCAGGTTTGCCCGGCGTTGATGCATTTGCCCCAACTGATGCGCTCGGCCGCTTCTTTCATGGGGAAGGATTCATGAATCACCACCGGGGATTTGCCCCCCAGCTCCAACGTTACCGGAGTCAGGTTTTCCGCCGCTGCGGCCATCACGTGCTTGCCCACGTTGGTGGAGCCGGTAAAGATCAGGTGATCAAAGGGCAGCCTGGTAAAGGCAATGCCCACATCCGCTTCACCGCTGATCACCGCCACCTGATCCTCCGGATAGATTTCGGCGAGCATGGCTTGCATGGCGTCCGCTGCATTGGGGGTAAACTCCGACATTTTGATCATTACCCGGTTGCCGGCGGTGAGGGCGGCAATGGCGGCATCCAGTGCCAGGAAATAGGGATAATTCCAGGGTACGATGATGCCCACTACACCCAAAGGCTGACGAATGATCTTGGCCTTGGCCGGGCGCATGTTCACCGGCATGCTGCGGCGTTCCGGTTTCATCCATTTGCGTACATTCTTTACGTGATATTTGATCACTTCCACCAGTGAAACCAGTTCCACAAAGCGTGTTTCCGTGGGGCAGCGACAGCCGAAATCCTGGTTCACGGCCTCCACCAGCGCGTCTTCGTGGCGGATAATGGCGTTTTTCATGCGTTTGATGGTGCTGATCCGCTCTTCCGCGCTGGGCATGGGGTGGGCGTTATAAGCCGCTTTCTGGGCTTTAAAGATACGCTCCATTTCGACCATTTGCGGATTGTGATCGGCGATTTTGGCAACCTTGGCGACCATGTGAGTTTCCCTCTGTGTTTTCGTGTCAATTATATGTGGGAGCGCGACGGTTGGTGGAAAACCCCACACAAAACAGCCTCTGCAGCGCCCCGGGTAAACAACATATCCTGTTTTAGAGCTTTTGCTCTAGTTAGTCAATGGCGGCGAGTGACGGGGATTGGCTGAGTGCTTGCCGTTGGCTAAAACGGTAAGGCCATTGGATGTCCGTGATACGCAACTAACCCATATGGTCTATTGACCGCCACGGTGTCCGATTTCATTATTGCCAGCCGGCGTATCGAGAGGTGGATGTCCACGCATGAATAAAAACACACGCAACAGTTGGAAAGTCAGGGTGGAAAGCGGTTTTGAGGCGCTGGGCTTGATGATGGGCCGACATCCCTGGCTGTGGTTGCTGGGCTGTGTGCTGGTGGTGGGCGCCTTGTCGTCACAACTGGGCCGACTGGAAAAAGACACCAGCATCGAAGGGTTTCTGGAGAAAGGCTCAACTGAAATCCAGCGCTATGACGCGTTTAAGGAAACCTTTGGCCGGGATGAGATTTTTATTATCACCCTGGAAGTGGAGACGCCGTTTACGCAGGCCTTTGCCACGCAATTCCACGCCTTGCACCGGCAGCTTGAGGACGAAGTTCCCTATGTTGATAAAGTGGAATCCCTGGCCAATGCCCGTTACACCTATGGCGAGGACGATACACTATACATCGAACCATTGTTGCCCGAGGTGTTGCCGGAGGATCCCGTTGCACTGGAGCAGCTCAAACGCTATACCTTGCAAAACGAGAACTATCGCAATTTCCTCATTTCCGGTGATGGCCGGATGCTGGCCATATTGGTGCGCTTAAGCTCATTTACCTACACCCAGGATGCCAATGGTGACTGGCAGCGGGGGTACATGGGGGAAGATGAAACCCGGCAGGCCGATGCCCGCATTCGCGAAATACTGAAGCCATATCGGGGCGTACTTTCCGATGACATCCGGCTCACCGGCAGTATGCCCATTGCCATTACCCTGTCGCACATTCTGGAACGGGATTTTACCGTCTTTTCCGCGTTGGCCAATCTGTTGATCGGCGCGCTTCTGTTGGTGATTTTCCGGCGTTTGTCCGGTGCTTTTATGCCGCTCATCGTGATGTCGCTGGGAGTGTTGGTCACCATGAGCCTGATGGCCATACTGGGTACGCCGATTCAGGTCAGCACCTCGATTTTACCGGCTTTTCTGCTGGCCGTTTGCGTTGGGGACAGCATTCATCTGCTCACCATTTTCTATCGTAATTACGATGCCGGCGATGACAAGGTGCACGCCATGGCCGGTGCCCTGGGTCATACCGGACTGGCCATGCTGTTCACCAGTATTACCACCGCTGCCGGATTGGCTTCGTTTGCCACCTCGGATCTGACACCGGTTTCCGCCCTGGGTGTGTACGGCGGGCTCGGTTCCCTGATTGCGTTCCTGCTGACAGTATTGATATTGCCCTGTCTGATTACCCTGTTGCCCATAAAACGCAGGCCATTGCCCCAGGATGAACGTCAAGGCCTGCATACCGTGTTGGCGTGGTTTGCCCGGGTTTCCACGCACTATCCCAAACCTATTGTCGGTGCGGGTATGTTGCTGTTTGTTGTCGCCACCGTCATTGCCAGCCAGCTTACTTTCTCCCACTATCCTCTAGCCTGGTTGCCGCAGGACAATGCGGCGTTGCAGGGCATTCGCAACTATGAACAGCGTATGGGGTCCACCATCAACTTTGAAATTCAGCTGGATACGGGGCAGGATCGTGGCGTGATCAATGCGCCACTGTTGCAGGCGCTGGACAGGGTTCAGCAGCAAATTGTCACCTGGGAAACGGACAACTGGCGCATCGTCAAAACGCTCAGTGTGGTCAATATTATCAAGGAGGCCAATCGGGCATTGCATGACAATGATGACGCTGCGTTTTCCGTGCCCGATGACCCTGCTCTGATCAGCCAGGAATTGTTTCTGGTGGAACTGGATGAACCGGAAGATGTGTTGAGTGTGGTGGACAAGACTTATCGGGTCGCCCGTTTGACCGTCACTACACCCTGGTTTGACGCCATTCATACCCAGGCCGTAGTGGATCGGCTGCGGGCTCAGCTTGAAACAGAGTTGCAACCTTATGGGGTGGATATCAGCTTCACCGGAGTGGCGCCCATTATGGGGGTGACCTTTGCAAAAATGTTGATATCCACAGCGCAAAGCTATGGCTTTGCCGCCATTGTGATAACCCTGATGATGATCATGTTGATCGGCAACATTAAGTTGGGGTTACTCAGTATGATCCCCGCACTACTGCCGATTCTGATTGTGCTGGCGGTCATGCAGTTGCTGGGTGTGCGGTTGGACATGCTGACCATGCTGGTGGGCTCCATCGCCATCGGCCTGACCGTGGACGACAACATCCATTTTATGCATGGGTTTCGAAAAATGTATTTGAAAACCGGCGACCCTGCTTATGCGGTGCAAACCACCCTGCTGTCCACCGGGCGTGCCATGCTGATTACCTCCATCGTGTTGAGCATCGGCTTTTCCATCTATACCCAATCCCTGATGTCCAATATGGTTGCCTTCGGCATGATCACCGCGGGCTGCATTGTGCTGGCGCTACTGGCCACCTATCTGCTGGCGCCGGCGTTGATGATGCTGGCCCACAAACCCCGGCAGCAACAGCCGCCGGGAGTCACCAGCCGGAGTGTGCGGGCGCCGGCTGCCCAGTCACGGGCCGGGCTCTGACCGCAGGCAGCGGTGCCATACCCCGGCGCTCAGCGTCAATCCAGACTAAAAACAGCAGCTTAAGTGCGTGAATCGCGGTTAAATTATGTAAATTTGTCTGCCTATGCGGAATGATTCCGTTAATTTCCGCCTGGATTTGCTATCATTGATGGATTATTAATCAATAAAAACAAGACAGGCTGGGCTGAATGGGTAACTCCGTCAAACTCGAAGTATTAACAGGGCAGGAATTGATTGACCGTCGCCACGTTTCCGATGTTTCGCCGCAGCGTTTTGTGCGTGATTATTTTCTTCCCAACCGCCCACTGATTATTGAGGGTGCCACTGCCGGCTGGACCGCCGCCAGTTGGACGTTGGATAACCTCAGCCAGTATCTGCCGGACCAGAAGGTGTCGGTGCGAAACAATCAATCCGGCGTGCTGTTTGATGCCAATACCATGGCATTTGAGGCAACGGACATGCCCTTGCACCAGTACCTGCACCTGTTGCGCACCGGCGCCAACAGGACACCCATGTACCTGGCGCAAACCAATCTCGCCAGGATGGTGTATCGGCCGGAACGGTACGTGCCGCGGCTGGACTACCTGCGAACGGCGGATTATCACCTGCAAAGTAATATCTGGGTGGGCACACCCGGATTGGCGACACCTTGTCATTACGATTTTGCGCATAATTTTTACCATCAGATTTATGGCCACAAGCAGATCACGCTGTTCGCTCCGGAAGATGCTGCCGGTTTGTATCCCAATCCGAAGATCCCGGCCATCAGTTTGGTGGATGTGGCCGCACCGGACCTTGACCGCTTTCCTGCGTTCAGCCGCGCCACGCCGATTCAGTTTGTGGTCAGCCCCGGCGATTCGGTTTTTATCCCTGCCGGCTGGTGGCATTATGTGGCCTCCACCTATGACAATAATATTTCCATCAATCAATGGTTCCTGCGCCTGTGGAGCCGCAATACGCAGCAATTGAAAATGATTCCTCCCATGCTGAACCACGCGTTCCGTCATATGTTTTTGTCTGAAAACCGCTAACGCCATTGAGATAACCCTCCCCTCTTAGACAGCTATTAAAAAAAACTGGCGCGTCAGGTCAGTTACCGGTGTCACCTCACTCAGGGAAAATATTTCCGTTTGGCATTCTGAATGGAACGAGTGGGGCGCGGTGAATTTCATCACCCTATTGGGTGATTTATCCTGGTGTTCGCTTCTTCTACTCTGTGCTGAATAACAACAATCAAAGCCGAGTTTAAAGGAGATGAACCGTGCTCAATTCAAGACCGCGTAGCTGGAACACGCTGCTAAGATTATGTTTGTTTACCCCATTGTTTTCCTTTGCCGCCGGATGTAACGCGGGCTGGCAAAACGATCAGGAAATGGTATTGAAAATATCCTGGCGTGATGGATTTTTCTCGCAGGGGTTTCCCACGGATCTGCGCAATGATGATAACAATATCGATGTGGCTGATTTTCCACGGCCACTGCAACTCTTTTCATTAACCTATAAGAATCTGATTAACAACACAGACTTTGGTTTCTCACCGGCAATGCCTTTGTATATGCAGTTTGAAACCGGTCTGCAGGTGTCGCCCACCATGGCAATGCTTGGTCCAGTGGATTTTGACAGCAGCGATGCACCGGTACAGGTAATCGATATCGATCCGCAGTCGCCGGATTATGGGGCACGCTACCCATTGGCCATTGAGGTGACCACAGCCGCTGATCAGTATCGCCCACAGAATCTGCTGCAAGTGCGCCCTGTGGGCAAGCCGTTGCGCGAGAAAACCACCTATGCGCTGGTGGTTAAGCGCGAGTTTGCCGCCAATGCCGACACCATTGAGGCCAACGCTGAATTAACGGCGTTGCTGGAAGGCCGTAACCCCTGGTTTGTGAACCCACTGTTGTTGCCCGGCCAGGCGAGTAAGGCCAAGCAGGTCTACGCACCGTTGGCGCAGTTTATTGCGGCGCAGGATTGGGCCGCCGATGACATTATCGGCGCCACGGTCTGGACCACCGGTGAGGCCAGCCGTTATATCCGCAACGTGGTGGAGAAAACCGCCCAGTGGCAACCCTCGGCACCGCTGGTTGATTGGCAGTTGCGGGAAGAAACCGCCGACTATTGCGTACTGGAATCCAGCTGGCAGGCGCCGGTGTTACAGAAAGGGGTGATACCGTTTTTTACCGGCGGCACCATTGAATACGATGACCAGGGCAACCCTTTGGTGCAACGTACCCGTACCACACCGATCATCATTACCATTCCCAAACAGACCATGCCCGGCACGGGCTTTCCCATGTTGCATTATCACCATGGTACCGGCGGCTTGGCGACTCAGGTCTTTGAGCGCGGCTTGACCCAGGCCGATGGCAGCCAAAGCTATCTGGGGAGCCCGGCACAGGTGGCGGCGCAGCGGGGTTGGTCGGCCGCCGGCATGGGAGGACACCTGGGGGCCGATCACCAGGAGCAGCTGCGCCTGCTGGATATTCTGCTGGACCTGATTCCCGGCTTTACCCTGAATCACGCCACCTATAATTTCCTCAATCCACAGGCGATGCGGGATAACTTTGCCCAGATGGTGGCGGAACGTACTTTGTACCGCTCTCTGGTGATGAACCTGTCCCTGGATGCGGCGTTGTGTCCCGGTGCGACTTCCGCCAGCGGCGAGTTTTACTTCGACAGTAGCCGCCAGGCGGTGATGGGGCAGTCCCTGGGTTCCATGACGGCCACGGCGGTGGCAGCCAACGATCCGCAAGGTTATCCCGGATTGATCGCCACCGGCGCCGGTGATTTTGGCTTGGGGTTGGCCCTGTTCTATTCCATCGATGACACCGATGTGGGGGGTGTGATTGAAGATGTCTACCTGAACGTTGAGCCCGGGGCCGTGGTGGGGGATCTGTTCCATCCGGTCTGGGCGATGGCGGAACTGGCTTTAGCCCCGGCCAACATTTCCCTGCAGTCCGCAAAATGGTTCCAGGCGCCGCAAGATGCTCCGCCCGCCCCGCACATTATGGTGGTGGAAGGCCATTACGATGAGCAGGTGACCCTGCCCATGCAGCGGCCGTATCTGATCAGTCTGGGTGCGGATTTCGTCAATGAGGAATTGCCGCTGCCGGCACAGAGTCAGTTGTTGCCCGACCTTCAGGTGGCCGGTTACGAGCAGCGTTTTGCGCCGGTGTCCGCCAACCGGGACGGGCGCACGGTTGGGGTGGTGCGTTATATGGAAGACGGCATCATGACCGGACACCATGTGACGTTTCAGTATCCCCAGCCCCAGCATCAATACGGCTGCTTCCTGCAGGATCTGGCAGCCGGCCTGACACCCACCATCATTCGGGGCGAGAGCCTGGGAGGGAATTGCCGCTAACTCTGTGATTTGAAGTTGTTTTTTATGTTTGCGTTGGGTCGACGTCCAAGGCGCGATCCAACGCCATTTTTTTATCGTCGTTTTCCTATATTATAGGGGCATGAAAACCAAAGACCGCATCCTTCTAACCAGCCTCAAACTGTTCAACGAACAGGGCGAACGCAATGTGTCCACCAATCACATTGCGGCCTATCTCAATATCAGCCCCGGCAACCTGTACTACCACTTTCGTAACAAGAATGAGATTGTGTACCAGCTGTTCCTCCAGTATCAGGCGGAGGTGCAGAGTTTCATGACGCTGCCCCAGGACGGCGACATCACTTATGAAGATAAAGTCCACTATCTGGAATCCATTCTGAACAGCATGTGGGATTACCGCTTTCTACACCGGGATCTGCAGCATTTGCTGCAGGACGACGCCACCCTGCGTGATGCCTATCGGGCATTTTCGTCCCGCACTGTCGCCGATGGCCGCAACATATTGCTGTCCATGGCGGACTCCGGGGTGTTACTGGCCAGCCGCGAGCAGATCGACGCCCTGATCCTGAATATCTGGATACTGGTGGTGTCCTGGTCCTCGTTCCTGCAATCCATTTCCATTCAGCACAACGAAGCCGGAACGCTGCGTAAGGCGCTGCTCAAACGGGCCATCTACCAGATCATCGCGTTGGAGGAACCCTTTCTGTGCGATGACATCAAACCCCTGCTGCCGGAGCTGAAGAAAAAATACCTGGCCGGGGCCAGCACCGATCCCCTCACATTGTTCCCCACGGTTCTGGATGAGGTGGAAAACCGCTAGAAGGTTTTTTTCAGGCTGAAGGCGCCGCGTAATTCCCCCACCCTGAAACCAATAGCCTGGTCCTGTGGGTACTGGGTTTTCAGGGCGTGGCTGATCTGCCCTGAAATATGGGTGCCGTGGCAGTTCAGGCACTGCTGGCCGGTGGCAATGGCCTGCATGTAGCGGTAGGTTGCCACACCGTTTTCCACCACAACTTCCGATGCTTTCATGTTCTGTACCGGTGCTCCGCGGGCAATTTTATCCTGCCACAACGTCAGTACCTGTTGTTCCCAGGCATCGGGACTGTTGTCGGGGTTGCGTACCTTGTGGCTGGTGCGGGCCACTTCCCAGCCTTGTTGCGCAGACAAGCGCTGGGCAATACGGGGGGCGCTGGATTTGCAGACCTGGATGGCTTCCACCGGGCCGCCGGTGATCATAGTGGCCTGCAGCAGGGTCTTCAGTTCCCGGCCAAAGGCCTGGGTGATGGCTTGTGCTTCCTGTTCCAGTTGTGTCAGGTCGGGGGGTGCAGGCGATTCCGCCCGCGCTGACACCAGTAAGGTGCAGGCTGTGAAAAAAACGATGGCAATGCGCATTGGCTCCGCTCCATATTAAATTAGAGATTTCTAATAATACAGCATCCGCGCCCCATAATATTGATTCAGCTTAATATTTACCGTGAATTAGTCGCTTGTCTGGTGGCGGCCGTTGGCATACTCTGGCTGCACGATTCAGACTGATCAGGAGAGAATGATGGAACGCCGTACCTTTTTCGCACTGGGCCTGGCGGGGGTTGCCGGTTCAGTGGTTGCCTCCCGTACAGCATTGTCGGCGGACACTCCGGCGGACAGCGCCCTGGCCACCAAGCTGGCCGGCAGTGTGTATTACACCAAGGACAACCCCGGTCGCTGGAGTGCCAAAGCTGGGGGGCATGCGCCGGTGGTGGAATCCCGCAAGGGTATGGTGATGGTGACCACGCCCCATGAAATGAACGGCTATGAACACTATATCGTGAAGCATACCCTGTTCGATAAAGACATGAAGGTGATAGGCGAGACCCTGTTTGACCCCATGCAGGTCAAGGCTGCGGTATCCCAATATGAGATACAAGATTACAGCGGCATCGCCTACGCGCTTAGCATGTGCAACCTGCACGATTGCTGGCTGACCGAATTCACTATCTAGGCTGCGCGATCAATCGGAACGTTGCGCCAGCCACTGCGCGGTAATGGCCCAGGTGTGTTGCTGGGCCTTGCCGCCGGCGAAGACACCGGCATGCCCCCCGGGCACCACCTTAAACGTTTTATCGTCCATGCTGCCCAGCTCCATGATTTTTTTGGCGGCGTCGATGCTGACGATTTTGTCACTGGCGCCGGCAAACGCCAGCAGGCTGCTTTTGATCGCCGTCAGATCTGAAACCTGATCACCGATTCTTACTGAACCCTCTGCCAACGCGTTCTTGATACCGAAATCAAATACCAGTTGCTGTACGGTTGCACCCGGGTAGTCCGGCATGTTGTTGAACCACTCCCGCGTGGTGAGGTGGGCTTTCACATAGTCCCGATCGGACAGGTTGCGCACCAGGTCAAAGTAGCTCACCACCCCGGCCAGGGGATTGGTCATCTTGAACAGCACCGACAGCATATCGCCGGGCACATGAAAACGACTGGAATCGCTGAACGCCCTGGGGATAGGCAGGCGCCTGCTGTAACGTTTCACCCAGCTCAGTACTTTGCCGTAGGCATGGCTGGCGTGGAAATCGATGGGGCTGGCAATGGTGACGATATTGCGAATGTCGCCATTGCCGTGGGCACCGGCATAGAGCAGTGTCAGCAGCCCACCCATACAGTATCCCACCAGGGAAACCTGCTGTTGACCGCTGTGTTGTTGAACCTGTGCCACGGCGGTACGCATCCAGTGATTCACATAGGTGTCGATGGAAAGGTCGGAATCCTGGCGGGAGGGTGCGCCCCAGTTCACCAGGTACACCTGAAACCCCTGGGCATTCAGGAACCGCACCCAGCTGCGTTCTGCCATCAAATCGTAGATCCAGTGGAATACCCCCAGGGGTGGAACCAACAGAATGGGTGTACGGTGTTGCCGGGTTTGTGGATTGACGGCATCTCCGTCCAGTTCGAATGGGGCATCATCCTGGTGTGGATAGTAGCGAACTTCCATCAGGCCATCCGAGAACAGCACTTCGTGGTTGGTTTTGTCCGCCACAATAAAATGCTCGGTATGCGTGCGCCGTTCGATGGCGTTGCGTAGAAAAAAATAAGTCTGTTTCAAAAACGATGCTGAATCCGATGAAGCGGTCATGTGTTCAATGTCTCTTCAATAATCCACTGGCCGGCAAACATACCCGCTGCAGGCCAAATAGCAATGACGATAACCTCCACAGAGGGTGTAAAAATGGTAACCCATCCTCTGAATGGTGGATTAGGCCTTTAAAATCAAGACATCAAGTCTGACTGTCGGGTCGCAAATTGTCTCCGTCACCCACCCCGCAATTGAATTCCAATGGCGTACAGCCCGGGTCAGGCATAGACCGGTGCAGCGTTAGTCTCAAGGGTTATAAGCCGGTTACGAAACGCTACAGCTTGTAATGGAGAAAATGCTATTGGCTTCTATATTGGTAAGAATAGCTTAAGAAATGACCTGAATGAATAACCTGACTTCTATTATGGCTACCCTGGTATCCCGCTGCGCCCGGCTTGCGTTGTTGATCTGGGCGATGACGGGCGCCATGGTGAGCATCGGCCAGGTGGTGGCGTTGGACAGTGCTGTACAAGGCCAGTACCTGGGTGAATACATGACCGTGTGGCGTGATACGTCCGGCACGGCGGATTTGCAGCAGGTCATGGAGCAAAACCACTGGCAACCGGTTAATGATGCGATACCCAACTATGGCCATGCCAGCGATGTGTTCTGGTTTCGCCTTGAGCTGCAGGCGGCCCGGCGGGAGCGGAACTGGGTGCTGGTTATCTCCAATCCGCTGATCGACCTGGTGGATGTATATGGGGTCGACACGGACGGAGACAGGCTCTCTCAGTATTCAGGGGGCGCACAACGCAAGCAGACGGATCAGGCAATCCGGCATCGTTATTGGGTGGTGCCCATCAGGATGAGTCAACAGGGCATTCTGACCTACTACATCCGCGTTGAGAGTGATCATTCAGTGCAGTTGCCGGTGGCGGTGTGGCCCCTGCAGGCATTCGCCGCCCGCGATGAACGTGACACGATCATCACCGGTGTGTTGTTGGGTGCGCTGTTCATTATGTTGTTGTACAACCTGTTTCTGTACACCACATTGCGTGATCCTATTTATCTGGCCTATGTGGGGTCTGTGTTTGGATTCATGATGCTGCAGGTGTCGGTTAAAGGCTTCGGGCAGCGATTTCTATGGCCGGATCAGTATGCGGTCTCCTCGGTGGCGGTGTTTGTATCAGCGTACGTCACGATCTTTTTTGCCACCACCTTTGCCAGCGGTTTCATGCGTCTGCGTGAGCGCGGTTTCAGGCTGATGCCGTTGGTGGAGGTTTGCCGTTGGGGTGCGTTGGCCTGCGCCCTGCTGGTGGGCTGGATTCCCAATGACTGGCGATTATACCTGATGGTGTTTTTGGGTATATTGCCCATCCTGCTCGGCTTTATCGCTATCTTTTCCTACTACCGTACTGATGATCGGCCTATTCAGATTTTTGCTGCGGGTTGGATCGTGCTGTTGATCGGCTCCATGTTGTTTTTGCTGAATAAACTGGGGTGGGTCTCCGTCAATGTATGGACAGAACAGACCATGTCAGTGGGAACCATTATCGAAGTTATCCTGTTTTCCATGGCCTTGGGTGATCGCATCAACAACGAAAAGGAGTTGGCCATGCGGGCCAAGGCATCGCTCCTGCATGCCTTAAACGCTGAGCGGGAGGAAAAGCAAAAAATACTGATCAGCGAGGAGACCGCCAGCAAAGCCAAAGAGAAAACCCTGCAGATACGACAGGATGCCAATGTTCGACTGGAACAGGAAATTGACCAGCGCACGGTGGAGTTGCAGCGCGCCAACGAAGAACTGAGTCGGGTGGTGCAACTGGATTCATTGACCGGTGCCCTGAACCGGCATCACTTTAATGAATCCATTCATGCCCTGTTTCGGCAGGCCCGTGAAAGCAAATCACCCTGTAGTCTGCTGATGATAGACATCGATCATTTCAAACAGATTAATGATGAATACGGACACCTGGGGGGAGACCGTTGTCTGACCCGAGTGGCCAGTGTGTTGAAACGGTTGGTACAGGGCAGCGGAGCGCAGCTGTGGCGGTTTGGCGGCGAGGAATTTGCGGTACTGCTTGCGGCGAGCGATCAGCAGTCAGCCGTGGCCCTGGCCCAGACCATCCGGGCGGCCATGGAGGCCACCAGTTTTGTGGACGCCAATGGACCACGGCGCATTACCATCAGTATCGGTGTCGCCTGCCTGTACCCTGATGGTTTGCAACGGCCGGAACAATTGGTAGCGATGGCGGATGAGGCGCTGTACGCCGCCAAGGGCAGTGGGCGTAACCGGGTGCTGGCCTACCAGCAGGAGGAGGGGCAACATCATGGTTAGATGCCTGCTGGGTGCCGTGTGTCTGATGCTGACGCTGCTGATGCAAAGTGCCTATGGGGCAGGCACGACCGATACCTGGTACTACCTGCAGGATAGGGGGTTGTCGGTGACGGAGGTGGCAACCTCTGAACTTGAATGGCAGCGTTCTCTGTGGCAGGCACCGAATCTGGGTTTCACGCAGCATGCCTACTGGTTTCGCTACGCCATCCCGTCTGTGACGGTACAGGACGGCAGCTGGTACCTGTGGTTACATAATGCCATCCTGACGGAAGTTGATGTATGGGTGCAGCGCAATCAGATGCCGCCCGTTAAAGTGCAGCCTGCCGCCATGCGCATGCCGGCGTATCCCCTGCGGCTGGAATCCGGATCAGACTACGTGTTGTATTTACGGATTCAGTCCAATACCGCATTACAGTTGCCCGCGGAACTGGTGACGGAAACGGAACTGCTGACGCTGAAAGAAGAGCAGGATTCATTGTTCGGTTTGTTTGTGGGCATTCTGTTTTCCATGATGCTGTATAACCTGGTGCTGTATGTATCGGTGCGGGATAAATCATTCCTTCTGTACGTGGGGCATGCCTGCGCTTTGTTGTTTTTTGTGTTCAGCTGGCAGGGGCTGGGTAGTCGCTATCTATGGCCTCACTGGCCCGCTTTCCAGAATATGAGCGTGGCCTTGTCCACTTTTTCAGTCATTGGTTTTTCAACCTGGTTCTGTGGTGTTTTTCTCAGCATCAACCAACACAATTTCAAAGGCACGAGGGTGTTCTGGTTAGTGCGGAATCTTGGTTTTATGGGGCTGTTGGTCACACCGTTTATGCCCTATAGCTGGGCGATATTCAGTTCATCCTTCTTGAGTTTCTTTGCCGTGTTGATGGTCATCAGTGCTATGGTGGCGCGGGTATCCCTGCGTCACCGTCCCTCCCGCCTGTTCGTAATGGGGTGGACCATGTATGTCATTGGCGCCCTGGTCATGGGGCTCAACAAATTCGGTCTGATTGAGGTGACCCCCACGTCCGAAAATCTGATTTTGTGGGGCGCTGTATTTGATATGGTGTTGCTGTGCATTGCCTTGGGGGACAAGTTCCACGATGAGCGTAATCTGAAAATTCGGGCGCAGGAAATGGCCATCAAGGCTGTGCGCCGGGAGAAGAACGCGAAAGAAATGGCCATCAGTAAACAGCAGCAGGCTCAACGTGCCCTGCAGGAAGCAGCCGATGCTCAGGACCAGTACGCTCGCCTGTTGGAACGCCGGGTACGTGAGCGAACACTGGAACTGAAACGCACGCAACAGAATCTGGAGCACGTAAGTGAACTGGATGCGCTGACCAAGCTTAAAAATCGTCGCTACCTGGTGGATCGCCTTCAACAAGAGTTGAAAGCCTGCAAGGACAAGGGATGCTCTTTCGCCATTGTCATGGTGGACATTGATCATTTCAAGCAGGTCAACGATTCCCATGGCCATCTGGCCGGTGATGAATGCATTCGCAGCGTGGGGCGATTGATGCAGGACAGGTTACGCAATGGTGTGGATATAGTCTGCCGTTATGGCGGTGAGGAATTTGTCTTGATCCTGCCCGATACACGGGAGGCTGAGGCCATGGTCAAGGCAGAGAATATACGCAGTTACATTGCGCAGACACCGATCCTTTGCGAGCACCAGCGCATCATGGTGACCATCAGCGTGGGGGTGATGGTGGTGGATCCCGATGCTGTTCCCGCGCGCAGCGAGGAGGTGATACAGCAGGCGGATCAGGCGTTGTATCAGGCAAAACACCAGGGGCGAAATTGTGTTTGCCTGGCTTAGGCGCTGCTGGGTTGTTTGCGGTTATACTGTGGTGTGAAACGGGATTATCAAGGGTTGGAATGTGCATATGAATGGTGGGTACAGTTTGAGGGTGGTGATGGTGTGTGCCCTGGTGCTGGGTGCCACCGGCGTACCCGTTATTCTGGTGGGTAAAAAGCGCATGAATGGTTTTAGCGTCAAAGGTTTTCAGCGCATCTATCAATGATCGCGAAATCTGTGCCAGCTAATGTTACAGGTTGTGTCTGTGCCAACCTGGTCACGGCCTGGCATAATCCACCTGCGCTTTCCTCGCGCACCAGCCTGGTCAAACTATAATCAATAATGTTCATGATGATGTGAAGCACACAACACTAAAAACAAAGCCCGTCGCAACTCACTAACGCTAACAGACAGACTCAATCATCAGACGTGTTGTTCGCTTTATTCTTCTGAATGCAAACCACTTTTATTGTTTGTTTACACCAATGCATCGGCGATCCGTGCATTAGTGCGCTGCCCTGCGCGCTGTCTTTGGGGATCGCACCGTCGGACTGAGGAAGAAAACAATGCGTAGTATTAAAGCGAATAACATACTGGGATTACTATCAGCAGGTGCCTTCTGCGTGGGAGCCGCAGTCAGCACCGGTTCCGTGGCCGGGCAGGGCTCTGCGTTCCTGAATCATAACGGCCAGGGGCCGTTTGCGTTCAACACAGTGCCCACGCCGGAACACAATTATCGGTTGTTTGAAACTCTGCAGGTGCGTCCACTGGCCTTATCGCCCGACGGTAAGATGCTGTTTGCGGTGAACACCCCGGATAATCGTCTTGAAATGTTCCGGGTACATGGCAAAAAGCGCAGTAAATTAAAAGCCATGGGTTCGGTGTCCGTGGGCATGGAACCTGTATCCGTTGCCGTACGCAACCAACATGAAGTCTGGGTGGTGAATCATTTGTCGGATTCGGTCAGCATCATCAGGCTGGACGGCAGGCACGGTCAGGCCCGAGTGGTGCGTACCCTGCACGTGGGGGATGAGCCCCGCGATATTGTGTTTGGCGGCCCGGACGGCAATCTGGCTTTTATTACCACGGCGCACCGGGGGCAGAATACGGGGGATGATCCTGACCTGCACAACCCGGCGACAGGGCGCGCGGATGTTTGGGTGTTTGATGCCGATAACCTGGGCTCTGCGGCCGGCGGTGAGCGTCTTAATAAGCTGGTATTGTTCGCCGATACTCCGCGGGCGTTGGCCGTGAGCGCCGATGGCAGCCGTGTCTATGCCGCACCGTTTTACTCCGGAAACCGGACTACCGTTGCGTCCAAGGAGGCGGTGGCCACGGTGTATGCCGATCGGGTGGACCCCACCAATCCGTTCTTTTTCTTCGAGAATGACGGCTCCCGCCAGCCCCTGACTTCGCGCGTTGTAAAATACAAGGCCGGTGCTGATGGCAGCTACCATTGGTACGATGATCAGGGTACCAATTTTGATGCCTGGGTGCGGGTGCAACTGCCGGATTACGATGTGTTTACCATCGATGCCACACAATATCCGCCGCAGCAGATTCAGGCGCAAACCTATCCCCATGTGGGCACCACCTTGTTCAATATGGCGGTAAATCCGGTGAACGGTAAGGTGTATATTTCCAACACCGATGCCAACAATGACGTGCGCTTTGAAGGTCACAACCCCGGTATGGGGGTGACCTCCGTGCGGGGCGAAATCGTTGACAGTCGCATTACGGTATTGGATCCGGCCACCGGCGCCATGCAATACAACGATCTCAATCCGCACATCATAGACGGTGAGGGAGAGGGCGATCTCAGCCTGGCGTTTCCCCAGGACATGGCGGTCAGTGCCGATGGCGCCAAGTTGATGGTGGTGGCCCAGGGCTCTGGAAAACTGGCCATCTACGATACCGCGGACCTGGAAGGAGGCAGCATTACCGCCAACGCGAATAACCAGATTTCATTGAGTGCCGGTGGCCCCAGCGGTGTTGTTTACAATGATAAACCCGGCCAAGCCTATGTGATGACCCGCTTTGACAACGGCATCTCCGTGGTGGATGTGGCCGGGCGCAAAGAGGTTGCGCACACCACCCTGTATAACCCGGAGCCGGAACACATCATCGCCGGCCGCAGGTTTCTGTATGACGCCCGCTATACCTCGGCCAACGGTACCCAGGCCTGTGCCAGTTGCCATGTAGGCGGCGATATGGATCACCTGTCCTGGGATCTGGGCAACCCCGGAGGCGGGCCTTTACCCATTACCCGCAACGGTGAGCCGGAAGGCATTTTCACCTTTATTCCCGAGATCATCATTTCATTGTTGCCCACAGCCGCGCCGTTGTTTGACGCATTCCTGCCGGTGAAGGGGCCTATGACCACCCAAAGTCTGCGTGGGCTGGCCAACCACGGTGCCATGCACTGGCGGGGCGACCGTAATGGCGCCATTCAGCAGGACGGTACCCCTTACCTGGATGACAGCGGCAACCCGGTAGTATCCGCACAGCCTGATTCCGGTATGTTCAACGAGTTTCTGGCGTTCAGCTCGTTCAATGTTGCGTTCCCCGGCCTGGTGGGCCGTGATGACATGTTGACCGAGGCTGAGATGAGCGCCTTCACCCGCTTTGCCCTGGAGCTGATGTACCCACCCAATCCAATCCGGGCGCTGGATAATTCCCTGTCGCCCATTGAAGCCATGGGGGAAGCCATCTATCACCAGAAGATGCCGCAATTGGATGAAGACGGTATTCCGGTTTTGGATGAGAACGGCAATATGGTGATGACCGAGTTACCGGTGGACCGATTGCATAACTGCAATGGCTGCCACACCTATGATCCGCAGGGTAATCTTGGGTTCACGGACAAGCCCGGGTTCTTTGGTACCAGTGGCCGCCTCTCGTTCGAAAATCTGCCGATGGTGTTTAAGGTGGCGCACTTCCGCAATATGTACCAGAAGGTGGGTATGTTTGCGTCCTCGCCGGACAGCAACCGCACCCTGACACCCAGTCCGCAGATCAATCCCTCCATTCCGGCGGTGCGGGGTTATGGTTTCCAGCCCGATGGTGCCGTGGGCAGTGTGGAACATCACCTCACCGGCCAGGTATTCGTGAAAAATATGAATTTCAGTAATCCAATCGGGCCCAATCCCGGTGGTTTGCCCACCTTCAAGCTGGACGAATTCGGCGAGCCTTTGCCGATTCCCGATCCCGCCGGGTTCCAGGCGCGCCGGGCACTGAGTGCTTACCTGTTTGCGTTCGATTCCAACTTCAAGCCCATTGTCGGGCAGCAGGTAACCTATACCCGCCAGGCCGGTGGCGATGCCGGCGATCGCATCGGTTTGATGGCCTCGCGGGCAGCAATGGGGGAATGCGATCTGGTGGCCAAAGCCAATCTGTTAGGGCGCGAACGTGGCTTTATTTACGAATCCGGCCTGTACCGTAGCGACAGCTCGCTGTTCCCGCCATTGACCCCGGCGCAACTGCTGAGCCTTGCCACCAGTGACCGGCACGCGATTACGTTCACCTGCGTACCGGTGGGGACAGGCTACCGAATCGCCATCGACCGTAACGCCGATGGTGTGGCCGATGGGGATGAGCGTTTCGGTTCCCGTTGGCAATAGTGTCCATCCTTAGGCGACAACCCGTTCATGGGCGTTGCCAAAGGCCCCCGCCGGTCACGGTGGGGGTGCTTTGGTTGTGGCCGGACAGACTGTGATCGGATTGTAGTAATTGACCAGTGAAAACCGGCAATATCACCTAAGACGAAGCAGCCATTCCCACCTATACTCAGTTGTCAGATAACCCCTGCGGATGTGTCAGCGCAGATCATCGACATCGACCATAAGAACGTGCTTGAGGACAAAGCAATGCCAATAAACAAGATGGGACTCATGAATGCGCCATGGGGCATTTGTGGGTTCACCAGTTCACTGTATGCCCTGCATAACCACAGCCCCCAGAGTAAGCATGCGGCGCTGGAGGCGGGTGGCGAAAGCCCCACTAAAATCCTGGCTGAAATCAAAACCTATCTGCGCATGTTGCAGGCCGATGGGCGGCAGGACATTCTGGATTCAATCGAGCAGTTTACCCAAAGCTTTGCCGGGTTTAATAATTGGACCATCGCTTCCTACATCGAGCGTATTAATGCCGTGGTCGTCAATGGGGCGGACCAGCGTGATCCTAAATTTGGCATAGGGATGCCGCCGGCCGCGGTGGTGGATTATCTGAAGCGGGTTTGCGACTTCCCCAATGCCAAAGTGGCGGATCTCAGCAGCAATGCCACTGAGATGATTCTGGGTATGGGGACCACGAAATTGAACATGCCACTGTATGACGGTTTGGGGCATTATCTTTACCTGCGCAACAATACCATTCACAGCTGGGGGCAAACTTTCAGTGATACCGCCTCGGCGATGAACGGGGTGGGTGGGGTGACGGGAAGCGATTGGAAAGTTGTGTGTAAAATCGTTTTCTGACCTTTGCCCCTTAATCATTTCGTGATGTTATTCAGTGAGTTCAAGCGGGCGTTTTGAGGGTTTGAAATATATTTTTCAAACCCTATTTTCGCCTGCTGAAACTGGTTGTAGAATCCGCTTGTTTGAATCAGCGCGAAGCGTCTCTATGTACTCCAACACCGAAGGATAGCCCGGTATTTTTGGCCCCCCCTAGCGCGGGCGTTGCAATACCACTTTGCCGTGGCAGCAGACTGCTGGCGGCATGCAGTTTTGGTCTTTGCCTTTCGGCAGGCTTGCGGTGTTTGGTTTGTATGAGACTGAATTCGTACGATTATTTCAGAAGTGTTGCGATCGTCATGATCGTTGCCGGGCATTCCTATGGTGCCTGGACCATTGATACGGTTTGGGAAAAAACACTGGCTAACCTGATCACGGGTGGCACTGCTTTGTTTGTGTTTATTTCAGGCTTCTTCTTTCATCATGTGTTCTATCGAAATTTTCAGTATGGTGCCTTTCTTGAGAAAAAATACAAATTTGTATTTCAGCCCTATCTGATTCTGTCTCTGCTTGGCTTGTGCTTTTTCGTCGTCACCGCGGAGCCGTTGCCCTATAACAATGAGCTGGCCATAGGTGATCCCCAGGGCTGGGGGCAGTGGCTGCGTGCCATCGCGATCTATCTCTGGACCGGTAAGCTTGCCACGCCCTATTGGTATATCCCGTTTATCCTGATCATGTTTCTGTTGTCGCCTTTTTTCGTGTTGTATATCCGGCTCGCTGCCAGCGTGCGTATTGCCGCTTGTCTGTTGCTGTTGTGTGTGGCGGTGCTGATTCACCGGCCACAGGAGAACCTGTATCCACTGCGTTCAGTGCTTTACTTTATTCCGGTATATCTGCTGGGCATACTGAGTTCCATTCATCATGAGCAGGTGGCGCGGGCCCTGCGCGGCAAGACCGGGTTGCTGGGTGTTGCCGTGCTCAGCCTGGCGCTGTTTCAGGCCTTTTTTTATGAGGGCTATGGCAATTTTCATAAAGAAAAAATGTTTGTGTATGGCGGGGTGGATATTCTGCTTATCCAGAAAGTCGTGATGTGTTTTTTTCTGCTGTCGTGGTTACAGCACTATGAGCACCGCCATCTTCCCGTTTTGAAAATGCTGGCCTCTACCAGCTTTGCTGTTTTCTTCATCCACCCCTGGGTATTGTTTGCGCTTTCTGCCTCAGGCCTGCGGGCATTGCTTGACCTGTTGCCGGGGTTGATCGGCTTTGGCGTGACCTTCTGCCTGGTGTTGTGGGTAAGCGTGTTGACCGCGTACTTGATAAAAGCGTCCTTGAAAGACCGCAGCCGTTATCTGACGGGCTGGTAGCCTGGTCACATTGGGGCCAGGGCATCACGGTGTGGGGTGTTGCCACCACTCGCTACGGAGTGGATGCTGGGAACCTGGCGGCGAACGCCTCGTTTTCCACCTGTAAGCTGTTGACCAAAAAACTGATGGCATGATACTGCCCGGCCAACATCACCAGTTCGATGAGCTGTTCATCAGAAAACAGAGTACGTAACTGTTGCCAGGTTGTGCTGCTGATGGTGGCATCGGCATGCAGTTCGTCCACCATGCGTAACAGCGAGCGCTGTTCCTCGTTCCACAGGCTGTTGGTGATGGCCGATGCACAGGTATCGGCGATCTGCGCAGCATTGAATCCGGCTTGATGATGGTATGCAGTGACGTGCACACCCCATTCATATTCAGCCCCGCACAGGGCGCATGCTCTCAGAATCACCAGCTCCCGTTGCGCCACGCTGATGGAGCCCCGATCCAGCAATCCACCCTGCACTACCCGCGCCAGCACCCGCTCGTTGTGGGCGAGCGTGCGAAAAATATTCAGCGGTGGTATCCCCGGCGGCATAATCACCTGGAAAGATTTTTCCACCTGGGGGGAATAGGGTGCCTGCCGTGGAGGTACTCGTGGATTCGACATTGTTATGCTCCTGCGCTACATTATTTGTAGCTAAGATAGCGCTACAAATAATGTAGCGCAAGCGTTGCAGGTACAAAAAATGAATCAAAAGCGTCCGGCTATTGCAGAAATTATTGAATTGCTTGGCAAAAAATGGGTAATGAGAATAATCTGGGAGCTGCGTTCGGGGCCTCTTACCTTTCGGGAGCTGCAGGCGGCCTGCGGTGATATTTCCCCCACCACATTAAACAGCCGACTGAAGCTGCTCAAGCATTCGTTGTTGGTGGAAAACCAGGACAGCCAGGGCTATGGCCTGTCCCCGTTGGGAGAGGAGTTGCTGGAGATTTACCAGCCGTTGAAGGGGTGGGCTATCAAATGGCAGAAACGACTGTAATGTCGGGCTCGGCAAGCCAAGAATTGGAGTATCGGGTACACAGGGATCCGGCCGCGCTGGAGGACATACGGGGGCTCATTAATGCCGCCTATCGTGGTAAGGATGATGGTGCCGGTCGCTGGACCACCGAGCAGCACCTGGTGGACGGCGAGCGTATTACCGCCCAGGCGCTGGTGCAATTGATCCAGCAGAATGACAGTGACCTGATCGTTGGCTTTGCCGGGGATCGGCCCCGATGCTGCATCGCCGTGAAGCGGTTGGCGGATGCCGTAGAGTTCGGCACCTATGCGGTCGCCCCGGAATTACAGGGGCAGGGCTGTGGTAAGGCGCTGCTGCAGTACGCGGAAGCGTACGCCCGGGATTGGCACCACCGTTTTCAGGTTTGTGTGGTCAGCCAGAATACCGCCTTGATCGATTTTTACCGGCGCCGTGGCTATCGGCCTTCCGGTGACAGGCTCCCCTATCCGGTGGGGCAGGGTGTGGGCACCCCAAAGGTGGCGGCTCTGACCCTCACCGTGTTGGTGAAGGAGCGGCAGCCCGCAGGTGGCGGCGCTACGGGCGCCGCGGTGGTCGCTTAAGCCGCCTGCCTCGGCTAAGATTGGCGTAACATCAATCAAGCAAGACCTTTCAATAGCGGTAAGGAATCAACATGGATAATGTCTTCAGTCGTACCCGAACGACAGACCCGATCATCAGCGCGACCGCCTACAACCTGATCATCGGCTTGACCCTGTTATGGGGCTTTGGCTTGAACTGGTACATGGTGGAAACCATTCCGCCGCAATCCGTTGCCGGGGTGAGTCCCTGGATTTTGATTCTGGGTTTTCTGGCGTCCTGTTTTTTTGGGGTGTACCTGTACAGTAAATCCAGCAATCCCACGGTGAGTTTCATTGGCTATAACTTCGTGGTAGTGCCGTTCGGGTTTGTCGTCAATCTGGCGGTGAGTCGTTATGACCCGGACATCGTGGCTGAAGCCATCCGGGTGACGGGCCTGGTGACAGTGATCATGATGTGTCTGGGGTCCATGTTTCCCGCCTTTTTCCAAAAGATTGCCGGCGTGCTGACCATTGCCCTGCTGGTGGTTATTGTCGTCGAGCTGGTGGAGATCTTTGTCTTCGGTATTCATCACGGCATTCTGGATTGGATTGTGGTGGCCATCTTCTGTGGTTACATCGGCTATGACTGGGGCCGGGCCAACCAGATTCCCAAAACCATGGACAATGCCGTGGACAGTGCCGCCGCCCTGTATATGGATATTATTAACCTGTTCCTGCGTATTTTACGGATTCTGGGTCGTGAATAATCCAGCACGCCGCACAGGCCTGCCGCGTCGGTTGGGTCTTCGGCCGGCATTTGTGGTAAGTTATCAGTGGTGTGTGTCTACAGCCCGAAAAAAATAACTAACTCATTGAAAAACGGACTGTTTGTTATGAAGAGAGCAATCTGTCTAGTGTCATTTCTGGTCTTGCTGAGCGGTTGTACCGGCTACCGCATGACGTCCAATATTCCACCTTCCAGTAAAGCAATGGCCGCCACAGATTACCCGGTAACCGTCACCGCCGACGATCTTGATGTGCCTTATGAGGAGATTGGCCCTTTGGAAGTGGTGATTCGTCCTCCCACCCTGTTGAATGCCAAGCCGACACAACGTCATGCTCGCCTGGGGCTGATGCAAAAAGCCCGTGAGATAGGGGCCACAGCGGTGATTAAGGTGACCTACGAAGAGCAGTTTGATGTGGTGAGCTTCGGTCACATTAAAGCACAGGGCATGGCCGTTAAAATCAAATAATGACAGTGAGTAAACAAGGCATATGAATACTGTTGATCCCGATCAGGGGGCATTTTCCAGGGCATTAAAGGCGCTGCCCAAAGACCAACCGGTGGTGATGTTGAATCTGCTGGCGTTTCGCGAACAGGCCGTGTACGACGATGACAGCGAACCCTGCAGCGGGCGGCAAGCCTATGCCCGCTACAGTGCGCAGGCCATCAAGCATGTTGCTGCCTGTGGTGGTGAAGTGGTGTTCATGGGGGCGGCCCAGGTGCCCCTGGTGGCACCGCCCCATGAGCAGTGGGACGAGGTGCTGTTGGTGCGCTACCCGTCCATTGAAGCCTTTGTCGGCATGGTGATGAACCCGGAATACCAGGCTTTTGCCAAACATCGCACCGCCGCCCTCCGTGACGCCCGTCTGATCCCCATGCTGCAAGGCCGGGGCGCGTGAAGCTCTAGTCATGCTCTATGGCCAGCCTCACATTGCCTGTCACGAATGCGATGCCCTGCTGGCCACGGTGGCGGTGCCGCCGGGCAAAAAACTGGTCTGCCCGCGCTGCCGCTGCACACTGCGCAAGCCGGCCCGCGATCCCATCGACCGCGGGCTGGCGCTCAGTCTGACCTCCCTCACCTTGATGGTGCCTGCGTTTTTTATGCCCATTATGACCTTCAACATGCTGGGGCTGGATACGGTGGACACCATGGTCAAAGGGGTGCTGCATCTGTTTCAGGCGGGTTTCTGGTGGATGGCCCTGCTGGTGATGTTCTGCAGTATTGTGGCCCCCATGCTGCAAAATGCATTGGTACTGCTGATCTGCCTGTTGGTGCGGGCCGGACGTTACGGTGGTCTGTTGGTGCTGTTGCTGAAGTCGCAGAGTCGAATTGGCAGGTGGGCCATGCTGGAAGTCTATATGCTCAGCATTCTGGTGGCCTACATCAAGATGATTGATTCGGGGCAGGTGCATATGGGGGTGGGAATGATCTGCTTTTCCGGCATGATGCTGTCCACCACCTTGAACGCAGTGATGTTTGACACCCATCCCATCTGGGAAAAGGTCGGGCAAACTCGTGGAGGGCTGCATGAAAACCGCCCGCTCTGAGGGATTGGTGTTGTGTCTGGATTGTCAGCTGTTGGTACGGCAACCGCGCACCGGCGTGGGCGCCTGTCCCCGCTGTGGCAGTGCCCTCCATGGACGGATTCGCCACAGTATCTCTCATACCTGGGCCTTCGTGGTGGCGGCCTGGGTGTTGCTGGTGCCCGCCAATCTGTATCCCATTATGACCGTGGTGTATTTTGGCGAAGGTGAGCCGGATACCATTGTGTCCGGTGTTATCAAGCTGGCGGAAGAAGGTATGATTCCCATTGCGATAGTGGTATTTATTGCTAGTGTGGCGGTGCCCATGCTGAAGCTGCTGGGCATCATGTTGTTATTGTTTACGGTACACTTCAAATGGTCGCTCAGCAAAACAGAGTGTACGGTGCTGTATCGAATCATCGAGGTGATTGGAGCCTGGTCCATGCTGGATCTGTTTATGATATCTATTCTGGTAACGCTGGTGGATCTGGGAACAGTGGCTCAGATCAGTGCCGGGCCCGGTGCCACCGCGTTCGCCTCAGTGGTGGTGCTGACCATGTTTGCCGCCATGAGCTTCGACCCTCGTTTACTCTGGGATCTGCAGGAAGAACCGAATGACTGATCAGGAATATCAGGAAGCGCTGGTAAGGGAATCCAAATCCTTTTCCATTATCTGGCTGCTTCCCATGATCGCCGTGGTCATTGGCGGTTGGTTGCTGGTGAAATCCCTGATTGAGTCACCCATTGAAATTACCATCGATTTCCCCAGCGGGACCGGTATGGAAGTGGGTAAAACCAAAGTGATCTACGAAGGCATCACTGCCGGTATCGTCACCGATATTCGCTTGGATACCACGGATCTGGAGGGGGTTATTGCCACCGTTGAAATAGATCGGCGTGCGGAACCGCTGCTGCGGGAGAGTACCCAGTTCTGGCTGGTGAAACCGGAAATCAGCCTCAGTGGAGTGACCGGCCTGGAAACCATCGTGACCGGTAATTATATCGGCGTCAAAGTTGGGCTGACCGGGAAAAAATCCACTTACTTTAAAGCGCTCACCGATCCCCCGCCGCTGGATACCCAGGTGCCGGGCTTGCATCTGGAACTGCAAGCCCGCGATCTGGGCTCATTGCATGTGGACGCGCCGGTATTGTTCAAAAAAATTGTGGTGGGCAGCGTGACCCAATATGAACTGAAGCCCAAGCAGGATCTGGTCAGTATACGCGTTCATATTGAGCCCGAATACGCCGGCCTGGTGAGTCAGCAGAGTCGCTTCTGGAATGTCAGTGGGATCAAGGCCAGCGCCGATTTAAGTGGGGTGAACGTGCAGGCGGAATCCTTGCTGTCGGTGGTGCAGGGCGGGATCACTTTTGATGCGCCTGCCGTGACCGAAGACAACCCGGTGGCCAGGAACAAAGACGTGTATACCCTGTATGAGGATTTCGATGCCGCCCAACGTGGTGTGATGGCGCGCATCACCTTTCGCCCTCCGGTTACCCTGGAGCCGGAGAAAACCCGGGTTATGTTCAATGGTTTTGCAGTGGGGCTGGTGCAAACGGTGAGTTATGACAATGAGCAGCAAGCCGTTACCGCGGAGGTCAGCTTTCACCCCGAAGCAGCACCCTATCTTACCTCCGCCACCCGCTTCTGGCTGGTGAAGCCGGAAGTCTCCCTGCAGGGTGTCAGTGGCCTGGATACGTTGTTGCAAGGCAATCATATTGAAATGGAAGTTATGCAAGGCGGGCAACAGCAGGCACAGCGGGAATTCGTGGCGTTGCCGGAGGCGCCCAAGGTGGATTACTCGCGCCCGGGGTTGCACCTCAAGCTGGAAAGCGCCGCCATGAGTTCAGTCAGTCGCGGCACGCCCATCCTGTATCGTCAGGTGGCGGTGGGCCAGGTGCAGGCGGTATCGCTGTCACGCTCCCGTCGCAGTGTGATTGCCGACATCACCATCGAACCGCAGTATGCCGCGCTGGTCAATGAACATTCCCGCTTCTGGAAAGCCAGTGGCATTTCGGTGTCGGGCTCCATTACCAAACTGAAAGTGCGGGCAGAATCCCTCACCAGTATCCTGCAGGGCGGGATCGCCTTTTTTAATCCGGAGCAGGGCAGTGGCCCGAGCGTAGCCAACGGTCACGTGTTTAATCTGTACGACGATTATGAGCTGGCCCAGGAAAACGGCGTGGCAATTCGCCTTCGGCTCCCCAACAGCCAGGGCGTGGAAGCGGGCACCCTGATCAAGTTTCAGGGTTTCACCATTGGTGAGATAAAACGCATCGATCTCAATCCGGATCTCAGTGGGGTGACCGCCCACGCCCTGTTGCGGCAGTACCCGGAACGTTTTGCCGTGGAAGGCAGCCGCTTCTGGCTGGTACAGCCCAAGCTGGGCATCACCGGGGCCTCCAACCTGGATACGTTGTTGAAAGGTCAGTACATCGAAGTACAGCCGGGTGAAGGCGCCGCCCGTTATGAGTTTGTGGCGGCAACCGATCCCGTGTCGGTGATGCAACCGGAGGATGGACTGAACATTGTACTCACGGCGCGCCGCCTGAATTCCGTGCGGGAAGGCTTGCGGGTTTACTACCGGGATATAGTGGTGGGGCAGGTAACCGGCTACGAATTGAGTGCCACCGCTGATGAGGTGTTGGTGTACGCCAATATCAAGCCGCCGTACCACGCTCTGGTGCGGGCCGGCACCCGTTTCTGGAACGCCAGTGGTGTCAACATCGATGTGGGATTATTCAGCGGTGCCAGCATCAAAACCGAATCACTGGAGTCCATCCTGGCGGGCGGCATCTCGTTTGCCACCCCGGATGAGGGTCAAACCCTGGCCCCGGCCAAGCAGGGGGAGCGCTTTAAGCTGTACACCGAAGCCAATGAGGAATGGTTGCGCTGGAGCCCGAAGATCCCTCTGCGCTAGGGGCTGGGGCCGGTACAGGCACGGCATTGGCTCCAGCGGCGCCGTTGTGAGACTGGTTAGTCTGGCTTATGGCGGGCAAGTTTGCGATGATGTGCGGCGTTTTACCATAACAAATACAGTGTGCTCATGAACGCCAATAAACAAGTCAGCCTATCCGAGATCACCTCCGGCATCCTGCGTGCCATTCCCGAAGCCCCTGCTTTTGTCAGCGGTGTTCGCAGCATGATCAGTGCCGGTCCCGACAAGAAAATGTCCATTGGTCTGTTGCTGGAAAAGCAGGCACGACGCCATCCGGCCGGGGCGGCACTGAAGTTTGAAGATAAAGTCTGGAGTTATGCCGGCTTCAATGGCTGGGTTAACCGCATTGCCGCCCTGTATCAGAAGCTGGGTGTGGCCAATGGCGATGTTGTGGCCATCATGTCGGAAAACCGGCCGCAGATGCTGGCTTGCACGGCAGCGGCCGCCAAACTGGGTGCCATTGCCGGTATGGTTAATTATAACCAGCGCGATGAAGTGTTGAGTCACAGCCTGGGCCTGATTAAACCCAAAGTGATGGTGGTGGGCGACGAGAGCGTCGCCGCGGTGGAAGACACCGAATACAGCCCACTGAAAAACCAGAACGTGCGTCATTTGTGGCTGGGTGATGACCCGGCGTTGTGTCCGTTGGGGTATGAGGATCTGGAAACCCAGACCCGCCTGATGCCCAGTGTGAATCCGGAGAGCACCAAAACCATTCTCAGCCAACAACCCTGTTTTTATATCTTTACCTCCGGCACCACCGGCATGCCCAAGGCGTCGGTGATGTCTCACGGGCGCTGGTTGAAAGGCGGTGCGGGCATGGGCCTGCTGACTGCCCGCATGAATCACGAAGACACCATTTACGTGCCGTTGCCGTTGTACCACAACAACGCCTTAACGGTGAGCTGGGGTTCGGCGCTGGCCAGTGGTGCCTGTGTGGCGCTGACCAAAAAATTCAGTGTCTCCCGCTTCTGGGACGAAGTGCGTCAACATGACGCTACTGTGTTCTGTTACATCGGAGAGCTGTGCCGTTATCTGTTGAACCGCGAGCCGTCCCCACAGGATCGCCAGCATAATGTACGCACTGTGATCGGTAACGGACTGCGGCCCGAGATCTGGATGGAGTTCAAGGAGCGTTTCGGCATTGAGCGCGTGTGTGAATTCTACGGAGCCAGTGAATGCAACCTGGCGTTTGTGAACAGTTTCGATGTGGACTGCACTGCCGGGTTCTGCCCATTGCCGTTCGCGGTGGTGAAGTGTGATCCGGAAACCGAGGAACCGGTGCGGGGCAGTGATGGCCGCATGCGGCGGGTGGACACCGGCGGTGTGGGCTTGCTGATCACCAAGGTCAATCGCCTGGCTCCTTTTGACGGTTATACCGACGCCAGCGCCAGTGAGAAAAAACTGCTGCGCAACGTGTTCAAAGACGATGATTGCTGGTTCAACACCGGGGATCTGGTGCGCGATCAGGGCTTCAAGCACATCCAGTTTGTGGATCGACTGGGGGACACCTTCCGTTGGAAGGGTGAAAACGTGGCCACCACCGAAGTGGAAGCGGCGTTCAAACATGTAGATCAGATTGAGCAGGCCGTAGTGTACGGGGTGCAGGTGCCCAATGCCGATGGCCGCGCCGGCATGGCCGCGATTACCCTGCACGGTTCCCTGGAAGAATTTGATGGCAAGGGCCTGGCCCACACTCTGCAATCTTCACTGCCCGGCTACGCCATACCCTTATTTGTGCGGGTGCGGGATGAGCATGAGATCACCGGTACCTTTAAAAACCGTAAGGTGGAGTTGAAAAAAGAAGGATTCGATCCGGAACAGTGCGCGGATCCGGTGTTCATGCTGGATAACGATGCGCAGGAGTATGTGCCCCTGGATCACGCACGCTTCCAGAAAATTCAGGATGGTTCCATTCGCCTGTAACCGCCGGCGGTGTGGTGTAATGAATCCGTCACTGGCCTGCATCGCCCTGATTAGCCTATAGTTACAACATAACGTGCTGCACAACGAGCCAAAACCAGTGGGAGGCCGTCATGCTGCTAATCAGGCTGGCGCAACGTCAGGATCTCAAGGCCATTGTCGAACTGGCGCAGTCCAGCGGCGGTGGCCTTACCAATCTTCCGGCGGACGAAGCCACCATCGCGGCAAAACTGGCCCGCGCGGTCGATACGCACCAGCACCTCACCGATCATGGTGACGGCCTGTTCTGGTTTGTCCTGGAAGAGACCCAAAGCCGGCGCTTGGTGGGCGTTGCGGGAATCGAAAGCGCCATTGGCCTGGATCAGGCCTGCTATACCTACCGCGTCAGCACCATCGTTCATGCCTCCAAGACGCTCGGCGTCTACCATCAGTTTCCAACCCTGTTTCTCACCAGCGATCACAGCGGTTGCAGTGAACTGTGCTCGTTGTATCTGCATCCCGACTTTCGCCGCAGCCAGGCCGGCGCCTTGCTTTCGAAAAGTCGCTTTCTGTTTATTGCGCAGTTTCGCCAGCTGTTTGCCGACAAGCTGATCGCGGAACTGCGGGGTTACCTGGACGATAACGGCAACTCACCTTTTTGGGAGGGGTTGGGCCGGCATTTTTTCGACATTGAATTTACCCAGGCGGATTACTTAACCGCGTTAAATCAGAAGCAATTTATCGCTGAGCTTATGCCGCGCTATCCTTTCTATACACGCTTTTTACCGGCCTCGGCACGGCAGGTGATCGGCAAGGTGCACCGCCAGACCGAACCGGCCAAAAGATTACTGGAGCACGAAGGTTTTCGTTACGAAGGCTGCGTGGATATTTTTGATGCCGGCCCGACTCTGGAATGTTACGCGAATCGGGTGCGGGCAATACGGGACAGTTATCTGGCCAGTCAACTGCAGGTAGAAGCATTACACGGCTATCCGTTGCTGGTGGCCAATCCTCACCGCGCCGAATTCCGGTGCACCTTGTTGATGCCTCTGGGCGATGATCGGTTCCCGGCGGATACAGCGCAATTGTGGCATTTGTTGCAGTTGGATGCGCAGGACAAGGTGCGTTGCATCGTACTGAACAGGGAAGCCAGTCAAGATGAATAAATCCATATTGATCGATCAGCAATGGAGTGATGGCAACGGGGCACAGTGGCAGTCGCGGGATCCGGTTGACAACCATCCGCTCTGGGAAGGCAGGGCGGCAGACAGCACCCAGGTGGATGCGGCGGTGGCCTCGGCCCGTGCCGCGTTTTTCAGTTGGTCCGGGCTGACGCTGCAGCAGCGCCTGCAGTATGTGAATCGTTTTGTTGCGGCCTTACAGGAAAACGCCGAGTCACTGGCCAATCTGATCAGCCGTGAGTCCGGCAAAGCCCTGTGGGATGCACGTACTGAAGTGGCTGCCATGTCGGGTAAAGCGGCCATTTCGTTGCAGGCCTATGAAGAGCGCAGCGGCAGCCGCAGCAAGGTCACGGCACAGGGTGAGTTACTGCTGCGCCACAAACCCCATGGCGTGCTGGCGGTGTTCGGGCCCTTTAATTTTCCCGGCCACTTACCCAACGGCCACATCATACCGGCGTTGCTGGCGGGCAACACAGTGGTGTTCAAACCCAGTGAGCTGGTGCCGGCAGTGGCCTGCGCCATGCTGCAATTATGGCAGCAGGCAGGGTTACCACCGGGGGTGTTGAATATGGTATGCGGCGACAAGGTTACCGGTGCCGTGCTGGTGGCGCACCCGCAGCTGGACGGCATACTGTTTACCGGCAGCGCCCAGACCGGACGCTATCTGCATCAGCAGTTTGGCGGTCAACCCCAGAAAGTATTGGCGCTGGAAATGGGAGGCAATAACCCGCTGGTGGTGGAGCCGGTGAAGGATGTCCGCGCTGCGCTTTTCACCACCCTGTTTTCTGCCTTTGTCAGCAGCGGACAACGCTGCACCTGCGCCCGGCGCCTGTTGTTGCCCGCCGGTGAGTGGGGGGATCACTTTCAGGAAAAACTGGTCACCGCCTGCCAGCAGCTACAGGTGGCACCGGGCCTGGCGGACCCGCAACCGTTTATGGCGGCGGTGATCAACCCGGATGCGGTCAAGCATTTGCAGAATGGGTTGCAGTTGTTGCAGAACGTCGGTGGACAGTACTTGTTACCACCCAGGTTTCTGAATGAGAGCGGTACCTTGATGACCCCGGCGTTGATGGCAATGAGCGACGCACAACAGGCAGTGGATGAGGAACTGTTCGGCCCCGTGCTGCAGGTCTACCGTTACGCTGATCTGGATGAGGCCATCAGCCTGGCCAATGCCACCCGTTTTGGCCTGGCGGCGGGTATCATTACCGATCAGGCAAGCCACTTTGATGCATTCTACCAACGCAGCCGTGCCGGTATTGTCAATGCCAATAAACCGTTAACCGGTGCCAGCAGCGAGGCGCCTTTTGGCGGCATTGGCGCCAGTGGCAACCATCAACCCAGTGCCTATTATGCGGCGGACTACTGCGCCTATCCGGTGGCAACGCTCAGGGCGGATCAAGTGGCGTTGCCGGCGACGCTGCCCCCGGGGATACAACATGTCCTGTGAGGTGAATTTTGATGGCTTGGTTGGCCCCACTCATCACTATGCAGGATTGGCATTTGGCAATCTGGCCTCCATAGGCCACCAGGGTGCAGTATCCAATCCCCGTCAGGCGGCGTTGCAGGGGTTGGAAAAAATGCGCTGGTTGATGGATCGTGGCTTTATCCAGGGCGTGTTGCCGCCGCAATTGCGGCCGAATTTTTCGGTGCTGCGCCAGTTGGGATTTCAGGGTTCCCTGCAGGCCATCCTGACCCAGGTGTGGCAGCAGTCACCCCATCTGTTGAGCATGTGCAGTTCCGCTTCGGCCATGTGGGTGGCCAATGCCGCCACGGTGATACCGGCTTGTGATAACGAATCGCAACGTACGGTATTGGTGCCCGCCAACCTGCTCAGTCATTTTCACCGCAGCATTGAGGCGGCTGCCACCACATCCCTGTTGCGCTATGTGTTCGCTGACCGAAATTACTTTCAGGTGACTGCACCCTTGCCGGCAGTGGCGGCCTACGCCGATGAAGGGGCCGCCAACCACATGCGTATTGCGTTGCCCCGGCAGGCGGCATTGCATGTGTTTGTCTACGGTAATGATGCCAATGGCGGACGGACACCCAGCCGCTATCCATCCCGGCAAACCCGCGAAGCCAGCGCCGCCATCGCCCGTTTAGGGGGGCTTGCCGAGCAGCAGGTCATGCTGGTGAAACAGAATCCCGAGGCCATTGACGCCGGAGTATTTCACAACGATGTGATTGCCCTGTCCCATGATGGACTGTTGCTCTGCCACCAGCAGGCGTTTTTGAATCAGCTGCAGGTGTTGGATGAGGTGCGCTCGCGCAGTGGTGATCAGGTCACCATCGTGCAGGTGCCTGAGGCGGACGTCAGCCTGCAGCAGGCGGTATCCAGCTATTTGTTCAACAGCCAGATTCTGGGGGGCGCCGCCCATCGGGTGTTACTGCTGCCGGTGGAGTGTGAACAGGATGCAGCGGTGAAGCGGTATGTGGAAACGGAATTACGTCAACAACTGGCGCTGCAGGAGATTGCTTATGTGGATTTGCAGCAAAGCATGCGTAACGGCGGCGGCCCTGCTTGCCTGCGACTGCGGGGGAATCTGGACAAGGCAGCGTTACGGGCGTTAAAAGGCAGGCTGATCCTGGATGATGAACTGCACGAGCAGTTGGTGGCGTTGGTGCAGAAGGAGTATCCCGAGCGCCTGACACTGGAGCAATTGGCCGATTGGCAGTTTACCCGCCAGGTGATGGAAACCACACGTAACCTCTATCGGTTACTGGATTTGCCCCTGGCGCTGTTGGATGCATCATTGTAGGTGTTTCAGCAGTAATCCCGCACGCTGACCGGTTTCAACCCGACTGTTCAGGAACAGGCTGAAGCGTTCCTCGTCAATGGTAAAGGTGCCCCGGGCCTCCTGATAAATCGCCGTACCCGGGGGGTGCTGGCTAAAGTTCGGTAAGCCTTCATCCACTAAAAAACGGAACTGATCGGAAGCCCGGATAATTTCCTCGGCCACGGTAAATTGCCGCAGCGCTGGTTGCTGACGGCCGCCGGGCTCCTTTGTGTGCCAGGCCACTTCGGAACCCACCAAGTTAACCAGCCAGTGCCACAAGCGCTGGTCGTGGGGTTCGTCAGACTGCTGCAGGCTGCCGCACTCCAAGGTAAAGCTATCCGCCCCCAGCACATCCAACGAAAACTGGGAGAAAGTATTGGCGCGCCGGGTTTGGTGCACCAAGCCGCCGAAGCCTGCCTGCCACAGCTGCCCAAGCCAGCGGTCACTGTAGTGGCCGCTGTGTACCGGGGTCAGGGCAAAACGCTCAATACAGGAACGCTTGATGGTGCTGTGCAGATCCAGATGCAAATCCACCTGCGGTACCTGCTGCTGAAAACGCTGACAGACCTGCATCAGTTGGCGGGCCCGTGCTGCCTCACGGCTTTCCCCGGCCACCGGCTGGGGGGATGGGGTGCGGGTGAACAGGCGGTTCAGATTACTGTCCACATAACGCTGTTGGTGCCGGATGGCGTCAGGGTTGCCGAAAATCAGCAACAGCGGTCGCGAAGGGGCTAGCGCCGCCAACTGTAATTCGTTGTGCAGGCGTTGCAACAGATGGATGGGGCCGGTTTCATCACCGTGAATACCACAACTGAGAATGATTCCAGCCAAATTAGGTTTGTTTGGTCCGGGTTCAAAATAGACCCCTTCGCACCAGGTTTCCACGTCACACCTCCCCGTTATGCCTTAGCGAAATATAGCACGGGAAATTAATTACCCAGATTCGGTCATTTGGCGCCAAATGAAAGTCTTTGCGATATTTCGTATGTCTTGTGTATACGGGTTAATCAAAATTTCTGTGAAATGGTCTACAGTTTAAGCAGGGAATTTCAGAGAGCATTCGAGATTAGCCATGAAGTATCGGTCGATGTTATTGGCCAGCGCTGCCCTGCACGCTGGTATCGCAAATGGAATGGGCTTGGGGAATATCGACGTCCAGTCTTATTTGGGTTCACCTTTGGAAGCACAGATTCAGTTGTTGTCCCCTGGGGATTTGGGGGTGGCGGATATTCGTGTCAACCTGGCGCAGATGGAGGTGTATCAACGTTTTGATGCCCGCTATGAAGACAGCCACGGCAGCATCCAGTTTGATGTGGTGACCACTGCCCAGGGCCATAAGGCCGTGCTGGTGCGCACTTCCAAACGTATCGTGGAGCCTTTTCTGGACATTGTGGTGGAGCTCAGTTGGCCTTCAGGTACCACCTATCGTCGCTACAACCTGTTATTGGACCCCCCGGGTTACGCCTCGCGCTGGCGCAATCCGCAGGCGCAGTTCAGCCCCGTTGTGGCGCAGGCGGTGATCAGGCCGGCGCCGGTTGAACCCAAGCCCGTTGTAGCCAAGCCCGATACATCCAAGTCTGTTGTACCGGACATCGCCCTGGACGGCAGTTATGTGGTTCAGGCCGGGGATTCCCTGTGGAAAGTGGCAGGGAAATTCCGCGCTGCCACCGGCCTCTCCATTCAGCAAACAATGGATGTGTTGTACCAACACAATCCGCAGGCTTTTGTCCGTGGCGACAGAAGCCTGCTCAAATTAGGTGCCACCTTATCCGTGCCGGCCCAGGGGCTGGTGCAAGCGCCTGCATCACCGCGACTGGATCAATTGGCCAGTACTGGTTACCAGCAGCGCCAATCTGAGGTAACCTTCGCAGCAGACACCAAACCCTCCGCCACTGTGGTGGTGCCCGTGAGCGCTGCCGGTACTGAACAACAGATCAGTGAAGTGGATCAACTGAAAGCGCAGTTAGCGCAATTGCAGGCCGAGCGGGCAGAGCTGGTGGCGTTTCAGCAGAAGGTGCAGGCGGAAATGCTAAGAATGCAGGAACAGCGTGTTGCGATGAACGCGACCATTGCCCTGGCGCAGGAGTTGAGCGAGGAAATCAAGGCAGAAGCGCAAGCTGAGACACTGGCGCCGGAGCCACCACCACCGACCCTGCAGCAGGTTGCGTCGCAAACCTCTGCATTGCAACAAACCAAGCCACCTGCGCAGTCGGCGCCGTTGCCGGAAACCCCGTCACGGGGTGCTGTGGCTCAGGATCTGATTGGTGCAGGCAGCAATGACCCGAACACCCTTATCGAGAAATCCGGTGCTGGATTCTGGTACCTGCTGGCCATGCTGCCGCTTGGCCTGCTGCTGGCGATGATGGGGCTAAGAGCACGTAAGGTTGATGAAATCAAACGCACGGAAGCAATCCGTGATGAAGACCTGTATGAGTTGGTGTTTGGTACCAAACGTGACCGCAGCAAAGCGGATGCACCGGACCAGGTACAAAAGGCCATTCATCAGATCAAGGAAAAGGCTGCCCATCAGGAAGCCGCTTTGATGCAGGTGCGCAAAGAAAAAGAAGAGGAAGAAGCCAGTAAAGACGATGTTGATCAGATGATCGACCTTTACATTCTGTACAAGCAGTATCAGAAAGCCCTGGCTGTTATTCATGCTGAGATTGCCAAGCGGCCGGGCCGTAAGGATCTGCGTCTGCGGTTAATGCAGGTGTACGCCAAATCCCAGGATTGGGATGCGTTTGACGAGCAGATGGAAGTGCTGCGCAGAATGGGTGACGAGGACGTCATTAAAATTGCAGAACAGCTGCGTGGTGATTTTGAGTACGAGACACTGCATCGGGACGCAAGCTGAACTGAGTCAGGAAAGCCACCGTCAGGTGGCTTTTTTTTTGCCTGCTAATGTCCGATGAGGGAATGTTCCTGCGCTTTCACCACGGCTTCAGTCCGATTGCGCGCCTGAAGTTTTCCAAAGATGTTTTGTAAATGCCATTTGACGGTGGTCAGCGCAATCTGAGAGCGGCTGGCGATTTTCTTGTTGCACAGCCCTTCGGCCAACAACTTCAGTATCTCGTATTCTTTTTCTGTTAATCCCAGCTGGCGGCAGCTTTCCAGTTTGGCGGAACGGCTGACATCAAGCGGGTGTTGCCCGGCAGCAGTATGGTTATCTGCCGTACCCGCCTGTAATTGAGTGCGAATCTCGCTGATAAAGCTGGGAACCAGGAGGGCATCGAAAGCCCGTTTCTGGTCCACCTCCAACCATACTTTGCCCCAGCCAAAATCATCCCTCAGCATGGTTTGTAAAAAACCGTATTTCTGTGCCAGTTGCATGGCTTCGTTGATGCTTTTGATGGCGTCCTGTTTTTGCCCCAGCTCGTATTCACATAACGCCTTGATGTTGGCAAATTGCGTGCGGCAGCGGTTATCGCGCAGGTGCAGACTTTTGATCAGGCCTTTGACGGCGTAGATCAACGCGCTGGTGAAATTCTTTTGTTCCAGCAACACCATGATGTAACACTTGATCCAGAATAAACGTTCTTTGTCCAGTTGATCTTCAAACAGCGATTCGATGGTCAGATTATTAAGGTCCATCTCATATTGGGTTGCTGCCGGCAACACGGATTTACCCTGGGAGCGCAGAATACGCATGGTCTCAAAACACAGAATGGCGTTGAGGCCGGTATTTTCCCGGTTGACGACCCGCTTTTTGATCGTCTCCATTTCCCGGTTGGCCGCTTCGTGATCGCCGCTATTGATCAGCAGTCGGGTCAGGCCCACCTGCGCCACCACACTGGTGTAAGTCCATTCCGATTGAGTCAACACCGGTATGGATTCCAGGTACAGCGTTTTCGCTTCTGGCATGTGGTTGCGTTCATGCAGGAAGTCAGCGATGCCGCTTTGCACCATGGCGATGGCCAGGTCAACGGCGAGCATGTCATCACCTGATTCAGATTGGCATTTGTTTTGTTTCAGTTCCTGCAGGTAAAGTTGCGCGGCCTCCAGCACGGTACCGGTTTCACCTTCGTTGAACTCAAAACGCCAGTACAGCATGCGGGCATGGCTCAAGTGGCTCAGATTGTGATTGGACTGATGGAAGCGGATGGCTTTCAGCAAAGCTTCTTTTGATACCCCGGATGCGCCCACTGCATGCAACATATTGGCATAAAAGCTCAGAACTTCCCCTTGGAACAGGCTGTGTTTGTCCAGGCACTGCTCCAGCAGCGTCGCGCTTTGATGACAAGGTGGGCGTGGATAATCAAAAATCTGAGTCAGGGTGCGCAACACCAGCAGGTTATCCTGCAACTCAATTGCGGGGGTATCGTATTGCTCGATCAGTTGGATCCAGCGGTTCGCTTCTTTGATGCGTCGCTGCAGAATCAGCGCCCAGCAGTAATACAGGGCCAGCTCGGTTTGCGCCAGGCAGTCGTCCGCCGGGATGTGTTCCATCAGTTGGAGTAACGAAGATGCGTTGCGTTGCTCAAACCAGGTGCGGCATTTGGACAGTATGATGTCCTGTGCCCAGGCTTTCTTGATGGATTGAATCAGGTATCCAAGACAGCGCTCATCGAAATGGCTATCCGTCAGCCAGGGTTCGGAGCGCTTCAGAATATTGGGCAGTAAATCCCGGTATTGATTCAACAGGCAGTGAAAAAAGAAGGGTTGTATCAGTTGCGACCAGACGAACCGATCCTGTTCGGTGTCGTGTACAAACAGCAGTGGGATGTAACGCTGCAACCAACGGCGGGTTTCAGCACCCGGCACGCCCAGCAGCCGGGTGGCCTGCTGCAGATTGAATTCCCGCAGAATTGACAGGCTGGCCAGGCGCAGCACTTCCATGGGTTCCAGGTAACTGACCAGGTTGTGTTCGATCCAATTGCATAACAGCTGATGGCGTGGTGTACCGGATACCGGAGCATTGCTCAACAGTTGGGTGAGGGCGGCCGGTATGCCATCGGTTAACTGCAATAATCTGCGCGCATCATGATCGTTGGGGGCGCCCCCGTATAAAGCCAGCAGGGACTGAATTTCTGCTTCCGTCATACGTAGATCATCCATGGCAAGATGCAACATCCGGGTGTCATTGAATAAACGGTGATTAAGCAATGGCACGAAATCGTCGACGGCCAGGTAAAGCCGAATCTGGCCGGGGAATGCTTTGCTGCTTTCGATCAGATAGTGGATCAGGGAGCCATGCTGGCGCGTGTCCAGGCCATCGATCAGCAGGTGTAGCGTATCTCGCCTGGCAGGCTTGCCGAGCAACGCCTGTAGCAATTCCGTCAATGAGGAGAGTGTTGTGCCGGTGGCTTCGGGCAAGGCGTGGCGCAGGTGCTGTAACAGACTGCCGAGAGCGTTGTGTTGATCGATATCGATGGCCAGAACCCGGCGTGGGGATATGGTAAGCAGGAGCAACTGGGTCAATTGGCGCAACAGGATGGTTTTGCCCAAACCCCGGGGAGCACCGATCCACACCGTGTTGAGGTGGGTACGCAAAATTCTGTCTGTGAGCCGACTGCGGGGTAGTGTACATTGCAAATCGGTCGCCGCTGCCACGGTCTTGTTATTTGTTGCTTTCATCGCTCGATCTTTGGGCACTACTCTGGTCGTCGGTCAAAAGTGAATGCGATGTTGTGCCTGAATTCTAGCCCTGGTGTTTGTGCACTAGCAATGACTTCCTTGGATCAACACCCATGCTAAGGGAGGGTGTTATCTTATCAAACCGGTTTTCTTCTTTATCAGTGCTCGCGGTATGGTCTTTGATAAGGCAACTATTTGGCCGGAATTAACTTATATCGTAAATAAGGCCCAAAAACCTGTACGCTCATGTATAAAATTCAAATACGCCACAAACCATAGCAATTGGTTGCAAAGCCTTACGGAAGCGTAACATTACTCAGGTGATTTAATTGAACGATTAATTCATTTGAGTTACGCAAGTTGTGATGGGTAACGCCCCTTCCACCCCTCCCTCCCATACCTATGTACGGCGTCTGACTTGAACAAACTGGATATGCTTTCAATCATGAGGGTACGCGACCGTATCTTTCAGTTGTTATCGATTGATAATTATAAAAACGACTTGGAGCGACTATGAACGTATATATGAAATGGTGGATCTTCGGACCGCTGATTGGATTGCTTACGCTTAGCCAAATACGGTGCGAACTGTTTGAAAACAACCTGTTCGATACCTATGCGGAAGGTGAATGGCCGGTTGTGGAGTGCGGGCCCGATGATTTGATCTACCGCTCCTATGACGGCCGCTGTAATGATCTGGATTTACCGGCCATGGGGATGGCGGGTGTGCGCATGGGGCGTAATATCAATCCGGACATTTCGTTCCCCGACGAAGCCACCCTGTTGACCCCCAATCCCCGTACCCTGAGTCAGGAACTGCTGACGCGGGAGAGCGGTGTCAAGGAAGTGCCTTTCCTCAACTACCTGGCTGCGAACTGGATCCAGTTCATGATTCATGACTGGTTCGAGCACGGCCTGCGTGATCACAGTGATCAGATTAATGTGCCGGTTGCCCCGGGTGATTCCCACAACAGTGGGGACGGTACCATGCCGGTGGGTCGCACACCTGCAGATCCCACCAAAAACCCAACCGACGGTCGCGCTCCAACGTTCATTAATGAAAACACCGCCTGGTGGGACGGTTCCCAGATTTACGGTTCCTCTGAGGCCAAGGTGTTGAGCCTGCGGACGATGGTGGATGGTAAAATGCGGCTGGAAAACGGCCTGTTGCCCATGGGTGACGATGGCTTGCCGGAAACCGGCTTTAACCGCAATTGGTGGGTAGGCCTGGAGATGATGCACACCCTGTGGGTGAAAGAGCATAACGCCATTGCCGATATGTTGAAGCAGAATTATCCCGCTTGGTCCGATGAGCGTCTGTTCCAGACCGCACGTCTGATCAACGCGGCCCTGATGGCCAAAGTCCACACTGTGGATTGGACCCCTGCGATCCTGAAAAACTTTACCCTGCGCGAAGCCATGTTTGCCAACTGGCGCGGTTTCATGCCGTACTGGTTCCCGAAACTGGGTGAAGCGGCAACGGACGGTATTATTGGTGGCCCCACCCAACTGGAAGGGGTGCCTTTCAGCCTGACCGAGGAATTCACTGCCGTATATCGTATGCACCCCTTGTTGCGTGACTATATCGAAGTACGTGATCATAACAATGACAGCGTACGGGAAGTGAGCCCATTGCAGGAGCATGCGCTGCAAGGGGCTTCTCAGTTGACCAGCAATCACGGTATGGCCAACCTGTTCTATTCGTTCGGCCATACTCATCCGGGTTTGCTTGAATTGAATAACTTCCCCACTTTCCTGCAGAACTTCCCGGCAGAGCCTGGTGTGGCCATGACGGATCTGGGTGCGGTGGATATCCTGCGTGATCGTGAGCGCGGCATTCCCCGCTACAACGAATTCCGTCGCCAGATCGGTTTGAACCCCATCACCGATTTCACCGATATCACACCGGATACGGCCATGGCCGAGAAGCTGCGTGAGCTGTACAACGATGATATTGAGGCCATTGACGTGATGATCGGCTCCTACGCGGAAGGCTATCGTCCACCGGGCTATGGTTTTGGTGAAACCTCATTCCAGATCTTCATTGCCATGGCATCGCGACGCCTGCTGGCGGATCGCTTCTTCACCGAGTCATACACCCCTGAAGTCTATTCTGCTGCGGGTCTGGATTGGATCGATGACAATAACTTCCGAACCGTGTTGCTGCGTCACTTCCCTGAGTTCACGGATGACCTGGCCAACGTAGGCAACCCCTTCTTCCCCTGGGATGAAGAGAACGAATGGTTCCTGGAAGAGTACCGCGTGCGTCGCTGATCTCCGAGCCTCGTCGCCAACTGAAGCCCCGCCTGTGCGGGGCTTTTTTTATGGCGGTAGTTGTACAGTTGCGCCGCTGCCGGGAGCGGGTTAGTGTTCAGTTGTGATGACCGGGAGGGCGTGTGGATGCTGGAGCTTCGACCCAATTGTGAATGCTGTGATGAAGATCTGAAGCCGGATCAGCCCGGTGCCTGGATCTGTTCCTTTGAATGTACGTTCTGTACTGCTTGCGCCAATCAGCGCCTGCATGGCAGCTGTCCCAACTGTGGGGGTGAGCTGCTGCCGCGCCCGCTGCGGTCCGGGGCCGCACTGGCCAGATACCCGGCCTCACAAAAGCGGGTACGCAAGCCCGCAGGCTGTAAAGAAGGCTGAATCACAGGCAAAAAAAATCCCGGCCGCGCTTTACGCTGGCCGGGATTTCAGTGCGCGCTTCGGATCAGGGCTTTTCAAATTCAAAGTTGCCGGCAACAGTTTGACCATTGGGCATATCGGCGCTGAAGTTACCTTTGACCCAGACCAGGGAGTCTTCAGTGATGGTCAGTGAACCGTTACGCAGGTTCAGTTCGGAGCGGTTCACTCTGGGCTTGAGGGCTTCGGATTTCAGGAATACCTGAATGCCGCCTTCTGACATATCACGATTCACGTCATAGGTGCCCTTACCGATGCTGCCCATGCGGCTGATCTCAAAGGTCAGCGGCTGGCCGTTCAGCAGAATGGTGGCGGAGTAGCGCTCCTGGGTGGCCTGGCCCAGGATGTTGGCATAGTCAGATTGTACGCAGAGGTTGGCGCTGGAGATGCTGCCCAGGTCGCCACCGCTCATGGCCAATGATCCCATATCAAAAGCCGGATTGGTGGTCATTTTGGTGGCTTCGCTGTCACCCAGGCCGCCGCTGGCGGTCATGCGGTCGTTGCTGGTGATGGTGCCTTCACCCACCGGCATGCCGCTTACGGTGTTGCCATCACGGGCCAGGGTTGCCGTTTGGCGGCCGGCGCAGGCTACCATGTTCAGCTCATTGCCGTTGTCCACCAGAGTGTAAGTAATGCCGGCATCGGCATTGAGGCCGGATTGGCTGGTTTCAAAATTCAAGCGCCACAAGCCTGTCAGATCTGCGCTGTTTGACGTGGCGCGTCGGGTTTCCGGAGTTTGTTCCCCGCCGCAGCCGATCAGCAAAATGGAGGGTAGAAGCATGGCAGCAACCGTTTTATAGCGCATCATATTTTTATACCTTTATAAATGGGGCTTGGTTTTTGTCGTTGTTATCGTTTTGGTCCAGCGTAAGCGATAGTAGTCACAGGGACTTAACAGCTTGGGGCAGAATGAATACACCCGCACTTATGATTACGATGCCATCATTAAACCGAATTTCCCTCAAATCATCACCGTACAAAGGTATGGGCGCTATAAAGTAAGCTGGGCAGGGATTCTAAATATAGGTAATGTGGAGGTTTTTTCAGAAGGGTAGGGCGAGCCACGGGGGCTCGCGCTGCAGGCTCTATAGGCTTATCCGCGCCCCAAAACGGCGTCGCGAACGCTCTCGGCGATTCCGGCGGCTTCAGTGATCAGGTCGTCGGGTACGCCCAACTCCACCAGGGTTGCCCCCAGGTCTTCCACTACCGCGTCAAAATGGCTGTCGTCCAGGCCTTTTTCTTCCACCAGCTTGCGGTGGGCGGCGGCCATATTCTTGCCGTTGTAGTTGTTGGGGCCACCAAAGGCAAAGGTCAGAAACCCCTTCTGCATGCGGTGCTGTTTGGCCATATCCACACCTTCAAAAAAGTGCTTGATGCGTTCGTCCGCCAATACTTTTTTGTAAAACAGGTCTACTGCCGCATCAACTGCGGGCTCCCCACCGATTTTCTCGTACAGTGTGCTCATCCTCTATCTCCTCGTTGCACTCGCCGTGAGTGTGTCGTTTAGTGTAAACCAATGGGACTGCCCCACCAGCCCCTATGAACTGATCTGGAGCAAAGCAACAACAATGCCACAGAGGGAAAAGGGTGATTCAGTGCGCCCGGTGCACGAAAAAAGGGGCCCGCAGGCCCCTTTCTGAGTCGGGATGCATTACAGGGTGAGTATATATTGCACCATGTTGCTCACTTCACTTGCTGAATTTGCACACCATGGGTGCGGTGCTGCAGGCATGCCGATGGGCGCGGGGGTGCCCAGTTCATCCGGGCCGTACTGGGCGCGGAACGTCTGGTAATCCCAGTAGTAGTGTTCAGTGTCCCAGGGTACCTCCACGAAATACTTGTGCCGCTCGATAAACGTATTGCGTTGTGCGGCGGTATCCCCGGCAGCGGTGGATTGGGATTTCGGTACCCGGAATACATCCCCTTTACGGTTGATGGCGGGGTAGGGTTCGGGGAAGTCCGGCCCACCCAATGCCGGTACCACCGGTGGGTGCAGGGTGTAATACTGGTTATAGAGTTCGGTGCCGCTGTTACAGCGGTCCGGGTGCACCAGATCTTCCAGATTTCGGATGTGACCGTCGGTCAGCAGGCCGCGGTGCTGCACCCAATACATATTGCGCAGAAAGCCGACACGCACACTCTGGGTTTTCTGTTGATACACCGATGGCGCGAAGAAGTGCCCCACTTCGTTCAGCGGCAGCATGTTCTCGTTGGTGTGGGCCCCCAGATTGTCCTGGTGGCAACTGCCACAGGCACTGGCAAAGCTGCTGCTGCCCTGATTGACCGCTGCCACCACACCGGGATAGGCGGCCCAGCCGTTCTGCACAAACTCCCCTTCGCTGAGGTTCTCATTGCCGGTTTGCGCGGCCAGTTTGCCGTTGTATCGCAGCCAGCGATACAGACCCACATTGCGCAGATCGGCATCGTCCTGGTCCAGCACCGTCATATAGGCGGTGAGCGCCTGCAGCGGGTAACGGTACATGCTGCCGGTGGCGCCATCGGGCTCTTCGGCGTGAATATAGGAGCCTTCAAAGCCCACGTAAGATTCAGTGTGCGACAGCGAGCGGCGAATGGACATGTAGTTGGTCACATTGGGAATGGTGTGGGGCGAAAACTGATAGTCGTTGTCGGTACTGCTGCCTTCACCGTTGACGCGAATCATATTGTGCTCGCCGGTACCCTGGGGCAGGTGGTACAGCAGCATGCTTTTATCGATCTTCTGCGCGCCGGGATCCCAACTGGGGCCCTCCTCGCTGGTGACGATGCCGTCAAAGGTGGAGGTGGTTTCTGCATTGCGGTCCCCCAGAACAGACCACTTCACCGTCCACTCCGGATTGGGCAGGCCGGGGAAGACCTTGGTCACCGTGGTGCCCGGTGCCTTGTCGTAGCTGATCCGGTAGCCATGGCAGGAGGCGCAGTTAAAGCCGATCCAGGAACCACGTCCCACATAGGGGTGGCTGCTCTGGGCGTAGCGGTAACCCACCCAGCCTGAATCCCGGGTATTGCCGCGGGTGAGCTGAGGTTCCACCGTCAGAAAGCCGGGGATCGGGCTGGGCTGGGGATATTGTTCAAAATAGACATCCTCGATGGCGGCGGTGGGCACCTCGCCGCTCACGGTGGGATAGGCCCCGAACAGCTTGGCCGGGTCGGCCACTTCACCGGTAATGGGGTCAATGGTTTCGTAATTGAAGATTTTATCCCACGACAGATTGCGGATGGCATGGGCCAGGCCGATGTTGTAATCGTAAGACCAGAAAATCTCCTCACCGTAGCGCACCAGCTCACGAAACTCCGGATTGACAATGCTGACCGCAATGGGGGAGGTGGCTTTGGATGCGCTGAGTTCAGACACCACATCGCACTTATGCTCAAAGTTTTCATCGGTGATGCGGCTGGTTTGGGCATCAATTACATTATAAGGCTGACCCGGCTCGGTGAGGGATTCGTTATAGCCGGTGCGTTTCTGGATTTGTACGGTAAGCGGGCCGCTGCTGACGTGCCCGGGCACGGTGAACTGAATCTGATTGGGTTGCCAATTGAGGATGTCTTTGGGCCAGCTGTCCAGCAGGTCGTCCACTTCAAAATTCACCTGATCGGCGATATCCAGTTTCTGTTTATACATCACCAGATCAGTTTCCAGCACACGGGTGTTACCGATCATGATTTTAGTGAAATCGGTGTCCGGCCCGTTGCCCAGATTGGTGCCGCTCAGGGTAACGACGTCGCCCGGTTGCAGGCTGGGTGGTGTTGCCGGGGGGGCGGCCTTATCCCAAACCACACTGCCGTTCACCGCCATGCTGGTGATCTCCGGGGTACCGAAACTGGCGGCCGACGCCGCCCGCTCACTTTCCCGTAGCGAATCAAAACTGCATTGCCCCTCTGAATCCGGGAACTCGCCTGCCTGCTCGCAGGCTGACAGCAGAACCACTGCCGGTATCAGCACCAGCAGTCCTCTATTCATTTTCATCGTGGTGTTCCTCATTATTATTATGGGTTGGCGACTGTGCTCAATTTCCCGCTGACTGTGTTAGATTGGCTGAAACGGCTAAAGAAATGGCCCTTCATAGGAAGGGGAATGGCCGGTCACTATTTCGGATATCATGAAATAGAGCTAAAAAACATCAAAATAACAATAAGTTAAGCAAGCTATTGAGGTAGGTTATGTCCGATGTCTGTGCTCCAGGGGATAATGAGGCCAGTGGGAAGCGGTCGTCCAACAATTTGCTTCGCCCCCAACTCATTGATCTGGTGAATCGTGCCGAGGATTACCGTTTAACGGTGTTACTGGCCCCGGCCGGTTCCGGCAAATCCACCCTGTTGCGCCAATGGTTGCGCAGCGGACGCCAGAACACGCGCTTTGCCGTACTTAATCTGGAGCCCCGGCATCATAGTCCTGCCCCGTTCTTTTCCTCGTTAATCAAAACCATTAAGCAAAGCTGTGCGCAATTCGATGCGTACTACCTGAATCAGATAAACGACAGCGTGGAGTTTTCCGTAGAAGCGGTCACGGAATCCCTGGCCCAGGGGCTGGCCCGTTTGCGGGAACCCTTGTTTGTGGTGCTGGATGACTACCAGCTGATACAGGATGATAATATTCATCGTACCCTGTCGCAGGTTATTTTTACCTTGCCGCCCCATATTCATTTCGTGGTGGCATCCCGCAGCCATCCGCCGTTGCAGTTGAGCCGGTTGAAACTGGAAGACAGCCTGCTCAGCATTGATGCCAACGATCTGAAATGGGATCTGGAGGCGTTGGAGAACTGGTTTCGCTCGGTGGGGCTGGCGACAGCCGATAAGGCGTTCATGCAAGACCTGCTGGACTGGACTGAAGGATGGATCGCCGGTATCAAGCTGATGGCGCTGTCACTCAAGGGCGGTGGCGCGGACCAATCCGATCATATGGCGCAGGAGAGTAAAAGCCCCGAGGTGCTGCAGTATTTTGCCGACTCCGTACTGGCTCAGCAGCCGGATGATATCCGCCGCTTTCTGATCAAAACCGCCTGTCTTGAAACCCTGGATGCCACCCTCTGCAATGATGTGCTGCAGATCGATAACGCCCAGCGTTGCATCGATTATTTGATGGAGAATCATGTGTTTCTGCATCCGGTGGATGGTCAGCCTGATGTGTATCGCTATCACTCTATTTTTCGCGAATTTCTGTTGTACCGCCTGCGTGCTGATTACCCGCAGGAGATCGATTCACTGACCCGGCGCGCCGCATCCACACTGCTGGAGCGTAAGGAGTGTGTGCAGGCACTGGAATTGCTGGCGGACATCGATGATGGCGAGGCACTGGAAAGCGCCATTGTGCGTTGCAGTGATCAGTGGATTAAAACCGGTGAATTCACCCGCTTGATCGAGTGGATTGATCGCCTGCCGGAAGAGCGGATCATCAACCAGAGTGAATTGGTGTATCCGCTGATTACCGCGCTGATTTTTTATCGGCGTTTCAATCAGGCCGAATACTACATTGAGCTGGTGCAGGAATTGAACCGGCGTGGGGAGATGCAGGGGCGTTATGCCAACGATGATTCCGTGTCCTTCCTGCTCAACGTGCTGGAGCTGTTTCACAATGATACGGAATTTCGGCGCAATGATATCTATCGCATGCCCAACCAGCAGAATGTACAACACCACGTGCGGCTGTTTTACAGCCCTATGCGGGCTTACTATTACCTGTTGAACGCGGATTTTAAAACGGCGGTATCAGAGGCTTACCGCGCCCGTGATATTTTGCGGATTTCCGGGCAGAACTTTTTGCGCAGTTTTGCCGACCTGGTGTTGATATTGGCTGAGCGCGCCCAGGGTAATGTGCCATCGGCGGTGCAGGTGGCAGAAGAAGCATTTCGTTCGGTCAGTGATCGGCCCTACACCCTGGAGTGGGTCAATCTGGCGACACCCATTTCCATTATCCGTTACGAACAAAATCGCCTGGATGAAGCCGAGAAACTGTTGCGCGAAGTAGTGCCCATGCTCTCCAGTGCCTGCGCCACGGAAGTCATTACCGCAAGCTACTGTGCCCTGGCCCGCTTGGCGTTCATTCGCGGCAATGACGGTGAGGCGAAACGCCTGCTCAATTATCTTGCCCGGGTGTTGCTGCATGGTGATTATGAACGTTTCAACACACAGCTTTGCCTGGAATGGACGCTCTATGCACGCTCCCACGGCGATCTGGAAACCATGAACTGGGTACAACAGGAATATCAGTTGGAGCAGAAACAGCGCGCAGGTTATTGGGGCAGTGACGCCCGTTATGATGAAGGCGTGGACCGCTTGGGGGTCTCCCGCGTTATCTTTTTGATCATGACCAAAAAGTTTGATCAGGCGGAGGCGTTGTGTGGCCATCTGATACGCAGTGCCGAACGTCATGGCTGTGTTTCGCGGGCGGTGGTCAGCCGTATGAATCGGGCGCTGGTGTACTGGCATCAGGGCAATGAAGAGCAGGCCCTGCAGGAAGTAAAAATGAGCGTTAAATGCGGCGGGCTGGTGTGTCTGAGCCGGACCCTGTTCGATGAGGCGCCCGGCAGCGCCATGCTGCTGATGAAAGCGGTTAACAGTAATGTCATCAACCCGTTGCCGGAATCCTACCGTTTGATGTTCTGTGATGTATTGCAGGAGGATTCGGCGGATCAAATGAATCGCTTTGTGGTGGAGCAGCTGACGGAAAAAGAAAAAGAAGTATTGACGCTGCTGCAGTCCGGCCTGCGCAACAAGGATGTGGCCCAGAGGGCCAATATTTCGTTGACCACCGCCAAATGGCACCTGAAAAACGTTTACGCCAAACTCAATGTGGGTAACCGCACTGAAGCGGTGGCCAAAGCCCGGGAAATGAACCTGTTGTGAACGCAGCACAGTAGAGATCAAATCAACGTCTTGCTATGCTCTAAGGTTCGATTTTCGGACTGTAACGCGAGTATGGCCATTCCACTGGAGTTTGATGAGGAAACCGCGCTGGCGGCGGCGCAGGCATTACAGGATGTCCTGCAGCAACGCACCCACCGGCGCAAGTACCTGGGGCAGATGTATACGGTGCCGGGTAAGCTGGGGGAAGCGTTGAACCTGCCCGGGATACTGTCACGCCTGAGTAGCAAGGTGGCCAGTCGCCGCCAGTCGGGGCTGGAAGAGTTCGAGGAGTTGTGGGCCACTTTGTCGCTGGCAACACAGGCCAAGGTGCTGGACGCCATTCAATGGTATGACCCGGAAGATCTCAGTTGGGATGACAAACGCTCCAACCGGCGGCCGCTGACACCGGGTAAAAGCGATGGCGATTGAGCCCCCTCATGCAGGCCGCTCATTTTTGTTCGGATTGTCGTTCCACCGCAGACATGACTTTCTGCACCTGCTCGGGGGAGGCATTGGTGGTGCCGCGTTTGCGAATGAATTCGCGGGTGGTATGCACATGCGACACGAAAACCCGGCAGTTGTGACAAATAAACAGGTGCAGGCGGAACATCAGGCGGCGCCACCAGCTCAGATTGTCATCGATGTAGTCGCTGGCTTCGTGAGCCACGTCCCGGCAATTTAGCATTCACCTGTTTCCTGATAACGATCAATAACTTGCATTAGCTTCAAACGGGCACGATGCAGCAGTACCCTCACATAAGACTCGGTTACATCCAGAATATTACAGATTTCTGATAACGCCTCCTGCTCGATGTCCCGCAGCAGAAAAACCGCCCGTTGCTGCGGGGGCAGAATGGATACCGTGTGGTCGATGCATTTCTGCAGGTGGCGCTCTTCCAGCAGTTGATCCGGTGAATCCAGATGCCAGTCCGGCGGCGGTTGCTTCCAGTGCCCGCCGAAGCGGTGGAAACGGTCGTCCCCCAGGTAATCAACACTGCCATCCTGGGTTATATCTTCCAACGCCACCATGCGTTTTTCCTTGCGCAGACGGGTCTTGGCTTCATTGCTGACGATGGTAAACAGCCAGGTTTTGATGGAGGAGCGTCCTTCGAATCGGGGTAGGTTGCGATAGGCGGATACCCAGGCTTCCTGTACCACTTCCTCCGCCAGGCTGTCGCCCACAATAGCGCGGGCCACCGACAGCATGGGTGAGTGCAATTTGCACACCAGAGCTTCAAAGGCGGCATGATCCTGCTGTCGCAGGCGGTCCTGATCGAAGCTGTCGCTGGATTGAGTCATATCCTTCCTGGCGCGGGCAGAAGCAGAAGTCAGAATTGATTGTGAGCAGAATCATACACTTGGGGACAGGCGCAGGCAAAGATCAATTGGATTAAAACAGAGCAGAATAGTGGGTCGAACACACACCGGGTTCCCAGGCCCGGTGTGTGCGAGCCCAAAGCACAGCAGAGTCGGCTGCCAAGAGGGGCGCCCCTGTCTGTCACGGGGGCGAATAATTGAATTCCTTTACAACCTAAAGCAAGGTCGGTGCCAAGGGGATGATTGGCGCGCAAGAGGGGCTGGAATAGCCGATTTATCCATAATATTCGCCGCTTTATCGCCTCAAGCTAAGGCCTCTTTCCTGAGCTCGCATTAAATCAGTGCAACAAGGTGTGGATGGGGTGGGCTCATTGCGTCATGTAATGGCTTTTAATCCAGGTTTGTTGGATCACCCAGGCGTCCACACTGGCCCGGTGTCGCTGCTGCTCACTGCAGATGATGACTTCCCGATGCACGTCGTCCCAGATTTCCATCTGATTTTCCGTCATGATCAGCTCAATGGGGGAGAGCTGGAAGGCGGGTTCAATGTTGACGGCAAAAAACAGGGTCATCAGCCAGGGGTGATCCACCACCCAGCCGTCACTGTAAATTTGTTTGCCGTTAAGGCGTCGATTCAGCTCCAGGGCCACTTCCATTGGTTCGCCGCCCCGTTGTTCCAAGTCGCGGCGGCTGATACCGTGGATTTGTTGCGCTGTTTCGCTCCAATGCGTCCAGTTGGGAAAAGGGCGAATCAGGCTGCAGTATCGGTTGTGTTTGTCTGCAGCAAAACCCACTTCAATGGGGTAGCTGCCCGCGCCGAAGCCAGAGGCTTCAATGTCGAGGATAATGGGGGGATGTTCCCCATCGTAATTCCGTTTCATTGTGGAGGAGGAGTCCTTTTTTATTGTGCTGTTTCCAGTAGCCTTGTCAGGCACTTATTTACTAACCATAGCGTAAGCACATTGGATGCCATAATTTAATGTACTGTTTGAGGAGAACCCATGGGCCGATTGTTAGTGTTATCAATGCTGCTGTTGACTGCCCTGCCCGGCTGGGCTGCGGTCAAATGCTTTCCCGAGCCGATCAAGTCGATCCAGGTGGCGAAAGGGGGGGATCTTTTCTACACCACGGTCTCCGGTGTGCGCCGCAAGCTCACCCATATGTCACAGCATGAGGCGCCGGCCATGCTGGATATCCTGCGCGCGTCCATGGGCACCGCGCAGATCATTCAGGTCATCTATCCCGATGGCTACGATTGCAAAAGGCCGGATCTGGATGTCCACGCTGAGCTGTTGATGATGCAGGACCCTGCTGTTCAATAGTGGCGGCCCGGGGCAGTAAAGCGTGGAAAAGTGGTTGTTTTAGGTTATTTATTGGCAAGTATGGCGATCCCAAGTTGCCAACCCACCATTGCTCTACCACGCTGTTGGTTATCAGAATAATAACCATGAGGTTGTGCCCTTGAACGCCCCTGTTGCTTACCCCACTACGGCTCGAGCCTGGATTACGGTGGCCATACTGATGATGGCCTACGTCCTTTCTTTCATCGACCGCCAGATTTTGAACTTGCTGGTGGGCCCCATTCGTCGCGATCTGGAGATATCCGATACCCAGATGAGCCTGCTGATGGGCTTTTCCTTTGCCCTGTTTTATACCCTGTGCGGTATTCCGCTGGGGCGTATGGCAGACCGTACCAGTCGTCGTGGCCTGATCGCCGCGGGAGTGCTGGTATGGAGCGCCATGACGGCGGCCTGTGGCCTGGCCAAGCAGTATTGGCATTTTCTCTTTGCCCGCGTCGGTGTGGGGGCGGGGGAGGCTGCCCTTTCCCCGGCCGCTTACTCGCTCATAGCCGACAGCTTTCCACCCCACCAGCGGGCCACCGCCATCAGTGTCTACTCCATGGGTATATACGTGGGATCGGGGCTGGCCTTTCTGCTGGGCGGACTGGTGATTCACTTCGCCTCGGCGCAGGGGGATATGGTGCTGCCCGTGGTGGGCACCATCCGGCCCTGGCAATTGATATTCCTGCTGCTGGGGGCGGTGGGTGTCATGTTCTGCCTGGTGCTGTTGTTGCTGAAAGAGCCGCAGCGGCAGGGTGCCGGTGTGGGGCATGAAGTCTCCTTCGGGGAAGTGATGGCCTACATCAAGCTCAACCGCAAAACGGTGCTGTTGCACAACCTGAGTTTTGCCTGTCTGGCGTTCAGTGCGTACGGGGCGGCATCCTGGGTGCCGGCGTTCTTTATTCGCACCCATGCCCTGGATCCCTCCGATGTCGGGTTCATCTATGGTTTGCTGATCGGTATTTTCGGATCATCGGGCATCATCGTCGGTGGCCGGCTCTCGGATTGGCTGACGGCCCGGGGTTACCGGGATGCCCCCATGCGGGTGGGGCTGATTGCGGCGCTGATCGCCTTGCCCACCTTTATGGGCTATGCCGTCGATAGCCTGCCGGTGGCCATCGCCGCAGTGGGCATGGGGTGTTTTGCCCTGGCGATGCCGTTTGGGGTGGCACCGGCGGCCATTCAGGAGATCATGCCCAACCCCATGCGGGGCCAGGCGTCGGCCATGTACCTGTTTGTCATCACCCTGATCGGCTTGGGGGTGGGGCCCACGGCGGTGGCCCTGTTAACGGATTTCGTGTTTCAGGATGATCAGGCCCTGCGTTACTCACTGTTGATCATCAGCCTGCTGGCGACCTCACTGGCGGTGCTGCTGCTGTTGGCATCCTTACGCCCCTATCGGGAGAGCGTCGAGCGGGTGGCGCGTTGGGGTGTGGCCGCCACCTAAGCTGTTGGCTATCTGACAATTCTTTCCACGGTGTCGGTTTAGCGCCGACATCGTGCTTCTCTCTTTCAAAAAAAACCAATAAAAACAGCGCTCTAGTGTTGGTGCGGGCTTTGCTTCAGGTGTCTGTCAGCAAGTGGAACCTGGTGGTTGAATGAATCATGCTTGAATCACAATGCGACGGGACGCCATTGGATCTCTGGGTGGGTCACTGGCTATCCGGGCAGCGCTTTTCGGCCACGGATGTGGATTGCGCCATCACCGTGATGCTCAAGATTCTGGATGGAAAATGCAAGATGAAACCGTTGGAAAAGCAGGTCATGGCGGCGCTGTATCGGCAACTGCGGACGCGTACGGGCGAGCTTATGGGGCATGATCTGCATGAATTCATCCGCACGGTGTCGGCATGTTTGACTGAAGCCCATAAAGATCGGGTTTACGAACAACGGGTACTGGCGGAAACCAGGCTCTCCCGACCGGTGATGAAAGCCTTCAAGGCCCGCATTCGGGCACAGGGTTTGTTCGCAATGCCTGCGTCGTTAACGCGGCAGATTGAGGAGTTGGATGATGCAGATTAAAGATCTGTTTGACGATATGCCCCTGCCGGAAGGCGCTGTGGTGGATATCCGGTTGCAGAAACTACTGCGTGAGCCTCTGGATGTTTGTGCAGACTGGCAGCGCACGGAAAACCTGCTGTTGGAAGCCCATCGTCTAATGCCGCAACAATTGGAAGTGCTGGTGGCACTCTACAAAATGTATGCCTATTCCAATCGCTTTGATGAATCCCTGCAGCGGATTGAGCAGGTCTTGACGCTCAGTGCCGGGCTGGCGGGTTTCCCCGCCGATTGGGGCTCCCTGCAGGCCGGCGCCACCTGGTTGAATGCAACCGGTGCCACCCGCCTGTATCTGTACAGCCTCAAGGCAACCGGGTTTGTTCAGCTGCGCAAAGGCAATGTCCAGGCGGCGCTTGCAGTGCTGCAGAAGCTGCGGGAGTTGGATCCCATGGATCAGGTGGGCGGCAGTGTGGTGTGGGAGATGGCTCAGCGATTACTGGACAGTGACCTGGATTGAAGCGCGCCGGCAACGCTGACCTGATTGCGGCCGTTGCTTTTGGCCTGGTACAGGGCATGGTCGCAAATGGCGATCAGCTGCTCCGGATTGGCACCGGGTTGGGGAATGGTGGCGGCCACACCCAGGCTGGCGGTAATGTGCAAGGTGGTATCTTCCAGCGGGATCTGAATCTCACTTACCGCTTGGCGCAGGCGCTGTGCCAGTTGGGTGGCGGATGCCAGATCCGTGGCGTGCAACACAATAATGAATTCTTCACCGCCATAACGACAGATAATGTCTTTGGGCCGACTCACCCACTGGCGTAGATTGGCCGCTAACGTCACCAGGCACTGATCACCGGTCAGGTGCCCGTAGTTATCGTTCACCGCTTTGAAATGATCAATGTCCAGCAGGATGATACTAAGCCAGCCGCCCTCCCGTTGCGCTTCCTGCCACAGCTCGGGGAAGGCATCGTTGAAGAAGCGGCGGTTACGAACCTGAGTCAATGGGTCGTTGATGGACAATTCCGTCAGTTGCTGATTCTGGAATTCCAGCTTGGCCATGATCTGAGTGATGTCTTTGGTGCGCTCCTGCACCTGCTGCTCCAGTTCAATTTTGGCCGCGGTTTCAACCTGCAGCAGTTGTTCCTGAGCCTGGCGCAGTGCCCGTTCCTGCTCCACCTGCTCGGTTTGCGCCTGCAGGCGCATACGGCGTTCTGTGGTAACCCGGTCGGCAATGGTGAAGGAAAACAGAATGGCTTCAACCACCGTACCGATATGCCAGGCATGGTTGGTAAAGCCATTGATGGGCAGAATGTTCCACAGCTTCAATCCGTAGAGGGTGGCCCCGGTCACGCCCGCCGTCCAGGACAGTAAAAACAGTTTGGCCACCCGGTCGTGTTTTGCCGCACAGCGAACGCAGGTGACCATGATGCCCACACCGACGATCATGCAAAAGACCGTTGTCAATGCCGAGCCGATCACATGGGGTAGCAGCAGGCTTTGCACGCAGCTCACCAGCATCAGCACCAGCAAGCCGCGGGAGATCAGGTAATCCACCGGGTATTTTTCTTTCAGCTTGAGAAACGAACGCGAGAACAGCACCGCCATGGTAATGGCGACGTTGATCAGAAAGATAAAGCCGGTTTTATTCCAGAACAGGTTATCAAAACCCAGCAGGCTGGCGGGCACGCCTTCCAGCATCATGATGGCGATCAGGTGATGGAACACCAGAAAGCCCACGTAGTACAGCAGTTCGACCTCCCGCAGTTTCACCAGCATGAAAACAGCGAAAAACAGATTGGTCAGAATCAGCGCTGAATAGAACGTCACCGCGGCGGCGTCGATGATCATGATGCGCTGGAACTGTTCCAGGCTGACCAGGGTAAGGCTGGAAGAGAGGGCATCTTCGCTGGTGAGCGCCAGATAGTAGTCGCGGGTGGTGTTGGGTGGAATGTCCAGCTGAAAGTGAAAAAACCGTGTGGGTAACGGGCTGGCATTATGCTGATCCAAATGCTCGCGGCCGCTGTATTGGCTATGGATTCCGTTGTCGGTTACGGTATGCAGTACCACCTCGTCGAACAGAAAATGGCGCAGATAAAGAATCCGCTGCTGTGTCACAGGAAGGTTGTTGCGGATACTGAACCGCAGCCACACCCGAGCCTCCGTAAAGCCGAAATTAATCGCCTCCAGCGCACTGGGTTGAAACCAATCCCGATGGGCGTTGACATCCTGTACGGTCTGGCTTCGGGTGTCATCCACATAGACCTCCGTCCAGCCCATCAACGGCACTCGCTCGTTGGCGTCATGCAGTGTCAGGGTGCCGGTGTGGGCGGCAGTGGATAACAGCAGGCCTACTACTGTTGCCAGTAGTCGTAACAGCATGGAAATGGGATTCCTGAGAATTGTCGGGTTTCTTTTCAGTGTAGACAGAATTATCGGCTGGGGAGCTGTTGGCCGATTGGTAACTTTGTTAGCATCATCAGTACACACTGCTGATGGGAATTACCCTAATGAAATCATGTGATTACAAATTGTCCGCGTTGCTGGTGTTAAGTGGGGTGCTGGCCCTGCCCGCCACCACCAGCGCAGCGCAGGCGGAAGCACCTGTGCAACAGGGCGCAGATCCGCAGGCCATCGATCAGACTGCGTTTGATCAGTGTGTGCAGAAGCTGAAAGCGCGGGCGTTGCAGGAACAGATCGCGCCGGCCGTGGTAAACAGCCAAATGGACTCGGTGCAGTATGTGGCGCGGGTAATCGAGTTGGATCGGCGTCAGCCCGAGTTTACTGAAACATTCCACAACTACCTGGGGCAGCGGGTCAATGAACACCGGGTGCAGAAAGGCAGGACACTGCTCAAGCAACACTATGACCTGTTGCTGCAACTGACCCATCAATACGGTATTCCTCCCCAGTACCTGGTGGCGTTCTGGGGTCTGGAAACCAATTTCGGCGCCTATCTGGGCAAGATGAATGTACTGGATTCATTGACCACCCTGGCCTGTGATCCCCGCCGCAGTGAATTTTTTACCCTGGAGCTGCTGGAAGCCCTGCGCCTGGTGGAAGCCGGTGTGGCCGATCACGGTACGATGCTGGGGTCCTGGGCCGGGGCCATGGGTAATATGCAATTTATGCCCAGCGCCTATCGCCGTTTTGCCGTGGATGCCGATGGCGATGACAAAGCCGATCTGTGGAACAGCTTACCGGATGCCTTTACCTCGGCCGCCCACTTTCTTAACCAGTTGGGCTGGCAGCGCAACCTGCGCTGGGGGCGGGAGGTGCTCCTGCCTGATGATTTTGACTATGCCCTAGCGGGGCGGGATGTGCGTAAACCTCTTGCCCAGTGGCGTCAGCTTGGTGTGCGTGATGTGGCGGGCAACCGGGGGCCGGCCCTGGATCTGGCAGCCTCGGTGATTGTTCCCAGCGGGCATAATGGCCCTGCATTCGTCGTTTATGAAAACTTTGAGGTGATCATGGGCTGGAACCGCTCCGAGTTCTATGCACTGGCGGTGGGCCATCTGGCGGATCGTATTAACGGTGCCGGCGAATTGAAAGTCTCGCCACCGGAGGGTGAACGGCTCAGCATTGAAACGGTCCAATGGGTACAACAGACACTGAACACCGCCGGCTACGATGCCGGGCCCGCCGACGGGATTTTCGGTACCCGCACCAAACGGGCGTTGCGCAAATTACAGAAAGAACAGGGCTGGGTGGCGGACGGCTACCTGTCGGATGACGTCCTGCAGCGCTTGCGGGCGTGGCAGCGGGAATGGGCGCAGGCACAACCTGCACAGACTGGAGAAACACCTTGAGACAGCGGTTAGATCATCGTATAGCGCAAAGCCTTGTTATAGTGTGCGGTTGGCTTGCGGGCATCACGTGGGCGGCAGACTTGAGCCTGGATGCGTTGCAGTTGCGGGGTGATCTGCAGCAGGGTGGGATGGTCATCGGTCAGGCCCCCAAGGGCGCACAAGTGCGCTACGATGGCCGTGCGCTGACACTGACGGAATCCGGTGAGTTTGTGCTGGGGTTTGGGCGTGATGAGCCGCTGCGGCAGTCTTTACAGGTGGTGCTGGCCGATGGCAGCAAGCAGACATTGCCGTTCACCCTCAAGAAGCGGGAATATAATCTGCAACGTATTGAAGGCGTGCCCGGGCGCACCGTGAATCCGGATCCCGAGCACCTGCAACGCATACGGTTCGAGGCCGGTCAGGTGAAAAGGGCGCGGGACAGCGATACGGATCTGCGGGGCTTCTTGCAGACGTTCACGTGGCCGGTGCGGGGGCCCATTACCGGGGTGTATGGCAGCCAACGCATCTACAACGGTGAGCCGCGCCGCCCCCACTTTGGCGTGGATATCGCCGCCGCCCGGGGAACGGAGATTCTGGCCCCGGCGGACGGCTTGGTGACATTAGCGCACCGGGACATGTTCTTTTCCGGGGGTACCATGGTGATTGATCACGGCCACGGCATCAGCACCAGTTATCTGCACATGAGCAAGCTGCTGGTGGCAGAAGGTGAGCCCGTCAAGCAGGGGCAAGTCATCGGCCTGGTGGGCGCCACCGGCCGTGCCACCGGCCCCCACCTGTGCTGGCGTTTGAACTGGTACCAGGAGCGTCTGGACCCGCAATTGCTGGTGCCTGCCGGCACCGCGCAGGCCCAGTGAGCCTGATCTTTCAGTTGAGCCAGCCGGCAAGCTTACCTTCATCTTCAATCTGCAGGTAGGCAGTATCGTCGCTGCCGGCTTCCAGCGTGACCTTGAACTGCATCAACTCATCGCGGCGAAAGGCGGTAACATCCACCTGGTCACCGGCCTGATAGCGGCCAAGCAATGTCTCCAGATTACTGTTATCCACTTTGATTCGATTGATGGCGATGAGGGTGTCGCCGGCGGATACACCGGCACGGTGAGCGCTGCTGCCGTGTAACACCCGCATGACTTTGGCACCGGTACTATCCGCCGTGGTGCTGATGCCCAGGTCCAGGCGGATTCCATCACCTGTCCCGGCCGCGGGCTTGCCGCCACTGTCGGTGGCCGAGGTTGCCGCCCGGGTATGAAAGGAAACACCCAGGGGTGCCAGCAGCTCGGCAAAGGGCAGATCCCCGGTGCCGTAAATGGCTGATGTTAAATAGTCGTCCAGTTGTTGCACGGCATCACTGCCCTGGCTTTCCAGTAATTGCCGACAGTGTTTTTGAATATCAAACTCAGCCACGGGTTTGCCGGTTTTACCGTGCTCAACCCACAGTGTCTGCATGAGCTGGTCCAGTGTAACCTGGCTGTTACTGAGTCGGCGTAACGTCAGATCCAGACCCAATGCAATCAGAGCGCCTTTGGTGTAGTAGCTGACGATGGCGTTAGCGGCATTTTCGCCCTGCTGGTAAAACTTGGTCCAGGTATCAAAACTGGAAGCTGCGGTGGACTGTTGAAAACGTCCGGGGTTGCGCAGTACGCGGGTGATGGCTTTGCCCACCAGCTCAAGATACTCCTGCGGCGAAATCAATCCCGTGCGCACCAATGTCAGGTCATCATAATAGGAGGTGATGCCTTCAAAGGCCCACAGCAGAGGGGTATGGTTTTCACGGCTGAGATCATAGGGGATGTCGGGTTGAATGCGTTTTACATTCCAGCTATGAAAATATTCATGACTGCACAGGCCAAGCAGGGTTTTGTAGCCATCACTGACCTTACCGCGCTCGTTTACACAGGGCAGGTCATCCCGGTTACAGATCAGGCTGGTGGAGGCGCGATGCTCCAGGCCACCGTAGCCATTGCCCACCGCCCAGGTAATAAATACATAGCGGTCAAAGGGCGCCGGTTCACCGAACAAATTAATCTGGTATTCACAGATGAGCTTCAGATCCTGGGCCAGCCGCTCAAGGTCGGCGTTATGCAGGCCCGTCAGAACGAAATCATGGGGCACTCCGCAGGCGTCGAAACTGACCAGGCTGAAATCGGCGATTTCCACCGGGTGGTCAATCAGCTCAGCATAGTTTTCCGCACGGTAGCGGCCAAAGCCATAGGGCTCGGCACCGGCAGTCGCAAGCGATGTGCCCACTTTCCAGTGGGCGGCTTCGGAGATGGTCGCGTTATGGATATCCACCAGGCAGGGTAACTGATCATGGCCAACCAGCTCTACAAACACGCTGGTACCATTGAAGTAGGCGTGATTCTGATCCAGGTGTGCAGAACGTACCGACAGGTCCCAAGCGTACACCTGATAGGTGAGCGTCACCGGGTCTGCGCACGCCGGCAGGCTCCAGGTTTGTTTGTCCACCTTGGTCAGTGAAATGGGTTGCCCCCCGCATTGACCGTGAATGGCGACAATGTTTTTGGCAAAATCCCGAATCATATAGCTGCCGGGTATCCAGCTCGGTAAGCGAATCTGTTGCCCTGCCGACAGAGGAAACGGAATGGTCAGCTGCACTTCAAACAGGTGGGCATAGGGATCGATGGGGGTAATACTGTAGTGCAATTCAGAAGAGTGAGTCATAGTTGCCCGTTAAATTACTTTGGTTTGGAATTCACCGTGGTTTGGAATTCGCTGTGGCTGGGAGGAAAGTGTTCCCGATTCTGTCGTTGATCTGTGTACTTTCCCATATCTTTTTAGTTTTGACAAAATTCTAGCGCGACGGCAGGAGCCGATTACAAAATCGAAACACAGAGGGTTATTGGAACCTTGGTTTCACACTATACTTCAAATCAGATTGAGTAGCTGATTAGTGATAACGTGGTATGATTTTCAGATTGGGGTGTCTCCTGTTGCTGGCGCTGCAGATGTGCAGGGTCGGTTATGCGTCGGAATCCTTGCCTTTAGTGCAGCTGGCGGATCAAGAGCAGGTGCGCCTGGTGCCGGATATGGTGCGTTTCTGGCCCGAGTCAAAGCAGGATCCAATTGCCTCACCACTGGGTTTGCCGGAATCAGGATGGCACAGCATTGGCCGTTCATCGATTAACGTAGGTAAGCACGATTATCCTGTGTGGTTCCGTTTTGAGGTGGCCAATGATTCTGCCCACGCTATCACACGCTTATTGGAAATTCGCTGGATCAATCTCAAACTGGTGGAGTTTTACAGCCAGGATTCACATACCGGTGCGATGATCAAACTGGAAGCCGGTCTGCTGAATCCGAAATCGGCATCCAGTAACAACAATACCAGTTGGGTGTTCCCCTTTGCTTTGCAGGCCGGTGAAACAAAGCACATTTATCTGCGGGTGGCATCGCGATTCAACGTTTTTCTGCCCATGTATGTATGGGAAGAGGATGCCTTCTCAGAGGCGCAATGGCAGCGCTATGTGTGGTACGGGCTGGCATTCGGCGTACTGGCGGCGATGCTGCTGTATAACCTGTCCCTGTATGTTTTTACTCGCGACAACAGTTATCTGTTCTATTCGGTTTACGCGTTTTCGGTCATCTTGTACGAAGGTGGGCTTACCGGTGTGGGTGATCATTTGTTTTGGGGCCACAATCAGTGGTTCCGGGTGAATGGCTTTGCCCTTTCAATTTATGTGAGCTTCTTTGCGGCGGCGCTGTTTATGCGCAACTTCCTGCAACTGAAGCGCTGGGGTGGTTGGGTGTTGCACCTGAATACCTTCTTTGTCGTGTACTGGCTGTTCAGCGCATTTGTGCTGTTGTTTGGTACGGATTTCATGGTCACCATCAATGAACTGTTTGCCTTGCTTTCCTGTATCGCCGCGTTGGCCACCTCGATTTGGTTGTGGATCAAGGGCAATGTGTCGGCCCGTTATTTTACCATTGCCTGGGGTGGCCTGATTGCCCTGACCATAGCGGCGGTACTGATGATGGAGGGTGTTTTGCCCTATTCCATGCTGACCGAGAATGGCCAGTTGATCGGCTTTGTGTTGGAAATGCTGTTGTTGTCGCTGGCGCTGGCAGAACGCATTAACCGCGAACGTGCCGAACGTGAGTTGGCACAGAGCAAGGCACTGAATATGCAGATGCTGATGAATTCCGAACGCGAAGAAAAGCTCAAGGCTCAGGAAGCCATGTTGTTGATGCAACAGGAAACCAACGAGGCGTTGGAGGCGCGGGTGGCGCAGCGCACCCAGGAGCTGGAACGCACCATGACCAACCTTGAAATCGCCAACCGTGAACTGGCAAAACTCAGTGTCACCGATCCGCTCACCAAGGTGCATAACCGCCGCTACTTTGATGAAACTCTGGCGCGTGAGATTGAACGTTCCAGTCGTACCGGGCAGGCATTGTCGTTGATTCTGGTGGACATTGATCACTTCAAGCAATTCAATGATCTTTACGGGCATCTGGTGGGCGATGACTGTTTGCGCCTGGTGGCGGCGACCTTAAAAGAAGTGGCCAGCCGCAGTACCGATTTGGTGGCGCGCTATGGGGGCGAGGAATTTGCCATCGTGCTACCGGATACGAAGCAAGCGGAGGCCTATTTGGTGGCGGAACGGGTTCGCAGCAAGATCAATCAATTGAATTTCATTTACAAGGGCAAGCGCATTCCTATTAGTGCCAGCTTAGGAGTTGTGGGGAGAGTGATTGCCAGCGGCGAGGGCGGTGAAGCCATTATCGGTGCGGCAGACAAAGCGTTATACGAGGCAAAAAACCAGGGTAGGAACTGCTCGGTGGAAGCATCAGCGGCCGGTTAGTTCGCGGCGAACAGCCGTTGGGGACATGATGCCATCAGGCGATTTTTTTCAGCGGCCGTGCGCGGCGTTCCTGGGGTTGCGGTGGCACCATGATATTTTGTGACAGATAGTGATTGATGCGCTGGTTGAGGCCACTCATACCGGGAATGTGATAATGGACAAAGGTGGCGCCCCGGTTGGCGGTCACATAGAAATTGGCGGTGCGCTTCCAGCCGGGGGGTTGTTTGATGGCCAGGGCGTCGGCCTGTTCTTGCCCAAGGCAGATGCGGCTGAAACTGAGCAGCAGCTCCCGGGGTAGGTTGAGCAGGGATTGTTCAGATACGCAGCGTAAGGTGGTGTGTGCCAGTAATTCGTGTTCTTTGGATATCTTTTTCTGGCGTTGGCTCAGTTGCTTGTACAGGGCCTCTTCCGCCTGTTGATTTTCAGTAATCAGGCTTTCATCCACGCCGTACAACCAGGAACAGAAACGCCAGAAATGGTGAATCGCGTTTTTATCGTCTGCCTGCAGATGGATACCCAATCTCTCCATACCCTTGGTGGCGATGTAGCCGAATTCCAGCATATCAAAGGCCATATCCAGCTGTGACAGCGGTATGCTTTTATAATGATCGGGCCAGCCCCGGGCCAGCAGGTTTTTCCGAATCATGGCGTTGGACAAGCGCAGCTCGGACAGGGCGCGGTGCCCCTGGTTGCCGGGTTTCAGGCTGTCGCGGGATTTCAGGCTATGAATCAGGTAGTTGGTTTCATGTATGCGGCGGATGACTTCGTGGTTGAGGTGACCGCGGGTCACCAGTGCCACGGCGGCGCGACTCTGGCAATAGCCTTCGATGAGGCTGCCGGAAAAAATTGCGATGCTGCGGGCATGGTTAAACGCGGCCTGCAAACGCCGGGCGTGCTCAATCTGATCCCAATCCAGCCAGGTTGGCAAGGTGTTGAGCTGGTCAACAAATTCCTGATAGATGCTGATTTCCGTTTTGGCGAGGTAATGTACCTCGTCCATCATCTGGGCAGGGCGGCGTCGGTCGATACGCAATGCCACCACGTCGGCAATGGGATCACCACTGGAGGACAGGCGCTTGATTGAAAAATCGCTCATTGGATTCTCTCGCAGCAGGGAGAACATCTGAAAAACCCCGATTTATTGTTGTTATATGCCGCTTATGAGACGGTAAGTCTTAACAGTACACCATTCAAAAAGCGCGGCGCAACCGGCTTTTTCCTAAGCGCTGTTGTTTTTGTCCATGGCTCGCTTGGTGCGCGTGGTGGCCTGGGCTGTGGCGGGGTCGTCCGGCCAGAAGTGTTTTGGGTAGCGGCCCCGCATTTCCTTGGCCACTTCCCGGTAACTGCCGGTCCAGAAGGCGCCCAAATCGCGGGTAATCTGAAGCGGGCGCCGGGCCGGTGACAGCAACTCCAAGGTGATGGGCTCCCCGCCGGGCAGGGTGGGGTGGCTGCTGATGCCGTAACACTCCTGCAGCCGCACTTTGAGAGTGGGGGTGCCGTTATCATAGTGAATGCGATGCTTGCCGGTGGCCAGTTCCCAGTCGGCCGGTGCCGCCTGATCCAGCTCCACCAAACGCTCCCAACCCAAGCGGTTGCGCAGCGCATCAAGCAGGGGGATGTGGGATAACTCCTTGAATGAATAGCAGTTTTCAAGAAAGGGGGCGAGCCACTCCCGGGCGTCCTGTTGCAGTGCTTCGCGGCTGAAATCCGGCCATTGCCCGGGCTGTGAACGGTGCAGCCAGCACAGACGCTGACACAATTGCAGGCTGTTTTCATGCCAGGGCAGGGGTTGCAGATCGGCATCCAGCAACGCCTGCAGCAGCACGTCGGCGGCCTGCCGGGGCCAGGGTTTGGCCAGTGCCTGCTGCTGCAGGATCAGTTGACCCAAGTGTTGCTGCCGTTCTGCGCTCACCGCCTGCCTGGCGCTGTCCCAAAAGCAGTGCTCCTGCTCCGTGATCAACGTCGGCAGGGCCTGCCTCACCGCCTCTAACGTGATGGGGCAAGCCAGTTGAATATCGGCATCGGTGCCAGTGCCACCGGCGTCCAGCACCACCAGGTAAGGATGGCGGGCCAGCGTGTCGTGGCGCCGCAGTTGCACGCCCTTGCCGTTGCTCAGACGGTAGCGCAGGGGTTGGTTGGGGCGTTGTTGGGCAATCCGGTCCGGAAAGGCCCGGGCCAGCAGGATGGGGAGTGTTGTGGCCGTGGATCCTGTTGTGTCGCTCTCGACCTCAACCTCAACCTCGACCTCGGGTGCTGTTGGTGCCCGGCGCAGGCGGCCTTCGATCTGCTGGCACAGGCGCTGCAGCCGTTGCGGCCGGGGCGCTGAGGTGGGGGGCAGCCGCAGATGAATGTCCGCCTGAAAATGCGCCGGGCTCTGGCGCAGGGGGTCTCCTTCGCTGAGGATGGCGGCGCAGAGCACTGCCTCTGATTGCGCCGGGGAGCCTTTGGCCCGCAGCACCAGCGCCGCCAGCCGCGGCGGCAGGCCCATGGCACTCAGGCTGCGGCCGAAAGGGGTGAGGCTGTGGTCGTCACGCAGGGCACCCAGTTGCTGCAGGGCGGCGCGGGCCCGCTGCAGGCGATCTTCCGGCGGCTGGTCCAGTAAGGTCAGCTCGTTCAGGTCCCTGACACCCCATTGCGCCAGCTCCAGGGCAATGGGTTGCAGATCGGTGGTGAGCATGTCCGGATCACTGAAAGCCTTCAGCGAGGTCTGCCGGCTCTCGCCCCACAGGCGATAGCAGACCCCGGCCTGGGTGCGCCCGGCCCGCCCCCGGCGTTGTTCTGCGGAGGCGGCGGAAATCATTTCGGTGTGCAGGTGGTTCATGCCCCGCCGCTCATCATAACGGGCCACCCTCGCCTCACCGCTGTCGATCACCACCCGTACATCTTCGATGGTGATACTGGTTTCCGCCACATTGGTGGCCAGCACCACTTTGCGTAGCGGCGCCGGGGCCGGAATCAACGCCGCCTGCTGTTGCTCTTTGGGTAGCGAGGCGTGCAGGACATGTATCTGTACCGCGTCCGGCAACGGGGATTCCTCCAGCCGCCGCTGCACGGCACGAATTTCCCGCATACCCGGCAGAAACACCAGCAGGCTGCCGGGTTCGTTGCGCAGGGCCTCAAGAATAACCTGGCAGATGTGCTGATCAGGATAACGATCCCGGGGACAGGGGCGGTACTGGGTTGCTACCGGAAAACTGCGGCCCCGGGATTGCAGTAACGGTGCCTGCAGCCACTGGCTCAGGCGTTCTCCATCCAGCGTGGCGGACATCACCAGCAGGCGCAGGGGATCGGTTGCGGCGCGCAGGGCCTGTTGGCTCTCCAGGGCAAACGCCAACCCCAGGTCCACGTTGACCGAGCGTTCATGAAACTCATCGAACAGCACCATGGCCACACCGCTCAGTTCCGGATCCCGTTGCAATTGCGCCAGGAACACCCCATCGGTGACCACCTCGATGCGGTTGGCGGGCGCCACACAACGATCGTAGCGGGTGCGATAGCCCACCCGGGTGCCCGGAGATTCCCCCAACTGTTGAGCCAGCCGGTGGGCGGCACTGTATACCGCCAGGCGCCGCGGCTGTATCACCACAATTTTGCCGCGCAGCCACTCGCACGCCAGCAGTGCCAAGGGTACCCGGGTGGTCTTTCCGGCACCGGGCGGGGCCTGCAGTACCACGCAGTGGTGTTCTTTACTGGCTTGGATCAGTTGCGGCAGGATGTCGTCAATGGGTAGCACAATCTCGATTCTCGGGGGTGTTTGTGGCTTGTGTTTGCTTGGGCAGCGGGTAACGGTATGATCCCATCAAAGTCGTTTTGGATGAAGGGAACCTTATGTTTGATATTACAGTGTATCAATTCAGCCGGGCTTGGGGATTGCCCAATGCGTCGCCTTTCTGCATGAAGCTGGAAGGGTATTTGAAACTGGGTGGGTTGCCATACAAAGTGGTGGATCAGAATGATCCCCGCAAAGGCCCGAAAAGCAAAGTGCCCTATGTGAAAATCGACCGGCAGTTGATGGGGGATTCCGAACAAATCTATGATTACCTGCATTCTCATCAGGCCATAGATCTGGACGAACCGCTCAGCGCCCACCAGAAAGCAGTGCACCATGCCATGCGTTCCATGTGCGAGGAAAGCCTGTATTTCGTTATGCTCTACAGTCGCTGGATGGATGATGCCAACTGGGAACAGGTGCGCGATACCCTGTTTGCCAGTATGCCGAAGCTGATTCGCCCCATGATCACCACGCAAATACGCAAGAAAATCCAGGCCGATCTGGTGGGGCAGGGCATGGGGCGCCACAACCAGGCGGAAGTCTATTCCATTGGCGCCAAGCATATTGAAGCCCTGGGGCAGTATCTGGGTGAGCAGGCCTGGTTTGGCGGTGAGCAAGCGGTGAAGCTGGATGTGGTGGCGGTGAGTTATCTGGCCAACATTCTTAACCCGCCGATTGAAACTCCTTTGAAAGAAACTGTTAAAAAGTGGCCAAACCTGGTGAGTTTTACCGATCGGGCACTGAAGGATATTTACGGCGCGTGATATAGTGCGCGCCCTTTTACTGACGCGGAAGAAGTAGATCGCTATGAATGCCCCCCTGGTAATATTTCACGCCAACTGTCTGGATGGATTTGGAAGCGCCTATGGGGCGTGGGTACACTTTTTTATCAAACAGGGGATGGCGGTGGAATACCTGCCTGCGGCCCACGGCGATACTCCGCCGGATGTCAGTGGCAAAACCGTTTATCTGCTGGATTACGCCTATAAACGGGCAGGCATGGAGCAGCTGTGCAGCCAGGCCGAGCGGGTCATCGTACTGGATCACCATATTACCGCGGTGGAAGAATTAAATGGCCTGGATCAAGAGTTCGACAATCTGGAATTGCTACTGGATATGGAGCGCTCCGGCGCCATGATTACCTGGGAGTACTTTCACTCCGAACCGGCACCCAAGCTGATTGCCTGCGTGCAGGATCGGGACATGTGGTGGTGGCACATTCCTGAAAGCCACGATCTGAATGCCGGGCTTATGTCACAACCGTTCAGCTTCGAGCGCTGGCACGAAGTTGCCAACGATGAGCAGGCCTTCCAACGCCTGGTGGATGAAGGCAATGCCATCAACCGGTATCGCAAACAAATGATCGAGCAGGGCATGCGGGTGGCCGCCATGGGTGTGATCGCCGGCTACAGAGTACCCATCGTCAATTGCCCGCGGGCCATTGTCAGCGAGTTGGTGGGCCAGTTGGCAGAAGGTCAGCCTTTTGCCGCAGGCTATACCGATTATGGCAATCGCCGCAGCTGGTCGTTGCGTTCCGCCAAAGACGGCGCCGACGTGGCGCTGATCGCCCAACAGTTTGGTGGCGGTGGGCATAAAAATGCGGCCGGGTTTGTGACCTGGCTGGAGCAAGACCATCTGGTGTTGGAGCCCTCATCCTGATCAATCTGCATTTCTCTCTCCTGCTGATTTTCTTCATCATGCTGCCCACTGAGCTGGGGGCAGCGGAAGTGGATCAATTTACCCGGTTGCCCAACGAGCCGGCCACCTTGCCCGACAGCGTCGATCTGCTGAATCAGGAAGTCAATCGCCTGATCCGGCAGGCCCTGGATCGGGCCAACAGCCCTGTCATGCAGGCCAACCCCAAAAAGTCTGTGCGTTGGCTCAAGCCCGGCTGTGACCAGCAACGCCTGTACGAAAAACTGATTCGTGAATTCGGTGAGTCCATAGAAGGCCGCTTGGAAGCCTACGCCGAAGACAGCAATCTGCTGTCGCGGCGCACGGTGGCACTGCAGGATTCCATCTACCGGGATTTTGCCTGGCAATCGTCACCTTCCCTGGTGTTGTCCGAGCGCATGGCATCGGTGATTACCCTGGCCGGGATCGAGATCGGTACCGATAAACTGGGCCATTTTTTCAGCGAAGGTTACAGCTATTTTCTGGTAACGGATCACCTGAAGAAATCCCTGGAAAGCGGGTTGCTGTTTGGTGAGTGGTCGGAATCGGTTTACTTTGGTGCGCAGACCACGGGCGTTTATTCTTTTGCGGATCTTACGGCAAATTTTCAGGGGCTGCGTTTCTGGAACCGGGTGCTGGCACAGCAGCAGGATCCGCTAAGCGGAAAAAGGCCGGGTGCCTACGTGGCCTGCGTGGATGGCCAGTGGCAGCAGGTTGACCGTTTCCAGTGGGCTGACTACGTGGATGCCGCGTGGAATGAAAGCGTTAATTGCCCGCTGTTTCGTAGTGAAGATCTGCTGCGCAGTGTGCAGCAACAGGGCCTGCATTGTCGCTCCGAAACATTACCCATTGCCAGGTACGGCATCCTGCACGGTCGGTTACTGAATCAGGGGGGAGTGGGTGTGTTGCCGGATCACCTGCAGCCGGAGGCCATCATGCAACGGCGTGTGGATCAGCATGATCTGGAGCTGTCGCAGGAAACACTGGAATACATCGGTGAGGTTCGTTTGCGGCTGGAGATGTGGCGCAAGAAAAGCATTCAGGAGGCACGGGCGCAGGAAGCGGCACAGAAACTGAACGACCATCAGGGTGAGTGAACCATTGCGGACGCCAAACCCATAAATTTTCTATTGCCTTTCGTGGGCGACCCATTAATGATAAAAGACGAGGAAAGTTTGCAGCCTGTTGGCTGTTTAATTACTAATCACATTGAGCCCACGTTCAAGGTGCGATCGCGTGTTCCATTCTTTTTCGCCAAAGACGCTCTTCACCAACTTTCTAAAAGAAATAGACCAATCACGTCTGCTGGAACGCCTAAGGGAGTTAAAGCGAATGTTCTCTACAGCCATTATCGTCTCAGTGGGTGTCTTTCTTCTGTTGCTTGGTGCCTGGATACTCTTTATGCAGGTCGTAGGGGTGTGGGATTACTATCGCCCCAATAACTTGAAGATCGGCACCATTACGGTGGACAACACAGAGAGTAAAAGTCACGCAGAGCTGTTCCGGGCTCGCTTTGATCACCATTTTCAACCTAAAACCAGTAAGCCACTCTCCAAAGGGTTTGTCGAAGTTCAAACGCTGGATTTTCCCCAACTTTTTTTAGCCGCGGATTCGGAATCCAAATTCAATGACATCACCATTGAAGTGAAAGGTGTCAACGTTGGTTTGCTGTACCGGTACATTACGCTGGTGGCGGAACCGCCGCGCTGGACCATTGAAGGCGATATACAAACCATGCCCGATCGCTTGCTGCTTTCCCTGCGGATGACCCGAGGGGATCGGCTGATCCGTACCTGGTATCTGGAAGAATATGCACAGGTGCCCGGTGAGATTGAAAAAGAGAAGGCTTTGATGCTGGAGCGGCTGATCGATCAGGCTATCTTTCAGATTGCCTTTGATCTGACCAACCGATCGGAAAAGAATGAAGACATCGTGAACTGGCAGCGGTCTTTGCCGGTTCATAACATCAGCTTTCCTGACCGGCGCTCGTTTGCCGCATTTTATGACGGCAAAAGCGCGCTTTCCCGCTACTTTGCCTTTGGCGGGCAGAAGGATCTGCTAACGGCCATTGAAAAGCTGCGTCTGCTGCGGGCCTACATGCCCGATTTCAATGAAGGCCTGAAACTGTTGGCCTTGGCGCTTGCGGAGAACCGCAACGAAACAGAGGCCATACACGTGTATGAGCAATTGCTGGATCTTATGAAAAGATCCCAGCCGGCCGGCGCAGCCGTTTCAGCGCAGAGCGTTCTGGAGATCCGCTCTGTTGAGTTGCATAAGGCAACCGCCCTGTCCAAGCTCTATGTTTGGAGATCCACTCATCAGGCTCATGATGAGCTGGTCGCGCTGTCTGAAAAACTGGATCAGGACTACAGGGTATATTGTAAAACATCCTCCACCGACGCGATTACCACCTGTGCCAAATTTGAGGAACTGCAGGCCTTGACCAGTATTCAGTTAGCCTATTGCTATGGCATTTATCTAGGCTATTTGAAGGATAAGATGGTGGCGACCATTTTTGGTAACCAGAGTGCACCTCGGAAATTAAGAATTGAAGATCAAGCCAAGATCAAAGTACTCACCAGCGGTGAAGAAGCGGACGCCGGAGAAGTAAAAGAGATTGTCAGTGGCGTGATCGTGGTTGCCAACCAGGAGCATTTGCGCTGGTTGCAGGAAGCCAGAAAGAAAGCCCGTTTGTACACGGGAAATTCGGACAATACGGCAATCGGGCACTTTGACGCCAGAACGCGGGAGATCTGCTCGCGCTATTATTTTGCAGCCGGTTACACCCATTACCGGATTGCTGAACTGGAGTACGCTCCAGGGATTCAGGATGCCGACCCCATCATTGATCTTGAGGATTTTCAGCCTGGAGATTGGTTGCTTGATCAATGTGAAACAGAGACGGGCAACAACCACGTACAACCGGAGCAATGGAAGGATCGCCCTGGTAAGCCGGGTAAATCCGCGTAAAAAAATGCGGCTCAATCTGGCTGAACACATGTTGCGCCAGGCGGAGGCGGCGTTGCCGAATAACTACCAGGCACTTCAGTTTCTTGGCCAGGTGTACTCGGAACCAAGGCGGGCTGATGCGGATCTGCATATCGCGGAACAATAGCTGGAGCGTGCAATAATGGTGAAACCTTCAGCGTATTACACTTACACGCTGCGGGCGGAACTGATGATCCGGCAAATTGCGGACTATGGATATCAGGACAAAGGCTTGAAGCTGATTGAAAAAGGCTCTAATGACGTGGAAACAGCGCTGTTTTTTAATCCCACCAGCAACTCAGCCAATTTACTGAACTGCAAATACCTGATACTGAAGCTGGAAGTTGAAAGCGATCAGCAGGCAAGAGAGGCAATCTGGACCAAACTGCGCAGTGCGCTGACCCGGGCAGAACATTATTCACCGCGTATTTACAATCACGTGAGTGTGGATATGGACTGGATCAACATCGTTACCGAGACACTGAAACTACAGGATGAAGTTAAGAATGGTGTACAGCCTGACCAGCTTCGTGAGTTGGATCAGTCCATTAACAACATCATCGCAAGGGCAGACAGTCTTTCCAGCCAGGTTGAATTGTTGCAGAAGCGCTGGGTGGCGCACCAGCATGTGTTTCATGCCACTGAGCTGAGCCAGCGGGCACAGGCACTGGTGCAGGCTCTTAAACAAGCGCGGAAACAGCAGTCATGGCAGGGCATCAATTTGAACGTATTTAAGGAGTTGGATCGACCCAGTATTCTCAATGCTTCCTATATGGCAAACCGTTGATCTGGATCATATATGCACGGCTGTTTATCCCGCCACAGGCGCGCTCACCCTTTGATTCAGCCCCGGTGGACTGGTGATTTGATTTGATTAACACTACTATCAGGTTTGTGGTGCAACGTTCTGTTGATGCCAGGTGCAACCGGATGGCCAACAGCAAACACCCTCTCCTTAATCTGGCCACCGGCCAGAAATCACCGTAGCTCGTGTAAATTCTACTGCAGATATTCAGACTAGGGGAAAGACTATGCTTAAGGTTGCCATTAATGGCTTTGGAAGAATAGGAAAGCTGACGTTCCGAAATATCTTTGCAGATGATCGTTTTGACGTGGTGGCCATCAATGATTTAACTGAGCCGAAGATGCTGGCCCAGCTGTTGAAATACGACAGTGTGCAGGGGCCGTTTTCGGGGCATACGGTTGAGAGCGATGAGGAATCGCTGATTGTTGACGGCAAGAAAATCAGAATTCATAAAGAACCTGATCCAAGTAAATTGCCCTGGGGTGACTATGGTGTGGATGTGGTGCTGGAGTGCACCGGTTTTTTCTGCTCCAAGGCCAAAAGTCAGGCGCATATTGATGCCGGGGCCAAGCGGGTACTGATTTCCGCACCGGCGGGTAATGATCTGCCCACCATCGTTTATGGCGTCAACCATCAAACGTTGAAAAGCGAAGACCTGATTGTTTCCGGCGCCTCCTGTACCACCAATTGCCTGGCGCCCATGGCCAAAGCATTGAACGATTACCGGGAACTGAGAACAGGTTTTATGACCACCATCCATGCCTACACCGGTGACCAGATGATTATTGATGGCCCCCATCGCAAAGGGGATTTTCGCCGGGCCAGGGCCGGTGCCATCAACATCGTACCCAACTCAACCGGCGCTGCCAAAGCCATCGGCCTGGTCATTCCGGAGCTGGACGGCAAGCTGATCGGGTCGGCGCAACGGGTCCCCGTGCCGTCGGGCTCCATTACCATTCTGGACGCCACCCTGAAGGATGATACGGAAACCGTGAGTGTTGCGGGCATTAATGAAGCCATGAAAAATGCAGCCGATGAAACCTTCGGCTATACCGACGAAGAGCTGGTCTCCAGTGATATCATCGGAACCCGCTTCGGCTCACTGTTTGATGCCACCCAAACCCTTGCGCAACGCTGTGGCACCAAAATTTATGAAGTGCGGGTGGTGTCCTGGTATGACAATGAAATGAGCTATGTGTCGCAATTGATCAGGACCCTGAATCATATGGGCAGCCAGATGTAATCAGTGTGAATCCGCCGGGGGCGGCGGGCGCTGCTGTGCAGTAACCAGCCCGTTGCCCCTCTCTGTAACCACCCATCCACAGTACGTAACAACCGCAAGAAACGGGTCGAGATGTTCACCGCTTTTGCCTAGGCTTGCAGAATAGAAATGCCGGGGCCGTGCCCAAGGCTTGTTCTGCAACGATCTTACAACGGATGTACAACGTGCCTGAAATTGAAAACCAACTCTACACCATTGACTGGGAGCAAGTGACCGGGGATCTGAATCGCTCAGGCTTTGCCGTGGTTACCGGGCTGTTGGACGTCACCCAGTGCCAGCGCCTGATTGATGGGTTTGATGCCGAGGATGGCTATAGAAAAACCGTTGTTATGGAACGCCATCGCTATGGTTTGGGCCGTTATAAGTATTGGGATTACCCCTTGCCGGAATCGGTGCAGGCGTTGCGCCAACACCTTTATCCAAAGCTTGTGCCGATTGCCAACTGCTGGATGGAACAGTTGCGGTTGGAGCAACGGTTTCCCACACAACACGATGAACTGCAAAAGGTTTGTCATGAACATGACCAGCGGCAACCCACGCCATTAATTCTGGAGTATGGCGCAGGTGGCCATAACACACTGCATCAGGATTTGTACGGCGACCTGTACTTTCCCATTCAGGCGGCCTGCTTTCTCAGTGAAGCGGGTGCCGACTACAGCGGTGGTGCATTCGTTATGACCGAGCAGCTGCCAAGGGCACAGTCCAAACCCATCGTACTGACCCCCAGGCGCGGTGACATGATTTTACTGGCCACCCGGTTCCGGCCGGTTAAGAGTACGCGCGGCTATTGCCGTGCCACTATGCGACACGGTGTGAGTGAGGTCCATCATGGTAAACGCTATACCATGGGGATTATCTTTCACGATGCGGTGAGCTGATATGATCCGGCACTGTGATATTGACGATGCTGAGCTCAGGATCATGCTCAACGATAAGAGTATTCAGTTTGCGGGTCATCGTAGGCTGAAAATCTACGGCACGTTATATTGTAAATCCGGTAAACGCATGGGCCGACAACAGCGCGTGTTTTTTGCCAGTGAAGATGAAGCCGTTGGGAGCGGTTACCGACCCTGCGCTCATTGTATGAAAGATGCCTATACACGATGGATCTCTTGGAACAGATAGATAACCAACCACGCAATTTGTTGCCCGTTGACGGCACGGTCTATTACTACGGGCCGATCCTGTCCGGTGCGCAAGGTGCGCACTACTATGACCGGTTGCTGAATACAATCCCATGGCGGCCGGATCAGGCGATCATCTGCGGCCGCACCATTTTTACCAAACGGAAAGTGGCTTGGTATGCGGATCGCCCTTTCTCCTATACCTATTCCGGAACCACCAAAACCGCGTTGCCCTGGATACCGGTGTTGCAGACATTGAAAGGCATTGTAGAGCAGCACAGTGGTGAAACCTACAACGCCTGCCTGCTTAACCTGTATCATGATGGCCGTGAAGGCATGGCGTGGCACAGTGATGCAGAAAAGGATCTGAAGCGGCATGGTGCCATTGGTTCGCTGAGTTTGGGGGCTGATCGCAAGTTTGCCTTTAAACACAAAAAGACCCGGGAAACCATTAGCCGGGTGTTGGAGCACGGTAGCCTGCTGGTGATGAAAGGCACCACGCAAACGCACTGGCTGCACCGGTTACCACCAACCAAAACAGTACATGCCCCGCGTATTAATCTGACCTTCCGCACGATTCTGGCGGGCCGGTAAACTCCTCCAGCCCGCCAGAATCAACATCAGTACCCGCCATGGGTGATCAGTTCGGCCAGGGCCAGCCGGTCGCTGGGTTGTTCCCGCGCACGCAGCGGCTCGGGTAGCTGCCTGGGTTTGCCCTGCGCACCGATGGCAATTGCGATCTCCACACTGAGGTGCTCCGGCACCACCAGTTTAGTGCGCACGTCGGTATGTAAAATCCCTGCCATGGCGTGGGCCTGATAGCCCAGCAGCTGGGCCTGCAAAGCAATATGGCTCCAGGCCGCGCCGGCATCAAAACGATGGGTGGGCGGGTCGGTATCCGCCAGCAGAAAAACCAGTGCACCGGCGTGCTGTGCCCAACCGGCGTTGGCGGGGTGCAGCAGCGAGACAAAGGTTTGCCAATGTTGATCCCCCTGCAGGGCGTACATAAACCGCCACGGTTGTTTATTGTTGGCGGAAGGCGCCCAGCGCGCGGCCTCGAACATGGTCATCAAATCGGTCAGCGGCAGAGGGCTGCCATCGAAAGCCCGTGGGGACCAACGGGCAAGAAACATCGGGTCCACCGGCAGATTGCTGGATCGGGTTATTAAAGGGTTCATGTGCATACTCCGTTATCAATCAAGTGGAAAAGCGGTGGGGCGCAGAGGGGCAGCATCCGCACCGCGGAATTTCAGTGGGCTGCCGATAAAGGCAAATTCATAGACCTGATCGCGGGATAGATCCTCCAGATAGGCCAGTTCGATAATGGGGGTACCCTGTTCCGCCAACAGATAGGTGTGCACGGGCACGTAATCGGATTCCAGTTGCGAAGGAAACGCCTCCAGGCTGAGATTGTCGGCACCCACCACCATGGCGCCGGCGGTTTCCACCAGATAACGGGCGGCATGGTAGCCCAGGCCCGGTGGGTTTTGCATGTAGGCATGGGCGTTCTCATACTCCTGCATGCGGCCGGTGCGCAGCAACACCACATCGCCGGTTTGCAACTCTACTTTCTGTCGTTGCAGCGCCTGCTCGATATCGGCGCGGGTAATGCGGTAGCCGTCGTCCAGCATGGGTTTGCCCTTGGCGGCCGCCACATCGATGAGCACGCCTCGGGCAACGATGGGTGGAAAGTTTTCCACCCCCGCAACGCGCCAGCCGCGATCCCCGGCGTGATCCTTTGCCGCAAAGCGGTTCCAGATTTTCCCATCCAGGCCGAAGTGATTGAGTGCATCGATGTGGGTGCCCATGTGGGTGTACATGGACACCGCCGCGCCGGTGTAACTGACGTGCTGGTTCATGGTGGTGCCCAGCTGTAACGGATCATCGATTACCGTGCCCTCGGGGGTGTGGGTCATCCAAATGCGGTAGTGGGGGTCGCCGGCCGCCTGCCAGCTGGGCATGCCGATAAAGTACTCCACCGACAGGTCATAACTTTTGCCACCGCGAATGCGAGCCAGCACCCGGGCACGGGATTCATCGGTCATCAGGTTCAACCGCCCGATCTCATCATTGGGCCCCCAGGGGCTGATGCCGGCCTGGCGGCCCTCGCCATGGGCAAGGGGCAGGGGGGTACTGAACAGCAGCAGTGCGCACAGGGCGCTGTAACGTGGTTTCATGGTTATCATCCTATGTGAGTTAGGTGAGTTGAATGGTGCGCTGAACCGATGAGCACAGCCTATTCGGCGTGAATGTGTTGATAAATGCTGGATCTGGAATAAGATTGTTCGCAAATATTGACTAATTCAGGTTCAGCCGCTGGGTGCTGGGCCACCGATGGCTGGGAAATGCGATGTTGGAAGAGATCCGAAATTTTGTTGCGGTGGTGCAGGCGGGCAGCTTTACCCGGGCTGCGGAGGAGTTGAATAGCGCACGTTCTGTGATCAGTAAGCGACTCAGCCAGTTGGAACGCCAGTTGGGTGTGCGCCTGCTGAATCGTACCACCCGGCGCCTCAGCCTCACTGAAGCCGGGGAGCGTTTCTACCAGGAATGCAGCGTCAGCCTGAGTGGCATCGATGCCGCCGTGGATGAAGTGCGGTCACTGAACCAGGAGCCCCGAGGGCGGCTGTTCGTCAATTTGCCCATGTCGTTCGGCATCCTGCATGTGGCGCCTTTGATACCCGCTTTCATGGCGCAGTTTCCATTGGTGCAGGTGGAGCTGAATTTTGACGATCGCAAGGTGGATGTGATTGACCCGGGCTTTGATGTCTCCATTCGCATTGGTGAGCTGGAGGATTCCTCCCTGGCTGCCCGCCGTCTCGGCACCTGTTGTCACCAGGTGGTGGCCGCCCCCGCCTATCTGAAACAATACGGTGTGCCGCAATCACCCCAGGACCTGGTTCATCATCGTATTGCCAGTTTTCGGTTTCAGGAATCGGCATTGGAGTGGACATTCGAGGATAACGAGGGGCAGCCGCAATCTGTGAAACTCACTGCGGCGGTGGTGAGCAACAACAGCCTGGCGATCAAAGAGATCGTCCTCGGCGGCGGCGCCATCGCCAGAGTACCGAGTTTTCTATTGGGCCGGGAACTGGAAAAAGGCAGCTTGATCAATCTGTTTCCCCAACTGACTTCCGTAAGCCGGGACATCTATGCGGTATTTCCTCGGCGCGAGTATATGCCCGCCAAGACCCGGGCCTTTATCGAGTTTCTGGCACAGGCGCTGGCGGCGCCACCCTGGCAGGTTGGTAGTTCAACCACTTTGCCTCGTTAACCAATGCAAACCGTCGCATAAAAAAGTGGGGCCATTGTCGAAATAGCGACACGGTTACCGACTAAGGGGTGCAACTACCTGTTAATCTCAGCGTCAATATGGAGACCCCGATGCCAAACCAACACGGCGAATTTATCTGGTATGAATTACTCACCGGCGATAGCGATGCCGCACAGCGGTTCTATCAAGCCATTCTCGGCTGGGTGGCCAGCGACAGTGGCCAACCGGGCATGGATTACCGCATTCTGCATGCCCGTGATGCTGACACCGGCGAGCAGCATGAGGTGGCGGGCCTGATGCAACTCACGGATGCAATGATCCAGGGTGGTGCCAAGCCGGTTTGGCTGGGTTACATCGGCGTTGATGATGTGGACCGGGCTGTGACCGACATCGTCTTAGCCGGAGGCCAGCTGCAGATGCCCGCCACGGATATACCCAAGGTCGGCCGCATCGCGATGGTGACCGATCCACAGGGCACGCCGTTTTATGTCATGCGGGGGCGCAGTGATGAAACCAGTCTGGCATTTGCCGCAGACAAGCCTCGGGTGGGTCATTGCGCCTGGAATGAACTCATCACCCCTGATCCACAAGCGGCGAAAACGTTTTATTTCAGGGAATTTGGCTGGACTAAGGATGGTGAGATGGAAATGGGGCCAGCGGGCCGTTATGAATTTATTCGCCACAACGGCGTAATCGGTGCGGTGATGCCCAAACCGGAGGCCATGCCGGTACCCATGTGGCACTACTATTTTCGCTGCGCCTATATCGACGTGGCCTACAACGCCATCACCGAGCATGGCGGTCAAATCCTGCATGGCCCCGATGAGATCCCCGGAGGAGACTTTATCGTCAAAGGTATTGACCCACAGGGAGCGTTGTTCGCGTTGGTGGGCGCGAGAATTCAAACCCAATAACAATAGCGGATTCGCAACAGAGGATTCTTGATATGAGCGAACTGACCATCTGGACGTTAGACTGGGTGCCTGAGCTTCCACGGGGCTTTGTGCGCGATATACGGCTGCGGTGGGCCTGTGAGGAAGCTGAAATTCCATACCGGGTAGAGACAATCCCCTTTGATGATCGTGAAACCAATCATCTTGCTCAGCAACCGTTCGGGCAGGTGCCGTTCCTGCGTGATGGAGCACTGTCACTTTTCGAAAGCGGTGCCGGCCTGCATTTAAAAAAGCGTATGCCGATCAGATTGCCCATTTCGAGGCAACCGATCGGCAGCGGGCTTAGGTGGTAGGGTGCCTTCATACCATCAATCAATTCAGCCGCCACTTAATGCCTGAAAAATATAAACGGTTGCATCCTCGGTGGCCTGGTCGGAGAGGGTGCTTCTGTCCACAACCAACGTATTGTTAATGGCGATGTTGACGTGCCGGCGCAGAGCACCATGCTCATCCAGAATGTAATCGGAGAACCCGGGGGCGATCGCGTCCACTGCTTTTAATACTTCAGCGATGGAGCCGGCCCGCACGCGAATCTCACGCTGTTCGAGTGCGGGGAAGAACCGGTATAGATGGGATGTCATTTCTACGGTGGGCATTGTTCTTAACCAAATCGTACGGAATACACAGGTGGAAAATGGTTGCCCAGGCAGTGCCAGTGCTCGCCGCGATCTTCAGATAAATAGACGTTGCCGGTGGTGCTGCCAAAACACACGCAATCCCCGGCCACATCCAATCCGTGCCGGAATACTATGTCGTAGGCGTTCTCCTGCGGCAGGCCGCTGCGAAACGATTGCCAGGATTGCCCGCCATCGCTGGTCCGCGCCACGAACAAGCCGCCATCAAGTGCCATGCGTTCTGAGTCTGCCCGCGCAGGCACCACCCATGCGGTGCGTCCGTCCTGCGCGTCTACTGCAATCGGAAAACCAAAATGCACACCGGCATCCGGCAGGCTGACCTTGTTCCAGGACTGTGCACCGTTATCACTATAGTAAACGCCGAAATGATTTTGTTGCCAAACGTGATCCGGTTGATCGCGGCAGGCGGTAACAAAATGCGGATCGTGCCCCCATTCTGCTTCCGGGTCGGGCAGGTAATCCACCCGCATGCCCTTGTTGCGGCCTACCCAGGTTTTACCGCCGTTTTTGGTTTCCAGTATGCCGGCGGAAGATACGGCCACATACAGATGATCGGCATTGCGTGGATCAATCACGATGGAATGAATGCCCGGCTCGAATACGCCGTAGTCAATGCTTGCCGGTGTGCCACCCCAATGGGTGGTACTGGTTGCTTCACCCTTGAACAGATCGCCACCGCGACTTTCATGGTTCCACAGAGGCCGGTTAAGCTCCCAGGAATCGCCACCGTCATCGCTGACAAACAATCCTCCGGGAATGGTCCCTGCGTACAGCCGGCCGGGTTGTGTTGCCGGGCCAAACGCGATACTCCAGATCTTATAAACCGTGGCATCCTTATATTGAGGCTCCCCCGCCGGGGCCTCCGGATCGAAATCCGGCGTCGGCAGATATTGAATGATGTGGCGTGCCCCCTCCGGGGACTTCAGTGACAACACGTCCTCCCAGGTGGTGCCGCCATCGCGGGATCGGGATAACTTGGGCCCCCAGTGACCGTGATCGAGTGAGGCCCACAAGGTGCCGTCGCGGGGATCACGTGCGGCGTAGCAGACCGGGATTCCCTGGTGCACAATGGGCCGGGCCTGCCATCGGGATGAGTTTCGCTCCACAATGACGGTACCTTTGCGGGTGCCCAATAAAATGGTATCTGACATGAATTTAGCCCTCCCTTTTTTTACGCTGAATTTTACGCGGAATCGAATCGCTTTATGCTTGGTCGAATCAGCGAATTCGATTTCGACAATCGCAGGCAACTTTTTCAGTTTGCCCATACCCACCCGTTATCCGTGAGGCTATTGGCGATTGCACGAAACGCGGTCATGGCCTCGAACTCATGGGGTTTGAAGTTCGCATCCGCACTGGTTTTGACAATCACCAGATCGGCTTTGGGATTGACGTAAATAAACTGCCCCCAGATGCCAATGGCACTGAAATCGCCCTGGTTCCCCCGCGGCACCCACCACTGGTATTGATACCCCCAATCCTGGTCAATCTGCCCCGGTTGCAGCCAGGGTTTGTCCGGTGTGGTGGCGCGTTGCACCCACTGCTCAGACAGCAACTGCTGCGTGCCCACCCGCCCCTGATTCAGGTACAGCAGGCCGAGCCGGGCAAAGTCACGGGCGGTGGCGTTCAGGCCCATAAACGCCACTTCGTTACCATGCGTATCCGTCATCCAGCTGGCATCCCCGGTGGCGCCCAACGGCTGCCAGAGCTTATCCTGCAGATAGTCAGCCAGTGATTGGCCGCTGACGGTGCTCACCAGCATGCCCAGTGCCTGGGTATTGATGCTGGCGTAATGAAATTGACGACCCGGTGCAGCACTGCTGCCAAATTGGCCGGCAATGTCGTTGATGCCATGACGCCACAGGTACATCTGATCAAAGATACGAATCACATCGGAGCTATCATCATCGTAACCTTCACTGAAATCAATCCCGGACGACATCTGCAGCACATCTGCGATACTGGCCCCAGCAAAACCCGACCTTCGCAACGACGGCACATAATCGGTGATCTCATCCTCAAGGCTACCAATCAGGCCTTCCTCCAGCGCTATGCCCACCAGCGTCGCAACAAACGATTTGGCCACTGAAAAGGAGGTTGCCTGACTTTTTCGGTTGTATCCGTTGAAGTAGCGCTCGTCGATTATCCTGCCCTGGTGAATCACCAGAAAACCGGTGGTTGCACTGCGCTGCAGAAAGGCCTCCAGCGTATGGGGTTGATCATGGTAGCGGTAATTCACTGACAGTTGCTTGGGTGCGGTCTGCCACGGTACAGGTGCATTGGATTGCTTTATCTCGCGCACGGGAAACACCTGTGCCAGATGTCGGAAGTTTTCCTGCACCTGGCTCGGCCATAGAAAGGTAAGCTTTGGCCAGGCATAACCGGCAAACCTATTCCCACCGATGATCACCATCAGGGCAACTACCAGAGCCGCCAACTTTGTTAACACGCCACGTAATGTCATTACCACTCTCCACAGTTTGTTCACCTGCACAGCAGGCGATATATTTTTATATTTCGGGAATTAACGATATGATTGATCAAAGAAAAATCAACAACAGTTCAACCAGCGCTGAATCACTGCCAGTAGCTCACGCACCCGGGCCTTGTTCACCTGGTAGTACACCTCCTTTTGCCGCTTTTGAGCCAGCAACACGCCGGCCCGCTTGAGAATCGCGAGGTGCTCGGACGCCGTGGATGGGGCAATCCCCACCCGATCGGCAATCTCACCTACGGTATGTTCCTGCTTATCGGTAAAGATACCCAGCAGAATCTGCTGGCGCTTTTCATTGGCCAGGGCTTTGGAGAACGCCAGCAGGGCATCGTTTGCCGAAACTTGTGCAGACATGATGTGATCCATATATCGTAATATTCCGAAATATAGACTTAAAAATGCCTCATGGCAAGGGATAAATTGGATGGCAGGGATCAATCGGTATTATTCAAAGTGCGCGGGAAACAACGCATGGCCAGACCGTGAAATAAAAATAACGTTATGCACAGAGCCATCTTCATGTTCTGTGCGCTGTGTAAATGAAAACCCATTGGCAAACGAACTCAGGTTTGCGAGGCTCATCATAAACGTAAGTTCAGCTCCGACACTGTCATGGCGAACCGATAGCAGGCATAAGGTGGATTGACATTGAATTGTATCCAACTGAGTTGACGTAACACTCACTATGCTATTGCTGACTTCCGCCTCAGCGAAGCTTGCCCAGTTAGGATCAAGAGGGTCTTCGGCAAACCGTGCTTCCAGGATTGTATCGGCGTGATCCAGTGGGTGCGTGGGCTGGGGCTCGGGGGGGGCTTCATGAGCTGTTGTGCCGCTTGTGTCACCAAGCGCTTGTTGTGGCTCCAAAGGCGCCTTGTTTAGTTGTGTGACTTGTTGTTTCAGCTGTTCGATATCTTGTCTTAGATCGGCGATTTGATACTGCAGCCTGTTATTGGACTCTGTCAAGTGGGTGATTTGTTGCACGGTATTGGTAGGGCTGGAAGAAGTAACATTGTGTGCACTTTCCATTGCAAACCCATTCCAACAAACCACGCTGAATGCCACGGCAAGAAGAAACAGAAGGCTTGTGATGTGCTGCCACATGGTTTGCTCCTTAAAGAGCGGTTCATTACCTGAGGATTAATATGGTTCTGTTTATAGTTCATCGACGCGATAGGAGAGAATGGCGGAGCCAGGAGGCATATACACATGGAGGTAAAGATAGCCACGGCTATGGACTGGCATGGGATCAAAATAAATCGTTTTGCTACCTCCTTCCGCACCACAATCGCCCGCGTTTTGTGTGTATACCGTTCCATTCCCCGGACGCAGACTTTTAAGTGAAGCCCATAAACAGGCTGTGTTATTGACTTCCGACGCCTGCTTGATGGTGTATTCCAGGCTTCCCTTGACTTGTGATGATGAAAAAACTTTATCTTTTACTATGGGGCAATTAACTAGAATCTTAACTGAGGTAGAAGTATTGATTAAAGCGCCGCCCCAGTGCTGAATACTGTCAGGTTCAGTGGTGGGTGCCGCCTCACAAAAAGAAGATGCGTATACCTTTCCGTCTTCTTCTGAATAGGCAGTTGGGGTAGCAAAAATGGTTGCCGAGATTATCACGGAAAGTAGTTGCTTCACTATAGCCAAATTAACTGTTTGATTTTTCATAAAAAGCACTCCTTGCTAAATATGGACAATAGCCACTGTTGATAATGTCAACGATTGTGTTTCCTGCGTGTTTTTTGCTGATTAACGAAGACACATTATGGGTGATTAAAGCCTAGTAAACAGTAATCAGAGGGGGTAGTAGAAAATGACATTCTAAATGGGTGATATTGCTCTTTTACAGGTATTTAATGCTGCATGATCGGGCCAGGTGCGGAAGTGATGTGTTACTAAGCGCACCTTATACATTTAGCTTCAAAGTCGTTAAGTTGAAACCCTCGTCAGCAGAAGGTTCAACAAAGTATTTGGTCACTTGAAAAAACATATTTTCGGTATCGGTAGCGGCACGTTCTGGTTGCTCATTGCGCCTTTTTTCTATTCGCGCTAAACAAACCTCGTCTGGAACTTTAAGGTAAACCAATTCGTGATCAGCACCAATTTCGGAAAATATACTTTTAAGCCATGCCCTCTGTGCGACGGTGTTCCCGGGAAAATCCATCACTACGTTTGAGCCCGATTTTAGTATACTTTGGGCAAGAGATTTGACTAACGGTTTGATCAGCGTTGAGTACTTCACGTAGTCATTTAAGCTGCGAATTTGATTGGGGTATAGAGATTCAAGCCATTCATCTTCCGAAAGCAGAACCGCGTTACGCTCCTTTGCCAGCTCTGTGGATTTAGTCGATTTTCCTGCACCCATTTTACCGCATAACATCATCAACATTTCATTCTCTCGCTACATTTCTATGGGATACAATGATCAAACTAAATGACATCATAAATCAATCAAATTAGTACGATTCCTAACTTAGTGTGCTGTTCATGCCAGTGGCTTTAACGCATGATGCAATTGCCGGGTTAGACTTTTGGGGTGGATCTTCGTTAACGACACAGAATCACATTCTTGAAACCGGCAAAATATTGTGACGGCATCTGCGAATGCCGCAATAACTGCAGACTCATCAAAATGGTGTGGCTCAAAATAGAGTGCTTTGATCTCCAGGTGCCTGGATTTTCGGTGTGCTTTACAATCCATCCGGCCCACAAACTGATCCTGATAAAGTAACGGTAAACTGAAGTAACCGTACTGACGTTTGGCGGCAGGTACATAACACTCGATCTGATAGTCAAATTCAAACAGCGTTTTAAGCCGTTCACGCTGAATCACGGCATTATCAAATGGTGAGAGAATTAAAAGGCGGTTATTCAGCCTGGGCAGGCGGCGCTCCAGGGCATCGGCTTCCATCAAGAACACATCACCACCAACCTGTATTTGCTCTAGCGTGCCTTGCGCCAACCTATCGTTTACCAGGGCTTTTACTGCCTTCCTGAGGCCGGAATTCCGGCGCTGGTAAGTCATCCCTTTCAGTGACGCAAAGCCATGACAACGTAACTGCTGATCTACAATATGCGCTGCAAACTCCTCCGTATCAGGCATTTTTGAATTGATATGGGAGGGCAACACTTTCTCGGTCAGATCATAGGTCTTTTGGAATCCTTCGCGGTTACTCACCATGAGATCCCCCTCCATATACAATTGCTCAAGGGCCTTTTTGGCGGGTTTTAAATCCCACCACCCTGAGTTCTTTGGCCTGTTGGTTTCTATGTCGCGGGATCGCAACGGGCCCTCGGAACGTATGCGAGCCAGCAGTTCCGCCATGAGTTTTCTATTGGGTGTTTTATACCAGTGGGTTTGGCCGCTTTTAATTGCATGTTTATACGGTAATGAGAAGCGAAAATCGGAGATAGGAATAAAAGCGGCAGCGTGAGTCCAATATTCGAAGATGTCACCGTTTACCAACATTTGATTGGTCATGGCGGGATTAAATTTGGGTACTCTGGAATGCAAAACATGGTGATGGGCGCGCTCTACAACCGATATGGTGTCGATTTGCACATAGCCCAAGTGGTTAATTGCTTTGCGTGCCCCTGCCAAACCCTGCCCAAAAGGTTGGCTTTGAAGTAAACCTTGTGCAGACAGGCAAAGGCGCCGCAAACGCGCCAGATCTTTTGAGTTGTTAACTTTGATCACTCAATGGGATACCTTTTGCTGGGTTGCCTGTCATCATATTTTTGCGCCAGTTTAGCCCTTATGAAATCAATGGTAACCCTCGTTTTGGTAGGAAGAAATGCCCGCTCCGGGTAAATCACCCAGATGCCGGAGTCAAAATCTTCCGCCGACACTTCATGTTCGGGAAACAAATTAATCAGCTTGCCGGAAGCGATATCATTATCCACCAACCAGTCCGCCAGCAGAGAAATACCTAATCCTTGTAGTGTGCAATCCCGGATTGCAAGCGCATTGGACAACGTAATCTGCCCGTAAACATCAATCACTTTGATTTTTTTTCGCCCACACTTAAAGCGCCATTTATCTTTATAATTGGGCAAATCGAATACGATAAGCTGGTGATCAGAAAGCTGTTCCGGTGAGCCGATCCTGCTGTTGTTTTTGATATAGTCAGGGGATGCGCAAACGCGATATTTGGTATCTTTTAAGCGGCTGCGAATGAATCGGTTATCAGAAACTTTATTTAAGCGAATGGCAAAGTCGAGCCGTTCATCAATAATATCCAGATTACGATCACTGAGATTCATATCAATTTCAAGATCAGGATATTGCTGCCGTAATTCAGGCAGCAATGGCACAATCCAGGTCTGGCCAAAAGCCACTGAGGTGGAAAACCGTATACGCCCTTTGATCTGCTGTTGGGCTGATCTGATCTCGTCTTCCGCACGCGCCAGCTCATCACAAATGGGAGCTACTCGTGCTAGATAGATCCTTCCTGCATCGGTTAGCGTAATGCTTCTTGTCGTTCTATGAAACAAGCGTGCATCAAGCTGAGTTTCCAGAGCTGCTATGGCGCGGGAAATTGAGGACGGATCTTGATTGCGCTTTTTTGCGGCATTAGCAAAAGAGCCGGCATGTACAACGTCGATAAAAATATGAAGAATCTCAGTATCCATTAATGCATTATATGCATTAATATGATGAGTTAGTATGACTTTATTGATCAGTATGCACTTTTTACCATGGAGGCCAAATAGAGAAGGTAAGGAGGCAGCATGAACAATATCTATCAATCGCAAGTGGTTTTTGTATCGGGGGCATCACGTGGCCTGGGCAAGCATCTGGCCATGCAACTAGTGGAGCGCGGTGCCCATAAGATATATGCAACGGCCCGTGATCAGCATTCACTACGTGATTTGGTTGAAATCAGTGGCGGTAAAATAATCCCCCTGACTATGGAGCTATCCGATAGGCAATCCGTTGAAGCAGCGGTTTCAGCAGCACGGGATGCATCGATTATCATAAACAATGCCGGAATATTACACTTTGGTAATGTGCTGACTATGCCCATGGAGGAAATAAATCAGGATATGGAGGTGAATCATTTCGGCACGTTACGTGTAATACGCGAATTCTATCCACACCTGAAGCAACATAATGCAGCTCGGATTGTGAATATCCTTTCAATCGTATCTCTGGCAAGCAAGGCTGGTATTGGCGGTTACGCCACCTCCAAATCTGCTGCCTATTCGGCCACACAAGCAGTACGAGGTACCATGCTGAAAGAAAATATAAAAGTTCATGCTGCCTTTCCTGGAGGTATGGATACCGAAATGTTGGCCGCCGTTACAACAGAAGACAAAGATGATCCTAATATAATAGCCACTGAGATACTGGATCAGGTGGCGGATGATATTATGGATATTTTCCCAGGCCATGGAAAAGAAGTGGGTGAATTGTGGAAGAGCAACCCCAGGCAGTTACAATACCAGTTTACAGGTGCTTAGTTATAGGGAAGCCAACCGACAATGAAAAGCGCGCAAACCCGAAATTCCTTCAATTGAGTTAGAGTGCTTCGGGTTTGGGCGAGAAGCCGATACTGCAAAGCAGTCATCCGCTCCTGCCGCTCCAGGCCGCGTCAGTGCCCGCCTCATCATGAACAAAAACATTGCAGTACCGCATTTTGGTAATATTCACAAAATCTAACCCCCTTCCTGTGCAACTTTCCCCGCAAGTGCGCCGTATAACTGGTAACAAGACATCAATAACCATTTGCCAACAGGAAGAAAACGTATGTACGCACTTATCGACCATCTGTCAGAACAGTATCACGGCATCTGCACGTGGGATTTATCGCAAAGCCTTCCACCCGTACAGCGCATGGCGCGAATGGGTGGCGTGGATATGGGCCAAGGCATTTGTCTTGGGCTTGCATCCCACTGGATTCGCTACCACGCCTGGGACGATTCCCTCGTCAATCACCTGGGCGGAGTTGCCATCAACAACGGCCACTCTTTTATACCGCTGGACCTCAGGCTTCTGGCTCACATCAAGCAATGCCAATGGCAATGGCGAGGCAGGCTTGATGACGCATTGATCTGGCTGGGCAGCCCGGTCAATGACATTATCAAAGTGAGAACCTCACTCAATATCCCCGTGCGCATGAATATCGGACGTGGTGCCAACGCTTTTCAGCAAACCAGTCTGCCGGGCTCGCGCAACACCAATACGCGGGGGAGAGTGGTGAACTGGGCGGGCTTGAGCGACGACCTCGAAAAAGTGTCCGGTGCCTATGCCATGATCGTGCTGCATGGGGCTGGAGGTGGACACGCATTTGCCGCCTGGATTGGCGGGCGCGGAGAGGACGCCTGCTTTTTTGATCCGAACTTTGGTGAGTACTGGTTTGAGGATAAACAAAATTTCTTCCGATTCCTGCGTTTGTTTGCGCAGAATTTATATAACGCACGCATGGGAATGGATCGTTATGAGATTCAACCGCTGGCACGTCGGGTGCGACCAAACTGGTAGACGATTTCGTGTAAAACAAAGGCGGCGAAGGGTCTTATACCTTTCGCCGAAAGTGCTTATCAGCGTCTGATTTTTAGCTTTCTGTCCAGCTAATATCCATACCTACAAGAGCATCTAAATATTCTTGTTTACTGATCATTCCAACGCATGGTCTTGCACCCCTATCTTCTATTTCATCATTGACCAATTTCTTCGCCAATAAAATAGCGGGCATACAGGGTATAAATGGGCCGTCACCACTTCGGGCTGTTAATTCAAATCGTATAGTCTTATCCCCGCCATTTTTATCTTTTCCTGTTAAATCCATATGAAAAGCACTGTTCGCACTTCCAAACCAGTCGAAGAGAAACGATAGCTTGAGAAGAATTGGCGCTAAGGGTTCCAAACTTTTCACCAGGCCAATGCGAGTCAGCCATGAGAAGGCCCATAGGGTGACATGAATAAAAGGAAGCTCTAAGCCAGCGTAAAACCGTATGGTTTTAAGCTCAGGATACATCTTAGGAAACAGCTCCAAGTCCGGAACATTACAGTTTCCAAGCAACCTCCAACCCAACCCCTGATATTTCCGTGAGCGCAGCCCCTGCCAGCCATAAACATCTTTCTCTTTGCCATCAATGAGGGTTTTAAACGGCTTTCCGGTATAGCTCAGTATGGCTGCGGTGGTCGCAACACCACGAGTGGTCTTTTGCGCTGTCGTTATTCCGTAATCAAGTCTCTCTAGAGTCTTGAAACTATCCCTGTAGTGGTCAATCAACGCTGATGTGAGACAAGGCACAGAGCTGGCACCGCTCACGACAAGTGTATTAGCTTGCTTAGCCTTTAGATCAAGGCTGCCAATTCCAGAGACAAACTCTCGTCCATCTGCCAAATCAACATAATGAACATGGCAATTGATGCAGGCTTCCGCAACATCATAACCCTGTGATTGAAATGGCCCTGAAGTATGAATAACAATATCAGGCTTAATTTCTTGCAATCGCGCCTCGAAGTTATTGTGAATATCAATCCCGGCTGCTTTCGCATTGATTTCTTGAGCTAGAGCCTCGGCCTTATCCAAAGACCGCCCTGCAATAACAAGATCTATATTGCTGTGCTTTGCCAAGCTTCGAGAAATAAAACTGCCGAAATTACCATACCCACCAATGATAAGAACACGTTTCAATTTAGTACCTCAAAACGCCCTTTATAACCGTACACCTCGCCCCACCATGGATGGGTGATGCTAACTTCCATATCAAACGTGTTCTCATCTACTGGGTATTCCGCCGCGTTACCAGCCCCCATGATTATTGTTAACGGTAGCGGTATAAGATGACCAAAAAGCTGAAGAGCATAGCCTTTATGCGCCAGAACGACCTTTTCTCCATCCCATGAATACTTCATTCGCCATCCCAGGCCAAATTTCATGATTTCGATGAGCTCATTATCGTTAATCTGGACCATCCGCGAATGAAAAACATAGGGCTTACGTCCTAGGAATTTAAAGCTTCTGTTAAAATGAAACGCTTTGGAATTTAAGTCGCTCTCAAACCGTACAGTCACAGGGACATTTTTTTCATTGAATGTTGGGATTTGTCCCAGCAATCTCATCAAAGGAGAAAACCACAACAAGGGGGGCTTACAGAACACTTCTAATACACCTTCAACCGTGGTTACTTCGGCTGAATATGGATGGTTTGCGTAGTGCTTCTTCATGACTGGAGGCAAGTTATCCCAATCCTTGCCAAAAATGGATTTAAATGTCGGCTCTTTCTTTAGATTGAGGTTATCAATACGGCTGACGTTCCTTCGACGGAGTAGCCAATTGCGTGTTCCTCTCATCCAGGGATATATAAGCCGTGAAAGTGTATCTGACCAAAAGAGGCCTTTAGAGGCGAACATGAAGAGGCTATTGGCCTCGCCATACTTGGCCACAAACTTCAAAGCATCCTTTCCGTGATAAAACTGATCATCAGCGTAGATCACCATCCCTTCATCAAGATCATATCCCCGCTTATTGATCTCATCTATTAGTGGCTCATCTACGGCTTCCCTAGCATTGAGCAAAGATAGAGAGCCAAATTCCTGCTTTATGCGCAATGCTTCTGCGGCATGTGTGCAGATAGGACAATCTCCATCATACACAAACCACACTCCATCCTTTTCCTTTAAAGCGCTCATACGGGCTTTGCCACCATAAGATAAAATACAGCAACCAGGCTTAAAAATGCTGGCCATCCAAGAAAGAACCATATTTTGAAAAGCTTATTATATCTCTCTGGCAACTCAGAACCACTTTCAGAAGCCGCTATACACATATTTTTGAGCTGGATTTGTATCCAAACAACAGGCAGCCAACACAACCCAGCGCCGATATAGATGATGTAGGTTGCCACCAGCCAATAAGCCGTCCAATCGAACCCTGCCATATGAATGAGAGCTATGCCCGATATAGGTTGCACAACAACAGCTGGGAAAGTGAACAGATAATCTGCAAGAACTGTGTTCCTAGTGGCATATAGCTTTTCTTGGATATCATCCGTAAACCAAGAACGGAACATAAAGAATGCGATACCAATTCCCGTCCCGAACAATATGGTAGAGCTAATAATATGAAGTGTTTTTATTCCGGTATATAAATCCATGCATTCATCATCAACAATTAGCCTATATCGTCAAGGCTGGATTGGGGTTGAGGGCGGCCAGGAGCGGACATTAGGGATTCCGTCTGCAAAGGGCGAAAAGATGCCAGTTCTACATGTTTTGCTTAAACTCTCGCAGCCGTGAGCTTTTATTTGTCTCGCCTAATAGAGCTAATATCCATTCTTCAGCTTGTTCTAAGCCCGTGGCATCAATTACAAACTCCTGTCCCCGGGATGCGCTTTCCAAATAGCAAAAATTGCCCGCTAGCGACCAGCGATTCACATTTGGATTAAAGCTAAGCTTGGAGATACCATCTGAAGGGAAAAACCAATGTGGCAATTGCCAAGAGGTCTGCTTTGTTGAGCCAGGTTTAGTAAGTAGCAAGTCTTTTCGGATGTGAGGAAAAACACCAGCCCCATTTATTTTTGTCGATTGCCCTCTAATGCTGAGGACATTAGATGCAAGATAGAGAGTATTAGCCGAATCACTTTTATATGCGAAGTGAGGATGATAACGAGCCCATTTAAGACTGGATTCGCCCAAGTTGTCGACCTTCAATATTTCACCAATTTGTAACCAGCCCCAAATGACATGGCGAGGTGGTTCGTGATGTATAAATCTCCATCTATCATCCATAAATTCGACAGGACGAAATGATCCAAAGAAAAGAAATATATCGCCAGCAACGATGCACTGATTGTTTAAATGCCCCTGTGCACTCCCGGTTTGACCCAGTAGTGGTCGCCACCCTGGCTGCCTATTAAGTGCCTCTTTACGTAAGTCTGGGTCCAGATGGGCGCGGTGATGGGCCCGCTTGGGATCTCGTGTAAGCTGCGATACCAATTGACCGACATCAATATCATCGTAATGTATTTCACTATAGACGATAGGGGATGTTTTATCCGGTATAGGTAATGAGAAAAGTCGGCCATCTGGAAAAATCGGACTCGGACAACCACCAGCTGAAGAATCAAACCCTTTTCTGCTAAGAATTATACGCATCGCTTTGATCCGCACGTGGACTTATACTCAAAGTCCGATTCTGGCCAACTGGTGGGACTTCCATGCCGCCCAGGCTTATAGTGTTGTCTTATGAATTTGATGAAGCGCTCGGCTTGGTCGGGAGGCGACAGACGCCCGTGTGCAGACTGTCCCTTTGGCACGCAAGGCCGAAAATCTGTGGGAATTGCTAGTGCTCGGGAACCAAAGTAATAAAACTCATCTGCGATTAATGCGAATTGCCCCGAAATGTCACGTTTCAGGTCAAACTGGCTGGGCTCGTCTATGCCCCAGTGATTTGGATTTCTAATCTGCTCAAAATGAGTGTATTCACATGCTCCCTGTACTAAGGGCCTATAAATATTATCGCCCGCTTTTGAGACAGGCCCAGGCGCATTCATGTCAGGAATTTTATCCTTAAACAAAGAATCGAAAAAATAGTCTCGCATATGAATTTTGTCACCAATCTTCATTAAATAGATGAGACGCTCTTCGCCCACTTTGTCGTTTGTTAACGTCTTTGAGGTGAACCCTGCTATCCATTGGCCCTTTTTCTTACACTTTCTTATCATGGGCTTGCAGGTAACGAGTGTTAACGTTCTACCGAATGGATTAGGAGCAAAACCGGTGTCGTGAGTCATTTTATAGCAATAGAGCTGCATATAAATACCTTGATCACAATGCATATCTAGAAGACTGAACTGTGATAATTATGTTCTCAATAACCTAGTTAAGTGCAACGTAATGTAGCCTTCACTCGAATGTTATATCGAATTCTTTCTGGGTTATGTAATAGTAGATGGCAAAACTTTATTCTGCTTCCGGCCAGGAGCGGACATTAAAAAGCTCCAAACTTTATCGAAGCTTATATTTCTGTGTTCCGAAAGCGGATACCAAAATTTCTAAGCTCTCTTAGGCGCTCTCTAAATCAGTATACCATTCTGGCGGTATGAGCTTTTTCCCCTCGCGCCACTCATCAACTTCGTGAATATTTATGATGTCGCCATATATAGCCTTATCCGCATGATCAAGAACGATAAATTGCCAAGAAGAACCCGGTTTTGAATAAGACTCTGACAAAGTCTTAAATATTTTCTTTACAGCGTAAAAATCCTCATCCTTGTAGGATTTAAAGTCTTCCTCCTTTTCACTCCCCTCAACTAATGGAATTTTTGGGAAATAAACCTGACTTGGCTGATCGAAGATGACAAAACTGGGAACGCTAGAGCCGGGTAAGCTCGCAAAGAACTCCTGAAATGCACACATCGCTGCTATATGGAAAGAAACCCAGTTAGAAGCGCTGCCAACTTCAGCAAGGAAATGCCAATCTCCCTCATTACCCCGGACTTTGATAGTTAGTTCCTTGATGTCTATTTTTGGTCTCGACTGCCTGTATTTTTCTTCAACATCAAGGTGCTGAAGATAAGAAAGCATAAGCTCGTCAATTTTATCGGTCGCAGACGCTATCCTTCGTGATATAGCACCTTCATTCACCAGCGGTTTCAATTGATCATACTCCTGTTGAAGCAGCTGGATTTGGTTTTCAAGGTCACCCCCTTCAACAAGCTTTTCGAATCGTTCCAAAGAGGAACGGAAATGGCCAAGAAAGATATACATCTCTTTGTTTCTATAAAAACCGTTTCTGGCCTGTTCATCTTTCTGCACGATCCGATCATATCGCTCCTGGAGCGCACCCCTTTTCTCTATTACGTCTTCTAAGTCCTGCTTTAGCCTCAGCTCTTCTCTGTCAAAAGTGGTAGGAATGACCTGAAATTTACTCGCTTCATCCTCATACTCTTTAAGAACGGATGAAATCTTGTTGATTTCGCTAAGTGCGTTAGAATGGCTGGCCTCACCACATACAGGGCAACTTTCTGTATGCTCCGCTACGTCTGTCAGCCATTTAGAAAGGTGGAGGCGGTCGGCTTTCTTTCTAGCAACAGAGCCATAATCGGTAAAGCCGCTCTTAAGTCTTTTTACCTCTTCTAGGCGCTTTTTTATCCGTGCAATCTGGGAAGCTAGGTCATCGTCCTGTGCATCAAGCTTTATAAGCTCTTCATTTGACGCCTGAATCTGAGCTTCGCCAACTCGAGGTTTGTCTGGGCTTTTCTCAACCAGTTCCTTACCGACCTCTAGTAGCCTCGCAGGATCATCAGACTGAGAAAATTCAGCTTCGAGCAACCCATAATCAACCGCAGTCATGAGATGTCCAAATATGTTGGATTTCCACTCTTCCGAAATCGCACGCTCTTTTTCAAACTCTCGCCGCAATCTGTTTAGCTTACGCTCAAGTACCTGTAATCGCTGCCGGGCCTTCAAAACATCAACGTTCTCCGCACCAAGGATGAAAGGAAACCAGGTACGTAGTTTTTCGCGGTGCTCGTGAGCATGAGTTTTGTAAAATAAAATATTCTGGTTTGCGACAATATCCTGTGTCTGAAATACAAAGCCCATCAGATCTCGAATACTAAGGCGGGCTTTAAAGTTATTTTGTGATGCTTCGTCCGGGTCGAGACTAAAGTATGGAAGCAAGGCCATTTCATTCAATGAGTGCTTGACATCCTCAATCGAAGCATTCCTGTCTGCCAGCACGGGAGGAATCGTAACAGTCGTTCCTTTTTGGTAGTAAAACTCATCAGATGGATCGCTACCAGCCGGCACCTTCCTTGCAATGAGTATCTGATCCTGGTCGAGCTGGACCACGACGCCATACCAAGATGCGTAGTCTCTGATTGTATCAATAGGAATACTGCACGAACTTGAACCAAGGCAGTAATCAATGATTGGTATAATTGCAGACTTTCCGGTGCGTGACGCCCCGGTAATAACGTTGACCTTGTTAAGCTCGAACACTACTTCTCTGGGAGGAAAAGCTGAATCTTTCGGCCAGACAATCAATTTCCTTATCTTCATATTCACTATAAGACCACCTTTAATAACGTAGCAACCTGACTGACAGAGTGGGCTGAAAACCACTTACCTAACGTCTCAGCTTTGTTCCCTAAAGATTTAACACTTTGCTTTGGTGTCATACCCCGGCTCGGTTTTCCCGAAAGGATTTTAGGGTAAAGACAGGCATCCTCAGAATTGAGAAACAGCAAACCATGCTGAATCGCCAGGTCTATGGAACTTAAAGTGTAAGATCTCGTCTTGTTCACGCGATCCTGAATCGAAAGTAAAAGATCGATGTCCTTTTTATCAATAAAGCTCCGTGCGTAGGAAGCGAGGTCTTTCCTAATATTAGTGACAGGATCACTAAGACGCTTATTCGTTAATATTGCAGATGCAAGAAAATGCAATAATAGGATTGGTGGTCGACCTTCTGGATGATGATCTGTATATCCCCGTGTAAAACGCCAAAGCACATACGACCCAACAATCGGGGTATTCCATATTCTCACTTCTTCAGCTAGATTGCTCATATGTATCCTACTTGCCATCCTTCAGCAGATCTTTCCATGATTCATGCCACCCCAATAAATTTTCATTTGCCAGATTGTGGTAAGTTCCGCTAACAAAATGAGAAAGAACCGTCTGGCTTCCTATTGTTGCCCGCCTTTCCTTGCAATCGTAATACAGTAGCTGCCCACGTTCTTCCGGCTTTAGTGATTTTTCGGTAATGGAAATTCTCTTAAGAGTGCTGTTCCAATAGCTTTTAAGGCTTTCCTCGAACTCTATAGCGGATGCCTCGTCGATCAATTCGCTCTCTATCCATTTATCCGCATTAACCTTCCTACGAAGAAAATCGGATACCGCAGAAATTTGTTCACCATCTTCAATTTCGATTATCTGTAGTTGTTTTAAATATATTGGATATTCCTTGAACTGCTCTAACACATCCTCATGTTCGGCTGCGTATTCCTTAGTGAAATCAATTAATTCTCTAGTCCTTACTCTTTCGAACAGGACCAAAAATCTGCACTGATATTTCTCCCACGGTATGATTGCAAGTTCTCCGCAAGCGATCTTGGTCATCACAGAATTTGTTATCCAGCCTATTAGCTCATCATGGATATAATCGACATGATGAGAAGATATTAAAATCATGTCCGACAGAATCTGCTTTATCTCTTCACTACCTGTTTTGCTGCCGACAACAAACTCGAACGACTGAACTATGGATTTAAAAATGTCTTTAAAACCAAGAATGTGTGAAAGGTAAGAATGGATAGGGTGAGATTCATCCAGAGATGCGAATAGTCCCTCGACTTTCTCAACGCATGCATCTATCTCTTCAACACTTTGTGCTTCCGATAATGTATTGACTATCCCTTTGTTGCCCTTGTGATTAGAATATAAAATAAATTTTGCTTTCACTAAATCTAGCGAACCGTCGTTCAGGGCGTTAATCCAGTTATAGAATGTTTTCCAAAGGTCGGTCGATTTGTCCGTAACTGGATTGCTGTTAACAGATGACTTATCTTCTTCTTCAATGCTACCGCCATTGTTGAGCAGTACCGATACATCTCCGGTAACCTCAATGCTTACTGACGATCCACGGCCCGATTGCAGCAAGTGTACTAGTGCTCGCTGGAGCTGGAGCTGGTATCCTAGTAATTGTCCTGCTGCGGTAGGCATATGAAAACTCCTTCGATTCTTTTTATAAATTTGTCGGCATCGTAATTCTTATACTAGCGCCCCGAATACCTATGGAAGTATAACTAACGTCCGCTTTGGGTCGAAACCCGACCCACACCCCACCGACCACACTCACTCCACCAAAACATAACGCGCAAGCCCCTGCCTGCAGCGATAACCCAAATAGGTCATAAGTGTAATTGCAAATGGAAGGGTCAGATCAATACCTTTTGCTATCATGTCGCCCACAGTACCTGCGTAAATTATTGGTATAAGCAGGGTGGAAACAAATAGAGAAAGCAGTTTTATTCTGCTGTATTCAAAGTGAACACCCCACAAGAAGAACAGTATTAGCATCGAGTAGAAGGATGGAGTGCCGCACCCAAATAGTTTTTGCACTGTATCTATGCTGAATGATGTGTCTTCTGTTGAGTGAAACGCATTCAGCATCATCCAGGAAATCAATCCTGATACCAGGTAGTAGAGAAAACCACCATAAGCAATCATGAAAGCGCCAACACCGGGTGGGCCTGAGTCGCTTAGGATGGATGCCCGTACTTTCAGTGAATATAAGGCAACGATTCCTATGTACACCAGATCAGCCGCTGTCCAGTAGTAGATCGATATACCTTGGTTCCAATCGTTCACTTTGAGTAAAAAGATTTGTTCATTTGCCAATAGGTTTGCGATCAGGGCGATCATGGGGATGATAAAAAATGGTAATGCTTTGAATAGAGTCTTCTGTGGTGAAAGCAAATACATCAACATACAGAAGATGGGCAGTACCGATACGGCCCCCAGGTTAAAGTTCACGTGGATTGATTCAAACTGCGCCCCAAAATACGCGTTCAATAGGAAAATACACGATGCCAGCATTGCCACCCAGGGGGTGAGCATTTTCGAGGCAAGCGCCGGTAGCCAATCGGGGTTATCCCCGGTTTTTCCGGCCAGGTACAGTATCAGCATATTAGGCAGGTAATAATCCCAGCCCAAAGAAAACGGCCCAAATTGCAGCGAGGCAATGCCGATGGGGGCCAAAAGCAAGCCGATTTTGAACGCGTTTACGCCGTAACGCAGCCCCAACAGCAGCATCACTGGAAATGAAAACAGGCCTCCATGAAGCCATAGGTCTTCAGTGATGCTGAAGCTCAAAAGTGAAATTACAAGCAGAATCCAAACATTAATGGTTTCAGCCTTTGACAGTGTGCAGCGGCTGGGTTGTGTGGCGGGGGGATGAATGATTTCAGCAGGTTCCAGCTGTGCTTCATCCTGCTGCTTTTCAATAACGGGGGTCACCGGTTCTTCAGCAGGCTCCCGCAATTCCACCCAGGCAAACGAAAACTCCAGGGGGCTGATGCTGTCATTCAATAATTTATTCAGCAGGGTGTCTTTCGCCCTTTCCACAGGGCTGAGTTCATCACGCTCCCGCTCACAGATGGCCAGTGCCTCAATTAAGATGGCGGAGGTGATCCGCTCATCCTCTTTCAGCCGAAACAGCAATGTTTGCAGATTTCTGGCCCGTTCCTGGCGCGGCACACGCCCGCTTTTCGAGATCACGATGGTGCCCCGGCCATCCAGGCTCCAGCGGGTGGGTTCCTGATGGGAATCTTCCTTCACTTTGCGGTACAGGTAGTCGTACATTTCATCGATGGTGATCACGCCGTTGCCGTCGATGTCGGCTTCACCGCTCTGGATACCGCTCAGCAGGTGTTTGGTGAATACGCTGTAATCGTCTTCCTCTTTTTCCAGGGCGGTTTGGATGCCGGTGGAGGCGGTGATCAGGTAGATGCCGCTGCCTTCGCTGGCGGTACGCAGTTGATCTTCGATGCTGTCTTTGGCAATGGCACCACCGGCAGCGCCGCTGTAACAGCAGTCCAGCAGGAGTAAAACCCGGCGGCAGCGGCAGGCTTTCACCAGGCTGTTGACCTTGTTGATTTCCAGTGCGGTGGATTCCAGGGCATCGCTTACGGTATCCGAGGTGGCCAGGTACAGGTCACCCACGGTGCTGCGTTTGCCGTGGCCGGAGTAGTAGATTAGAAAGAAGTCGTCTTTGTCGGCTTGTCGTAATTCGGTGTGTATGGTTTTTAACGCAGCGGCTGAGTCGCAGTTTTCCAGCAGTTCAACGTTGCAGAACTCACCCCGGTCTTTGTCCACCAGCAGTTGTTTCAAACCGCGGGCATCCTGTACCGGGCAGCGCAGATTGGCAAGCTTTTCGTCTTCGTATTCGCCGACTCCGATGAGCACGGCCCTTCTAGCCATTGTTGTCTTTTTCCAAAAAGGTGGTGAGCTGGGCCAGCACAGCGTTGGTGGAGTCGCTGCTGAGGTTCGATGCGTTCAGTTTGAGTTTGCTGCCGTCTGCTTTTTCCAGCTCAAAATCCAGCGATGAGTTTTTGGATAAATAGACTTCGATGATTTTAAACAGAGCCACTGCGGCGCCGCTGGAGATAAACGTCAGGGCGATGGTGCCGATGGTCACGGGATCGCCTTTGGCACCCGCCTGGGTGCTCGGCTGGGGTAGCTCAGCCTGAATATCGGATTCTGTTTGCAGCGTGTGAATTAATTGAAGGCTTTCTTCATACAGCAATTCAGCACTCAGTTGGTCGCTTGCCAAAGTAAGTGTGATCATGGTCCCCAATGCCCCTGAATTAAACGTATAAATGCTGGGCTTAATATTCTGATTAAACTCAGTCGTCGCGGTTTCGTCAACTAAACTGGTAATATTACCGGTTTGATTGACGCCTGATCACCAGTTTAACCCATCGTCAGCAATTTCCTATCGAAACGCCCCCTGGTAACGGGTCAGGGAAACGGGCAAGTTCTTAAACAGCGTTGTCGAGGCTTCCATGGTGATCTCGCCGTCTTCATGCACGTTGAATTCACATTGCAACAGGGATTTTTGCCACAGCACCAGCGCTTGGTAACGCTGCCTGCCTTCGTTGTTGAATTGGCCGCTAACATACCGGATCGGGTGAAGGCTTTGCCGCAGTGTTTCAGGAATCTTGATCTTGGAATTGGTTGGCCAGTTCAGTTCATCCACATTGGTCACCAGTTGAAAGCGATCTTTCTTTTGCCGGTCGAAGGCACAAAAGAAGTTCAGGTAGGCAATGGGGGCGGCTTCGTCCCGGGTCAGATCCAGGTGCTGCGGATTAAACGCGTGAATGAAATGGGCGTGCCCCTCTAATACGGCTCCACCCTTGGCGCCTGCCAGAACACAGCAGTATTTCACCCGCAAGGGATCTGCCTGCAGCCATTGTATGTCCAGCAAATCAAATCCGGGGTAGAAAGAAAGCGGTAAGCGGCGAACCGCATTGCATTGATGATGTGCCACGGCCGAGTCCAGCTGTGCGGTATCCAGGGCGCAGTTCAAAGCGGCCTGATATTGCTCCAGTTCGATGTTCGTCAGATCCTGCCAGTCTCCCGAAAGCGGGGGGCGGGCATACCAAACGTGTTCCAGAGCAATGGAAAAAAGCCGGTTGGATTTGGTGATGACATTGGTTTTGCCCACCAGCCCGTTCATCAGTTTCAGTTGGCGCAGCATATCCTGCGCCGGTTTGTGTTGGTATTTGGATTGCGTGGCTTTTTCGTACCAGCGGTAGGCGGCTTCCAGGTCGGGCGCCACACCCTGGCCATTTTGGTAGCACACTCCCAGGTTGTACATGGCATCGGTATTGCCGGTTTCAGCGGCCTGCTCAAGCCAATACAGGCCCTGTGCTTGGTCTGCTTCATCACCCTGTAACAGCAGTTCCACCAGTTGGTTGACGGCACCGGCGTGTTTGGCCTTGGCGGCTTGGCTGTACCAGGCGATGGCGTTGGCCCGATCCGGAGGGTTTTGGTGGCAGTAAAAATAACCCAAAGCCGCCATGGCATTAACGTCCCCCAGGTGGGCGGCCTGGGTGAACCAGTCTTCCGCCTGGGCCGGTTTGGCAACCTCGGGTTTGGAATAGAATAAGCCAAGCCGCAGCTTTGCGTCCGGATGGCCTGCTGCATCGGCGTTTTTATACCACCGCTCGGCTTGATCGTAATCGGGCCCGTGGTGGCGTTCAAACAGATTGCCGAGCTTGTACATGGCGGTGCTGTCGCCGGTTGCGGCGGCCTTCTCCAGCCAGTGAACGGTCGCCTCCAGATCGGTTTTGCCGTCACTGCCTTGCTCAAACATTTTGGCCAGGTTGATCATGGCGGCACTGAATCCCTGGTCGGCGGCTTTTTCATACCAGTACCGGGCTTGTGCTGTGTCCGCAGCCACACCCAGCCCGGTTTCATAACACTGTGCCAGGTTGTTCATCGCATACAGGCTGCCACTTTGTGCCCCTTTGCTGAACCAATAGAAGGCTTTGTCCAGGTCTTTCTCAATGCCCTGGCCGGAGCGGTAGCTGCTGCCCAGGTTGTCCATGGCATCGGCGTATCCGGCCTCTGCGGACTGAATAAACCATTGGGTGCCCTTTGCGAGATCTTGTTCCACACCAAAGCCGTTGTGATAGAAAATCCCCAGGTTATGCATGGCGGTAATGTTGTTGGCCTGTGCAGCTTTTTGTGTGGCTGCAAAGGCTTTTTCGTAATCAATGGTTCCTGTTAAACCGTAAAAGTGGGCAACCCCCATCAGTGCCAGGGCTTCCCCCTGCTTATCGGCGGGCACCTGTTCCAGCAGGGTGATGACCCAGCCGGGTAATGCTTGCCTGCCATTGATGTACTTTCTGGAAATATCCACCGCCACGTCTTTCAGTGCTTCCCAATAAGGGCCGGGATTGATCTCGATGTTCAGCAGTTGTTGGGTAATGCGGTGATCAAAGAAATCCTGGGTTAACCTTTGCATAAAGGCCGATAAGGGTTTCGGTTTGATTTGGGCGGCCTGCAGAATGCGCTCGGGGCACAAGCCGTGATGATCCAATGCCGACAACACAAACCATTCCCCCAGAATATCCGGTAGCAACGGTGGAATATCAAAAATAACTCCGTGGGCGGATGATCGGGTATCGCCGTCGGTGATCACCAGGGCGGTGCGCCGGGTGGCAGAATCCGGGTGGGGAATGATACCGGCCGATGCCAGGGTTTTACTGTCCACGCCTTGGGCCATGGTGGCGATAACGGCGAGTTTGAGGGCTTCGGGGTCGGAATCCAGGGCCGGTTTGGGTTGGTCGTAGACCCGCTTCCAGCGGTCTTTGAAATCTCGTTCAATGACCTTGTCCAACAGGCCCTCCCGATTGAGATTCTCGGCACTGGGATCGTCGGCAAGAATTTTACCCAGGAAATAGGCGTACAGGGGCCGGCCTTCTTTATCGATGTGCTCCAACTGGGCGGCTATGGAGTCACTTTCCAAGGTCAGCTCGGTGCCGAAGTGCGCTGCCACCTGGCGGACAATATCCACCAGATCCCGGGGTAATAACTTTTTCAGAAACACCTGGCCGTTGTTGTCCGGGCTGCGGTAGGCCAGCAGATCCTCGCCTTCATCGTCGTCGGCCAGCTCAATAAACCATTCCGCCAGGCCACCGATCTCCAGTTTGTCGCTGGATTTTTCGCTTTTGGGTTCGTTGATCGCGACCAACGGGCGGCCATCCCAGGGTTGGCGTTCCACGAACAGCAGTCGCACCGGGTGCTGGAATTCCGCGGACCGTACTTTCAGAGCGTCCAAAACGGTTTTGATTTCCGGTTCGCGCCCCACCACGTAATCAACGATGAGCAAATGGGGGCGGTTGGGCTGCCAGCTCTGCCAACGGTCAAACTGGGTGCCCGGCTGAAAGGTCAGCGGCCCCGCGGCCCAGCCCATTTCATGGGCCCTGGTGATCAGCTCCCAGGCCAGCCGGCTTTTGCCCTGACCACCCACACCGGCGATCTGCAGCCACTGAAAACCGGGGGCATCGGAGAGAAAATTGCAGAGCTGTTGCCACTCCTGGTCGCGTCCCAGGGGTTTTTCAATTAGCCGGTGCTGGTAGTGAAAGATGTTGTTACGACTTTTGGGTACTTCAAAAACCGGTTGTGGTGAATCGGCGACAGTGGCTTCCGGTGCGCTGAGGTTGGGCAGGGGCTTACCCAAAAAGAACTGGGTGATTTGCTCCCCACTGTAGCCCATGGAGGTCAGGTAAGGGGCGCAGGTGCGTTTTTGCGGTGAGTCCGATTTGCCGCCTTCCAGCCGCTTCAATCCCCGTAGTTTGCTCTCAAAGCCTTTTGGGTCCAGGGTTCTGGCTTTTTCCGCGTCCGGCTGATGATCGTAAAATACGCACCATATCAACTCTTCCTGAGTCAGCCCCTGCCCATGCCGATAGCGAACAATCAGCTCCTGCATTTGTTCTCCCAGGCTGCTGTTGCCGGCGGCAGGCTGTTTGTCCCCGTTTGTCACCGGATCTATCCCCCTTTGTCACCTGTTCTACCCCAATCCTGCAGGCAGTATTTCCAGAGTGTGTAATAAAACTGTCTGGAGAATCAACATGTTCGAGCGCATTAAAAAGGCATTGCAGGTTTTGGGTAAGCATTCAGTGTTGCACCGTGCATTGTATTTTTGCCTGTTTTTGAGCTACGGCGCCGGTTGTCTGGGGCTGGATAAGTTGGTTGTCAGCGGGTTGGCGGCCGTCTGTTATCTGGCGTTGGCGGTGAGGAGCTGAACATGGCTATGTCAAAAATAGTCGTGCCGCACCTCATACACCTGTTCATCCGGCCGTTCGATTTCCGATTCAATGCCGGAGTTGCGGCGAGTACGCCCGGCGGCGTATTGAAACCCCGGGCCTGCCATCATCTCGTCGCATTGCAGGCATTGATTCAGTTCACCGTTATTGGTGTTGTCGCTGGATTCGGTGCCGGTAAGCAGCGGGATCAAGCCGTACTCCTGCACACAGAGTACCAGGCAGGATTGGGTGGTTTTGTCGGCGTTATAGGCCCAGCTTTCAGCGCAGGCTTCGGTAAATCCGATTTCCTGCATGCAGCTTTTTTTGTTATTGAAGCCCAGGCGTTTGCTGCAGGTTTTGGCCATGATGGTCAGATCCAGCGAGCCGTACACGGCCAGATCCTGCAGGGTGGAGCAGGTGCCGCAGGCCTGGTAGTGGGTGAGTATAAAGCCCGCTGTGCTGTTCAGGGCATTACGGTTTTCAAAACTGGCCAGTTGGTATTGGCCGGGATTGTTGGGATCAAAGCGCACACCGCATACGGCGGCCTGATCTGGTGCCGGCAGGCGGTTCAGCCACCATTGGCGTACGTCTTCTCTGGCGGGAAACGCCTGCACGGGTATGCCGGTGGCGGTAATGCTGTAGTAACAGTTGGGATCATTCCAGCAGGTGGTGAAGTCGAGGAAGCTCAGGGGGTGGTAGGGGGATGTACTTTGGGGGCCGCTGCCGCTGCTGTTCAGCAACTGTTTTTTCTGCAATACGCTGGTGAGGTTGGTGGCCTGGGTTTGTTGCAGTTGGTACTGTGTTTCCGCATCAAAAAGGGGTTGTGGCAGCGGTGTTACGTCCAGGGGTTGATTGCAGGCGCTGAGCAAACCCGCAGCCAGCCCCAGCGCTGCCCATCGGGGCGCTGGTATGGTCATGCTGGTGGTTCCCTATTTTGTTGTTTTTGTTTTGGTACCTTTGCGTGCTTTGCCCTTGGCCGCCGCCGTACCGCTACGGGGCGGCAGGCCGGTGTGTTGCGTCAGGATTTTACCCCGGCCCGCTTTGGCCCGGGTGCCGCCGGGTTTGGCTTTGCGCCGGCCGGTTTTATTGTCTGCTGAATTCAGTTTAGCCGTTGGGTGATTGGCGGGTTGAGTCGGTGGCACCAGATGTTTCTTGCCGTAACCAATCAGGTGGGCTTTGCCCATGTTCTTCAGCGCTTCACGCAACAGGGGCCAGTTATCCGGATCGTGGTAACGCAAAAACGCTTTGTGTAAACGCCGCTGCTTTTCACCCTTGGGTATGAATACCTTTTCGGTTTTGTAGTTTACCCGGTGGATAGGGTCTTTCTCGGTGTGGTACATGGTGGTGGCCATGGCCATGGGCGAGGGGTAAAAGTTCTGCACCTGATCTGCGCGGAAGCCGTTGTTCTTCAACCAGAAGGCCAGGCTCAGCATGTCCTCATCACGGGTGCCGGGGTGCGCGGCAATAAAGTAGGGAATCAGATACTGTTCCTTGCCTGCCTCTTTGGAAAACCGATCAAACATGTCCTTGAACTGATCGTAGGTGCCCATGCCTGGTTTCATCATTTTCGACAGGGGCGCGCTTTCGGTGTGCTCCGGTGCAATTTTCAAATAGCCGCCCACGTGATGGCTCACCAGTTCTTTCACGTATTCCGGATCCAGCACCGCCAGGTCGTAACGCAGACCGGAGGCAATCATGATGCGTTTGATGCCCGGCAGTTCCCGCGCCCGGCGATACAGCCTTGTGGTTGGGCTGTGATCGGTCACCAGATTTTTGCAGATGGTGGGAAACACGCAGGATAAACGGCGGCAATTCTGATGGATCTCTTCGCTCACGCAGTTGAGCATGTACATGTTGGCGGTGGGGCCACCCAGGTCCGAGATGGTGCCGGTAAAGCCCGGTGTCATGTCGCGGATCTTTTCCACTTCGCGCAGAATGGAATCTTCCGAGCGGCTTTGGATCACCCGGCCTTCGTGTTCGGTAATGGAGCAGAATGAGCACCCGCCAAAGCACCCGCGCATGATGTTGACGGAAAAGCGAATCATCTCGTAGGCGGGAATGCGTGCGTCACCGTATGCCGGGTGTGGCACCCGCTGAAACGGCAGTTCGAATACGTCGTCCAGTTCCTCGGTGGAGAGCGGCACCGGCGGCGGGTTCATCCACAGATAACGGTCACCGTGCTTTTGCACCAGGGTGCGGGCGTTGGAGGGGTTGGTTTCCAGATGCAGCACCCGCGAGGTGTGGGCATACAGCACCGGGTCTTTGCTGACTTTTTCATAGGAGGGCAACGACACAAACTGTTTTTTGCTGCCGGCGGCGGGGCGGATATGCACCACCTGCGCGTCGGCTGGGCTGTCGCCGCCGTCACCTTTGGCACAGGGGGCTTCCAGGGCTTCGTTGGTCTGTTCCCATTGATAGGGGTTGTAGAGGGGGTCCACTTTGCCGGGCTGATCAATGCGGGTGGAATCTTTCACTTCCCAGTCGCCGGGCAATTCATGCAGCAGGCAGGCGGTACCGCGCACATCGCGGATGTCTTTCATGGTTTGTCCGGCGGCCACGCGATGGGCCACTTCCACCACTGCCCGCTCGGCATTGCCGTACACCAGCAGGTCGGCTTTGGCATCCATCAGCACCGAGCGGCGAACTTTGTTGCTCCAGTAGTCGTAATGGGCGATCCGGCGCAGGCTGGCTTCGATGCCACCAATCAAAACCGGCACATCCTTGTAGGCCTGGCGGCAGCGCTGGGTATAAACCAGCACCGCCCGGTCCGGGCGTTTACCCCCTTCGTTATTGGGGGTATAGGCGTCGTCGTGACGAATCTTCAGGTCCGCCGTGTAGCGGTTGATCATGGAATCCATGTTGCCGGCAGATACGGCGAAAAACAGATTAGGCTTGCCCAGTTTCTGGAAATCGTTGGCGTTGTGCCAGTCCGGCTGGGCGATGATGCCCACGCGAAATCCCTGTGATTCCAATAACCTGCCGATCACCGCCATGCCGAAGCTGGGGTGGTCTACGTAGGCGTCACCGCTGATGATGATGATGTCGCAGCTGTCCCAGCCCAGTTCATCCATTTCCCGGCGGGACATGGGTAAAAACGGGGCCGTGCCGTAACATTCCGCCCAATAGCGCGGATAGGTAAACAGGGATTTGGCTGCTTGCATAAGGTAAACACAGGACTGCTGAACGAAGAATGGCCCAATTTTAGCGGAACTGCCGCCATATCACCAACGATCTTGAGTTTGCCTGATTAGCCCAGTTTGAAAAAGCTCAACTCCTGATGCATCTTGTCCACCTGGTCCACCATGGAGGTGGTGGCGGCGGTGGCCTCTTCCATCAATGCGGAATTCTGCTGGGTGGATTCATCAATGCTGCTGACGGCCTGGTTCACCTGTTGTATCCCCACCAGTTGTTCCGAGGCGGAGTCCGCGATCTCAGATACCTGCTCGGTGACTTTCACCACCTGGGCAATGATTTCCTCCAGTGTTTCACCGGATTTGAGCACCATCTCGGTGCCGGTCTCCACCTTGTTGACGCTGTCTTTGATCAGTTGCCCGATTTCCTTGGCAGCGGCGGCGGAGCGTTGCGCCAGGTTACGCACCTCACCGGCCACCACCGCAAAACCACGGCCCTGCTCACCGGCACGGGCTGCTTCCACGGCGGCGTTCAGGGCCAACAGGTTGGTTTGAAAGGCGATCTCATCAATGGTGCCGATGATATCGGCAATTTGTTTGCTGGAGGTGGAGATGGCCTGCATCGCCTGAATGGTGGCGTCCACGACGGCCTTGCCTTTGGTGGCGGATTCCTGCGCGGTTTTGGCGGTTTCGTTGGCGCTGTTTGCGTTGCTGGTGCTGGTGTTCAGCTGCGATGTCATTTCTTCCATGCTGGAGGCCGTTTCCTGCAGTGATGCCGCCTGGCTTTCGGTGCGGCGGCTTAGATCCAGGTTGCCGCTTTGAATTTCCGTTGCGCCCACCTGAATGTCAGTGGCGGCGCTCTGGATGCTGGCCACCAGATTCTGCAGGCGGTCAAAGGTGGAATTGAGCGCGGTTTTCAGTTGCTCAAACTCGCCCTGATACTCGCCGTTAACCCGCTGACTCAAATCCCCCTGCGCCAGTGCCAGCAGGCAACTGCTGATTTCGTTGACGGCGCATTTGCGCTGGGTCACATCGGTGGCGTACTTCACCACTTTGTAGGGATTGCCGGACGCATCGAATATCGGATTGTAGGAGGCCTGAATCCAGATGCGGCTGCCATCTTTGGCAATTCGCTCGTACTCTTCACTGAAGAATTCACCGGCATTGAGTGCTTGCCAGAAGGATTGGTATTCGGCGGATTTGGCGTAGGCATCGTCCACAAAAATGCGGTGGTGTTGGCCTTTGACTTCTTCCAGGGTGTAACCCATTGTTTTCAGAAAATTGTCGTTGGCGTAGCGGATGGTGCCGTCCAGTTCGAACTCGATCACTGCCTGGGAGCGGGAAATGGCATTCAGTTGGCCCTGGTAATCAGCGTTGCGCAGTTTGTCTGCGGTGATGTCGGTGGCGTATTTCACCACTCTCACCGGATTGCCGTTCAGATCCAGAATGGGGTTGTACGATGCCTGAATCCACACCTCGCGGCCATTGTTGCCGATGCGTTTGTATTCCCCGGTGAAGTGCTTGCCTGCATTCAGGGCCTGCCAGAATGCTTTGTAGTCTGGGGAGTTGCGTTCACCGGCTTCAACGAATATACGGTGATGTTTGCCTTTGATCTGGTCCAGTGTGTAGCCCATTACCTGCAGAAAATTATCGTTGGCGTTTTGAATGGTACCATCCAGGTTGAATGCAATGACGGCCTGGGATCGTGAGATGGCTTCAATCTGGCCGGAGTAATCGGCATTTTTCAGGGTTTGTTCGGTCACGTCGGTGGCGAACTTGATGACCCGGACGGTGTTGCCGTTTTCGTCCAGAATGGGGTTGTAGGTGGCTTGAATCCAGATTTCTTTACCGTGCTTGCCAAAGCGCTGGAAAGTGGCGGATTGAAATTTACCCTGGCGCAGGCGGTTCCAGAATTCCCGGTACTCAGGACTTTGGCCGTATTCCTGGCCCACGAAAATGCGATGATGCTGGCCTTGAATCTCTTCCAGTGTGTAGCCCATGGCATCCAGAAAATTTTGATTGGCTTCGAGAATGTTGCCTTCAGGATCAAACTGAATCACCGCCTGGGAGCGGTTTAGGGCGTCGAATTGGCTCAGTAATGCCTGTCGTTCCCGCTTCTGGGCGGTGATGTCCACCGCAAACTTGACGCAGTGGGTGACGCATCCCTCGGCGTTATACACCGGATTGTAGGCAGCCTGAATCCACACCTCGCGACCATCTTTGGTACGCCGCCTGAATTCACCGGACTGGAACTCACCACGCTGCAGATTGACCCAGAAGGCCTTGTAATCAGGGCTGTTGGCGTCATCGCCGCTGACAAACAGGCGGTGATGTTTGCCTTTAATCTCGTCCAGCCGGTAACCCATCAAATCCAGAAACTGCCGGTTGGCATCCAGAATGATGCCGTCCAGGTCGAACTCGATGCGGGCTTGGGTCTTGTCCACTGCTTGCAACACGGCTTCCAGTTCAGCAAGGCGTTGCTCTGTCTGCCGCCCGGCTGTGCCGTTCAGTGCTGCCATCAGTTTCGCGAACATGATCAAATCCCTCTGTATTGGCTTCCATGAATAAAATCAGGCTGTTGTTACAAGTCTAGTATTTCAAGTCTAGAAGCAGCTGCCGGGATTCGCGAATCCTGCGCGGGTGGTGAAAGAGAAACGGGCCTCAAAATGGCGTGGTTTATCGGTGATTTTGCCTGATTGGCTTAGGCTGGTTGCCGTGTTTGTCTGGATTTCAATCAGATGATGCCGGCGTCCAGGCTCATGGCCATGGTGGTTCCCAGTTGTTTGCACTGTTCAAGGAACTGGTCGTCCCATTCACCCCGGCACAACACGGTGGGTTGCACGGCTTTCCAGCGTAATCCGGTGGTGATGGAGTCCACCGCGCGGCAGGTGCCGGTGCCGTCGTGACCGGCCCGCACAAACAGGGCAAAGGGCAGGCCCTGCTTTTCTTCCAGGCAGGGATAGTAGATGCGGTCGAAAAAGTCTTTCAGGGCGCCGCTCATATAGCCCAGGTTTTCGGTGGTGCCCAGAATGATGGCATCGCAATCCAGCACATCCTGGGCAATGGCGTGCAGTGGCGCCACCTCCTTGACGGTCACGTCGCAAATGGAGGGGTGGCGGGTGCCTTCCAGAACGGCGTCCAGCAACTTGCGGGTGTTCTCGGACGGGGTGTGGGCTACCACCAATAATTTCTTCATACTGTATCCCGGCTTGGTGCTTCTCTGATAGGCGTTGTTCCTGCAGTATGGTAAAACAACCCCTGCAATGAAAATAATAAATAGAGAACATTATGGCACTTGTACTGTATCAGTTTCCAATTTCGCACTTTTGCGAAAAGGCCCGTTGGGCGCTGGATTATAAAGGTCTGGATTACACCACCAAAAATCTGCTTCCCGGATTGCATGTTAAAACCACCAAAAAACTGGCGGCCCGTTCCTCGGTGCCCATATTGGAGCACGATGGCCGCTCGGTGCAGGGCTCTGAGCAGATCATTACGTACTTGGATGAGCATTTTCCGGAGAAAAAACTCACTCCGGTGAATTCTCACGATGCGCAGTTCGCCTTGGAGTGGGAGCGTTATCTGGATCGGGAGATCGGTGTGCACCTGCGGCGTTATGTGTATCACACGTTGCTGCAGCACCCCGATTTGGTGATCGGTTTTTTTGCCACGGGCGGGCCGTTCTGGGCCAAGCCGTTCCTGAAGGTGGTGTTTCCAAAACTATCCCGTACCATGCGGAAGCTGATGGACATCAATGAGGCGACGGCCGCCAAATCGCGGCAGAGTATGTTGATGGCGTTGGAGCGTTTGAACGATGCCCTGGATGAAAAATCCTATCTGGTGGGCGAGCGTTTCAGTCGTGCGGATTTAACCGCCGCGGCCCTGCTGGCACCTTTGTTTATGCCGCCCCAATACGGCTTGGCTTGGCCTGCGGCCATGCCGGAACCGTTGCAGTCCGATGTGAGGGCACTGGCACCCCAGCTGGCCTGGGCAGAAAAGATCTATCAGCAGCATCGGTGAAAGCAAGGATGCAGCCGTGCCCTGAGTTCGTGTGAAAGGCACGGCTGCTGAGGTCAGCCTAGTGGCTGATCATCCATGGACGCATGGAAGGAAAGAATTTCTCCCCCCGGGCGGTGTACATGAGTTTGGAGTGACGTTTCTTGTGATCACCGCATCCACAGCCACCATCGCGCTTGTCGATCCTGCGTGAGGCATCACTGGAGAAAATCGGTTCATGCTGGGCTTTCTCATTGGTCTCGAATGCCTGTCGGCGCTCGGAATTCATTTTGAGAAACTCCGGCGGAATCATGATGACCCGGGCCGCCAGCTGTCCGCATTGCGGACAGGGGCAGGGTTTGTCGTGATCCGCCATGGTGGCCAACTCCTGGAATACACCATGGTCTTTGCATTTGTAATCGTAAACCGGCATAAAAATCTCCTGTTACGTGTTTGCGGCTATTTATTTATCCGGAGCAAGGGGCACATCGATGGACCCATCCAGTTCTTTCTTCGGCCCATCGGCATTGGGTTTGACATCAAATTCAAAGATATCCGTGGGTAACCACAGGGTGGCGCAGGCGTTGGGCACGTCCACCACGCCGCTGATGTGGCCTTGCACCGGAGCGGTACCCAGAATGGCGTAAGCCTGGGCGCCGGAATAACCGAATTTCTTCAGGTACTCGATGGCGTTGAGGCAGGCCTGGCGATAGGCGATGTGGACATCCAGGTAATGTTGTTTGCCCTGTTCATCCACCGAAATCCCTTCAAAAATCAGGTAGTCATCGTACTTGGGTGTGATGGGGCTGGGCATGAACACCGGATTTTTAATGGCGTACTTGGACATGCCGTCTTTGATCAGATCCACGCGCATGTGAATCCAGCCAGCCATTTCGATGGCACCGCAGAAGGTGATCTCACCGTCGCCCTGGCTGAAGTGCAGGTCGCCCACCGACAGGCCGCCGTCTTTCACATAAACCGGGAAGTAAACTTTGGAACCACGGGATAAGTCTTTGATGTCGCAGTTGCCGCCGTGTTCACGGGGCGGTACTGTGCGGGCGCCTTCGGCTGCCGCCGCATCGCGCTCGGCACCGGTCAATTTACCCATGTGGGCGGTTTCGGCATAGGGCAGGTTGGCCAGGCCGGGAACGCGATCGGGCTCGGTGTCGTAGAGTTCTTTCTCACGTTTGTTCCACTCTTCCAGCATTTCCTTGGAAGGCAGGCAACCGATCAGGCCGGGATGAATCAGGCCGGCAAATTCAACGCCGGGCACGTGGCGGGATTTGGTGAACATGCCGTTGAAATCCCAGATGGATTTCTGGGCTTCCGGAAAGTGTTCGGTGAGGAAGCCGCCGCCGTTCTGCTTGGAGAAGAAACCGTTGAAACCCCACAGGCTTTCCTGAAAGGCGCCGATGTCGAGAATCTCCACCACCAGCAGGTCACCGGGCTCGGCCCCTTCGACACCCACCGGGCCGGACAGGAAATGCACCTGGGAAAGATCGACGTCACGCACATCGGATGCGTCATCGTCGTTCTTGATCTGGCCACCGGTCCAGTCGTAACACTCGATAATGAAATCGTCACCGGGTTTAACCATTGCCGCCATGGGAATGTCCGGGTGCCAGCGATTGTGAATGTCGTCCTGATCGTAGGGCGATTTGTTAAGATCAATTTTGATAATGGTTTCAGCCATGGTTCAAGTCTCCAGACAGTGGTTTTGTTCAAGGGCTCTCTACGCTTACACCGATAGATACGCCGCTATCTTTTCTTCATTAACATTGGCGCGGGTTTCTTCCGCGACAATTTCACCTTTCTCCAGCACCAGAATGCGGTCGGCGATGTCCAGCGCGAAACTGAGCACCTGTTCCGACACCACAATGGACAGGCCTTTCTCGTCCCGTATGCGGCGCAGAGTGCGTGCCATATCCTTGATGATGGAGGGTTGAATGCCTTCGGTGGGTTCATCCAGCAACAGCATCTTGGGCTTGCTGGCCAGTGCCCGGGCAATGGCCAGTTGCTGTTGCTGACCGCCGGACAGGTTACCGCCGCGACGGGATTTCATTTCCAACAGTACCGGAAACAAATCATAGAGATCCTGCGGCACCTGTTTTTCGCGGGTGGTGGTGAGGCCGGTTTCGATGTTCTCCTTGACCGTCATGGTGGAAAAAATCATACGGCCCTGAGGCACAAAGCTCATGCCCCCGGCCACCCGCTGATGGCTTTTCATTTTGGCCATTTCCACGTTGTCCAGAGTGATGCTGCCTTCCGACGGCAGCACACCGATCAGGGATTTCATTAACGTGGTTTTGCCCATACCGTTACGGCCCATGATGGCGACAATCTCGTTGGGTTTGACATCGAAATTCAAACCGTGGATCACTTCACTCTGACCGTAGGACACTTTATGATTGGATACGCATAACATCGTGATACTCCTCTTAGTGTCCCAGATACACTTCTTTGACTTTCGGATCGTTCTGCACTTTGTCCATGGAGCCTTCGGACAGCACCTTGCCCTGGTGCAGGACCGTCACTCGATTGGCGATGTCGGCAACAAACTGCATGTCGTGCTCGATCACGATCACCGAGCGGTTCTTCGTGATCTTGTTGAGCAGTTCAGCGGTTTGCTTGCGTTCTGCCACGGACATGCCGGCAACCGGCTCATCCAGCATCAACAGCTCCGGGTCCTGAATCAGCAGCATGCCGATTTCCAGCCATTGTTTTTGGCCATGGCTGAGCAGGGCGGCCTGCTTGTTCAGGTCGTCCTTGAGGAAAATCAGCTCGGCGATTTCATGCACTTTGTAAATCACCTCCTGATCACGCTTGAACATGAGGGCGCCGAATACGTTTCGTCCACGGGGAAACGAGATCTCCAGGTTCTCGAACACCGTCAGGTCTTCGTAGATGGAGGGGGTCTGGAACTTGCGGCCCACTCCGGCGTGCACGATCTGATGCTCTTTCATTTTCGTCAGCTCTTTGCCGCGAAACTTGATCGAGCCGTCCGTGGCTCTGGTGCGTCCACAAATCAAGTCCAGGACTGTGGTTTTACCCGCGCCATTGGGTCCGATAATGACGCGAATCTCGTTTTCATCCACGTAGAAGGACAGGTCGTTGACGGCCTTGAAGCCATCGAAAGACACGGTGAGCCCTTCCACCGACAACACAAAGTCTTTACCCATAGTGGTGGCAGTCATGGTTCAGCTCCTGGTATCAGCGGTGGAGGATGCCATCGGTGGCCGCATGGATCGCAGATCCTTGAACCACTTGCTGAGGCGGGGTTCGATGTAAGTGCTGTAGACACCGGCCAGGCCATTGGGGAAGGCCAGTACTACGCCAATGAACAGCGCTCCCAGTCCAAACAACCACAGCTCGGGGAAGGATTCCGAGAACACCGTTTTGGTCCAGTTCACCAGTAGGGTGCCGTAAACCGCGCCCAATAGTGACAGGCGGCCACCCACAGCGCAGAAGATCACCATTTCGATGGAGGGTACGATGCCGACAAAGGAAGGTGACATGAAACCCACCTGGAGGGTAAACATAGCGCCACCCAGGGCAGACAATGCCGCCGCCAGACAGAAGATGAAGATCTTGAAGTTGGAGACGTCGTAGCCGGAGAAACGCACCCGGTCTTCCTTGTCGCGCATGGCCACCAGCAGGCGCCCCAGTTTGCTTTTGCGTACGAATTGCGCCAGCAACACTGAGCCGATCAGCAAGGTGCAGCAGAGGAAGTAGAGCACGTACTTTGCCTCGTCGGTGCGGATGTCCCAGCCGTTTAGGGTGCGCAGGTCTGTGATGCCGTTGACGCCACCGGTGTAACCCTGCTGACCTATGATCAGGATGGTGAGAATCGCAGCGATGGCCTGCGTGATGATGGCGAAGTACACTCCGCCCACCCGGCGTTTGAACATGGCCACACTGACGATAAAGGCGAAGATTACCGGCACCGCAATGATGGCGATCATGGTAAAGCCGAGGCTGTGGAACGGTTCCCAGAACCAGGGCAGTGCGGTCAACTGATTCCAATCCATGAAATCGGGAATCCCGGGAGTGGACTGAATGGCAGTGTTTTCCGGCGAGGATGCTTCCAGCTTGAGGAACATCGCCATGCAGTAGCCACCCAGGCCAAAGAATACACCCTGGCCCAGGCTGAGAATGCCGCCGTAACCCCAACACAGGGCGAGGCCCAGGGCAACGAAAGCGTAGGACAGATATTTACCCACCAGGTTGAGGCGGAAAATATCCATGCTTAAGGGAAAGATCACCATGATCAATACGGCCAGCAGCAGTATGTTGATCATGTCATTCTTTGGCAGAAACGAACGTAAACCGTAAGACATAATCTGCGCCTCCTAGTGGCGAATCTTCAGTGCGAACAGACCCTGTGGACGCAGCATCAGGATGCCGACCACCACAAGCAGAGTGAGCACTTTGGCCATGGAACCACTTAAGAAAAATTCCATCGTGGATTGGGCCTGAGAGATGGTGAAAGCTGAAGCAATGGTACCCAGCAGGCTGGATGCACCACCGAAAACCACCACCAGGAAGGTATCGACAATATACAGCTGACCCGAGGTGGGGCCGGTGGAGCCCACCATGGTGAAGGCGCTACCGGCAACACCGGCAATGCCACAGCCCAGGGCGAAGGTAATACGGTCAACTTTTTCGGTGTTGATGCCCACGGCGCCGGCCATTTCACGATTCTGTACCACCGCACGTACCTGGCCGCCCCAGCGTGAACGATACATCCACAGGTAAACACCAACAGAAATCACCAGCGTTATGCACATGACAAAAATGCCATTGATGGGGATTTCAATCATGTCACTGAGAGGGTAGGACCCCATCAGCCAGTCGGGCAGGGTGACACCCACTTCGCGGGGGCCGAATACGGTACGATACAATTGCTGCAGAATGAGGCTCAGCCCCCAGGTGGCCAGCAGAGTATCCAGCGGGCGTTTGTAGAGGTGCCGGATCATGGCCCATTCCACTAACGCCCCCAAGGCAAAGGTCGCGATAAATGCCAGCAGCATGGCGACAAAGAAATAACCTCCAAACAGGGGTTGGGCGTATTCTGAAAATACATTGGATGTTAAGTAGGTAATGTAGGCACCGAGAATCATGAATTCTCCGTGTGCCATATTGATCACTCCCATTTGACCGAAAATGATCGCGAGCCCCAGTGCCATAAGGACGAACACCGAGAATAGAATCAAGCCAGCAAAGCCTTGCATGGCGAATATGGATGTCAGCTCTGACGCAGTGTATTCGGCAAACATAGCAGCCTCCAGATGTTACTACCAAGAGATGGAGAAGGATGGTGGCGCCGTATGCGGGCGCCACCAGACGTTGCCTTACTGGTAACCTTCGGGGAACGGATCGGGCTCGATCAGCTCGTCACTTTCGTAAACCACTTTGTACTGGCCGTCAGGCTGTGCCAGGCCGATACGGGTTTTGGACCACAGATGATGGTTCTTGTGAATCTTCACATAGCCTTCCGGTGCGGTTGTCAATTCAATGCCCGGTGATGCCTCGCGCACCTTGTCGACGTCAAAGGAGCCGGCTTTTTCCACCGCTGCCTTCCACAACCAGGGGCCGAGATAAGCAGCCTGGGTTACGTCACCGATAACGATGTCTTTACCCCATTTTGCCTTGAACGCTTCAACAAATTTCTTGTTGTTTTCGTTGGGCAGGGATTGGAAATACTTCATGGAAGCGTAAATGCCTTCAATATTCTCACCACCGATACCCAGGATTTCATCTTCGGTAACGGAAATGGTAAGGAACAGAGGCTTCTCTTTGGTCATGTCGATGCCAGCGGCTTTCAACTGCTTGTAGAACGCCACGTTGGAACCGCCCACCACGGAGATGAACACCACATCCGGTTTCTTCAGCTTGATCTTGTTGATCACGGAGTTGAACTGAGTGTGACCCAGTGGATAGTATTCCTCACCCACCACTTTTTGCTTGAGCACGTTTTCGATGTGCTTGCGGGCTATTTTGTTGGAAGTGCGGGGCCAGATGTAGTCCGAGCCCAGCAGGTAGTATTTCTTCGCCCCTTTGGTTTGGGCAGCCCAGTCCAGACCTTCCAGAATCTGTTGGGTCGCTTCCTGGCCGGTGTAGATTACGTTGGGTGATTGTTCCAGCCCTTCGTAGAAAGTGGGGTAGTAGAGCATACCGTTATACTGCTCAAATACCGGCAGTGCCGCCTTACGGGAAGCGGATGTCCAGCAACCGAATACCGCAGCCACTTTATCGTTCACCAACAGTTTTTTGGATTTCTCCGCAAAGGTAGGCCAGTCACTGGCGCCGTCTTCCTGGATGTATTCGATCTTGCGACCCAGTACACCACCCATGGCGTTGATCTGTTCGATGGCCAGCTTTTCTGCCTGTACCGAGCCGGTTTCACTGATGGCCATGGTACCGGTGACAGAATGGAGAATACCAACGGTAACGGTGTCGTCGGTCACTGCCAAACCGGTGGTATTAACAGCATCGGCATGGGAGATGGTTGGAGTGAGAAACAGGCCGGCAGAGAGTGCCAGCGCAGTTTTTTTAAGCTTGGAGCTAAGGGTTTTGGACAACATGGTTCGACCTCTTGTGAATTACGACCCAAATCTGACACTCAAATGCCCGTCGGCAGCGCACAGGCGCAAGGCATCGTGTCATGGATTGGCAGTATTGCCGTTTCCCCTGCGCTGGAACATTCGCCGAATGACTCAAGCATCTACGTCATTTGACGCATAGGCAGAGTTCCGGGGCATGCAGTAGTGTTGCTGCGGAAAGCCAAAGGGTAGCAAGAGGAGTACAAGGTATGAGGCACGGTGATATTTCCAGTAGTCCGGACACGGTAGGTGTAGCAGTGGTCAACTACAAGATGCCGCGCCTGCATACCAAAGCAGAGGTGCTGGATAATGCACGCAGGATTGCCGATATGATGATTGGCATGAAACAGGGCTTGCCGGGCATGGATCTGGTGATTTTCCCTGAGTACAGCACCATGGGCATCATGTATGACAAGGATGAAATGATGGCCACCGCTGCCACGGTACCGGGAGAGGAAACGGAAATTTTTTCCGCCGCCTGCAGGCAGGCCAATACCTGGGGCGTTTTCTCACTCACCGGTGAGCAGCACGAGGAGCACCCGAACAAGGCACCTTACAATACCCTGGTGCTGATCAACAGTGAGGGTGAAATCGTTCAGAAGTACCGTAAATGCATTCCCTGGTGCCCCATCGAAGGCTGGTATCCGGGGGATCGCACTTACGTAACGGAAGGCCCCAAGGGCCTGAAGCTGAGCATGATCATCTGCGATGACGGAAACTATCCCGAAATCTGGCGGGATTGTGCCATGCGCGGAGCCGAACTGATCATCCGCTGTCAGGGCTATATGTACCCGGCCAAGGAACAGCAGGTGATGATGGCTAAAACCATGGCATGGGCCAATAACAGTTATGTAGCCGTGGCCAATGCCACCGGCTTTGATGGTGTGTATTCCTATTTTGGGCATTCCGCCATTATTGGCTTTGACGGCCGCACCCTGGGTGAATGTGGTGAGGAAGACATGGGCGTACAGTACGCCCAGCTATCGGTATCCCAGATTCGCGATGCCCGTGCCAACGATCAATCCCAGAATCATCTTTTCAAATTACTGCATCGCGGCTACACCGGTGTTTACAACTCCGGTGATGGCGATAAAGGGGTGGCCGATTGCCCGTTCGAGTTCTATCGCACCTGGGTGATGGACGCGGAAAAGGCGCAGCAGGATGTGGAGGAGCTGACCCGGTCCACCGTTGGTGTTGCCGACTGCCCGGTGGGCGAGCTGCCGGTGGCGGATAAGGAAAAGACTGCGGGCTAGGCTTGCCGTATGAATCATGCCGTTCATTAACGAGGTGTTGGAGCACAATCGAATTCAGCACGAGGTTGCGCAGGAGGTAAAACACAGTACCATCACGCAATCCCGTTTTGCATTCGAGCCACAGACCATTGCCGATGCACTGCGCGCACGTATTGTGGGGCAGGATCATGTGGTGGAATCACTGTGCCAGCAACTGAATGTGGTGAAAGCCGGCCTGGCGGATTCGCGGCGACCGCTGTTGGTGATGTTGATGTTGGGCAACACCGGTGTGGGTAAAACGGAAATGGTGCGTTTGCTGGCGGAGAGCATTCACGGTGACGCGGCGGCCTTTTGCCGAATCGATATGAACACCCTTTCCCAGAGCCACTACAGTGCCGCCATCACGGGTGCGCCACCGGGTTATGTGGGCAGCAAGGAAAACACCACTCTGATCAATGAAGAACTCATTCTGGGCAGTGCCAGCCGCCCGGGGATCGTGTTGTTCGATGAGGTGGAAAAAGCCAGCCAGGAGGTGGCGCGCAGCCTGATGAATGTGTTCGATAATGGCCGTTTGCGTTTGGCGTCGGGAACCCGCGAGCTGTCATTCAGCAACTGCCTGGTGTTTATGACCAGCAATCTGGGGGCACAGCAATGGCAACGTCGACAGGCTGCTTCCCCTTGGCAGCGTTGGTTTCTCAGCCGTCGGCAATCCAAAAGGCATGCCCATTTCGAAGCAGCGTTGGCACAGCACTTTGATCCCGAATTTCTTAACCGCATAGATCGTATTGAATTGTTTGCTCCCATCGGAACCAACCATGTTCGTCAGATCGTTGAGTTGGAAGTAAGAAAGCTGAATCAACATCTGGCCAAGAAACAAATTGTGTTGCAGGTTGAGCCCGGGGTTATTGAGCTGCTGGCTCAGCGGGGTTTTGATCCACAGTACGGGGCCCGTGCCCTGCGCCGCTGCGTGCGGGATCAATTGTTGGTGCCATTGTCCTCATCCTTGCTGGCTGGCGGCGCCTTGGCTCCCGCCAACCCCGGCGCTGCCGGTCGGGGGCCGTCGCGTCAATGCGTGGTATCGCTGCAGGCGAATGGCATTCATTGCCAACTGGCTTAGAAAGTTTGTTTGGTATGTAAATTGCTCTGATCCCTGTTCCGGGTCACACAGGAGGTGGCTGGGGGGAGTGCTTGATTCTCCCGCTGTTTCAGGGATGGCTGGTGATTGATTTTGAGCATGGGGATATGGCGGCAAGGCAGAGAATATTTCGCGTCCGGCGTCAATACAACCAATGGGTGGCCAACGAAACCCTGGAAGATTACGCGCTGCGTTTCACCGCCAAAAGTGCACGCCGCTGGTCTGCGGCCCGGGTCAGCAACACGGCGTTGGGCGCGATCTCGTTTTTAGCACTGGAGGCCATCGGCGGCGCCATCACCCTCAGTTACGGGTTTACCAATGCCGCCATGGCGATAATGGCAGTGGGCTTTCTGATCTTCATTACCGGGTTACCCATTGGCTACTATGCTTCAAAATATGGCATTGATATCGATTTGCTCACTCGTGGTGCAGGCTTTGGCTATATCGGCTCCACCATCACGTCTTTAATCTATGCCTCCTTTACATTTATCTTCTTTGCTCTGGAAGCAGCCATCATGGCCATGGCGCTGGATCAACTGTTCCAGATCCCGTTGTCCATTGGCTATCTGATCAGCTCCCTGATTGTCATTCCCCTGGTGACCCACGGAATTACATTGATCAGCCGTTTCCAGCTCTGGTCCCAGCCGCTTTGGGTCTGTCTGCAATTGCTGCCGTTTATTTACATTGGCCTGGATGATATGACCTCCGTGGAGGACTGGACCCAATTCACCGGCACCGAGGAACAGGGCGGCACCGGTTTTAATATATTGCTGTTCGGTGCTGCGTCGTCGGTGATTTTTTCACTGATCGCGCAAATCGGTGAACAGGTGGATTTTCTGCGCTTTTTGCCCCCCAAAGAAAAGGTGTCACCGATGCGCTGGTGGTTTGCCATGCTGGTGGCGGGCCCCGGTTGGATCTGGGCCGGGATCCTGAAAATCTTCGCCGGTTCGTTTCTGGCGGTACTGGCCCTGGGGCATGGTATTCCGGTGGAAGATGCGTCCGACCCCACCAGTATGTATCGAGTGGCCTTTGGCTACATTACCTCTTCGCCGCAGATCGCGCTGGCGATAGCCGGCATCTTTGTCATTCTTTCCCAACTTAAAATCAATGTGACCAACTCCTATGCCGGCTCTATTGCCTGGTCCAATTTCTTTTCCCGTCTGACCCACAACCATCCCGGCCGGGTGGTGTGGTTGATCTTCAACGTCATCATCGCTTTGCTGTTGATGGAACTGGGAATTTACAAGGCGCTGGAGGAAATTCTCGGTGTGTACGCGATTGTCGCTGTGGCCTGGGTGGGCTCTCTGGTGGCGGATCTGATCATCAATAAGCCCCTGGGGCTTAGCCCTGCCACCATCGAGTTCAAGCGCGCCTATTTATACGATATCAATCCGGTTGGCTTTGGGTCCATGATACTGGCCACCCTGGTGGGCATCAGCGCGCACATGGGCAGTTTTGGTGAAACAGCGCGGGCGCTGGCACCTTATCTGACGTTGGCATCATCTTTTGTGTTTGCACCGTTGATTGCCTGGGCCACCGGTGGCCGCTACTACATTGCCCGTGAACCGGAGCGCATCGATACCGATAACGGTATGGCCACCTGTTGTATCTGTGAACACAGTTTTGAAGCAGAGGACATTGCCCAGTGTCCGGCCTACGGGGGGCATATCTGCTCTTTGTGTTGTTCGCTGGATGCCCGCTGCCAGGATCGTTGTAAACCCCACGCCCGCATGTCGGAGCAGATGCTGAGTTTGTTGGGAGCCGTGCTCCCGGAGCGTATTGTGGCACGCATGAATTCGCGCTTTGGCCACTTTATGGCGTTGATGTCGCTCTGTTCATTGTTCATCGCCCTGGTATTGACCATGGTGTACTTCGAGATGCCGGTGCCTGATGAAACGGTGCGTGACATCATTGGTGTATTGCTGTGGAAGGAATTTTTTATCTCGCTCATCGTGGTGGGCGTTGCCTGCTGGTTGTTTGTATTGGCGCACGAAAGCCGCCTGGTTGCGCAGGAGGAAACTGAACGGCAAACCGAACTGCTGCAGCAGGAAATCTACGCCCATGAACAAACGGACCTGCAATTGCAGCAGGCCAAGGAGATGGCCGAAGCTGCCAATAAGGCCAAAAGCCGTTATCTCACCGGTATCAGCCACGAGCTGCGCTCGCCACTGAATTCAGTAATGGGCTACGCCCAGTTGCTGGAGAAAGATGAATCCATTCCCGAGGGGCGCCGTGAGGCAGTGGGGGTTATTCTGCGCAGCAGTGAACATCTTTCCGATTTGATCGAAGGGCTGTTGGATATTTCCAAGATAGAAGCCGGGCGCCTGGATTTGCATCGCAATGAGGTGCGCTTTTCCAAACTGATGGATCAGTTGGTCAACATGTTCCGCTTGCAGGCAGAAGCGAAGGGTATTGCGTTTGAGTACGTTTGCCACAGCCGCCTGCCGGAATACGTCGCCACGGATGAAAAACGCTTGCGTCAGATCCTGATCAATCTGTTGTCCAATGCCATCAAGTTTACCCAGCAGGGTAAAGTGACACTGGAAGTGCGCTATCGCAATCAGGTGGCTGAATTTGTGGTGCGGGATTCCGGAGTCGGCATCAGCCCGGACAATGTAGAGAAAATTTTCAAACCCTTTGAGCGTATTCGTGAGCCCGGTGTGGCGCCGGCACCCGGAACCGGGCTGGGCCTGACCATTACCCGCCTGCTCACCGATATCATGGGGGGGGATCTTTCATTGCAGAGTGAGCCCGGGGTGGGCAGTCGTTTTACGGTGGCGCTGATGCTGTCCAGTATTGCCAAACCCTCGGTGGCACCGGCACTGGAACAAACCATCCGCAGTTATGTCGGCGCAAGAAAAAAAGTACTGGTGGTGGATGACGATGAAACCCACCGCACGCTGGTTAACAATATTCTGGAGCCCATCGGCTTTATTGTGGCGGAAGCCAAGGATGCGGAAGAGTGTTTGGCGCTGATCCCCCATTGGCAACCGGACCTGTACCTTTTGGATATGAACATGCCGGGTATGAATGGCTGGGAGCTGGCCTGTCGCCTGCGGGAACAGGGGGTCAAGGTGCCGATTGTGATGATTTCCGCCGACGCGCGCGAAGGTCAGCATGAGGAGGGCGTGGTCAAACCCCACAATGATTATCTGATCAAGCCGGTTCGGGTACAGGCGTTATTGGAGCGCCTGGGTGGGTTGCTGGAGCTGCAGTGGATCTACGAAAGTGATATCAGTATGCCCCTTGAGTCGGCACCGCAAACCCTGGCCGGGCAGGATTTGCCGGACCCGGACATACTGGTTCAGTTGCAGGCCATGGCGGAGATTGGTCATCTGCAGGGATTGCGTAAAAAACTGGAAGAGCTTAAGCAGGATGCAAACACCAGTGAGGCCTTCGTCCGTTATCTGGAAGCGGCGATTCGACAAGTAAGGATGGAGAATATTCTGAAATTACATCAGGTGAAGTCAGCATGATCCCTAACGAGAATAAATCAGACGTCGTACTGGTGGTGGACGATTCCGCAGAAACCCTGGGTATGTTAAGCCAGGTGCTGGACGAAGAGGGATTGACGGTGCTGATCGCGTTGGATGGAGAACAGGCGATCAATATCGCCGGCAAGATGACACCGGATATTGTGTTGCTGGATGCCATCATGCCCAACATCGATGGCTTTGAAACCTGTCGCCGAATGAAACAGGATGCCAACCTCAAGAACACACCGATTATTTTCATGACCGGCTTAAGCGATACCGAGCACATCGTCATGGGGTTGGAAGCCGGTGGCGTGGATTATATAGCCAAACCCATTAACCCGCAGGAGTTGGTGGCCCGCATGCGGGTACATCTTTCCAACGCCCGTATGACGCAAAGCGCCAGAATGGCATTGGATACCGCCGGCCAGAATATCTTTACGACGGATTCTTCCGGTCAGATGCTGTGGGCGACGCCGCAGGTGTTTGCCCTGTTTGAGGCCGCGTTGGTGGACAGCAAATGGCTGGACTCCATTCTGGCGCCCTTATTGCGGGCCTGGTTGAGCCGGCAGCCGGAGCAGGGCCGCAAACTGCCACTGGATGCACCGCTGAAAAAGCTGCAATGCAAGTACCTGGGCGAGATCAACACCAATGAGCACCTGTTTCGTGTCTTTGAAGAGGACGGGGGCACAGATGAAGATGCATTGAAGAAGGCATTTGTCCTGACCGATCGTGAGGCGGAGGTGCTGTTATGGATTGCCAACGGCAAGACCAATCGGGAGATTGCCCAGATTCTGGAAATGAGCCCGCGCACGGTGAACAAGCATCTGGAACAGGTTTTCAGGAAACTCGGTGTGGAAAACCGAACAGCCGCAGCATCTGTGGCCATTCGCCTGCTCAGCGAAAGCGGGCGCCTGGGCTGATCGGCACGGGCTTTACCGAAGTATGTTCGGCCCTTTCGTACAATCATTGAGCGTTATGAATCGTTATGCTTGGCCCACAATAACAATAGGTGGGACAACGTATGTTGCTGGATTTTATTTGTGGTACCGGCCGCCGGGGCGCATCTTTGTGTGGTGCAGTATGGCTGTTGGCAATGGGCCTTTACGGTTGCGGCGGCGAGCCGCAAGTGAGCACCAGCTATGGTGTAGTGGCCGGTAAGCGTGACGGCAACGTATTGGAATACCTGGGGATTCCCTATGCCCAGCCACCGCTGGGTGAACTGCGCTGGGCAGACCCGGAGCCACCGCAGCCCTGGGATGGCGTGCGGGATGCCAAACTCAAGGGTAATGCCTGCATCCAGTGGGCCACGGGTATACCGGCTTTTACCCCCAATGAAGATTGTCTCACCCTGAATATCTGGGTACCGGCGGGGGAAGGCTCCCATCCAGTAATGTTCTGGATTCACGGTGGCGCCCAGGCCGCCGGTTCCAGTAATGAATTGCAGTACGATGGCCGCAAGTTGGCACAATCACAGAATGTAGTGGTGGTCAGTGTCAACTATCGGCTACTGGTATCCGGCTTTTTCGCATTGCCGGCACTGGGGTCGGGTGAGGCCCTGTCCGGCAACCAGGCCATTAAGGATTTGCAGGCGGCGTTGCGCTGGGTACATGAAG
>MDTC01128686.1_pt1 | contig 122348 bp, 101 predicted proteins | sample 811181 | NCBI WGS metagenome assembly MDTC01 (sample SAMN05326644, study PRJNA326480) | marine metagenome | isolation source: seawater | place: Pacific Ocean: North | collected 2011
CTATGATCTATATAACGGCTAATTGTTCTACTGCCCTCATCGAAAACAGGAATCGGGACCGCATTCACAATGAGCCTTTGAAATCCGGGCGATCAGTGGTGAACGCGGATCAAATCGACCTCGAAGATCAAGGTCTCGTTGGGACCAATCTTTGGAGGGGATCCGGCGGCTCCATATGCGAGATGAGGAGGAATCGTGAATCGAAACCTCGACCCTTCCTGCATCAACGGAATACCTTCGGTCCAACCGGAAATCACCTGCTGGAGTGAGAAAGTAGCCGGTTGCCCCCGCTGCACACTGCTGTCAAAAACCATTCCGTTCGTGAGTTTCCCGGTGTAATGCACCGTGACCATCGAATAGGCAGTCGGTCGTTGTCCCGTTCCGGGACTGAGTATCTCATATTGCAGTCCTGAATAGGTGCTTTGGCGACCAGAAGGAATAGTCACCGACGAGTCGCTGACTGACAAGGAATTCGGTTCATTTACGGAAATAGATTCCGGCTTGTTGGACTGGCAGGCTGAAGTGATCAAAAGGATCAATATCAGCGTCGGGAAGAGAACCGAGATCTTTTTCATAATTCTAATTTCAAGCTGCTTCAGATTCGATACTTTCGAAAGCAAAAACCAAGGACGTTATTCGCTCTCCTTGAGCGTGAGGCGATGTTTTTTGTCCAATAATCTGCCCCAGAGCTTGTTGTAAGGATGAACCCAATCCGTAACATAACCATTTCCATCCACGACCTCTCTTCCTTCATTCACCCAACGAAAAATCCCCCCTTTAAGATGGCTTAGGTTGGAAACGCCACGGTCATCCATCTCCTGCGCCAACTCGGCCGCTCGATAACCAAGCGCACCATAGATCACCACTGGATCGTTCGAGTCAGATCGCGATTCGAGAAAATCAAGAATCTCTTCAACTTCGTTGAGATTCAACGCACCTTCGAGACGGCTCACTTGATATTCCTCTGCCGAACGTGCATCGATCAGGGTAACTGACTGGCTCGTCTCCTGATAAAGCGCTAAGCCCTCGGGTATCATGGCGTCAGCCGAGGGAAATTGACGGACGATATCTGCTTCAACGTTTTCAAGAGACTGAAACGTCTGAATCTTCTTATAACCACACTGACCGATACCTAAAAGCGCAAAGGCGAAGACAAACACGCTACCTAAAATCCGGGCTCCTCGTTGACTCATACATAAAGTTACGCATCAACTTCCTTAGAAGTCGATTTCCCCGTAGGCTGACAAAAAGCCGAAATAATCAGGAGTCCGGCTGCAATACAAATGCAAGAGTCCGCCACGTTGAAGGAGGGAAAATGGCCTCCTGACGAAGGGACCAGCTTTTCGTAGAAAGGGGGAAGGAAATCGAGAAAGTCGACAACATACCCGCGGTTAGGTAGAACTCGGTCAGTTAGGTTTCCGAGAACACCACTGAGCAATAACGTGACAGCGACCTGACTAAGCCGGTCCGGGAAAGCACCTCGACGAAACAAAGCGATAATCCCCGCGATTGCAAAAATTCCGATCGTCCCAAAAATCCAATTGGAGTAGGGATTACCATTCAACATCCCGAAAGCCATCCCTGTATTGTGAACCCGAACGATATTAAAGAAACCGGGGATCACCTCAATCGCACGCGGCATCGCCGGCGGGGCCGGAAACGTTGTGACGACCCAAAGCTTGGTCAATTGATCGAGGACGAAAAGCGGGAGCGCCAAATTAAAGAAAAGCTTCATCAAAGTAACCTAGCTAAGAACCTTTCATCACCGTGGCGCAGCGCACGCAAAGCTCAGAACTCGGTGCTAAAGGAAGCGAGCGACGACAACGAGGGCATTCCGGCTCAACGGTCTCTGCAACAGACGCGCTTGCCTCACTAAATTCTTCAACCGCATAGGAAGAAACCATCAGGAACTCAAGTGCCTCCTCTGGAAAATTCTCAAGCACGAGACGCGCCGGATCATCAGCTGGAAGTTGGAAAATCATCGCGGCACGTTCACGCTTCTTAAATTGATTCGCTTTGATTGCTGCATCGATCGCCACCTGGGCAAGATCACGAAGGCGGCCAAGCTGTTCAATGGAATTACCCGCTTTGTTGTCGCTGAATTTTGAGTCAGGCTCGGGGAAGAGTTCAAGGTGCACCGAACTATCGTTCCCCGCATATTCCCAAGCTTCGTCAGCGGTAAAAGCCAGAATTGGAGCGATTAACTTCACCAGTGAATCAAAAATCCGGTGCATCGCTGTCTGAGTCGCTCGCCGACGTACCGAGTCCACCGAATCGCAATACATCCGGTCCTTAGTGATATCGACGTAAAACGCACTCAGGTCTGAGGCGCAAAACTGGTTGAGGATATTGAATACCTTTCGGAACTCGAAAGCTTCGTAAGCTTCCTTGCATTCGTGCTCCACATCATGGAGGCGCTCAAGGATCCACCAGTCGATCAGAGAAAGCTGATCGCTGGAAACCTCATCTTTGTCCGAGTCAAAGTCATTCAGGTTAGCGAGCAGAATCCGAAGGATGTTGCGGAAGCGACGATAAGGCTCCGCGGTTTGCTTGAAGATGTCCTCGCTGAAAGGAACTTCGTTCTGCCAATCAACAGAACCTGCCCAAAGACGAACAATGTCTGCACCAAATTTATCGTAAAAATGAGCCGCGTTCATTGGCTTACCGCCACTCTCGTCCGACTTGGAAACCTTCAAATTTTTGACTGGTCCCATCCCCTGTTGACGGCGCTTCTCATTCTCTTCTTTCGTGGCACGACGAACCACGAAGCCGTGCGTCATGACCGACTTGTATGGAGCCGCACCACGAACCGCCGTACTCAGCATGAGGGAACTTTGGAACCAACCGCGGTGTTGGTCGGTGGCTTCAAGGTAAAGGTCAGCTGGACAGCTCAACTCAGGATGGCGGTCCATGACCGCGACGTGACTCGAGCCCGAATCAATCCAGACATCGAGTGTGTCCGTGCAGCGACGAGTGCCTTCAGGAAGGTTGAGTTTTTCGGCCCACCACGCGTCGTCGTGCTGAAACCATAAATTTGTACCTCCCTCTTCAGTTACATCAGCCACCCTGCGAGCTAATTCGGCATCAATATTCGGCTCCACTTCACCAGGAAGATAGAAAACCGGAAGCGGCACCCCCCAAGTGCGCTGCCGAGAAATACACCAGTCCGGTCGCGACTCAACGGTGCCGTAGATGCGATTACGTCCCCAGTGGGGTAGCCACTCGACCTTGTCAATCTCATCAAGCGCCGTCTTTCGGAGATCATCGATACGAATAAAAAACTGAGGGACCGAACGAAAGATAATAGGTGTCTTGGAACGCCAGCAGTGAGGGTAGCTGTGCTTATATTTCTCTTTCCCAATCAAGGCTCCCTTTTTGGCAAGTAACTTAATGATCGGGATATTCGATTCGAGAACGTGTTCGCCTACGAGGAAGTCGACCCCGACCTCATCGGTGAATCGACCTTCATCATCTACCGGCGAAAGCAAACCTAGATTATTTTGTTGTCCGGCGAGATAGTCATCGGCGCCATGGCCGGGGGCAATGTGCACCGAACCGGTGCCAGACTCTGTGGTCACGAACTCAGCAAGAATGAGCCGGGACGTCCGGTCAAGAAATGGATGCTGCGCTTCAACCCCTTCCAAGGCCTCTCCTTTAATCTCGGTTAATTCTCCTGAAGGCACAAAGCCAGTCTTTTCCGAGAACGTCTCAAGCAATTCCCTCACGATCACAAAGGTCTCGGTGATCTCACGTTCGGCGTGAGTGAATTCACCGACGAGGTAAGTGAAGCGAGGATGCACCGCGACACCCAAGTTGGCGGGAAGCGTCCATGGCGTCGTAGTCCAAATGACCATAGATGCCTTTCCAGCAAGTTCACCAGTCGTGAGCTGGAATTTCACGAAGATAGCGAGATCCTTTACGTCCTCGTACTCCACCTCCGCTTCAGCCAGGGCCGTTTGCGCACCGTAGCTCCATTGTACGGGCTTCTTACTCTGATAGACAAGCCCACGGTCAATGAGTTGGGCAAACACGCGAATGATGTCCGCCTCATATTCAGGGGCTAGTGTCAAATAGGGATGATCCCAGTCGCCAAGGACCCCGAGGCGACGAAATGAAGCGCGCTGAGCGTCAATCCACTCGCGGGCAAAAGCCTCGGAACGAGTCCTGATCTCAGCTGGCTCGAGCCCTTTCGATTCCTTGACGACCTTAAACTCAATCGGAAGTCCGTGGCAATCCCAGCCGGGGACATAGGGGCACTCGTAACCCGCCATCGACTTGCTTTTCAGCACGAGATCTTTGAGCACCTTATTGAGGGCTGTCCCCATGTGAACATCCCCATTCGCAAACGGAGGTCCGTCATGCAGAATAAAACGATCTGAGCCGGCTTCTTTGCGCTTATTAATAATCCGCTCGTAAAGCTGGCTGCTTTCCCAATTTTCGAGTCGGGCAGGCTCACGTTTAACCAAGTCTCCGCGCATTGGGAAGTCGGTTTCAGGCAAATTCAGCGTGGCTTTATAGCCGGAAGAACCGTCGTCAGAACTCATAGTTTTTCAGGATCAAAAGGGCGTCGAAAGTAGCACCCGCTGGAGGAGTGGTCAAAGAGGAAGGACGGCCCAATTTTTAGGTGCTCCGAACTCAGCCTGAGGTCAGCATGTTACGTCGTTTCATAACGAAGGCATACAAGAGGAAAACAACCCCCATTCCAATCATGAAAATTGAGTAAAATTGCCCTTTCGACATCGCCCCGATCAGCTCTGAATCTGGTTCTCGATAGTTCTCCACGAGGATTCGGCCGATACCGTAAACGAAAAAGAATATCCCCGAGAGCACGCCCTGATAAAGATCACGCCACTTTAAGCGGATCGCCATCAGCAGCACAAAAATGGCGAAACCCTCGACCAAAGCCTGATATATCTGAGACGGATGACGAACAGTCAGATATTCGGCAAGAATCGCCCTGAAATCAGAATTCTCGCGCGAAGTGTTGATCAGTAGTTCCGCCGCCGCGGCGTGTGGAAATCGACCAGCAGACTGCGCTTGAGCAATAACTGTCTCGAACTTATTCGTAAGATCAGGGAGAATTTCGCCAGCATTCGCGATGATTTCCCTGAAATTCTCAATGGAGTATTTGAGATACCGACCATTGGGAGACTCGACCACATGATTCAACTCCTCTGGGAATTTTACTCCCATCGAGGTCGTTGTCTCGCGACCATACAGTTCACCATTAATAAAATTAGACAAGCGTCCCAGAAAAACCCCAGCAGGAGCGACACACACCAGGTTGTCCCCCAGCCCGAGAAAGGACTTTTTGGTAAATTTAGCATAGCCCCAGACCGCAAGGATCAACCCGACAAAAGCTCCATGGCTCGACATGCCTCCTCCAAGAAAGTCAAAAAAGATGGCGGGGTTCCGCGAGAAACTGTCCCAATTGTAGAAAAGCATATAGCCGAACCGCCCACCAAGCATCACGCCAACCACTGCTACTACCGTAATGAAATCGGCGACCTGATCTTTTTTGAGTTCGCTGATTTTAAGCTTCACAAACCAGCAAATCAGGAAGTAGGCGATTAAAAATCCCGCCACGTAGGCGAGGCCATACCATCGGATTCCAAAGCTTTCCGTAAAGTGGATCGCAATCGGATCAAAGTGATGGACGTAGACTGCCAGCGGAAAGGACATATGTTTCGAACGTTGTTACCCAAATCAACAGCCGCCGACTCGTAAAGCAAGCGCCGAAACGGGAGCTGAAGCTCTAAAAGCTGGACCATACAAATAACGGGAGCCGTAGTAGCCACGCTGTTGATCCTCAGTAATTTCCTCTGGCACAACCGGCTTACGACCCGTCAGATCATCTTTGCTACGAAGGTTTGGTAATTTAACCTGTCGTGGATGAGCGCAATCGATCACTTAAATTTTTGTGCCACGTCACTTCAAACTACGTGGCGAAACCAAATCAATCGGTGATGCTCAACTAACCTTAGCCGGCTCAGCCACCTCTACGCCCCAGTTGTCTCAGGCTCCAAGTGAAACACCGGCTGGCCTCTCAGGAGCGAGCGGGCGCTTGACGAGGGCAATCCCCAGCACCAAAAAGCCCTAGAGAATAGAATTAGTTAGCCGCGCTCCGAAATTGGAGTGACGGGCTGGTCATCGTTCGGGCCGGTATACCAAGTCAACGGGCGATAGAGTCGATTGTCTTCCAATTGCTCGAGCACTTGGGCAGTCCAACCGGCAGCACGAGAGATCGCAAAAATCGGGGTGAAAAGATCCGTTGGAATCCCAAGAGAATAATAAACAGTTGCCGAGTAGAAATCGACGTTGGCGTTTAGACCCTTTCCTTCACGCATCATCTCAGCAATCCGCTCGGACATATCGATCCACTTAGTTTCACCAAGTTCTTCCGTGAGTTTGATCGCCATCTTGCGAAGATGTGGCGCGCGCGGGTCAAGAACACGATAAACGCGGTGGCCAATCCCCATGATCTTCTTCTTATTGGCAAGGCAGTCCTCAACATAGGCATCAACCTTATCAAGACTTCCAATTTCCTGAAGCATATGGATGACACCTTCGTTAGCGCCGCCGTGTAGAGGACCCTTGAGTGTGCCGATCGCGGAAGTAATGGCGGAGTACATGTCTGATAGCGTCGCGATGGTGACGCGGGCACTAAAAGTGGAAGCATTCATGCCATGGTCGGCATGAATGATGTAAGCCACATCAAGAGTGCGAGCTGCCTCGGCGCTCGGCTCTTCGCCATTGATGAGGTAAAGAAAGTGGGCGGCCTCGGAAAGATCCTCGCGAACGGGCGGAAGGTCGAGCCCTTGGCGGGCGCGATGGAAATATGCCACAATGAGCGGCATCTGCGCACAAATGGCAATGGCCCGCCCTTCGTTAAGGTCGTAGTCCTGGTCGCCTCCACGCTGATCATACATACTGAGCATGCTGACGCCAGTGCGAACCACTTCCATAGGTTGGGCATCCTTGGGGGCCGCCATGATGAAATCAATCACACCCTGGGGAAGATGACGCTCAGCGCGGAGAGTCTTGGTGAAAACATCGAGTTCAGACTGGTTTGGGAACTTTCGACGATGAAGAAGATACATAACTTCCTCGAAGCTGCAGTTATCAACGAGGTCATCGATGTTGTAGCCTAGATAACGAAGGATACCTTCCTGTCCCTGAACGTCACTTAGACAAGATTCATTGGCGATGACTCCTGCGAGTCCCTTGGCGTATTCCGGTTTCTCCGACATGGCTTACTTACTGAAAAAATTACGATCGGTTAGATCAAGTTGTGTGGGGATTTATTGAGTTCAGATACAAATCAGCTCATAGCGCGAACGAGTGCCTGACCCATGTCAGAGGGGTTTTGGGCAACTTCAATCCCAGCTTGTTGCATAGCAGCAATCTTAGCTTCGGCCGTTCCCTTTCCTCCCGAAACAATCGCTCCCGCATGTCCCATACGGCGTCCAGGCGGAGCAGTCGCTCCCGCAATAAATCCCGCAATGGGCTTATCGCAGTTTTCCTTGGCCCACGCCGCAGCCTCTTCTTCGGCAGTTCCTCCGATCTCGCCAATCATGATGATCGCCTCGGTTTCAGGGTCGTCGTTAAACATCTTGAGAACGTCGAGATGCGACGTTCCGTTGATGGGGTCACCACCAATACCGACACAGGTGCTTTGGCCGAGCCCGAGGCTGGTGAGTTGATAAACTGCTTCGTAAGTCAGGGTGCCGCTTCGAGAAACCACACCAACCTTACCGCGCTTGTGAATATATCCGGGCGCGATCCCAATCCGGCAGCCACCATGCGAGTTTTCTCCAGTTCCAGGAGTGACGATCCCTGGACAGTTGGGCCCAATGAGCCTCGCTCCAGAGGCTTCCATCGCGGCCCGAACTTTCATCATGTCCATCACCGGAATTCCTTCAGTAATCGCCACGACGAGATCAACGCCTGCATCAACTGCTTCGAGGATGGCATCACCAGCAAATGGCGGCGGAACAAAGATCGCACTCACAGTGGCGCCGGTCTCGGCAACCGCATCGCCTACCGTATCAAAAATCGGAACGGTGTCAGCGAACTTTTGACCTCCCTTCCCAGGCGTCACTCCGGCAACAAGTTTCGTGCCATAGTCAAGGCTGAGCTGCGCGTGGCGACCGCCAAAGGAACCGGTAATACCCTGAATCAGGATTTTGGTGTTTTCGTCAACTAAAATGGCCATGGGAGATAGCGTGTAAAATTTCCTTATTAAGCGATAGCATTGACGGCCTTTTGAGCTGCGTCGGCTAGGGTGTCTGCTGCGATAAGATCAACATCGGATCCAGCGAGCGTTTTCTTGCCGGCTTCAACATTGTTTCCTTCGAGACGAACCACTAGTGGGATATTGAGGTCAACTTCACCGCAGGCAGCGACAATACCTTTGGCAATGACGTCACAATCCATGATGCCGCCGAAAATATTAACAAGAATGGCCTTCACATTGGAATCGCTCAGGATAATTTTGAAAGCGTTTCGGACCTGCTCCTGCGTGGCGCCGCCTCCAACATCAAGAAAGTTCGCCGGCTCACCGCCACTGTGCTTGATAATGTCCATCGTAGCCATCGCAAGGCCAGCGCCATTCACGAGGCAAGCAATGTTTCCATCAAGGCCAATGTAGTTAAGATCATACTTCGCCGCTTCAACTTCGCGAGGGTCTTCCTCAGTCGGATCGTGAAGTTCAGCGATTTCAGCATGGCGATAAAGCGCGTTATCATCGAAGTCGAACTTCGCATCGAGCGCGAGGACATCGCCATCAGGCGTGGTCACCAGTGGATTCACCTCAACCATGGAACAGTCACAGGACATGAATAGCTTAAAGAGTCCTTTTAACAACTTGCCGAACTGCTTGGCAGTATCGCCCGAAAGACCCAGCTTCGAAGCAAGGTTTCGAATCTCGTAAGGCTGAATTCCGAGAAGGGGATGAATGACCTCTTTATGAATCTTTTCAGGCGTAACCTCGGCCACTTCCTCGATATTCACGCCACCTTCAGTGCTGGCAACGATAACGGGAGACCGACTCTCGCGATCCATGAGGATAGAAAGGTAATATTCCTTTTCAATATCGACGGCATTAGCCACCATTATTTTACTCACGAGCTTACCCTCCTCCCCGGTCTGGTGGGTGACGAGTGTTTGCCCGATCATCTTGTCGGCGATTTCAGCAGCTTCGGCGGCAGAATTAACAAGGTGAACGCCGCCTTTGAAGCCATTCCTGAATGTCCCTTTGCCGCGACCGCCAGCATGAACCTGTGCTTTTACTACAATGTTAAGACCTAGGTTAGAAGCCACTTTTTTTGCCGCTTCCGCGCTATCAGCAACCTGGCCTTGAGGGGTGGCAACCCCGAACTTTTCGAACAATTCCTTGGCCTGATACTCGTGGATATTCATGAAAAAAAATAGCGGCTCAACCGTGAGGTCGGCAACTTACGGTGGGCCTTTCTGAGGTCAAGATAGAACCTTGGATTTACGCGATTTACCACCCTGAGCGAAGAGACTTAATCCACCTGTGGATGAATGGCTTTCATCCGCCGGAATGGTGTGTCCGATTGAACCTCATTGTATCGGAATTGACGCTTAAAAATCGAGGTAAACCTCGGCGCGTCGGTTTTCCGAACGACCAGTCGGGTTGTCTGAGCCGTCGGGATTAAAATTGGGTCGCCGTGGCTTACTTTCACCAAAGCCTTCGGTAACAACCTGATTAGATGAAACCCCCATTAAAATGAGAGCTTCACGGATTGCATCGGCTCGTTGATTGCTTAATTTTGCATTGTAGTTATCGCTTCCCAAAGCGTCCGCGTGTCCGTTAATCCGTATAACACGATCTTCCCCTTGGCTGAGAATGTCAGCCACAATGGCAAGTTGGCGATTACCTCTTGAGGTCAGGTTGGTCTCATCGAATTCAAAATAGAGCACCAGCGAGTCTCCGCCGGCCGGATCCTCCACGATCGGGCTGTAGGCCACACCGCCACCACCCGCTGCCTGAGCGAGTGCCGAAAGCACCTTGGAAAAGGTGAGTCCACTGACTTTCCAGTTTCCGTCAAACTGTCCAAGCTCAACTGCAAATTCAGAAGCGCCACTATCAGATTGAAGGCGGCTCAAGACCCAGGTGATGTCTTCGCGGGCTAAGGTAACCACAAAGGGGCGGTCTTCTTTCAGGGTAAAGTTACCTTCTTCTATAGCGATGATAAGAGCTGCGACTCGCTCGTCAGTGACAGACTCACGATTAGAAAGGGCTCTTGCTGTCTCAAAGTCGCGTTGCACGACGGCGAGTGAGAACGCATGAACAACGGCGAGCGCATCAGAACGATCGGGAGAAGCACTCCCTGAGCCTCGTGGTGCTGAAGGGTCCGTAAGGGCAATCTCAATCGGAAGCCGGATACCTGAAATAGCGATCTTCCCACCTTCAATTTCAGCGAGATCGGCATAGAGCTTTGCACCTTTCTCGAAATTGTCGGATTCAAAGTTTAAAGCCCATCGAAACGAATGAGCTGATTTGGAGATTTCGGTAAAAGGTTTTTCGGGCGAGAGCTTTAAATCGGGATTCTGAACAATTGATTGAACCTTGGGGCGAATGGATTGTGGTAATGCCTTGCCTCCTACGAAGGCTTTTAGAGCTTCGAAGTCTCTTTTGCCAAGAACTCGACTCAACGCCTTCATGGCCGCCTCCGGGGAGCCAAACCCAAGTTCCAGCTCTGCGTCAGGCTTAACCGCAGGTTTCTCTACTTTATCCTTTGACTTGGCTTTTGTTCGATTCTGATCCGTTTCCGGTAATTCCGGACTAGGGATGTTGGTCTCGTTCTCCCCCAATTCGACCGGCTTACTGCAAGTATTCAGAGTGACAAGAGAAATAACCAGTCCAAGCAGGATGATCCCAAAGAACACGATAGCCGTCGTTTTATTCATGACTGGGCGGGCGCCTCTCTAAGAGACGGACCCCTCTAAGGTAGCAGAAGGACTTACGATCGAAACCTGAAATCTGCAATTCATTCAGCGTCGAAGCGCTAAAAGATTTGGCTCACTCAGAAACGTCTGACAGCAGAGAATCGAGACTGCTAATACTTTCAGAACGCTCCTCAAGGTTCTTAATGCTCAATTGAGGGTATTCAGACCCAACCACGACAGCGCGCTTGGCGCCCGATTGTTCAGCCGCCTGAAACTGTTTTCCGACCTTCATGGGAGTGAAAGGGAAAGTAACCCGGTAACCGGCGCCACGCAAAAGCTGAGCCACTCCAACTGCTTCGCCAGCCCTTTCCGAGTCAGCGACGATAAGGTAAAAGTCGATTGAACTTCGTTCCATAACGGCAGCCTCAAGCTTTTGAGCAGGCACCTCCGTTTCACGAATCAGATCAGTGATGACCATATCTCCCATGGCAAATCCACAGGCCGGCATATCAACGCTGCCGATCAACTGAACCAATTGGTCATAACGACCTCCCCCAGCAACCGCTCGCATTCCTTTCCCAATGTCAAAGATCTCGAATACCGGGCCAGTGTAATATGCCAGACCCCTTACGATACTGAGATCCACCTCCACGTATTCTGAGAGCCCGCGGAATTCAAGATTGACGAGAATTTCAGCGAGTGAATCTGACGCCTCAGGACCCGACTGCATAAACGCCTTAATGGCATCCAGTGAGAGTCCCAGCGCAGCCAACTGTTCATTCGTTTTGTCCTCAGGGGTGCGCCCTATCTTATCAATGATCTGGAGGAAGGTGGAAAGGCTACCTTCCGCGACCCCACTTCGGCTGGCAAACTCGACCCAGGCATTGCGATCACTTAGACGAATACGAAAATCTTCCTTAGTGAATCCCAGTTCTCGCATGAGGTCGATTGAAAGGGCTACCAATTCGGCATCTGCGATAACGGAATCTTCTCCGAGAATATCGCAATTAAACTGATAGAACTCACGACCCCTGCCTTTCTGGTGACGCTCATAGCGGAAAAATTGTCCAATCGAGAACCATCTCAGTGGTTTTCTGAAGTCACGCTGACGAGCAGCAGCCATTCTGGCCAAAGTCGGGGTCAACTCAGGGCGCATCGCCACATCACGCTCTCCCTTGTCTTCGAAGTTGAAAAGCTGGTTCACGATCTCGTCGCCACTCTTTCGCTGATAGAGATGGGTTGGCTCGAGAATCGGACCTTCATATTCTGCGAATCCGTATCGCCTAGCGACACTTCGCCAGACATCAAAGACGTAATTTCGCGCCGCACATTCCGCGGGGTAGAAATCGCGAAAACCGGGAAGCGTTTTGAAGGATTGAGCCATGATTCAATCTTAATTCGAGTTGGAAGTTTTGCGAGCGTAGACCGGTCGACTTCCGGGCTATCCAAAAACCACGGTGCGATTCCCGTGCACCAGAGTGCGCCGCTTGAGGTGAAGCCAGACTGCCCGTGAGAGCACACTCTGCTCAAGTGCTCTTCCCTTTCGCACGAAATCAGCCACAGAGTCGCTGTGAGACACTGGCGTGACGCCCTGAAAAATAATTGGCCCTTCATCCAGATCCTCGGTCACATAGTGGCCCGTTGCTCCGACCAATTTCACCCCTCGACGATGCGCGGAATGATAAGGTTTTGCTCCGGGGAAGGCGGGCAGAAAGGAGTGGTGAATATTGATGATCCGATTCGGAAAGGCCTCCGTCATCTTTGGGCTCAGAATTTGCATGTAGCGAGCGAGAACGACTAGATCAATCCTGTGTTCGTGCAGTAATGCAATTTCAAGTCCCTCTTGATCTAATTTGTTCTCTTGGGAAATTGGAAAATGGTGAAATGGAATACCAAACCGCTCAGCCGCAGGTCGGAGATCCTCGCGATTACTCACGATCAGGGGAACTTCCATGCGAAGTTCGCCACTCTCATGCCTCGACAAGAGGTCGTAGAGGCAATGGTTATCCCTTGTAACGAATAAAGCCACCCTTGGAACTACATCAGAAAAGTAGAGCGACCATTCCATAGAGAAACGCTCTGCGAGCGGCGCAATCGCCTCGCTGATTTCATCCCGCGAAACGGCGAAACCACCGGTCTCCCATTCTACACGCATCAAAAAGACGCCATACTCTCTGTCCACGTGCTGATCAACATCAACGATGTTTCCCCGATTCTCAAAAAGAAAAGCGGAAACAGCAGCAACGATGCCGGGCTGGTCGGGACAAGAGACGAGCAGGATAGCTGTCTGAGGGTCTTTAGAGGAATCACTCACGGTCCGCCTGAAAGATTAACATAAGTGCTCGAGGGGGGAATCGAACCCCCACGGGTTGCCCCACAGGATCCTTAATCCTGCGCGTCTACCAATTCCGCCACCCGAGCAATCACACTGTGCCTTTATTAGCACTGGCGAAGAGGGCTGATTGATAAATTCGAATTGTCCGTTTCGCAAGTAATCTTTCTGCCGGAATAGCAAAAACCTTCCGAACTTCCTCCACCTCACTAGCTTGGAGCTTGATAGCCTTGAGGCTGACGAACCTGAATAACCTGCAGCAAAAGGACAAAAGGCATCAGGAGACAAGCCAAACGGGGTGAATTGATTCAAGCTCGTCTGAGGGTTTCCTCGACGGAATGAGCACCCGCGCGAATTTCGAAAATTATGAGAAATAGAAAATTAAACTGAAAACCAGCCACAGGACAAATCCTCTAAAATAAGCATTTTATGCCCAAAGGTTCCGATCAAGAGTTCGATATTGGATCGCCTCCAGAACATGAACCTCACCAACATCACGCTCACCATCGAGATCGGCCAAAGTCCGCGATACCTTCAAAATTCGATCATAAGCCCGAGCGCTGAAGTTGAGGCTGTTCATAGCTTGCTCCAATGTTCGTTCGCTGGCCTGAGTCAGCCGACAGAATTCGGTGACCTGTCGTGTTCCCATATCCGAATTACAACTCAACCCGGGGTGGGATATAAATCGCTGAAGTTGTATTGTTCTTGCTTCTTCAACCCGCTGACGAATCGTGGCTGACGATTCCCCCCGTTGATCGTTTCTCAACTCACGATAATCAACAGCAGGCACGTCCACGTGCAGGTCGATCCGATCCAAAAGGGGGCCGCTGATTCTCTGCCGATACTTTTCAATCTGGTTGGGTGAGCATCGACATTCCCGTGAAGGTTCTCCGAGATAACCACACGGGCAGGGATTCATCGCCGCCACGAGACTGAATCGACTTGGGAAAGTAAATTTTCCAGCTGCTCTTGAAATGGTTACCTGCCCGTCTTCCAGCGGTTGCCTAAGCACCTCCAGAGTAGGCCGTCGAAATTCGGGCAACTCATCAAGAAAGAGGAGCCCATTGTGCGCTAAGCTGACTTCTCCCGGGGATGGATGGCTACCTCCTCCTAACAAGCCAACATCAGAAATGGTATGGTGAGGTGATCGAAACGGGCGGGTCGCAAGGAAACTGTTCTTCCCATTCGCCAGTCCAGCCACGCTATGAATCTTGGTAGTTTCAATCGCTTCCTCTTCCGTCATGGCAGGGAGAATCGTAGCAAGCCGCTTAGCAAGCATTGACTTACCTGTCCCAGGACTGCCTAACATTAGTATGTTATGTCCGCCTGCCATCGCGACCTCAAGGGCGCGCTTTGCATGAGCTTGGCCTTTTACCTCATCGAAGTCTATGTGGTAATCCTGCTTTGATTGAAGAAAAGCCTCTCGATCGAGTTGATGTGGACTCACATTGCCATCGCCGGAAAGAAGTTCGTAAGCCGAACGCATGGAATCGATCCCATAGACGTAAATTCCATCAACAATACTTGCCTCTGCAGCATTCTCTGAAGGAACCAGAATTGCTCTTTTTCCTTCCCGCTTGGCCTGAATAGTCAGTGGGAGGATTCCTTTGATTGGCCTCACTCTCCCATCGAGAGCCAACTCACCGGCAACTGCACATTTCTCTAGAGCGCCTTCTTTGAGTTTGCCATTGCGGTCTTCATCAAGGGCCGCCATACCCAAGGCTATCGGGAGGTCGAAGCTTGGGCCCTCCTTGCGAATATCAGCCGGCGCAAGATTGATCGTGATTGGCTTATTGGGCCACTGAAGAGCGCTGTTCTTGATCGCGGTCGTGACGCGGTCGACGCTTTCGCGCACTGCCGCATCAGGCAGCCCTACCAGCTTAATGTCAATTTGACCGCTGTCGCCAGCGTTGACCTCTACTTCGACCGATTGGGCGTCGACGCCGTGCAACGCCCCTGAAGATACACAAATCAGAGCCATTCCCTACCATCGTCCAACAGGTCACGACTTGGCAATAAAAAACTGTTCAAAAATACACTATCCCATTGAATAGGGATCGACATCGACGGTCACGATTACATCCGATGGAAAGGTAAGATCCCGCATCACCTGAGAGACATAAGCAGCCAGTTTTCGCGCACTGGTCGCCTTTAAGATGACCTGATATCGCCACTGGTCGTGTGATTTCACCAACGGAGATGGAAGCGGCTCAGTCAGGCGCATGTCGTCTGGAAGTCCTTTAGCCAAGCGAGCGTGGAGAGTCTTAAGGGAAAATTCGGCCCGCTGCTGGTGAACCGATCGAGCCGTTATCAAGACAAGATGCAAATAGGGTGGATGGCCGAACTGGTGGCGCATTTGTAGTTCCTGATCGGCAAAGCCCTCAAAATCGTGATGTCTGGCAAACTGGATCGAGGGATGATGGGGGGTGTAAGTTTGCACCACAACCTCACCCTCAAGTTCGCCACGTCCTGCCCTGCCAGCGACCTGAGTCAACAGTTGGAAGGTTCGCTCCCCGGCTCGAATATCAGGAATATGCAGCCCAACATCGGCATTGAGTATACCAACGAGAGTCACATTCGGAAAGTGAAGCCCCTTGGCGATCATCTGGGTCCCGATCAGAATATCGATCTTGTTGGCTCGGAAATCGTTCAGGGTGTCACGTAGCTGGTTTTTTCGACGCATTGCGTCGGTATCAACCCGAGTGATTCTGGCACGGTCGAAAACTTGCTTCAGAACCTCTTCGACTCGCTCCGTTCCGTAACCGGCATTCACAATGGACTTGCTGCTGCATTCTGGGCAGCTCTTAGGTGGCAGCTGAGAAAAACCACAAATATGGCAGACGAGGCGATCTTCTTTGCGATGAAGAGTCATCGTTGTGCTGCAATGACGACAGTTCGCGACATACCCGCATTCCGGACAGAGAATATTCTTGGCGAATCCTCGGCGATTCAGGAAGAGGATGGTTTGCTCTCCATTACTCAACCGCTCTTCGATTGATTGACGAAGCTTGTGGGAGAGTATTGTTGGACCCGCTTGTGCCTTGCGTGACTCCTGACGCATGTCGATGATCCGGATCAGTGGCATTTTCCGGTCATCGATTCTCTGGCTCATGATAGTCAGTTCGTATTTGTCATTTTGCGTGTTACTCCAAGATTCCAACGAAGGCGTCGCGCTGCCCAGAAGCACAGGGCACTTTTCCAAGTGGCCTCGTACTACCGCAACATCACGAGCCTGATAACGCGGCGAAATATCCTGTTTGTATGAGTTCTCATGTTCCTCATCGACGACGATAAGACCGAGATTCGTGATCGGTGAAAAAATAGCACTCCGCGCGCCTATCACAATGCGAGCCTTCTGTTCGAGGACTTTCCGCCACTCGTCGTGCCTTTCTCCCTCCGAAAGATTACTGTGGAGGATTGCTACTTGATCTTTGATCTTTGCAAAACGCTTTTTGAATCGATCTGCCGTTTGAGGGGTCAACGCTATTTCAGGTACCAAGACGATGGCACCCTTTCCTGCGTCGATCGCTTTTTGAATCGCCTGAAGATAAACTTCAGTTTTACCGCTGCCGGTGACTCCATAGAGGAGAATAGGCTTAACCTTTCCGCCGGTTTCGATTTCGCGTGCTGATGCAAGGACACATTTCAATACTTCTGCCTGCTCCTCATTCAAGTTGAGCGGCTTTGATTCAACATACTCGACTTCGGCCAAGGGATCACGCGTCACAATCCGTTCACCCACTATCGCATAGGATTTATCTTCGAGGGCTTTGATCGAGGAACGGGAAAAACCAAGCGCTCCGGTCAACCGCGCCAACGACTCTGTTCCATTAGAAGAGAGATACTCGAGCACCTTCTTCTGCTTTACCTGCCGCCCCGAAAACCCCTCAAGCACAGCCGACGAAAAACTATCGCTCAAAGAAACCACTTTTTCCGTCTTTCGCTTTTCTGACTCGCCTCGCGATGGCTTCGGCAACATCGTTCGGAAGACGGATTCAATAGGAGTCAGGTAGAAACTCGAAATCCAGGAAGCTAACTTCATCAGCCCCGGAGTTAAAAAGGGATCTTTGGAAACGAGGCCTCCAATCGGCTTCAATTCATAGGGAAGGCTGGAGATATCAAGGTCCTCGACTGAAATAACAGTTCCAATAGCGCCGCGGTTTCGAAGAGGGATGCGGACTCTCTGACCAGCCACTACCGACAGACCCTTGGGAACCGTGTAACTGAACGTCAGATCATCTGACGCGCCATCTATCAGAACCTTGACCACAGTCTCCATCAGTGTACAAAAAGAAATCGCCCTCCCGCTAAGGAGGGCGATTTACACCAAGGTTTAAAGTAAGAATTTTAAATCTTTTACCTTTTAGTCACCTTAGAAGGAGACGGAAAGACTCACACCACCGTGGAGGATGTCAGACTGACCTTCGTTGATGGACTGATTTGGAATGTCAGCAGCCCAGCCGGTAGGCGCTCCCTGAAAGCCGACGTAAGGCGTCAAGGTCGCGCGGCAGTTAAGTTCGATTGGAAGTGCAGCAGTCACATAGTAGTGGCTCCAGTCAGCTACAACACCGTTGTAGCCATCATTGTAAGCAAGTCCAAGTCCCAAAACAAGATCCACTGTATCGGTTACAGCAAATGCTTTTTCAATTCCTGCTTCGTAGTACTGATAGTCTTGACCTGCAATTCCGAGTGAACTCGTGGCGGAAAGAGAGAAGTCGACGATGCCGAGGCTTCTGCTAAGACCGAGGGTGAGATCGCCCGTGCTAGGATCATTAGCAGTAGGGAAGTAGTAGTGAACGTAGGTTAGGCTAGTATCGAATCCGAGGTAGTTACCAAGCTCAGCACTCACGTAGAGGTCAAACTCGTCATAGTCATCTTCAATTCCGCTAAGATACCAAAGGCCAACGTTCAAAGGAACGATGCCAGTATCGATCGTGTAGTTAACGTCAGTCCAAATGTTATCGTCTGTAAAACGCTGCCCGTAAAATACGAAAGCAGTGTCGTATCCAACGCTGATTGAACCGCCGATATCAAGACACTCTTCGATAGGTGTTTTGTCGACGACTGGGGCTTTGCCCCAATCTCCTGCGTTAACGCCGAGCGTCATCGCACCAATAATTGCAACTAGGATTGCTTTTTTCATATTCAATTAACTCCCTTGGTTTGAGATGTGGTCGTAATAACCTGTTAGTGGATTTTAATCCACTGGATGTCACCGCAATGTTCGTGCCAGCTTTTGACTGTTACTTACATCAAAGGACAATCCGTCGTCAGTCTCATTTAAGAGTAGCAGTCACGCAACAAAAAATATGTGAACTTTTTCTAATAAAGCATTTGCTTGATCGTCCTTAACTCTAGGATTTTTTGACTATTTCAAATGTTAATGCCTTATAATCAATGGGTTTGCACTGATTTGGGTCGTGCTTAAAAAGCCCCAATCCGACCCATGAACCGGGCTCAAATAGCTCAAAAGGGCCGGTAGCTTTGCCATGTTCTCCGAGGGAGTTTTTAATATTTTCCCCCGATTCGACGGGTTTTTCTGATTTCAGGAGCCTTAAACTTTTTTTCACCCTTCCAACACTTTCTATTCGGGAAACGATTTCTTGCCCCAAATAACAGCCCTTGTGGAAATCTACAGCCCATCGGTCCAGCCCCAGCTCTGCCGGGAAACGATTTCCGTCGATCTCGTATCCAAGTCGTGGGACTTTTGCAATAACGGAAGCCAAACGATACTCGGAAGTGCTGATACGTGATGCGGACTTAAACGCGCATGGCATTTCTTCCGATGGTAGCCAGAGATCTTTCCCTTTGAGCCCCATGCGGCGGGAACTCACTCCCAACTGGCCCTCATCAAAGTGGTGAACCAGTTTCAAGCGCCCCGTTTCATCTATAATCTCGCAATCATCAGCTATCAGATAGCGGTCGAGACGGTGTAAAAGATCTTCCCGCTGGGAAAGCTCCCCATCTAAGATCAATTCGTCCTCCGTCGCACTGATCCAAACGAGTGCCTCTACTTTACCCTTGATGGTGCAAAGACAAGCTGCGACTGCCTGCTGGGTGAGATCTTTCGAAACATCATTCGTGACTTGCCCGTTTAGATAACGCACCCGGTCCGGTCCTGTGATGCGAAAGACCGCCCGATCCTCTATCGAAGCCCAGCGCCCATTTAGTGATTCAATCACTTCCTTCATTGCGTGGCTTTGTCCTTTTCAGATTCTTGGAAACGCGCAGCAATCACCGAGAAGTCTTTTTCACCGAGTTCCTTCTTCATGGATCGAAACATGATATTCGCGGTCGTCGATACGGCGGGCAGTTCAACCCCCAGGCTCTTCCCGAGGCCGAGGGCGTACTGGGCGTCCTTAAACATATTCTTAAGAGTAAAGTGTGGCTCATAATCACGCTCGATGATTGTGGGCAGCTTCATTCCCGTCAGAACAGACCCGCATGCATTATGCTCGATAGCTTGCTCAAGCCTTTCCGGACCAATCCCTGCGGCAGTAATTAAACCATAGGCCTCTGACAATACTTCGACCGTTGCCGCCGTAATCATGTTAGTAGCGATTTTCAAAATGGTTGCCTCGCCCACGCGGCCTAGGAACAAAATCTCTTTTGAGGAAGCTTCCAAAACTGCTGTGACCTTTTCGAGAACAGGCAAATCGCCACCCACATAATACACTAAGGCGCCATTGCCTGCCGCTACCTTACTTCCGGTGAAGGGGGCATCGAGAAACGCTGCTCCCGTCTCCTTCACAATCTGATAAGCTCTAACCACAGATTCCGGATCTGCTGTGCAGTTGGAAACAACCGTATGTCGTTGACACAGTTCACTCTTCATGGAGGTGACCACCTCAAGAAGTGCCTCTCCATCACTCACAAAGAGGTGAATCACATCAGAGAGTTTGGCTATCTCCATGGGCGAACTCACGAAATTAGGCTCCGGCTTCGGCGTTCGATTCCAAACATAAACATGCCTTCCCGTCTCCCTCAATTGAGCGGCTACTTGGTTTCCAATAATACCAAGACCAATGACTCCGACTTTTTCAGTTCCGTCGCTTTGCATCACAAGTTTTCTTCTTTGCTGGTTACGGCGCCTACTCCAATTCTATTCAAATCATTGCAAGCGCAGAATTGACTGGGCCCCGGCTAATCATCGGGAGAAGCGGGTTCCTCTCTCAAATCGAGCCACCGCTGCAGAATCTCGACCGCGGCAGCCTGATCAATGATGCCCTTCGAGTCTTTCGCTGTGCGGCCAACCTGGTGAAGTTTCTCCATCGCCATTTGCGTGGTGTAGCGCTCATCAACTTCATGGAACATCACCGAAGCTGGGAGGCTTTTCTTTAACTCCCTGACAAAATCCCTCACTCCTTCAACCGCAGTCCCCTCTTCGCCGCTGACCCGAAGCGGTAGACCAACCACCACGTCACGAACGCTACGGTCGTTTACGACTTCCATGATGCGTTCCACAGCACGGTCAAGGTCTGAAGCTGGAACCGTCTCCAGAGGGTGGGCCAGCATACCGATATCATCGCTCGCCGAGATCCCTATACGAGCTCTCCCGAAATCAATCCCAATCGCTTTGACCCACTTAGCCACTTAGTATTTCTGTTAGGTCAACTCTGGCGGAAGCTCCTCCACCAGTTTTTTAATTTGGTCAGCATCATTTCGATCGGCCACAAGGATTGCATCCGCAGTATTAACTACAATTAGATCGTTGACGCCCAATAATGCGATAGTCATCTCATCCACCGCCGAGAAGACAATGTTATTGTTAGAGTCGACACTAACAAGTTTGCCTCGATTCGTGTTACCTGATTCATCTTCATTAAGATATTTTGCTACTGACGGCCAACCGCCGACATCATCCCAGCCAACATCCGCCTCGATGTTAAGAATCGTCTTTGCATTCTCCATAAGGGCGTAGTCAATCGATACTTTCTCTAGGTCTGAAAACGAGTCGGCTACGACCTTTTTGAAATCTCCGGCGCGCTGCAACGTTTCGATAAACTCGGCAAGTTGGGGACAATGCTGCGAGAGCTCTCGCACCAGAGTCTGGATCGTCCAGATAAAGATCCCTGCATTCCATGAGAAGTTGCCGCTCTTCAAATACTCCTCAGCCAATTGAATGGAAGGCTTCTCTCTGAAGCAAGTTACCTCGTGGACATCATGGGAGGTATCTACTGAATCCAATTTTGCGCCCCGCTCGATATAGCCGTAACTTGGACAGGCCCAGTCAGGCCGAATCCCAAGGGTAATGATCGCGTCTTTCACCCTAGCGACTTCCGCCGCTGACTGAAGAACAGCCCGAAATTCTTCGTCCTTCATCACGAGCTGATCAGCTGGCAAGGCAATCATCGTTGCTTCGGGATCTCTAGCCGCAATCCAGCCTGCGGCAAGCGCAATGGCTGGGGCCGTATCTCGGCGGGCCGGCTCAGCCACCACGTTTTCAGCTGGAATCGTCGGCAACACCTTCCGAATACCGTCAACCTGTGCTTCGTTAGTCAGCACAAGCACTCGCTCTGGATCAACCAGTCCTTTCAACCGGTTCACGGCTTTTTCGATCAAAGTTTCCTCATCGAAAAGGTTAAGTAGCTGCTTCGGTCTTACGTTTCGGCTCAGCGGCCAAAAACGCGTCCCACTGCCACCGGCTAAAATGAGAGCATACAAATTAGAGGTTTCACTCATGGAGGAGGGCAATCGATGGCAGAAGCAATCACTACCGTCACTTGTCTGGATTGCAAAAGAATATGACCGCATTCTCTTGCAGAGCAACGACTGCGACGCTTTATGAAGAGTTGTGAATCTGCGTTGGATCCAAACTACCTTCTTTTTACCCTCGTTCCTCTGTCTTGACGTTCCTTTCGTGACCTTATCCTGGGCATTGGCAGTGGCCTTGGATTCAAGTAGCGATGTTAAAACGGCACTCCCTAAGTTCCTGCTTCTCTTCTTCGGGGTCTGGGCAGTCTATTTGATAGATCGGATCCTCGACTCTTATCGACTTCGAAAAGCGACCGTAATCACCGATCGTCATCGGTTTGCAATCCGGTTCCGTTGGCTTCTCTGGATCCTTTTGGCTTTTTCAGCAGCGCTAGCACTCCTTCAACTCTATCTTGTGCGAGACGCCCTCTACGTCTTGGGTGGCGTTCTTTTAGCCATAGTCACGGCGACATACTTCTTAGCATTTCGTTTCGGATCGAATACCTCGACCCGAAAACTTCCGAGCAAAGAACTCACCATTGCGATCTGCTTTGCGGCCGGCGTCATGCTGACCTCAGGAGCCTTTTCTCTGAGTTGGCTCAACAGTGTCATTGCCCTCGGGTTAACCAGTGTCGCCTTGTTTAACTGTCTTGTGATTTCATACGGAGAAGCTGACTTCGATCGACGCCACGATCTGAAAGCCTACTACGCCAGACAAGTGCAGGCTGGACCTCCCGCGACCTCTGGCTGGATTGGAGTCACCTGCGGCTGCGCCCTAGTGCTAATCAACGGAACTTTTATTCTCGGAAGCTCCATGATCATCGCTAGTATGGCTCTCTACTGCCTTTCGCGCTGTCTCGACCGCGATAACCCCAGTCAGGTGACTCAAGCGGTAGCCGATGGTATCCTTCTCATCCCAATCCCGCTGATTCTCATGATGGATTATCTCTTCTAGATTGCCACTAGTACAGTCCCAGCCGTGCACCGCTTGACCCGTTGACGGCTTCATAGCCTGCATTACACTCCACCGTCATGCTAGATATCAGAATGCTTCGAGAGGACGCGGATTCCGTGAAAGCCCGCATCAAAGCTCGCGGAGGCGACGCCTGGTCGCTGATTGATGAAATCCTCGAATGCGACGAGAAGCGTCGCTCAGGAGAAACCGAAAAGCAGCAACTCCAGGGAGACCGTAACCGCATCTCAAAAGAGATCGGAATACTTAAGCGAGAAGGGAAGGATAGCTCCGATATTGAGACAAGGGTGCGAGCGATCAGCGAACGGATCAAGACCATCGGCGAAGAAGCCGATGCCGCCGAAGCGCGCCAGACAGAATTGCTCCTACAGATACCCAATCTTCCTCACGAAGCTTGCCCCGCCGGCGAAGATGAAAGCGCTAATCCCGAGGTTCGGACCTGGGGAGAGAAACCTACTTTTGACTTCGAACCCAAAGACCATGTTCAAATAGGTGAAGATCTAAATCTTTTTAGTTTTGAGTTAGCGACCAAGATCAGCAGTAGCGGATTTATCACCTTTACCGGGGCCGGAGCCAAACTGCAGCGCGCTTTGATTCAATTTTTGCTCGATCTGCAGACCAAGGAACATGGTTACACAGAGGTCGCCCCCCCTTGTATCATCAATCGGGATGCCATGTTTGGCACCGGGCAACTACCCAAGTTCGAATTCGATATGTATGGCCTCGAGGACAACGCCTTCTTCCTCGCACCGACCGCTGAAGTTCCCGTTACCAACCTTTACCGCGAGGAAATCCTCAAACAGGATCGGCTCCCAGTTAAGTTGACTGCGCACACACCGTGCTTTCGGCGGGAAGCCGGTTCAGCTGGACGGGAAAGCCGGGGCATGATCCGGATGCACCAGTTTGACAAAGTGGAACTGGTCAACATTGCCCACCCTGATGAGTCTTTCGAGATGCTCGAGACTTTGACGAAGGAAGCAGAGGCAGTTCTTCAGAAGCTCGGCCTACACTATCGCACCATCGAGTTATGCACAGGCGATTTGGGATTCAGCTCTGCTAAAACCTATGACATCGAGGTCTGGGCACCAGGGCATGGAGGTTACCTTGAAGTATCGAGTTGCTCCAATTTTGTCGACTATCAGGCACGTCGCATGCGCCTTCGCTTTAAGGACAGAGACGGTAAGAACCATTTCTGCCACACCCTTAATGGTTCAGGAACAGCACTTCCCCGCCTTTACGTCGCTTTGATCGAGACCTACCAGCAGATCGATGGAAGCATTCTCGTGCCGGAAGCCCTCAGGCCCTATGTGGGGGCTGATCATATTTCCTGATTCTGCAAGAGTAACTCAGGGAAGAAAAAACCCGGCAACGCAGAGCGAGGCCGGGTCATTGGATTGACGATAAAGCTGAGATCACTCAGCAGATACGGCGATAGCATCATCACCGCGCTCGCCCGTCCGGATGCGCACGGCATCTTCGACGGTAGAAACGAACACTTTTCCATCACCAATCTTGTTGGTGGAAGCGGCTTTCACAATAGTTTCAACGACAGAACCAGCGTCCCCATCTTCCACGACGATTTCGAGCTTCACTTTCGGAAGGAAATCCACGGTATACTCCGATCCACGGTAAATTTCAGTGTGCCCTTTTTGGCGGCCGAAACCCTTTACTTCGCTGACGGTCATTCCGTGCACGCCTGCTTCAGTGAGGGCTTCTTTCACTTCTTCGAGTTTGAAAGGCTTAATAATGGCTTCGATTTTTTTCATGGGTTTATGTAATTTCCTAGTAACAGTTTCGAAACAGTGAATAGCATCTAGCGTGCCAAGTCTCTCTTTTTGTCCCGAAACCCCTGTTCTTTGGGAAGAGATGCATTTCTCAGGCTTGGATATCCTTCGATGTGTGGTAATTAAATTACCGCATATTGTTAAATTACTTACCAGTTTATGGCCAGCAGCACCTCCGTACTCGTCATCGATCCTGACCCTGAAGTCACCAGCAATATTTCGATAGTTCTCAAAGAGGCTGATATTAGCATCACATCAGCCGCTAACGAGCAAAGTGCTATCAATGAACTAAATTCAGGTGATTTCGATATCGTTATCAGTGATCTCACATTTGACGATGGACGAGGGTTTTCTCTACTGCAGAAATCACAGAAGCTCCATCCCCCACCGCCGTTTATCGCGCTAAGCGAGCAATCTGACAGCCGATCTGCCATCGAAGCGGTCAAGGCTGGTGCGTTCGACTTTCTCCCCAAGCCTATCTCGGCTGCCGATCTCAATCGGGCGGTTAATGAAGCAATCGATTGCTCGAAGCGGGCCAGCGAACCGGTAGCCATCGATCCTCGCGACGAATTCAGCGAGGGTCTCGACACGCTTGTGGGAAATAGCCGGGCAATGCTAGACGTCTACAAGACCCTTGGAAGGGTGTCAGCCACGCCCGTAACGGTTCTGATTCGGGGTGAAACTGGAACAGGAAAGGAACTCGTAGCCAGAGCCATTTACCAGCACGGTCACCGAGCTCACAAACCCTTCATCACTATCAACTGCGCAGCAATACCGGAGAATCTGCTCGAGTCGGAACTTTTCGGGCATGAAAAAGGATCCTTCACGGGAGCCGTAGCAACGAGGGTCGGAAGGTTCGAACAAGCAAACGGCGCCACCCTTTTCCTAGATGAGATCGGCGATTTAAATCATTCACTCCAAGCTAAGCTGCTTCGCGTTCTTCAAGAAAAACGATTCCAACGAGTTGGCGGCTCTGAAGAGATTCAGGTCGACGTCCGAATCATCGCGGCGACGCACCGCTCCCTCGAGAAGATGATCGCGGAAGGCGATTTTCGCGAGGATCTCTTCTACCGTCTGAATGTTGCCGCGCTCAAACTGCCACCCCTTCGAGACCGTATCGGCGATGTTCAGCTCCTGACGGGATTCTTTCTGAAACGATTCAGCGAAGAACTTGCGGTGCCCCCCACCGCCATGACCCGCGGCGCCGTTTCACGTCTTGAGTCCTCACGGCTTCCCGGGAACGTCAGGCAGTTACAGAATATCGTGCGAAAAGCACTTCTTCGCTCTCGCGGTTATGCCATTGACCGGGAGACTATCGAAGAGCTTCTTTCAGAAACGGAGCCGGCCGATCAGGACCCTAAAGAAGCGGGTTCAGTAGAGCAGTATTGTCGACAACTGGTGTCAGACGCGGCTGACAATCTGCTCGAAAATGTGCATCAAATCGCAGTGGGAAAAATCGAGGCCTACTTGATCGGAGCGGCTCTGGAACGGAGCAAAGGCAATATCAGTAAGGCCTCCAAATGGTTGGGGTTATCCCGACTGACCCTTCGCGAGAAAGCGAGGCGCTACGCTATCTTCACAGACCGCTAGGCGGTCGGAAGAGCTAGCCAAGCAGTCGTGGTGCCATCAGCGTAACGCAGCCCAAGCCGACTATTCATTTGCCCGGCCAAGACTGCGGCTGTCGCCAAACCAAGGCCATAATGTTCAGCTCCCTTGGTGGTGTGAAAAGGAACGAAAGACTGCTTCAAGCTTTTATCCGTCATCTCAACGCTCGTGTTACGGATAAAGAGATCGACAGTGCCGCCAGAACTCGCCTCCCCAGGAGGAAAAACATCGATCGCCACAGAACCATTTGGAGTCTCCGCTGAACCCTCCGCAGCGTTCTTGATCAACTGGGTGAAGACATTGCCCAGTTTCCCGGAATCTCCCGAGACCGATGGAAGCCCCTCACAAAAATTAATCTGAAGACTCACCCCAGCAGCAGCACAAACTTCCTCTGCCTTGGATTTCCAATACGTAGAGACCGTATCCAACGAAATTGAGTCACTATCGCAGCGGCCGCAACCGGAAGAGATCAACACTTCCCGATTTAGGTCCGAAGCCGTCTTGGCCGCATCCTGCATCTGTTGGGCGCTCTCACGGACCTCGTTGCTAATTCCCTCATCATAGAGAATAAGGCTCGAGAATCCCTGAATCACTCCCATCAAGTTATTGTGCTTGTGGACGAGACCCTTAAGAAACTCCTCGTAGAAGTTCCGTGTGGCGCCTTCTTCGAGCCGATAATCGTCTGCAAATATGAAGTCGGCCATAGTCGAATTCTCAGTTCTGTTTTAAATAGTAGAATTAAAATTAGTTAAAACAACTTAATAAATAGGGCTGCTGAAACTACCAAAACCTAACGGAACAACACTCGCTCAGCGCTGAGGATGGATTTGTTTCCCTGGTCACCCTGATTCACGATCAGCTCTCCGTCTTCCCCTAGGCCGGCTCCGATTCCCCGAACCATTCCCATCGCCGTGACCACTTCGATCTCCCTGCCAGACAGAACACTTCGGGAATGGAGCCATTCACGAACTTCGTCGAAATTAGTAAGCATGTTAGGATAGCACCTAACAAAACCACTTACGATTTCACTAAGGAGAAAACTCCGGCTCGACTCGCACTCTTCTAGCTCGTAAATCGAAGTGGCGATCGCTCTCAATTCTTCGGGAAATTCGGTAGCACGCACGTTCACGTTGAGCCCAATCCCCACCACTGCGTAGGGCTCTGGAACTAGAATGGTTTCGACGAGTATGCCGGCGAGCTTCTTCTCATCAAAAAGTAGGTCATTAGGCCACTTCGCTTGAATTTTACCGCTCATCGTCAGAACCGACTCAACAGCCTTTCCAAGTACAAAGGCAGCGAGGTGAGGTAACCGGCACCAGATCGCTTTCGGCTCCTCAAGTTTCAGCGCCAAGGAAAAAAGTAAGTTTCGTCCTGCAGGCGCCTCCCACCGGTCGCCTCTTCTCCCTCGTCCTTGGTGTTGCAAGTCGGTAACGACAAGGTCGAGGTGTCTCGCCTTCTTACTCCGAATCCTGTTCAGTAAGTCATCATTCGTGGAATCGGTTTCCGGCAGGTAATGGAACTGTTCGACACTAAACTGCTCCCTGACCGCCTCACCAAAACCTGAGGAAACTGACTCGTAGGAAAGGTCGCTCATGAAAACAAATCGAGCCCGAGATCGATCGATCGGACGGAGTGAGTGAGAGCACCAACTGAGATAAAATCCACCCCGGTTTCAGCAATGCCACGAACTGTTTTGAGAGTGACACTGCCACTGGCTTCGAGCTTAATCTTGACACCCAGCTTATCTCGCATCTCTACCGCCGAAGCGAGCTGATGGTTTGACATGTTATCCAAAAGGATCACGTCGATCCCGTCGATCTTCAGAAATGCTTCGACCTGGTCTAATCGATCAGCTTCGACTTCGATTTTAAGACCTGAATGCTCGTTTTTAAAAGCTGCTAACTGATCGGCCAGATTTATAGGCGTCAGATTTGCTGCCAAGTGATTGTCTTTCACCATGACCGCATCATAGAGACCAATCCGATGATTAGTTGCTCCGCCATGAACCACAGCCGATTTTTCCAAAGCTCGCCAACCCGGCGTAGTTTTCCGAGTATCGAGAAGAACAGCTCCTGTGCCTTCGATGCTGTCGACAAAAGTCTTTGATATCGTTGCCACCCCCGATAGTCGCTGCAAGAAATTTAACACGGTCCGCTCGGCTGTTAAAATTGAGCGAGTCTTGCCGAGCAGTTCGCACACCACATCCCCCGACCTAACGACCTCGCCATCAGCGATTAGGGCGACAAAACGCATGTCGTTGTCCACCTCGCTACAAACTTCTTCAGCCACTTCAAGACCAGAAATCACAGCCTCCTCGCGGCTGACGATCCGCCCCACGGATTCGTGATTTTCATCAACGAAATTTTGGCTGGTGAGATCCCCGACGTCTTGAAGGTCCTCTTCCAGCGCCATTTTGACGAGTGCGAGAGAGGCGGAATTCATAGCTCTGGCTCAGATGTAGCGCTCAGCTGAGTCGCGATTCGCCGAAAATAGAGCCGATCCATATTGGGATCAAGCTTTCGATAGAAGTCGATTAAAACGTCAACTTTCTGGTCGATACGAGGGAAACGTTCACAAAAACCCCAGAGATCAGGATTGGTGAAAAGATGAGCTGCGAGCTCATTCATGTCCTGCTCCACGGAAACCCGACTGTAGGGAGTTAAGAACCCTTCTTCCATCAAATCTTCATCCAATCGCAAGAGACTACTGCCTGATCCGCCAGTCCTTTTCTGCTCGGCGGCAAGGACACGCGTCGCCTCAGAACGATCTCCTCTCTGCTCCTCAACGATACCGCGAGCACGGTAAGAGAAATCAATCCCGTTAGCCGAGCGCCAGCGATCACCATCGAAGAGGGCTTCATTATTCTCCAATAAAATCGAAGCAAATTCATGGTGAAAGCGCTGCTCGAACCCACGCGCATCAAACGTAGGACGGTAAACCAGAACGATTTGGCGGCCCTTCGCCATATAGGTGCCCCCGTAACCAACATCATAGAATCTCAACGAACCCACGATCGAAACCCCTTCAAGGAACTCCTTCACCATCGCTTCAGAGTATTTTGCCAGCGCCTTTTGAATGATTGCCTCGGCGGATGCGCGATATTCCGGCTTCAAAACTTCCACCTCAGCTCCAATGGGATCCAAGATCCAATTGCGGGGCAGGAACCCGTTATCCCTAGGAAAACGAACCAATCCGTCCCCCCCGAAAACGGAAGGAAAGAACCAAAACAGGAAGAGCCCCGCGATAAACGATACCTTAGGCATACAGATTCAGCGACTACCGCGCTCCAACCATACCGCAAGAAGCGAGATATCGGCAGGAGTAATTCCACTAATTCTTCCCGCCTGCCCGAGGGTCTTCGGCTTAATATGCTGGAGTTTGGCCTGGGCTTCTCTCTTGAGGCCAGTAATGGCCCCAAATTCGACCCAAGCCGGAATCGGCTTTTCTTCCATGCGCCGTGTCTTTTCGACCACATCGCTCTGTCGTTTTATGTAGCCCTCATACTTGATGTCTGTTTCTGTCTGTTCCCAGATAGCTGGGCTAAAGTTTCCCTTCAAGTCGTTATCGAAGTCCTTCCAGGAGGATTCTGGACGACGCAGCCACTTAGCGAGAGAACCCTCTGCCGTATGAGTATTCTCAAGTTGATGGGTGAGTGCTTCAATGCGATCACGCTTATCGAAGGTCTGCTTCCTAAAATCCTCCTCGATCAACCCGTGCTCGTGAGCTTTCCCAACCAATCGCAGGTCAGCGTTGTCTTGGCGAAGCAGAAGCCGATGCTCAGCTCGGCTGGTGAACATTCGATATGGCTCATCCGTACCCTTGGTCACCAGATCATCGATCATCACTCCGATGTAGGCTTCGTCTCTCCCAAGGATAAACTCTTTACGGCGCGCGGCCTTCAATGCCGCATTGGCGCCTGCTACCAACCCCTGACCGGCTGCTTCCTCATACCCTGAGGTGCCATTAATCTGTCCAGCAAAGTAGAGCCCGGCGATTCGCTTGGTTTCAAGGGTAAGGGACAACTGTGTTGGCAGGCAGTAATCGTACTCCACGGCGTATCCTGGCCGAATGATTTCAGCGTCCTCCAGACCTGAGATTGAGCGAATGAAATCATACTGAACCTCAAACGGAAGAGAAGTAGAGACCCCATTAACGTAATATTCATGAGTCTGGCGTCCCTCGGGCTCCAGAAAGACCTGATGCCGTTCTTTTTCAGCAAAACGCACTACCTTGTCCTCGATCGAAGGACAGTAGCGGGGGCCCACCCCCTCGATTTTCCCAGAGTACATTGGAGACTTATCCAGGTTCGCATTGATAACGTCATGCGTGGTGCTGTTTGTGTAGGTGATCCAGCAGGGCAGTTGTTCCACGTGGAACGCGGGATCCGACCAGTTATTCAGGCTGAAAATATCATCTGCTTCCCTCCTCTCAAGGTGGGAGCGGAAGGAGAACAAAGGCGGGGGAATATCGCCGTCCTGACGCTCACACTTAGCAAAGTTAATTGAATTGCCGTTGAGTCGGCACGGCGTTCCCGTCTTAAAACGCTCCACTTCGAAACCAAGGCGGATTAAGTCGTCACTCAGTGTTGAGGTCGCGTCCCCCATGCGCCCACCCTGCTGATTCTGAAGACCTACGTGCATCAGCCCTCTCATGAAGGTTCCCGTCGTGACAACCACCGAGAGAGCCTCAACTCTCAATCCGAGCGAAGTCTCCACTCCTTTCACTTTGTCATCCTCGATCAGTAATTGAGCGACGTTCCCCTGATGCAGTTCGATATTTCCCTGGCCTTCCAACAACCACTTCATCCGAAACTGGTAGGCTTTTTTATCGCACTGAGCTCGGGGCGCGCGGACACTGGGTCCTTTCCTGGCGTTCAAAGTTCGGAACTGAATCGCTGTCGCGTCAGTATTCAAACCCATAAGCCCACCTAAAGCATCAATCTCGCGGACCATGTGGCCTTTTCCCAGACCCCCAATGGCCGGATTGCAGGACATCGCGCCAAGGGTATCGAGGTTTTGGCTCAGCATCGCGACCTGAGCACCTACCCGAGAAGCCGCTAAAGCCGCTTCGCAACCAGCATGACCGCCGCCGATTATTAATACGTCGTATTTTTTTGGGTAAACAAACATCTCAATAGTCCAAAATGTTCCACGTGGAACATTTATATGAATCCGACATATTTTTCGCCAAATTCGTCGAGTTAGCGTTTTCCTAAGTTGCTACTTTAAGCTAACGTCCGCTCCCTTCCAACTCGAGGGATAATTTTTTTACAGAGATGGCCTCAAAGACTCCAAAGAAATCCACTGCAGAATACGCTGACGATCCGATTAACGCTTCGTTAACTGATGAAGAAAAGATTGGGCTGCTTCGCACCATGGTCCGCATTCGGCGATTTGAGCAGATTTCGCTGAAGCATTACCACGCCGGATCCATCGGCGGCTTCCTTCACCTATATATTGGGCAGGAATCCGTCGCCGTCGGATCAATCTCCCTACTCGGGGAGCACGATCACGTTATCACCGCCTATCGTGACCACGGTCATGCTTTGACTGTTGGCATGAGTATGGACGAGTGCATGGCTGAGGTGTTTGGAAAGAAAACAGGCTGCTCTAAAGGCAAGGGTGGATCAATGCACTATTTCGCCCCAGACAAAAATTACTGGGGTGGTCACGGCATCGTAGGTGGCCAAACTCCTCTTGGCACCGGACTCGCTTTTGGTGTGAAATATTTCGGACAGAAAGGATGTTGCCTCTGCTACCTTGGCGACGGAGCCATAAATCAGGGCGCTTTTCACGAGGCTCTCAACCTCGCGGCCCTCTGGGATCTCCCTGTTATCTTCATTATCGAGAATAACGGTTATTCCATGGGAACCTCCCAACTTCGCTCCTCCGCGTATCCAGAAGAAGGGCTTGCTGCTCGCGCCGAGGGCTACAAGATGGACTGGGCCAAAATCGATGGGGTCAGCCTTTACGAAATCCGCGCTGGTGTTAACAAGGCAGTCGTGCGTGCCCACGAGCACTCGCGCCCCACAGTCCTTGAGATCAAAACCTACCGTCATAAGGGACACTCCGTGGCAGATGCCAACGCCGAGAAATACCGGACGAAAGAAGAAATTAAGGAATACATGGATGAACACGATCCAATCGATTTTTGGATCCATACCCTCATCGAAGAAGGCGTCATTACTGCCGATGACTACAAGCAAATGAATAAGGAAGCCGGAGCCGAAGCCGATGCTGCGGCCGAATTCGCGATCAAGAGCCCCTACCCCGACGAGTCCGAGATCTTCGACGACATTTATTGGGAAGTTGATAACAACACCGAAGCTGGGCGCACCGGACGTCACTTCTTCCATGGCTAAAACAAACGCAATCCTATTTGGCCATACACCTAAAACCTTTTTTACTTTTTCTTAAAACGATATGCCACGCGAAATCACCTATCGTGAAGCTCTCCGTGAAGGACTCGACGAAGAACTCGCCCATGACGACAACGTGGTCATCATTGGTGAGGAAGTCGCCGAATACAATGGAGCCTATAAAGTCACAGAAGGACTTTGGAACAAGTGGGGCGACAAGCGCGTCATTGATGCCCCCATTTCAGAAGCCGGATTCATCGGCATGGGAATAGGCGCCTCGATGCTCGGCGTTCGTCCGGTGATGGAGTTGATGTTCTACAGCTTCGCCTACGTTGCTTTCGACCAGATGATGAACAATGCAGCTACCTGTCGCTATATGTCCGGCGGTCTCATTAATGTCCCCATCGTGGTTCGCGGACCTGCCAACGGTGGCACCAACGTCGGAGCGACTCACTCGCACACTCCGGAGAATATTTTCGCAAACATGCCGGGCCTCAAAGTGGTATCACCCTCCGATGCCTACGACGTGAAGGGACTTATCAAATCATCAATTCGAGATAACGATCCAGTTTACTTCATGGAAAGTACCGTGCTCTACGGCATGAGTGGGGAGGTTCCTTCAAACGATGAACTCGACGATGGAGAACTCATCGTCCCGATCGGCAAAGCTAAGGTGAAGCGGGAAGGCGCCGACATCTCGCTGATCGCCCACGGGCGGGCCGTGGTCACCTCACTCGCCGCCGCTGATATCCTTGCCGACAAGTATAACATCCACGCCGAAGTTCTTGACCTGCGATCCATTCGTCCGATCGACGAGCAAGCTATCATGGAATCAGTGCGCAAGACGCACCGCGCCATTTACGTCGAAGAAAATAAGCCCTTTTGTGGAATCGGCGCTCAAGTTTCTTCCATGATCATGGAACAAGCCTTTGATGATCTCGACGCGCCCGTGCTGCGTATCACCAGCGCAGATGCTCCGGCATTCTACAGCCCGGCGATCGAGAAGCTCCAACTGCCCGCGCCCGAGGAAATCGTGGAGCGTGCTTTAACTATTTGTTAGGACTAACATTATACTATAAATATCAACCTTAGAAAATTCTGAATGGCTGCCTACGTCACGATGCCCAAACTGAGCGACACCATGACCGAGGGGACCCTCGTTAAGTGGCTCAAGAAAGAAGGTGACTCCGTCTCTATGGACGAGGAGATCGCCGAAGTAGAAACTGATAAAGCCACCATGGCGATGCCCTCATTCGACGAGGGCACTATTCATAAAATCTATGTCAAGGAAGGCGAAAGCGCGCCCCTTGGAGCCACTCTCGCCCTGATCCTCGAAGAGGGCGAAGAACCACCCGAAGACGCCGACACTCCCCCGACCGTTGAAGCCGCCCCTGCCGAAGAAGAGGCCCCTGCGGAAATCAAACCCAAAGCTAAAGTTTCTGCCGAGACTCAGACACCCGAACCAGCACCGTCATCTACTTCGCACGCGACTCCAGCGCCCTCTAATGACGGCCAACGCATTAAGGCCTCTCCTGTTGCCCGTAAGCTTGCGGCCGAGTTGGGAGTCGACTTATCGCACATACGTGGAAGCGGACCCGGTGGTCGCATCGTCAAAGAGGACGTCGAATACGCGCCTAGCAGTGGCGGTGGTGGCGATCTCGGCCTTCTGCCCTCAAAGACTGGGCTCACTAACGATAATACCCCGCTGACCGGTATGCGCCGCGTCATTGCTCAACGTCTCCTTGAGAGTAAAACTACGGTTCCTCATTTCTACCTCAATATAGAAGTCGATACCGAGCCACTCATGGAATTGCGCGCTAAGGTTAACGAGGCCAGCCTTGCTAACAAGGGCCCCAAATACACAGTCAACGATTTTGTCATGCGCGCTACCGTGCTGGCAACGGTCGCTGTCCCCGAAGTGAATTCCTCCTTTATGGGAGACTCAGTCCAGCACTACTCTGATGTCAACCTGTCCATCGCCGTTGCGATCGACGAAGGTCTCGTTACACCTGTGATAAAGGCTGCCCAGAATAAGTCAATTAAGGAGCTTTCCGCCGAGATCAAAGATCTCGCTGGACGAGCCCGAGATAAGAAACTGTCACCTGACGAAATGCAAGGTGGGACGATCACAATTTCTAATCTTGGTGCATATGGCATCTCCAATTTCGATGCTATCATCAACCCGCCACAGTCTGCTATTCTCTCCATCGGAACGATTTCCAAACAACCCGTGGTCAACGCAAGCAACGAAATTGTTCCCGGACAGCGGATGTGGATCGGCATGAGCTGCGATCACCGGGTCATTGACGGCGCCGTCGGAGCAACTTTCCTTGCCAAAATGAAGTATTTCCTTGAAAGCCCCTTCCTTCTAATCTCCTAAATTTCTGTCATGGCATCCTACGACCTTATCGTCATCGGCGGCGGCCCCGCCGGATATGTCGGCGCCATTCGCGCCGCTCAACTTGGAAAAAAAGTAGCCTGCGTTGAAAAAGAGCGCGCCGGCGGAACCTGCCTAAACTGGGGCTGCATTCCGACCAAAGCCCTTCTTAAGAACGCGGAGCTCTATCACACTCTAAAGCATCACGGAGACGACTTTGGACTCTCCTTTGACAATCTCAGCTACGACTGGAAAAAGGTCGTAAAACGTTCCCGAAACGTTTCCGACAAATTGGCGGGCGGTATCGAATTCCTCTTCAAAAAGAACAAGGTAGACTACATCCGCGGAGTCGGCGGTCTTGCCGCGAACGGTAAGGTCGAAGTGCTCGACGCTGATGGTAAAACTGAGTTACTGACGACCAAAAATGTCCTCGTTGCTACCGGATGCGTTTCCCGCGAACTTCCATTCCTCCCCTTCGATGGTGAAAAGGTTGTCGGCTCACGCGAAGCGATGAATCTTCCCAAACAACCGAAATCGATCACCATCATCGGAGCTGGTGCCATCGGCATTGAATTCGCCTACTTTTTTAATGCATATGGAACAGAAGTGAACGTCGTCGAAATGATGGATCATGTTCTCCCGATCGAAGACAATGACGTAAGCGAGACTCTTAGTAAGTCGCTTACCAAGCAGGGCATTAACCTACTCACCGGCACTAAAACAACTTCAGCTGATACCAGTGGTGACGGAGTAAAGCTCACCGTGGAGCCTGCAGATGGCGGGGACAGCCAAGTGCTTGAGTCGGAAATGGTGCTCGTCGCTATCGGTATTGCTCCCGTTCTTCCCAACAACGCCGAGCAGATTAAGCTCGAACGAGGATTCATCGACACCGATGATCGCTACCAAACCAGTGTAGCAAACGTCTACGCTGCCGGGGATATTACCGGCCCGCCATGGCTTGCGCATACTGGCAGCTACGAAGCCATCCAAGCGGTCGAAGGTATGTTTGTTGACGGATACGAGCCAAAGCAGGTCGGCATCTTCCCCGCCTGCACTTACTGCCACCCTGAGGTCGCTTCCGTCGGGCTCACTGAGCAAGCCTGCAAAGAACAAGGTCTCGAATACAATGTCGGTAAGTTTCCTTTCGCCGCCAGCGGACGTGCTCTTGCTGTGGCCGACTCGGAAGGCTTTGTTAAAATGATCTTCGATAAGAAACACGGTGAGATTCTAGGGGCTCACATGATAGGCGGAGGGGCCACGGAGCTAATCGCCGAAGTTGCCCTTGCTATGAATCTCGAAGCAACCAGCGACGAGATCGAAGCGACCATCCATGCGCACCCAACACTCGCTGAGGCGATTCATGAAGCCACCAGTGACGCTTTCGGGCACGCTATTCACATCTGATCCAGCCAGGCAGACTGAAACATTTGCCCCACTCTTCGCTGATCTGATTGTTGAAGAGGTCGTCCCGCGGGACAACCTCTTCCACTGATCACTCGAGAATTTGTTTCGCCGCTTTAAAGCTCTATCTCAAGCCGCTCTAGGGACAGGCTCCGGCGCAACGCCTCCATACCATATCGATATCGAGAAGCAGCAGTGTTTGGCGATATCGTCAGGGCCTTGCCAACCTCTTCGAATGTCTGCTCTCCCCAGATCTTTAATGTAATAACCTCGCGGAATTTTTTCGGAATCTTAGAAAGCGCCACCTGCAGTGCTCTCGAGGTGTCATCCTCAGGCAACTCAAACCAGGTTACCATCTCACCTGTTTGACGATGAGATTCGTCTTCACGCCTCCGGCGACTGTCCGTGCTGCGGGCGAGGTCGATCGCACAACGTTTTATGTTCGTGTAGGCCAAGCTCAATACTTTTTGATCTGGGGCTCCAAGATGGGTCTTCCAGGTTTTCACCAAAGCCACCTGAAGCACATCTTCGGCATCAGCTTCACTGCGGGTCTGCTGACGCGCAAAGAGCATTAGCCGATTTCCGTATTCAGCCAACCATGTTCGCCATAGTTCAGAAGAATCCTGCATTACTGTAATAGACGTTCGAGATGACCTTTCGTTCACATTTTACACACAAAGTTTAAGTGGTCACTGTTGAAATTGCCTGATAAGCCCTCCTCTCACCGGCAACTATTCGGGGAAATCCGCCTCATATTTTTCGCGAATCTCAAGGAAACGCTCCACCACTTCAGGATGCTCGATTCGAAGATTTGTCGTCTCACCCGGGTCTGATTTCAAGTCAACAAGGAACAACTCCTTGTCTTCTTGACTAAGTTCAGAAATCCCTTCAGGACGAACCGTTTCACGAATATTTCCAAGGATTTTCCAATCTCCTTCTCTCACCGACCACTTTGCATTATTCCCTTTGCCCATTCTCCAGTAAAGCTCTCGATGCGGGGAAGGCAAATCACCTGATTTCAACAACGACACCAAGGACTTACCATCGACAGGATGGGCGTCGGGAATCTCAGCCCCTGCCAACTCCGCCAGGGTTGGATACCAGTCAATACCACAGGCCAACTGATCTCTCACTTCACCTTCAGGCAATCCTGCTGGCCAACTGGCGATCGAAGGAACTCGAAGCCCACCTTCCCACAAGGTCCCCTTATGTCCTCGATACGGACCGGCGGAACCGCCACCGCTGAAAGTGCGCTCTTCAACCGAATGGCCGTGATCCGACTGAAAAATGACAAGTGTGTTTTCTCTCAGTCCTTTTTCTTCTAAATGACTTAGCAACTCGCCAATCAGGTCATCCGTTGAGGACATGAATGCGGCATACATGTTTCGTGGAGATGGGAGATCCTTGTAATACTCGCGCCACCTCTCGGTTCCCTGCAGTGGATAGTGTGGCCAGTTAATCGCCCAATAAACAAAAAAGGGGCCTTTTTCATTGCGATCAATGAAGCCACGCAACTCGTCCATCATACCCGTCCCAAAAAACTTTCCATCCTCCCAGATTTCCTCACCGTTGCGCCACAGGTCATGCCGATTCGGACCATTCCAATAAAAGAAATGGGAATAGTTGTCAATGCAGCCACCCATATGTCCATAGGAGTAGTCAAAGCCCTGGGCATTGGGCATTGTTTCCGGCGTGTAACCTAAGTGCCATTTACCGATATGTCCGGTAGCATAACCCACCCCTTTAAGCATCTCAGCTATCGTCACTTTTTCGGTCGGCATACCAGCTACACCCTGGGCTGAAGAAACGTTTCCAGGAACGCCTGCGCGGGCCGGAAACTGTCCTGTCAGGAGCCCGGCACGCGACGCCGAACAGATCCCCGAAGGCGCCATCATCTGAGTGAAGCGAACACCAGTCTCTGCCAGCAGGTCAATATGAGGCGTCACGAGATCCTTCGAGCCGTAACAATTCGCATCAACAGATCCTTGGTCGTCCGTATAAATGATGATCACATTGGGCGGCACCGTTTCTGCATTAAGGAAACTTGCAGCAATGAAAAATAACGCACCCAGAACCTTGCCCATGGTTTAACCCTACCCGCTTCCGCTCTACCTCACAATGGCATGACCAAGTATCTTCTAAATCCATTCGTTACCGAAGAAATGCGAGCATTTTTCGTTTCCTCCCCTTCCGCTCTGACCTAACTTAAATCGGATGCCTACCCAAACTGCTGATGACGAACGCTTCATGCGCGAAGCAATTACCGAGGGAGAAAAGGGACTTGGTCTCACCAGCCCCAACCCGCCGGTCGGCGCCATTATCATTCGGGACGGTGAGATCATTGGAAGGGGCCACCACCGTAAAGCCGGTGGCCCGCACGCAGAGGTCAACGCCATAGTCGACGCGGCCGACACTGAAGGTACTACCATTTACGTGACCTTGGAACCTTGTTCGACTCACGGCCAAACACCTCCCTGCGTTGAAGCCATCAAGAATGCTGGCATCAAACGCGTCGTCGTAGGAGCCACTGACCCAAACCCTGAACACGTCGGCGCTGGCTTCCAACAGCTCCGCGACGCAGGAATTGAGGTCACCTCAGGCGTACTTGAAGAAGAAGCAAATCACCTTGTTCGATTTTTCACCAAGCGCATTACCACCGGACTGCCTTGGGTCATTGCAAAAACCGCCACGACCCTCGACGGACGCACCTCTCTGAATTCCAGTGAAAGCCAATGGATCTCCAGCGAGGAGTCGCGTGAGGATGTGCAAAACTGGCGGCAGCAATGCGATGCCATTCTGATAGGAGGTGAAACCTTCCGACGTGATAATCCCTCCCTTACGCTTCGAGGCCGCTACGCTGAAGAAGGCAGACAACCGCTGAGGGTTGTCTTAACATCTAGTGAAGACATTCCTTCTGAGCATCACCTGTTCACGGATGAACATGCAGCGCTCACCCGGATCCACCAGGGATTCACCTTCCAAGAATCTTTAGAAACACTTGCTAACGAAGGCGTCAGCGCTGTCCTGCTTGAGTCTGGTGGTCGTCTGTTAGCTCACGCATTGAAACTCGGTTTTGTTGATGAGATAGTGCTCTACCTCGCACCACGACTAGGAGGAGGAGATACGTCATTGATCCCTTCGCCCGACCTCGGCGTTCATCTGGAAAATATGCAGGTCGATTTTATAGGGCCAGACATCCGCATTGTCAGTCGGGTAAAATCTTCCGAGCAGTCTCATCAATCTCTGGGTTAACTTTGGTAGCTATGTTGATTTAAATCTCTTTCCCTCCGCCGCACGGGCGACTGGTGACTAAGGCTTTGCGGGCCATTCATCAGAGACGACAAAGACCCTCTCAATCTCGGACCCATCCTCATCTTTCAAACTCAAAAGCAGCGGATGGCGGCGCTTTTCAAAGTGCTCCTGCACTGCCCGCACTGCGGTTGCGGGAGATTTAGAATATGGGATCCCAGAAAGCCAAAAAGGCTTTTCCAAAAGACTTGCTCCGCAGATTCCCGGAACCGTTTCAATCCAACCTACCTCGGATTCGTGGACCCAGCGGCCGCGGCGATGCCCCGGATTCAATCCTTCGGGATAGACGATCATATCCTCAATTATGGGAGGATAGAAGATCATACCTTTCATCATAATTTCGCTACAAGTCACTTCAGAGAACTGCTCGCGCCCCAAGGGTAATTGATGTTGGAAGAACCGGTCCCGCTTACGCTCAAACGTGTCAGCAGAGTTTGGGCCCACAAGGTGACTTCCTGTATCATTTTCCTCGGGACAGTAGAGGTAAAACTTCAACGCTACTTCGAGGTGGTGAAAGACCGATCCGATTCGATAGAGAAAATCAAGTTCTCCCACCGTCTTATTGCCCTCATGAATCTGAACGCTTCGCTTGATCTCATCAGGAGAGACTAATGACTCTAACCAAACATTAACCAATGCCTCAGCATAGTAGCCGACGCGATAGGCAGCTTTACTCCCCAAGAATTCCTCCACCGGGTTAAAATCGAGTTTCGAATGATCCCAAGGCTCACTTGTCCCCTTGACTTCCGGGTCCATCAATAATGACGGGCAGGACATGAGCCACGAAAAGTCACGCCGATACTGTGCGAGATCAGGAAAAGTTGCTCCTCGCAAACCTGCCATAAGATTTATTCAGGCAGCGGGCTGAACTGGCTTTGAAACCTCGGGCGTTGAAGACTTTACCGGAGCAGCCTCTTTGATGGGTGCTTCCAACTTCTCGTCACCGGAGTTTTTGACTTCTTCCAAGTTGCTCGAATACTCCGGATTCTCCGGGTCAAGTTCGACTGCCTTACCCAAATACTCGAGTGCCTTCTCCCGTTCGCCAAGCTTGTAAAATACTTGGCCAATATGGTCGAAAATCTCAGCCTCGTCCTTACCTGGTTCTCCCATAAGTTCCTCAGCACGGAGTAATTCATCTCGCGCTTTCTCGAAGTCGCCTTTTTTGAAGTAAAACCAGCCAAGACTGTCTGCGATAGCTTCGCTCTCTGGATCGAGGTCGGCCGCTGTCTTGATCAACTCACCAGCTTCGTCGACATTCATGTCGTTCTCTATCCACATATACCCGAGGTAGTTGTAAGTCGTTGCAGTGAACTGCTGAACCTCCTTGTCAGGGTTCAACTTGGAAAGTAATTCGATCGTTTTCTGGAACAACTTCTCCGCTCTCTTTATGTTGCCCTTTCGCTCAGTAGCCGCAGCGAACCGGAAATAAAAAGATTCGTTAAACATTTCCGGCTTACTTTCTTCTCCAAGCTTCAATGCTTTTTCGAACTGCTTTACGGCCTCGCCCCACTGTTCTTCAAAGGAATACGGATAGGTCAGCAAGAGTGGGAAATCGGGGGACTCCGGAAAAAGATAGGCCGCTTCCTTGATAAAATCGATAGCCGCCTCACTTTGCCGCTCCTCGATCATGACACCGGCAACCGCTTTGTATTCATCAACTGTTCCTTTTGCGATCGCGAGAGCTTTCTGAAAATACGGCACCGCCACTGCGTAATCGCGACGCTGGATATAGATCGCTGCGATCTGCCGAAGGATCGTCGCGTTCTGGGTATCGATCTCAGCGATACCTAGCAACGTTTCGAGCAATTTCTCTTCGTCACCCATCGCCGCATAAACTCGGGCGAGTTTCTCGCGAGTGACCAATTGGTCAGGATTACTGGCGATCACCGTCTCGTAGGCCTCAACTGCACCCGGAAATTGGCGCGTCGCATGATAAAAATCTCCAACCGTTTCGATGACCTCCCAGTCTTCGCCGGCAAGAGAAATTGCTTTGGCATATATCTGATTGACCAACTCCGAGTCTTTTGACGGGCCGTTAGGTCTTACCGCCCATGAGCGCCCAACAATTTTCCCAATCCCGAGCCAGTATTGAGGATCCTTATTGTTACGGGCTGCCGCCCGCTCCATAACAAGCTTGGCGTCGTCGCGTCGATTCTCAGCAATAAGGAGCCGCACCAAATGCTCGTAGACGGCAGGCTCATCAGGAAACCTCTGAGCCGCTGCTTCTATAATCTCTAATGCCCGCGCGCGACCCTTTGGGTCGTTCCCTTGGTAAGTTGCTAGATATTCGGAAAGCGCGATGTGAGAAAAGGGAATCTCAGGATTCGCGCTTAGATTTTTTTTTAGGAGTTGCACCGCCTCCTCGTTATTGCCCGATCTGGCCAACAGGTAAGCCGTCTTGCGAGCAAGGAAATACTGGCCAGGCTGTGAATCCAGAACCCTTTTGTAGGATTTGATTGCTTCGGAAATTCGGCCGTTTGACTCAAAAAGATGCCCCCGTGAGTAGTGAGCCAAAGCCTGGCTCTTTTTCCTGCCTTCCTCCGAAAGGAGTAAAGCCTCGTCCGGTTCGAAATATTGATCAATGTAGACCTCGGCAAAATCTTCCAATTCTAGATTCTCTTGGCCCTCTAGATTTCCCGGCGGCGTTAGGGAGAAAAGAATAAGAACAGGGTACAAAACAAGGCAGCGGTGTGCACCTAAAGAGGGGTGACAACGCTGCTTCGCTTTCATGCGTCAAGATCAACGACTAGCTCTTGTAACGCAAACGCTTCTTATGGCGGTTAGCCTTCATGCGCTTACGTCGCTTGTGCTTATTGATCTTGGTTTTCCGCTTTTTCTTAAGGGATCCCATATCAAAAATTTCAGTGTTCAGCCCGCTCTCCGAATTAGCCCGGAACTTAGCGGGCCGCGACCATCGGTCATCCAATGACTTTATTCAAGGGGTATTCGATGATTCCTTCCGCACCGAGCTCTTTCAGTTGGGGGATCATCTCACGAGCCTGCCGTTCCGTGAGCACCACTTCGAGGGCCACCCAACCATCCTGAGCCAATCGTGAAACCGTCGGCTTTCGCAATGAAGGCAGCTTTTCAAGCACCGCCTCCCGCTTGTCATCAGGTAGGTTCATCTTCAAACCAACCATATCGCGGGCGGTCAAAGCTCCCTGAAGGAGAACTGCCATGCGCTCGATCTTCTCACGCTTCCAAGGATCTTCCCAAGATTCCTTCTTCGCCACAAACTGAGGATAACTTTGCATCAGCTCGTCCACTATTCTTAAGTTATTGGCTCTAAGTGAGTTACCGGTTTCCGTAATGTCCACGATAGCGTCGACCAATTCGGGCACCTTAACTTCGGTGGCGCCCCAGCTGAATTCAACCTCAGCATTCACTCCATTTTCCTCGAGATATTTCTCCACGATACCGATGGCCTCGGCCGCAATGCGTTTACCTTCTAGGTCTTTGACTGTTTTGATCGGGGAATCATTTGGCACTACAAGCACCCAGCGGGTCGGATTGGAGGTCGCACGGCTGTAGGGCAAATCACATACCACATGGACATCAGCTCCGTTTTCCGCGATCCAGTCCTTTCCCGTGATACCACAGTCTAGGAATCCATGGTCAGTGTAGCGGCCGATTTCCTGCGCCCGGATCAAGCGGACTTGAAGCTCTGGGTCGTCGATAGACGGTCGGTAGGAGCGGGAGGCTCCAGTGATGTTATATCCTGCCTTCTCGAACAGATCGAGCGTAGGCTCGAAGAGGCTGCCCTTCGGTAAGCCGATTTTGAGGATCTGATTTGTGTCTTTAGCCATGTTTGCCGCTACATTGCCGCGAAATGCCCGTCTGTCCAGCACCGGTCATATGAGATTTCCCGATACAAGTGACGGAAGTTTTGCTCGTTTCTCCCGCAATGACCACTTGATTCAGTATCCAGATGCGCCAAAAGTGGACGCCCTTAAGAAATAGGAACCGAGAGAGAAAATATGAGCGAACTCAACAAAGAAGCCCTGTCCCAAGCCGCTACCGAAGCCCGAGGGCTCGCCATCGACGGCGTTCACGCCTGCAGCTCAGGCCACCTCGGTCTACCGCTTGGTGCTGCCGACATTGGTGCCGTTCTCTACGGCCACGCCCTTCGCTACAATCCTGAAGCCCCCAAATGGCTTAATCGCGACCGCTTCATACTCTCTGCGGGACACGGATCGATGTTTCTTTACAGCTGGCTGCACCTTTCCGGCTACGATCTTTCACTCAACGAGGTGAAGAACTTCCGCCAACTCCACAGTAAGACCCCAGGGCACCCGGAATTCGACGAAACTGATGGTGTTGAGGCTACGACCGGTCCCCTCGGCCAAGGAATCGCCAATGCGGTTGGCTATGCGCTCTCTGCCAAGATGGCGGCTGCGAAGTACAATACTGCCGACCATACCATCTTTGACCAACGCATTTTTGCTCTCGCTGGGGACGGCTGTCTCCAAGAGGGCGTCGCGTCCGAAGCTATTGCCTTTGCCGGTCATAACAGACTGGATAACCTTGTCCTCATTTACGATTCCAACGATGTCACTCTCGACGCTATGGCTGATTTGACGCAGAGTTATGACGCCTGCGCCCGCTTCGAAGCGTTCGGCTGGGACGCCGTCAAAGTCGATGGTCACGATCTCGATGCCATAGCCGAGGCCATTGCTGATGCCAAGGCCAGCAACAACGGCAAGCCAACGCTAATCGAAGCCAAGACCACCATTGGTAAGGGAATCCCGGAGGTTGAAGGCACCGCTGCCGGTCACGGTGAAGGCGGAGCCAAATTCGCCGAAAGTGCTCGCGCCGCTCTTGGACTTCCCGAAGAAACCTTCTTCGTTTCCGAAGGCACCAAGTTATTCTTCGCCGACCACAAAGCCGCTCTCGAAGCTGAATATGTTAACTGGGAAGCCACCTACACTGACTGGAAAACCGCGAACCCTGAGTTGGCTTCAGAACTTGAGAACAGTGTTGCCGGAAACACTCCCGAGAACCTGCTCGACCTCATCCCGGAGTTCGATGCCGATTACAAAAACGCCACCCGTGCCGCCGGAGGCGAAGTAATTCAGGCCGTGGCCAAGGCAATACCTAACCTAATTACCGGCTCGGCTGACCTCTTCGGCTCCACCAAGAACTATATCAAGGACGCCGGCGACTTCGGTAAAGACGACTTCGCTGGAAAGAACGTCTGGTACGGAATTCGCGAGCACGCCATGGGCGCAATCTGCAATGGTATCGCTTATGATGGACTCTTTTTGGCTACCGGCGCCACCTTCGCCGTCTTTGCTGATTACCTTCGCCCCTCCATCCGACTCGCTGGTTTGGCAAATCTCCAGGTAGGATATATCCTCACGCACGACTCTGTCGGAGTGGGTGAAGACGGCCCGACCCACCAGCCGGTTGAAACTGTGAGCGGTCTCCGCGTGATTCCAAACCTGGACGTGATTCGACCCGGTGATCCGGAGGAAACTGCCGGTGCTTTCGCCGCCTTTGCCGAGCGCAAGGACGGACCTACCGCTCTGTTCCTTACGCGACAGGGCGTGGCGACTCTCAACGAAGTTCCCGCCAAGACTAGGCGCGAAGGGGTCCTCAAGGGCGGCTATGTTGCCAAGCAGGAAAAGGACGATCTCACTACGATCCTCATTGCAACTGGTTCCGAACTTCAGCACGCCATGGACGCGGCGGAGAAACTCGGCAACGGTGTTCGCGTCGTGTCAATGCCCTGCATGGAACGCTTCGATCGTCAGTCTAACGACTACAAAGAATCAGTTCTTCCAGCAGCCTGCACCAAGCGGGTTGCCATCGAAGCCGGTGTTTCTGACCCATGGTGGAAATACGTCGGCACTGCAGGAGCTGTCATTGGCATCGACTGCTTCGGCATCAGCGCTCCAGGCGCCACAGTCATGAGCGAGCTCGGCATAACACCAGAAAATCTCGTCGAAGTAGCTAACAATCTTTAAGCCTCAACCGTATAAACTTTGACTTAACTGGGGTCCTCCTCCTTTTAGGTCACTTCAAAGGCGGGACCGGAAGGTCCCGCCTTATTCATTTCTCCAGAAAAGCCGTGATCAGAAGGTGGATCTTTCGCAGGCTTTTGGTTATCCTTCCGGCCATGAAGCGTCTTAGCTTTCTTCTCGTTGCGCTTGTTTTCCTCATCTTCTTCTCTCCGGCTCAGGAAGCCAACGACTTTGAAATTCCAGCTAAAAGCAGGCAATGCCTCGTCGGCATCGCCTCGGGCTGGAACTCCTCCTATGTTACCCTGACGCTCTACGAGCGCGGTGTCGGTGGTAGCTGGAAGCAGAAAGGAGGCTCCTGGAAGGGCCGACTCGGTCGCAACGGCCTCGTCTGGGGGAAGGGCCTCCACCCGGTGCCTTCCGGTGCCCTAACCAAGCGCGAAGGCGACGGGCAGGCCCCTGCTGGGGTTTTCTACACCGGTGGAGCCTGGGGATACGCGCCATCCATTAAAAAATCCCCCAACCTCAACTACGTTCAGGTCACCCCCCGCGATCTTTGGTACGAGGACGTCAATTCTCCCTACTACAACCAATACCGCCGCATCGAACACGACCCGCGCACCACGGCCGAGAAAAAGGCTCAGATGAAACAAGGAGACTACGCACACTCACTCAAGCTCTTCATCGCCCACAACGCCTACCCCAACATCACCGCCGGTCACGGCTCTTCGATCTTCTTTCACATCTGGCGAAATGGTGGCAATTCTCCTACCGCCGGCTGCACCACGATGCCCGAAGGCAACCTCAAGGCTCTCATCGCCGCCCTCGAACCAACCGAGGTTCCTGTCTATGTGCTGCTGCCGCGGGCGGAATACAATCAGTATCGGGAAGCTTGGAAGCTGCCTTAGGAGGGGCCACCAATGGTGAGCTCCCCAGCGCACCAACTACCACTCAGTTTTCTTCACCGCCCAAAACGAGCCCGGTCGGGAACCTGCATCAGGTAGCTATCCTGGATGCGATCTTCACGCTGCTCGAGAATACGAAGCACATCACGATAGGCATTGCGAGATGACCAGGCTTCGGCAGCGAACTGGAAGACAGGTTGATCATCCTCGATTGCCCCCGCAAACCGCTGTCTTTGTTGGTCGTCGATGAACGCGGAATACTTAGACAGGAACTCGTATCCACGGCGGGTGTAATAGCGCCAGCAGAGCTCATACTGGCCATCCCCATAGAGAGGTGCGGCCTGCTCCAACGTTTCCTGCACAAATTCAATGGCGTCGACCGTGGAGATATCGCCTTCAGGAAGTTCCATCGGGTCATCAATGACCGCCTCGATCGCATTGATGAGCCCGTTGAAGGCTTCCGTATCTGTCTCATTAATGGCCACTTCGCTGATTCGACGATCCTCACCATCGCGAGTCAGGTAGATCGGAGCCCCATGAATGGTGCGCAGCTTTTCGTATGCGATACTGTTCTCACTGACGTGTTTACCCGTGATGACATGACGGGCAAGGATACCAAACAAAGCTTCCCGGTTGAGTCCTGTGGGATCGTTGATCAGCTCCGCATACGGTGACTTTTCCCAAGCTTCATTGATTGGAGCGAAGATGGTGAATTCAGACGAGGACGCGACAGGCAGATCAAGCCCGGTAGCTTCCAACAGTGATACCAGCGTGGTGAAACGCTCCTCCTCTCGCAACAGGTCGAGCAGACTTTTCTCCACCGGAGGGATCACAGAATCAATTACGTGGACAATGCCGTTGGCGCAGGGAAGGTCGGCTTCAATGACAGCCGCACCATCAATGGTGGGCCCGTCCGCGGTTGCCTTGAAATTAATCTGCTGGCCGAAAGCCGACCGAGGCACAACATCCGCAACGCCAAGGCTGCGATAGCCAGGCACTTTCCCCACCGCGACGATTCCCTGCACAATGTGATGCTTGATGATGTCTTCGAGGCGTTCATCGTTCTCCGGCTTGAAGAGCGATTCCACCAATTCGGGAGGCAGTTTTTCAAAGGCTTCGTCTGTCGGAGCAAAGGTCGTGTAGAGCCCGTGCATGTTCTGGAAGAGCTTGCCCTGGCGGCTGGCGGTGATCGCGCGGGTAAAGATGCTGAAGCGTCCGTCCTTTTGAAGCCGCTGAAACAGGTCATCGGTCGACGGTGTAAGAACCGTGTCGATCAGGTAAATCACACCATTGGAACAAGAAATCGCCTTTCCGGTGAAACTGGCCTCGCCGATCTTTCCCGCCGGATAGTCGATGGAAACAAACTGTCCGGTAAGCATTCGCAGTAGCGCGTATTTCTCGAGGGCGAAAGCCGGCTCGGAGCGCCCCAGCACGTGAAAGCGAAGCACCTCCTCCAGTCGGTCGTCATTGCGGGGATCCAGAAGCGTCGTCACCGCGCCCTCGGGGAGCTTTTCAAACGCGCCGTTCACCGGAGCGAAAACCGTAAAACGACTTCTCGTATTTTCCGAAAGATCCGAAATGATCTCACTCTTCTCAAGGACCTCGAGGAATTGGGACAACTCCGGCTGCTCACGAATGGTGCGACCGATCGTCTTCGCTTCAGCCGGATCAGCGGCATGAACTTCGACAGCAACGAGGGCAACCAACATCGTAGAAACGATGACCGACAGGGAGATCCATGGATAAAGCGTCTTCATATGTCGCTAACAACTTCGTGGAAATTCCGGAACTGGATTTAGAAAAATGAAAAACCTTTCCTCGCTACCGGCCCATTTTCACAGTCTCAGCCCCCCCAGGTCGACTTGCGTCCGCGAAATCGCGGAGTAAGCTCCCCGCGCTATGACCTCACGTGAAATACGGCAGTCCTTTCTCGATTTTTTCGCTGAAAAGCAGCACACCATAGTGCCCTCTGCCAGCCTGATGCCAACTTCCCCGAACCTGTTGTTCACCAACGCGGGGATGAATCAGTTTATCCCGTATTTCCTAGGAACCGATGCCTCCCCCTTCGATCCGCCACGTGCCGCCGATACGCAGAAGTGCATTCGCGCCGGAGGCAAACACAACGACCTCGAGGATGTGGGCTACGACACCTACCACCACACGCTCTTCGAGATGCTGGGCAACTGGAGCTTTGGCGACTACTTCAAGAAAGAGGCCATCGAGTGGGCCTGGGAATTGATCAACAAGCGCTGGGGCATTCCTGCCAACCGACTCTACGCGACCGTCTACGCTCCAGCCGAGGGCGACCCGGCCGAATTCGACCAGGAAGCTTACGACTTCTGGGCGGCTATCTTCGAAGCCGAAGGCCTCGATCCAAAGATCCACATCGTCAACGGCAACAAGAAGGACAACTTCTGGATGATGGGCGAAACCGGCCCCTGCGGTCCCTGTTCAGAGCTGCACATCGACCTCACGTCTGAGGGCGACACCAAGGGCAGACTCGTCAACGCTGACGACTCCCGCTGCATCGAAATCTGGAACCTCGTGTTCATCCAGTTCAACGCGAACGAAGACGGCACCTTCCGTCCGCTCCCAGCCTGTCACGTCGATACCGGCATGGGCTTTGAACGCGTCGCTTCCATTATCCAGTGCACCAAGGGTCTCACCGACTTCTCGACGCTCGCCTCCAACTACGACACCGACGTCTTCTCTCCTATCTTTGATAAGCTCTCCGAGTTGACCGGGAAGAAATACACCTCCACCGTCCCCAAAGGCGGTGCCCGCGCCGGCCTTAGCGAGCAGGAGCAAATCGACATCGCTTTTCGCGTCATCGGCGATCATATCCGCACGACCAGCTTCGCCATCGCCGACGGTATTGAGCCTGGCAACGGCGGCCGCAACTATGTGATCCGCAATATCCTCCGCCGCGCCGTCCGTTTCGGACGTGTCCTCGGTTTCGATGCCGAGAATCCCTTCCTCCACCAGCTCGTTCCTGTGTTGGTTCAGGAAATGGGCGGCGTCTTTCCCGAGCTCGCCAGCCGGCAGGAGAAAATTGAAGCCATTCTCAAGGCCGAAGAAGAGCAATTCAACCGCACCCTCGACCGCGGCTTGAAGCTTTTCGAAGATGCGGCTGCCAAGGTCGAAGCCGGCAACAACTTCCCCGCCGACACCGTCGTTAAGCTCTGGGAAACTTACGGCTTTCCTACGGACCTCACTCAGCTGCTGCTCGATGAACGTTCCCTGAGCGCTGATCAAGAGGAAGTTGAGCGACTTGTCGAAGCCCACAAGAATACGGGTTCCGTGGGTCAAAAGAACCAGGTCGTCGAAGCGGTCTCCATCGAAACTGATGTGGTCACCGAATACGTCGGATTTGATCTAGACGAGACCGACGCCAGAATTGTCGAGATTATCGAAAACGACAACGGCGTTTTCGCGATCGTTGACAAGAGCCCCTTCTACATAGAGAAAGGCGGCCAGGTTGGCGATACTGGCACCCTCGTTGACAACGGTAGCGAAATCGAGGTGCTGTCCGTCCTTGGCGTCGGCGAAGCCACAGTGCTGCAACTTGCCGAAAAGCCCAATACCGATGCGGTTTACCTCAAGGTCGATGCTGACCGTCGCCGCGAGATTGAAAAGCATCACACCGCGACCCACCTTTTCCACTGGGCCCTTCACCAGATTGTCAGTCCTGACGCGACCCAGCAGGGTTCGCTCGTGGCCGCCGGCCGTTTGCGCTTTGACTTCAACTCCAAGGCGCTCGACGCCGACCAGATCAACCGGATTGAGGCCGAAGTGAACAGCTGCATCGCATCCGACGACCCCGTCAGTATTTCCGAAGTGCCTCACGGTGAGATCAAAAACCACCCCGATATCATGCAGTTCTTCGGCGACAAATACGGCGACCTCGTCCGTGTCGTTCAGATCGGCGGGAAAGACGGAGCATTCGACGGCTATTCGATGGAGCTCTGCGGGGGCACCCACGTTCCATCAACCAAGTCGATCGGATACTTCAAGGTGAAGAGCGAAGGAGCTGTCGCCGCCGGTATTCGCCGAATTGAAGCGGTCTGTGGCTCAGCGGCCTGCGAACTTATTTCAAGTCAAAGAGCAGCTATTGCCTCCGAGTTGGAGGAGCTCACCGCAAAACTCACTTCAGCCAATGAAAAGCTGGCAGCTCTCGAACAGGTTACGCTTAGCGTTGAGTCTGATAACGACTTCGTTAACAGGATCAACAAAGCCCTCGAAGCCGGCGATCCCGCTAACGCTAACACACTGCTAAAGAACTTAAGGGAACACCGCGACGCGACGAAGGCTACCGCGATCGAGGCTGAAAAGAACGTCAAGAAAGCTTCCGCCGGAGCCGCCGCTCAAATCGCAGCCCAGTGGTATGATGACACCCTCGCCAACTACGACGGCCGAACCTACGCCGGTCTGCTTCCAGGCGACAACCCGGCTCTACTTCAGGAGGCTATGAATGTTATTAAAGCGCGCCAGTTTAGCGGCGTAGTCGCTCTTGGTGTCGCGTCTGGCGACACGCTTCACTTTGGTTCAGTAGTCTCAGCTGACTGCACCGACAAGGTCAAAGCCGGCGACGTCGTTCGCGAGTCTCTCGCAGTCGCGGGCGGCAAAGGTGGCGGCAAGCCTGAGATGGCCCGCGGCGCTGCTCCCAACGCAACCGATCAAGCTAAAGCTGTGATAGCTAAAGCTCAGGAACTAATCAGCTAAACAATCCAAACTCTTAGGCCCAAAAAAAGGCCCCGAACGTCGGGACCCTTTGCTGTTTCGGTTTATAACCAAATTTCGGGAGCCGGCACTACGACAGGCTCTTGAACTTGCGCGCAACCCGATCAAACAGATAGTTCTGAACCGATTCACTCTTGAGTCGGGTGATCGATTCGTTGAGGAACCCAAGACTAATGATCTGGCGCGCCTGCTCAGCAGGAATGCCTCGGGCTTGCAAGTAGAAGATCTCTTCATCACTGATCTGTCCGGAAGTCGATCCGTGAGAGCATTTTACCTGATCGGCATCGATTTCAAGGCCAGGCATCGCGTTGGCTTCTGCCTGATCACTGCCGAGCAGATTCCGGCAGGTCTGGTATGAGTCCGTGTGGTGAGAACCAGCCTGGACCTCTATGAGACCGGCAAAAATTGTTCGAGCCTGATCGTAAAGCGCATTCTTAAAAAGCAGATCACTGGTCGTATGCTGCGCCTCATGCGACTGCAGGGTCCGCTGATCATATTCCTGAATCCCGTTAGCTAGATTCGCGCTGAAGACTTGGCAATCCGAACCCTCTTCCATCATACGTGCGATCGCTTCCTGACGAACCCACGCAGCTCCGAGATTTACAAATGCTGCCTTTATGTTGGCATCGCGCCCAACTCGCGAACTGTTAAGTTGGATGTGCTTGGGTCCGTGATCACTCTCATCCTGAAGCGCAACATATTGCAGGTTAGCGCCGTTATTCGCTATCAGATCAGTGTTCGCGAAGAAGAATGTCTGCTCGTCATCAGCAGCTGTCTCAAAGGTCTCGAGGACAGACACCTCCGCCTGATCCTCTGCGACAACTAACATGTGAGGGAAAACACAATTAAAGTCACCGGAGGCAAAGTGATGCGTAAGGATGGGCGAATTACAGGTGCTACCCTGTGGAAAGTAAATGAATAGACCGCTCAAAGTGGCTGCTGCATGCAAAGCCGCAAACTTGGCACCACCAAGGGAGCCTTCCTCTTTCATAAAATGATTCCTTACCAAATCACCGCACTCCACCAATGCTTCATTTAGGGGAAGGCAAATAACACCGGCGGGCAATTCATTTATTTCCGAGTGAACGAGACGGTTGTTGACGAACACAAAGTGAGCCGCAAAGTCCTCAGCTCGTTCGGCCTTGGCGCGCTTCACTAAAGCTTCAGCGTTCTCAGCAGGCCGAGCTGCCTGAAGCTCAGAAAAACGAACTTTTTTTAGATCAGAGAAACGCCAATTCTGGTCAGTGCGAGCCGGCTCCGGCAGGGTAAGGAACGTCTGCCACGATGTCTCTTGTAGCTTGAGATACCAGTCAGGAAGCTCCAGTCCAAGATCAAATACAGGCGGGGCGGCAAACCAGGAAACTGGGCTTTCTTCTGCCATCGAGCTAGTAGTAGGCGTGAGTGTAGTAGCCATCAAATATCGTTTTGCTAGGGCAAAGGCCTCAACCTACACTGCCCTCCATTTCCATGTCGATGAGGCGCTTTAACTCGACGCTATATTCCATAGGGAACTCGCGAACGAGGTCATTCACAAATCCGTTCACACTGAGACTCATCGCTTCACCTTCCGAGAGGCCGCGCTGCTGCATGTAGAAAATTTGATCCTCACTAACCTGACTGACACTCGCTTCGTGTTGGGTGGCGTGCTGGTTGCCACGGACAGTGATTGCTGGATAAGTGTCCGTGCGGCTGTTCGAATTGATCAGCAGCGCGTCACATTCCGTGTTGTTTTTGCATCCCTTGAGATGCTTGGGAATGTGCACTTGGCCGCGGTATGTGGAACGGCCTTCGCCGACGGAGATCGACTTGGAGACCACATTGGAGGTTGTTTCGTCCGCCGCATGAATCATTTTCGCGCCTGTATCTTGATGCTGTCCATCATTCGCCAAGGCGATAGAAATGACCTCCCCACGAGCTTTGCGACCCTTCATGATCACTCCTGGATACTTCATCGTGAGGCGCGAACCGATATTACAGTCGATCCACCGGATCTCGGCATTCTCATGCGCCATGCCACGCTTCGTCACCAGATTAAAGACGTTGTTCGACCAATTCTGAACTGTGATATATTGGATCTTAGCATCTTTCATTGCAACCAACTCAACAACCGCACTATGCAGAGTTGCGGTCTCAAATTTAGGGGCGGTGCATCCCTCCATGTAGGTCACTTCAGCGCCTTCATCGACAATGATGAGCGTTCGCTCAAACTGACCAAAATTTTCTGCATTAATCCGAAAGTAGGCTTGCAATGGATGGGCCACTTTGACGCCCGGGGGCACGTAGATGAAACTGCCGCCGGAAAAGACGGCGCTGTTCAATGCGGAAAACTTATTGTCGCCCGTCGGAATCACCTTCCCGAACCACTTCTTGAAAAGTTCAGGGTGCTCACGGAGACCTTCCGTGGAGTTGACGAAGATGACACCTTCCTTCTCAAGACTCTCCTTGACGTTGGAGTATGCCGCCTCTGAATCGAACTGTGCCTCCACACCAGCGAGGAACTTACGTTCCTTTTCAGGAATACCAAGCCGCTCAAACGTCTCTTTCACGTCATCTGGAACTTCATCCCAGCTGCGGGTCGGCTTTTGACCCTTCGAGAGATAATATCGAATGTTATCGAAAACGATATTTTCAAGATCCTTACTCGCCCAGTGAGTAGGCATCGGCTTCTTGTTAAAAATTTTCAGAGCCTTATGACGAAACTCGCGAATCCAGTCAGCCTCCTTTTTAATATCGGAAATATAATCAATGGTATCGGGCGTCAAGCCATACCCCGCATCGTATTCGTAGTCTTCGGGGTAGGTAAAGTTCCCGGCTTCGTTGTCGATATTAACCGCTTCGAGTGTTGCGCTATCAGCCATGATCCGTTCTTTCCTTTAAGGGTTTCCCATTCAAATTTGATTTACACAGCAACCAGCTCATTGGTGAGCCAGTCATACCCTTTTTCCTCGAGCTCATGGGCGAGCTCTTTACCGCCGGTCTTAATGATTTTGCCGTCAAAAAGCACGTGGACCACATCTGGGACAATATAGTCAAGAAGACGCTGATAGTGGGTGATGACTAGGAAGCCTCGCTCAGGACAACGCATGCGATTGACTCCTTCGGCAACGATCTTCAGTGCGTCGATATCGAGACCCGAATCCGTTTCGTCAAGGATGGCATAGCTTGGTTCGAGCATCATCATCTGAAGAATTTCGTTTCTCTTCTTCTCGCCTCCTGAGAATCCATCATTCACGGCGCGGCCTGTGAACTTCCGATCCATACTCAGCGCATCCATCTTCGCGTACATTTCCTTGTAGAAGCCTACTGCATCAATCTCTTCGCCCTTAGGGAGACGGGCCTGAAGGGCCGCACGAAGAAAGTTGGCGTTGCTCACTCCTGGGATCTCATGGGGATACTGAAAGGCGAGAAAAAGCCCTTCACGAGAACGCTCATCGATTTCAAGGTCCATCAAGTCGGTGCCGTCCATCATGACCTGACCGTCAGTCACCTCATAGTCCTCATGGCCTGCCAAAACCTTGGAGAGAGTAGATTTACCAGAACCGTTCGGCCCCATGATCGCGTGAACTTCGCCTTTGGGAACCTCCAGATCGAGTCCTTTGAGTATTTCGTTTCCGTCAACGGAAGCGTGGAGATTCTGTATATTGAGTGTTTGGCTCATGTCTGAAAATCAATCGTTACAGTCGTCTGCTTCGCGACAAGTAGGGCAGATTCCGCGCATGGCGACGTTCATCTGCTCAATCCGCGAGCCATCAGGAAGATTCCAAGGCTCGGCGGCATTGGCGTGCTTATGAAGGTCTACATCAAAAACGGAATCACACTTGTCACAAAAGAAGTGCGCATGCGGGTGCAAATTAGGGCAAAATCGCGAAGCTTCGCGATCGATATTAACTTGAGTGATGATTTCCGCATCGGTGAGCGTCTCTAAGACGTTATACACTGTCGCCAGCGAAATAGACGGCATGCGCTTTTTGGCAAGTTCGTAAACCGCTGAAGCTGTCGGGTGAGTAGGGGAAAGTTCCTTCACCACGTCGAACACGAGACGACGCTGTTTGGTCATCCGCTGGCCGCCGAGCATTTGAGCCATAGTTGTTTCTGTCAGCTGTTGTTCCATCGTTCTATCGATTATTACGCCCACAAGTAGCTCACAGGTTATTGAGATCAAGAATTATTCTAAAAAAGGGCTGAAACGTATTTGCGGAGTGCTTTTCGTTGCCCAGAACCCTTTAAGAACGTAGAAAGCGAGCATGCGGAAAAGCCTGCAGTCCCTGTTTTTAGTCGTTGGAGTCAGCGGTGTTTTGCTACTCGGAGTCGCTCAGGACAGCCGAAACACAATCTCTCCAACCTATTTCGGTGTTAAAGATGGTCAAATGCCTGAGGATCCCCGCGAATGGAGGGGAGGGCGTTTCTACAATTTTCCAACTTGGGATATCGACCAAGATCTTCCTAACGACGTCTTCACGTTTGCAAGACTCCGCTACAATTCAGGCACCTGGATGGGCCAGCGAGCAAAGTGGATGATCGATTATCCAGATTCAGAGCTTAATTTCTCTTATCGACTCAACGAACTCACCTCGCTCGAGGTTAATCCCAAGAGCGCCATTGTTGATATTGATGCCGAACAGATGCGCCATTACCCGTTCATTTACATGATCGAGCCCGGCGATATCTGGATCACAGATGAAGAGGCCACTATCATGCGAGACTACATGCTCAATGGGGGATTTATCATGGTCGATGATTTCTGGGGCGCCTATGAGTGGAAAAACTTTTACCGCGCTCTCAAGCAGATTTTTCCTGACCGTGACTATGTCGAACTAGAGCTTGATCACCCCATTTTTCATCTCGTCTTCGATCTAGAGATCAAACCACAGATTCCAGCAGTCGGAATGGCCCAGATGGGAAGAGAGCAAGGAATCACTTACGAGTGGAACAAGCCAGGATCAGAAACACCTCACTACCGCGCGATCCATGACGACAGTGGCCGAATCTGCATGATGATCTGCTTCAACACTGATCTCGGTGACGGTTGGGAGGAAGAAGGAACCGATCCTTGGTATTTTGAAAATTTCTCCGAACCTTATGCTTATCCCCTGGGCATCAATATCGTCTTTTATGCTCTGACGCACTAGAAGGACAAACTTCGAAATCACTTCTTTCCGAAATTAGGGGCCAACGCTTGAGTTACCCACCGCAAAGGCAGCACTTACTTCAGGGTTTTGGTGGAAATTTCGGCAGTGGCACAGCCTTGGGAACAGCTCCAGATCGAGGTCTCTCCAAGGGCACTGGAGCAACCGGTTGAGGCACCCGCGGAGCAACAGGGGCTCGGACTGCTGGGGCAGGAGGCTTCACACCACCCGTTTTCAAGGGTTGGACTGAAGTAGGTTTTATGGTCGAAGCGTCGGTTGCACCCGACGCTGCCGCGGCCTTTGGTTCAACAGGCGCAACAACGGCCGCAATCGGTTCCGTATTCTTAGCAGCGGTTTCTTCAGCCTTGTCAATAGACTCAATTAAATCTTCAACAGGAGATCCTGCGAGATCCTCAGCGGACATCAAGTAGGCAAGGGCGGTTTCGCCAAAAACCATTTTACTTTTCGAAGCAAGTTCAACTCCACCTTCTTCGACAGATTCACCGTTCGCCTTGGTTCCATTGGTAGAACCTAAATCGGAGATCGAGACAGAATTACCGTCAATCTTCAACTCGGCATGCTTGACAGAAACTTCAGAGACAAGAATTTGAATATCGTTGTCAGGCCCGCGGCCTACACTGACGGAGTCACCGCTCAACTCGTGGGTGACTGGAGCCTGCTTAGAAATACTAACAATTAGAGAAAATAATTTAGAAGACATGCTCTGGAGATGGTGAAAAATTCTTATCCGGATGTCAATCTGATGTCATCGGACTCTTTTTAGCCTGATGACACAACCAGGCCCTTATCGCACCCATAATAGAGCGGGCATCCGAATGACCAAGAGGCTCGTGTCTCGCGCCGCTTACATGAAGCATCGTCTTCTCCCGAACTGCGAGACTGTTGAAAAAACGGCATGAATAGGGTGGGGGACAGACAGAATCGAGGTCACCCTGAACTACGAGTATATGGGCATCTGTCGCAATAGCCCCAGACAGCACCTCCGGTTCCCGGCTTGCCGATAAAAGCTCCATACCAAAACGCACGGAAAACCGGTTATGAACTCCTTCCGGAAACTCCTGTTTATCGTCATAACAATCCTGCGGCTTAACTCCCGTTCTCATGGTCATTCCGGGAGCGATCTTAGCCAATAATTTGGCCAGAATCACCTTTACTGGGGCCTGCCCATGCTGCGGATAAATCAGCGGGGCATTCAACCAGACCCAGTCAAGTTGTTCAAAGGCCTTGAGTTTAGATCCGAGCAACTTAATCGCAATAAAGGCCCCCGTGGAATGAGCTAATAAGCCAATTAACTTGCAACCAGTGACCGCCAATACCTCTTCAATTAACTCTCCACCCTTTGTAATTGTCGGCATGTCACCGCGGATCCCCTCAGAATTCCCATTTCCCGGCCAATCCACTCCCACCACCGAGTAACCCGCCGCACACAGTAGGGAAATGGCCCAATCAAATCGGCCAATATGATCTCCGAGCCCATGAAGGAGAAGAACTGTCCCACGATTCCCACCCTCTGGTTTCGCCTGCACGATATGAACGACCTGACCGACTGAATCAGCTTGAATTGTCTTTTCACTTCGAACCACTCCTTGCACAAGAAAACCCTCGCTCTGACCCCAAAATATTCCAGTTGCGAATGCGACACGGTATGGTTAAATTCGCCCCCCTCTCAGGGGCCTTTTTTTTGCGCGGTTAGCTCAGGGGTAGAGCATCACCTTGACACGGTGGGGGTCACTGGTTCAAATCCAGTATCGCGCACCATTCTCCATTTCCAAACTTGAAAGGGTCAACAATCCGTCTTGCTGTCCTTAATCCAAAGGGAACTGACCCCTTTGTCGATTACACCCATGGTCCCGGGTCCTACCACTCAGGTATTCACCCTCCTATTAATTATCACGCTTTTGCCGCGGCAACCTTCGGCGCATTTTACGATTCCACCGAACAGGTTATCGACAATCTAGATCGCTATGATGCCGTCCTAGTTCTAATCCGGAAGCGGACATGGATATCCCTTGCGGCCGCAGAAGCACTCAAAGATGCCGGAGCGACTGTTATCATCGCTTGGAAAGAATGCGGTGATGAGCAAATCAACCAGCAACTGAGGGGTTTTCGGGCGCGCAAGGCCTACGGAAAAATACTTTCACTAGCTGACGGGATCCTATCACCCACCTCAAACCTGCCTCCCCGGCACGGGGAATGTGACGAAGAAGCCTTCCAAGCTAAAGCTAGATTTCTACCCACTCCTTATCCTCTGGAACATAGCCAATGGGATTTCTCGCCTCCAGTCGAAAGAAGAGGAATCCTGCTGGGCACGAGGGAATTTAAGAATCCGGCGCGCAACCACCTTCGGGCCCTAGAGCTCATCGCTTCTGCCGCCCGTGAGCTGAATCTCACACGAGTCACCGTCATCAACTCGGAAAAGGCCAGAGGGCTCTCCCAACTCAAGCGACTCGCCTCCAAGTTCCCAGCAGACTGTCTCGAGATTTTCGATAAACCTCTTCCCTACTTAGATTACATTTCCCTTCTTGCATCTCACCGTCTCGTTTTTCAGATGGACCAAAGTAATGTTCCAGGGCAAGTGGCAGGGGATTGTCTGCTTGCTCGAAACTTGTGCTGCGGGGGAAACTCAGCGATTGAAAAAATCGTTTTTCCCAACCTATGCGACGATGGTAACCGAAGCCGAGAGGAATGGATCCAGATGTTCTCGCGACTATTAGGAGAGGATCACACTTACGAACGAACCCGACTCGAAGCACAATCAATTGCGAAGCAGCACCTAAGCTACTCCGCCGTGTCTCGCAAGCTTGGCGACTGGAATGTGTTACAGTAAATCTGCCGCGATCGCCGAGCAACCAATTATACCTGCGGTACTTCCAAAGCGAGCATGCAACACACTGAGGTGATCGAAACATTCGTCCGCTAACGAGTCGCGAAGCTTCCGTTTAAGTGGATCAAAAAGCAGGTCTCCAGCATGCGCCACTCCGCCACCAATGACGACAGCGTCAGGATTCAAAAGGTAAATGGTGCTCATAAGATTCGCTGCGAGATAGGTCGTCACGCGGTCCCAGACCTCCAGAGCCACGGGATCCCCATCCTGAGCTAAACCAGTAAGACCTTCAGGCGTGTGATCCTCAGGAAGATTCACCCCTTTCTCGCGATAGATACCAGCAGCCATCTCCTCGATCTGCCGGTTACCAATGTAACGCTCAAGCGAACCCGAGTTACCGTAGGGGCCTTCAATGCCGTTAAAGTCGATGCTCATCTGGCCGATCTCACCTGCGGCGTGCTGGCTGCCACGATAAAGCTCACCGTTGAGAATTAATCCTCCACCGACACCCGTACCGAGCGTTACGCAGACTATATTTCGAAAACCCTGACCAGCGCCGTATTTAAACTCAGCGTAGGCCATGCAATTCGCGTCGTTATCCATTGCTGTGGGAAGGCCTGATTTCTCGCAAATCAAATCGCGAAGAGGAACTGAACTCCAACCCTTCACATTGGTCAGGTTGTAGGTAACGCCCTTGGAAATATCCACTGCTCCCGGCACGCCAATGCCGATTGCAACCACCTGTGGGAACGACTGGCGCAACTCCCATGCCTTTTTTACGATCGCCTCGATCAATGGCTCCGAACCCTCAAACTCCTGAGTGGGAATCCTAATCACGTTGGTCAGCAATTCTGACCCCTCGATGACGGCCAACTTGACGGAGGTTCCGCCAAAATCGATACCGATAACTTGTGGTGTGCTCATGATGAGAAGTTGAGTCGCGCGATCCGCAGGAGCCCCTGCATGGTCAAGGAAGGCTCGACAGATTGGATCTCCGGCAAACCGTCGGCTATCAAAGCCGCATATCCTCCTGTCGCAATCACTTTTGCAGGGCAATCCATCTCCTCAATCACACGGGCAAGAATTTCGCGGGTCAAGCCACGGTAACCATGAAAAGCGCCCGACTGCATGGCATGAATCGTCGAACGTCCGACTGCTGTTTCAGGACGCTCCAGGTCAATTTTAGGTAATAATGCCGTCTTCTGATGGAGGTAATGCCTCATCGCATCCAATCCGGGAGCGATGACCCCACCAATATATGCCGGACGGGAATCCACAATGTCGAAAGTCACGGCTGTTCCAAAGTCCACCACCACAACCCCTCCAACCCTATTCGGTTCGGCTACTGCTGCCGCATTCGCGAGGCGGTCTGCGCCAACTGTCGAAGGATCTGGGAAATCAATTTCGATGCCCAACTCGATTTCATGATTCACCTGAATCGTTTTGCGCCCCTTCTGCGAAGCCATCAAAACGGACAAACTAGAGGGAACAACCGAAGCCAGAACAACATTTTCGTAGTCCCAATCCTCTAACACGGTAGTGATCCCATCATCCGTTAGATCTTTCGACATAACCGAAGCGTGCGCCAGCAAGGCTTCACGATCAGCCAAGGCAAACTTGGTCCGCGTATTGTTATTGTTGATTAGCAGAAACTCTCCTTCCGGCATAACTCACTCCGGTAGTTCGGCTTTTAACTTCTCTCCCTGAAACTCCAGCCAGACAATTTGACTCGGTTCTGCCAACCAAAGTTTCACTGTTGCGAGAGACTTCTCGTCACCTGCAAGCGACCCGAACTGACGGAAAGGTTCGAAAAAGAACCCAACCGGCTTACCTCCCTCTGTTTTTGCGATGACGGTGGAATCATCGAGGACAACCTCATTCCCCTTCGGCGTCGTTCCAAACAGGGTAACTTCCACGATCCGACCCTCTTGGGCGGACCTCACGTCAACCTTTTCAACAACAACTAAATCTCGCTCAGATTCGGCGGGAACTTGGGGTGCCATCGAGTCACTTTCATGAGATAAGACCACCGGTTCTAAATCAGCTGGATCAGCGATCTCTTCCGGAGTCTTCGACGCAAAAACTATCAAGCCAATCATAACGATGAGGAGCAGCCAGATCTCGATGCGCTTAAAGATGATAAGGGTTCTCATGTTGGCGTGTCAGGTTTCCTTTTTTTTAAGGAAGTGAAACAGCCCCTTTTTCTCGGGGCTTGTTTTTGAGTCAAAACCCGACGGCGGCAAGGGAGTTGCCTTGGAAGGCTCCCGCAGTGGAGCGGCGACCTGTTTCTCTCTGGGATAAAGCAATACGCCATTCCGGTTCAGTTTGTCGGCAAAACTTGTGAGATCATTTCGCAGTTCCGAGTCATTCACTAGGGCAGCAGCGAGGCCATCCCCATGATTCAGCTTATCCATTAGGCGATTCGCCGAGTCAAGAGTGGCCCTAAGATCGTCCAGCGTCCCGTCCAGCTCTGTCACTACCGGATTCACCATCTCAAGGGTCTCCGTGAACCCTTCAACGCCGACCTGAACTTCATTAAAAGCTGAATTAACATTCTTAGCAGCATTCTTTACTCCAACCATAGCCTCTTCCGTCGTGCGCAGAAGTGGATCCAGATTCTCAGTCGCTATCTCAATTCGTTCTGAAGAAACCCGCAGTGAACTCAGCATCGCATTTAAGTTGTCAGCATTCTCGCTGCCGAGGAAGTTCTCTTCCAATCCTTTAAACATCTCATTTAAATCCTTTATCGTAAGGCTAATCTCCTCAAGCACTTCGCTGGTGCGCAACAGAGTTTGACCCGCAGTCCCAGCAAGATCATTGATTGATCCTGTGCGCTTTGCTTCGATCCGCTCCCCTTCTTGGTAAAACCGCCCATCGTATTCGGTCGGTGGAATCACGCGAATAAAACTGTCTCCCATAAGCCCGTTCGTGCCCACAGTCACAGCGGAACCAATGGGAATACGGCGGCCCTCAAAGATACTCAATTCAATCCTCGACCCCGTGTAGTCCTCCTGTAGTTGAGGCTCGCCCGCGACATACCCAATATCGACCCCGCCAAGACTGACCGGCACCCCGGATCGCACTCCAGTGGCATCGCTGACTTCCACAAAGAGAGGGTAGCCACCCCTAGGGCCTGAAGCTACACCCCCAAAATGTGACAAAAGCCAACCCAAGAGAATAATCCCCAGGATTACAAAAAGACCTACATAGACCTCCACTGGCTGCCGGCGTTCGCTCATCGTGTTTACAGATTTATTATGTTCTCGTTTCCCTTTGTCGGCAACGGCTTAAGCACTGTCTCAACATAGCACCAATCGACACAATATAGACCTAACCACCGCCCCCTTTGGCTGAAAAAAAAGCTCGAATGACGTCGTCTTCGCACTGTTCTAAACCAGCAAGATCACCGGCATATCTCACCTTTCCCTCCAGCAAAAAGATCACATGGTCCGCAATTAATCGCATGACTTCAAGATCGTGAGACACCACAACAGAAGTGAGACGGTGCTCTTCTGTCATTCTGCGTATTAAGAGCGAAATGGTCTGCGATAAGACTGGATCCAAACCAGCGGTCGGCTCATCGCAAAGCAGGCATTCCGGTCGGCTCACCAAAGCTCTCGCTAAAGCCACGCGTTTCCTCATGCCGCCAGATAAAGTTGAAGGCATTTTCGCTTGTTCTCCCGGCAACTCGACTTCCTCGAGCACCTCCGCAACTGCTGAGGTAATTTGGGCGCGATCCCGAACCCCGCGCTCTTGGAGGGGGAAGGCAATATTCTCACCTACCGTAAGGGAGTCGAAGAGCGCTCCATCCTGAAACAGAATCCCAATCTTTCGTCGCACCGGAACCAACTGACGCTCACTGAGGGTGGTAATCTCTTCCCCGCAGATGCGAACGCTGCCGCTGTCGGGTCTGAGTAAACCGTTAAGGTGCTTGAGGAGGACGCTCTTACCCGCACCACTGCATCCCAGAATCACGGTGGTTTGGCTTTGTGGAATCTGCAGAGTAACTCCACGCAAAACCTTCTTTATCCCGTAGCGAGTTTTGACCTCGTTCAGAGAAAAAAATGGTTGGTTGGAAAATGCTGCACTCATCACAATGAGAGAGACACGATTGGAAGAAACTGATTGAGGATGAGTGTCAGGATAAGATTGACGATCAAGATTGCGAGTGAGGCATCGACCACTGCCTTTGTTGTAGATCTTCCTACACCAGCTGCGCCCTGAGTTGTTTTCAAACCTTGGTTGCAGCAGATCAGGACGATAAGCACCGAAAAAACGAGTCCTTTAATCAGGCCGGTCAATAAATCGCCCGCACCCGTCGCTAGGATCACCTGGTGGCGAAACCACGCCTGCGGCAATCCAAAGCCGTGCACAGTCAGCAAGTCAGCCGCAAGGATACCAAAAGTAATCGCTTCACCCACGAGAATAGGCAGTGAAATCACCATCGCAATCATTCGAGGAACTACAAGGTAATCTACGGGGTAGACCCCCATGGAGCGCAAGGCATCGACCTGCTCGTAGATGCGCATCGTCCCAATCTCAGCAGTCATTGCTGACCCAACGCGACTGGTGACCATGAGCGCTGCTAAAACCGGGCCCAACTCTCGGCATAAGGCAACTGAAACGACAGGCCCCGTGGCACTGCCTAACCCTAGTTCGCTAAATTTAAAGTAGGCTTGCGCAGCAAACACCGCCCCCGTGAACGCTCCCGTCACAATGACCACTAATTGTGAGCCGATACCGATCTTAACGATCTGCTGGCCCACAAGCCCCCATCGAACCTTGCTTGTAACAATCGTCAAAAGCACCTCGAAGAACAGATTGCCGACCTGCCCGAAGAGAGCCACCAAATTAAGTGCCCAAGATCCAGATTTTTGAATGATTTGCGTCATCAATCTTCTTTCCCACTATGTCGCAAAATCCTGATAGCTCCGACAAGATTTTTCCGCTTCTGCCGAAGCGACTGTTATAACTAAAACGCCGCCTCGCAGAGATCACTAAGGTTTCAGAAACTTTACGCCTCCGAGATGAAGTTGACGGTTAGGGGGGTCCAGATCCTCTCCTGCACGCATATAATTTTACAAAACATACCTGATCTTTCTCAGGTCATCAGACAAATAAACATGACCGCATCTTCAAAATTAATCCAAAGATCTGGTCGCACATTAACGCCATAATACCGGCGAATTGGAGCCCGGGGAAGGGGGGGTGTATTTCTGGAAAAGGCCCCGTCAATAAAAACGGCAAGTGTTCGATCGTTGCGACCCCTCTTTCAGCCTCATTCGAACCGAGTACAATGACAGGGATTTCCATTAATCTAACAACGAACTGCGATGGCCCCAACCGGCCGGCCAACATCTTTCCGCAGTTTGCTGAGCGGAAAAACGCCCAAGAGCTTGCCTTGACCCTCCTCAGCCAAATACTAGACTCGACTAACTTTCTATCATCAACCCACGAGGAACTGTCATATGAGCCAAATCGAAAACGAGTCTGATTCCACTTTAGCAGAGATTGCCGAACTGGAAGAGATCAACCAGCAACCCTTGCCCCAACGGGCAAGTTACTACGCCAAGAAATCCGGGCCTGGCTGGTTGCAGGGTGCCATCACTCTTGGGGGCGGATCGCTTGCCGGAGCCCTCTACTTGGGAGTTTTCATGGGTTACAACATGATGTGGCTGCAGCCGCTGGCTATGATCCTCGGGGTCATCATGCTGAGCGCTATTTCCTACGTCACTCTCTCCACCGGGAAACGCCCCTTTCAGGCAATCAAGACCCATGTCAGCCCGGTGCTAGCATGGGCCTGGATCATCGCGACGCTCATGGCCAATGTGGTCTGGTGTATGCCTCAATTCGCGCTCGGGACAGCTGCCGTACAACAGAACCTGATGGACGGTGAATCCTCCGGCACTGCGTCCACCGTCCTTATCTGTGTCTGCCTCCTAATCGTCGGACTGGTCATCAACTATTTCTACGAAAGCGGCAGTAAAGGCATCAAAGTTTTTGAAATCGTCCTCAAGATTATGGTCGGAATCGTAGTGCTTTCCTTCTTTGGTGTTGCTGTGGCCCTCGCCACTTCCGGCTCACTTGACTACAAGGCGATCTTTGCTGGATTCATCCCCAACCCGTCCATGCTGGGGGCTCCCGCGCCAACCTTTTCGGAAGCCATCGCTGCAACCGGAGGTTTTGCTGATTTTTGGAACAAGGAAATCACTTCAAGTCAGCGCGACGTCATGATGACTGCATTCGGCACCGCTGTCGGTATTAACATGACTTTCCTATTGCCCTACTCCATGCTTAAAAAGAGATGGGGCAAGTCTCACCGAAGTCTCGCGATCTTTGACCTTTCTATTGGTCTCATCGTCCCTTTCGTCCTCGCCACCGCGTGCGTTGTGATCGCAGCTGCTTCCCAATTCCACAGTCAGTTTGGCGACGTCCTCAACGAGGATGGCACTGTTAATGAGGCCATGGCCGGCGCTTTCGCTGATCAAGCCAACAAACGGGTCGCTTTTGAAGTCGGCGAAGATTTCGCCACGATGAGCAACGAAGAAAAAGCAGCTGCTCGCGATGCCCTGCCGCAAGCTGATCGTGAACTGGCCGCCATGCTGGCAAAGCGTGACAACATGAATCTGGCTCAGTCGCTCGAACCGCTTACCGGTCCGCGGATCGCTCAAGATATATTTGGTATCGGTGTTCTGGGGATGGCTGTTTCCACCATTATCATCCTGATGCTGATCAATGGCTTCACTCTCTGTGAAATGTTCAATAGGCCGGGCAACAAGACCCTGCACCTCATCGGCACACTAATCGCCGGCCTCGGCGGTTTCCTTGGGCCTCTCTACTTCTGGGTGGATAAGAGCTCCAAAGCAGCGCTCGCGATTCCTACTTCCGTGATTGGCGGCGCAATGATCCCGATTGCCTATTTTACCTTTCTTCTCCTGATGAACTCGAAGAGCCTTCTCGGTCATGCCCGCCCTCAGGGTCATCAAAAGCTGAGGTGGAATATCCTTATGACAATCGCCACGGTGATCGCCACCTCCGGCTCGATCTGGGTTCTGCTCGGCAAGGGCACGCCCGGGAAGATCGGTATCGCCATTCTCGCTGTCCTCTTTATTCTCGGCCTCGTCGGATTTCTTTCCAAATCTTCCAAAGAGGACAGGAACGAAGCTTAATTCTCTGGACCACTGATTGATACATCATGAAATTCGGAATCATCGGAGCCGGCATGATTGCCAACTTCCACGCGAAGGCCATTCAGGCCATGGACGGGGGAGAACTACATTCTTTCTGTGGCCGGCGCCAGGAGGCCATCGATGAGCTCGTCGCTGAAAACGGAGGCAAAGGCTACACTGACCTTGATCAGTTTCTGGCCGACCCCGAATTGGACATCGTCACAATCGCGACACCCAGCGGAGCCCACCTCGAGCCCGCTCTCGCTGCCGCGAAAGCCGGTAAACATATCATCTGCGAAAAGCCTCTTGAGGTTACCCCAGAACGCATTGATCTGATGATCTCTGCTTGCGAAGACGCAGGCGTGACTCTCTCGGGGATCTTTAATCGTCGCTTCCACCCCGCCATGGACGCCTTCAAAAAGGCCGTCGGCAACGGACGCTTCGGGACACTGACCATGTGCGATGCCTACGTGAAATGGTATCGCGACCAGGCTTACTATGACTCAGGCGCTTGGCGCGGCACCTGGAAGCTGGACGGGGGGGGAGCCCTGATGAATCAATCCATTCACCTCATCGACCAACTGATTTATCTCGCTGGTGATGTGGAATCCGTTTCCGCGTCTGTAGCGTGTCTCGCCCACGAAGGGATTGAAGTGGAAGACACCGCCGTAGCTATTCTCGAATTCAAGAACGGCGCTCGCGGCGTGATCCAAGGATCCACCGCCTGCTGGTCCTCAACGGGACATCCCGCGGAGGTGCATCTATGCGGAGACAAAGGTTCTGCCTTCCTCGCCGATGAAAAATTTCGCGTCTGGGAATTTGCCGAGCCTGCACCCGAGGACGCTTTGGTTCTCGAAGGGCTCATGCAGGGCAGCGAAGCCAAGGGCCTCGGAGCGAATGATCCCTCGGCCATTAACTACACCGGCCACCAGCTCAATTTCGAAGATGTCGTTCAGGCGATCCAAGATGGCCGCCAGCCCAGCGTGGGAGGTCAAGAAGCTCGTCGTGCAGTAGCTCTAATCTGTGCCATCTACGAAAGTGCCAAGAATGCGGGCACCAAAGTCTTTCTATAATCCAACCAATGCCTGAACTTCTCCTTGCGACTGAGGGGGGACAAGTCATCTCCTTTAATCCAGACACTGATCAACACAAATGCGTGTTTTTGAGTTCTTAAAAAGAGGCCATGATGGGAATCGAGCAGGTGGGCGATTTTTTATCTGTCGTCAGCCTAAGCAGGATCTACAAGCTTTCGCTCTCAAAATTCTAATTCTGTCATTTACATGCTCGATCGCTCGGATTTTTCTCTCATTCGAACTTTTGAGAGCGAAGCCATCAAGGCCGTCAAGGGAGCCATTCTGCGATCTTCCGTCACATAAAAACGGCACTAGTCACTGCCTCCGTTAGCTTGATCGGCAATCGACTTGCCTAACTTTTACTCGACGGGGAACCACAGGTAGATCTCGACGAAGGTCTCGACAAGACGACTGACTAGTATCTTCAGAATCTCGCTTGGATCACAGATGAAGAGCACTAACTCACTGCTCGGCCAAATAGCGCAGTCCGGCAACATCCCCATATTTTATCGACCCTGGAACCATGAAGTCATCCCAGTGACTGTCCACAGATTGGAATCGAAAATCACCGAGATCGGCCGCTACAGAATGAATCTGATCACCAAGGATCACTTTTGCCGCCAGTGCCACGGCGGCTAACGCACCTTTCGCTTCGATCTCGATCTCTTTGACATCCCACTTGGGATGATCTCGCACCATCGCTGCGGTAGAAACAACGTCGTGGACTCTTCTAACGAAGACTGAATCATTATATCCGTAGAAATAGACAGGCGACCTCCGCCAACTGTCAGCAGTCACCTCTTTTTTTCCAGAGTGACTGGTTGCAGCATTCACCGCCAGTTCGTCATTCTGACCATACAGATTCGGTATTAGCACAACATTGCCGCCCACCTCATCGACGCTTGCCTCGATTCCATTGTCTTCCAGTCTTATCACCACCTTGCCACTCCAGTTTGACGGGTAATGCGCCTGGATCCAAAACGTATCACCATCAGAATCCCGCGATATAGTCCCATTCATTCTTACGACATCTCCATCCATCGTCTTATCCTTCAATTCAAAGGAAGCCGCAGTATCCCTTACCTTTTCTGTCCGCAGAATAATATCCCACCCTTCAGCCAACCAGTCGCCTTCTCCACCAAGGGCTGCCCGAAGCGCTCGGTCAGAATCATCGGCCCAGACCCCGTTTAAAGCGCGTTCGTGGTCATCGCCGGCTTGGTAGCCTTCCATCACAGGGGCACCATCAGTAAAAATGGTCAGGTCCTCTTCCAACAATCTTTCATAGTCCCGCTCCAAAACAGGTGGCTTCAGTCCTAACTCAAAATGCTGGTTCACAAAGTCATACATCTGCGCCCTCGAAACTTGATTAAAGTTATGTTTGAAGTGTGTATTAAAGTGCGCTGAGTAATTTCCCGGAACCTTCAATTGCTCATAGAGCGCTTTGAGATTGGGATGCCCCTTGATTTCCAACTCAATAGTCCAATCATCAGCGGAAGTAATTCCCAGTGGCTTCGGAGCGAAGGCGGCACCGATATCTACGTTCCCCTGATCGATCCTAAGGTAATGCGAATTCTCACAGGTGCAGCCACCCTGCATAGCCGTCGAGAGCATCACTGCTGGAAAGGCTGCGTCGACTCTTTTATCAATCGCTGCTAGAACCATGGTTTGCGTCGCACCCCCGCTGGCACCGGTCACGAGTAAGCGATCAGGATCTACCCCTTGAATCCCACTAAGGTAATCTAATGCCCTGACACTATTCCAAGTATGAAGACCAAAATTAGTCTGGAGCCGCAAGGTCGCTTGAGGGCTGACAAATCCCCATTGACCCGGTTCGGGAGAGTTCATCTTTTCGCGCGATCCATGCCGGTGCTCCTCCAATTGCACGGAATCGGCGTAGCCGATCATATCATAGACCAATACAACACAACCCATTCGGGCGAGGTGAACGCACCGGGCGATGACGGGATTATGAGCTGCCGACTGGAAACGCTCTGCTCCTATCGCTAATTCCCGACGGACGCCTTCACTACCACTGCGTTGTTCCTGATCAAAAAAGCGACCATCCGTCCAGTGGCCGTGGGGGCAAAGAACTCCCGGGCGCTTGCCATCGACCAGGCCAATCGCCAACGAATCGCCCGTTGGAGTGAAGAGGCTGCCGGTCACAAAGTGGCCCGGAAACGACTCGAAGAAGACGCGCTCCACTTGAAACCCCTTTCGTTGCACCGCTCCAAAACGCTGCGCGTTGAGCGGAGTTCTTTCAGGAAATGGCAGAAGCCCGGCCGCCAACTGAATACGGGAACGAATCTCTTGTTTACGCGCTTCCCAATTCTTGCCGTCATCGATTGATCGAAACGGATGGTAATCATGCAAGGTCACAGGTTCAGTGAAGCGTGTTTCTTGCGCCAGAAGAAGACTCTGAGTCAAACCCAAAAGAAGGACCACATAGACAGCTCTCATTTTTCTTTATCGTTGGCTTACCAAAGCTGTGGGGGCTCCGCCCCCGTCTTCTCATTCCTCTTTAATGGCCTCGCCTTCATCTGCTTGCGCCAGCTGTTTAGCGCTCGAGCCATCTCCTCGGTTCGCTCGACTTCAAGTTGTTCTAGATTGTTATGTTCTGAAGGATCAGTCTCAAGGTTGTAGAGCTCATAAGCTCCGTCTTCCAGGTCCTGAATCAACTTGTATTCGCCTTCCCGGACCGCACTGGCAGGAAAGCCGCCCTGATTCGAGTAGTGGGGGTAGTGAAAGAAAATCGGGGCACGATCAAACTTCGCGAAAGGATTGCGCAGCAGGGGCATCAAGCTGACTCCGTCTTCGTGCTGATCCGGCAGCAAAGGCAATCCCGCCGCTTCTAGGAAGGTGGGATAAAAATCGGTGCTCACCGCCGGGCTCGCGCAACTCGTTCCCGGAGGAGTTACACCCGGCCAGCGAAAAATCACTGGCTCACGGATTCCACCTTCGTAGATCCATCCTTTGCCGCCCCGCAAGGGAAGATTAGAAGTAGGCCATCCTTCCGAAGTCGAAAGCCCTCCATTATCGGACATGAAGACTACCAGGGTATTGTCCCGCAGTCCCGACTGATCAAGCTGGTTCAGGACTCGCCCGACACCAGCGTCCATGCTCTCAACCATAGCCGCATAGATCGCATGATCCTGACGCACCCTAATCTTGCGACGCCGCTCCTCTCCCGGCCAGACCTGCCTGACTCCCTCATCATCGAAACTACCTTCTTCTTCCGCGATTCCAAGGCTGACGGCTTTTTGTTCATACTTCTCCACGAGTCGCTTCGGTGCCTGCAGCGGAGTATGCACGCTATAAAACGACAAATAGAGGAGGAACGGCCTCTCTTCATTCGCACTGCGCCGAATAAAAGCTGCCGATTCTTTGGAAAGGCGATCAGTCAGAAACTCTCCGTCCGGTCCGGGCGTGAGATTTTGAATGTTCTTGTAAGGAGAAAAGTAACTCCGGGGACCTCCGTTTTCACCTCCGCCGCAGTTCTCCTCAAACCCTTGGTCAGTGGGAAGGTGGCCGTCCCCTCCAAGGTGCCACTTTCCGGCAAAAAAAGTAGCATAGCCAGCGTCCCTAAACGTTTCCGTAAAGGTCACCTCATCCAACTCCATGATGGTGTTGAAGGCGGCTGGTGCGTAGGTGCCGGAGCGGCGTCCTGAGGCAAAGTTTGTTGTCGCAGTCCTCGCTGGATACTTGCCGGTGAAGATGCTGGCACGGGTCGGAGAACAGACCTGCGAAGCCGCATAAAAGTCGGTGAAAACCATCCCGCTTTTGGCCAGACCATCAAGGTTTGGCGTCTCATAGAAGGTGTCGGGATTGTTGAAGCCCACATCCATGTATCCGAGATCGTCGGCGAGTAAAAAAATAATATTAGGGCGCTCCTGCGCACCCAACCACGCGCTGGAAAGGAAGAGGGTATAAAGCCAGGAAAACAAGCGGATTATCATCCCTCATAGCATGCCACAAAGGTTGGCTATCTGGCCATCCCCTCAATGCGCCGCAATCGAAGAGGAGGCGTTGAAAAATGAAGAAAGCTTATTACCTTTGAAATCATGTCCCGAAAGGTTCGTCTAACCCGTATAATCGGAAAAACTGAAGATGTCGCTCGCGATTTGAGCAGTCTGCATTTTTCTGGCTTCCAAGCTATCCAAGGCTGGACTCCTGACATCAATGCCTACAGATACGATGACCGGATTGAAATCTGGGTGGATCTTTCGGGAGTCGAGAAATCCGACATTCACGTTGACGTCCTCCCCAATCAGATTCGTATTTCTGGGCAACGCAAGCGCCCATTGCCGACTCGTGATTCCTCGGGCCAGTGCCGACAGGTCTTGACCATGGAAATTGAGAGTGGTCAATTTGGGAGAGAAATCAAACTTCCTGTCGACATCGATCGTAATCGGGTTACGGCGAAACAGGAAAACGGCCTCCTCTGGATCATACTTCCCCTGGCAGAGAGCTAAATTCCCAACACAATTTTCACGGCACCCGACTATGAAGAAATGCCGCCGCCCTATCCTCAATGGAAGACTTTGAACAAATGCTAAACGAATCCTCCGGTGAGATCATAGAGATCTCCACCAGCCTCCCTGATACGGAGATGCCGGAGTGGCGCAGTGATCTACCCAACGTGCTGCCAGTGATGCCGCTGCGTGGCGTCGTCCTTTTCCCGGGAACCGTCGCTCCGCTGACCGTCGAGCGCACTCCCAGCCAGCAACTTCTCGAAGAGTTGTTACCCACCGGGCGCCTGCTGGGACTTGTGACACAGAAAGATACCGGTGTCGATGACCCGGCCCCCTCAGACGTCTATCGCGTTGGCGCGCTCGGCAACGTTCTTCGCATGGTGCGCCAAGACGATGGTCAGACCCTCGTCCTCGTTCAGATCGTGGAACGCATCAAGCTGACTAAGTTTCTCTCCAAGAAGCCTTACCTTAAAGCTCGGTTCAAGATTCTTGAAAATGTCTTCCCTAAGCAAAACGACATGTGGGAAGCAACGCTCCGTAATCTCCGCGAATCAGCTGAGAAGTTTATCGAAACTAATCCAGCCATCCCGGACGAGGCCACTGATGCACTCAGCTCAATCGAGTCCCCCTCTATTCTGACAGATTTTCTCGCGACTAACCTCAGCCTGGAGCTGAAACAAAAGCAGTCACTACTTGAGGAAACTAGTGTTGCTGCTCGTGCCGAGGAAGTTCAGCAGATTCTCAACAACCAACTCCACATTGCCGAGTTGCAGAACAAGCTTCGTGCTAATGTTGAAGATGAATTCTCCGATGCTCAGCGCCGCGCTTACCTGCGCGAGCAACTTCGCGCCATCCAGCGCGAGTTGGGACAAGGCGATGGCACTGAAGAGCAAAGTGAAGAACTCCGGGACCGTCTCGAAACTGCCCAACTTCCCGAGGATGTAATGGAGGCCGCCAATCGTGAACTCAAACGTCTCGATGTAATACCTCCCGCAAGTCCTGAACACTCAGTCATCGTGAGCTACCTCGAAACCGTCGCTGAGCTACCTTGGAATAATCTTTGTAAAGATAACCGGAACCTCAAACGGGCTCGCGAGATCCTCGACCGGGATCATTTTAGTCTCGAGAAGGTGAAGCAACGTCTCCTCGAATACCTCGCTGTGCGAAAACTCAACCCTGACGGGCGTGGTCCGATCCTTTGTTTACTCGGTCCTCCTGGAGTTGGTAAGACCAGCCTTGGCCATTCCATCGCAGAAGCTCTCGGTCGTGAATTTGCCCGCATTAGTGTCGGCGGCATTCGTGACGAAGCCGAAATCCGCGGACATCGCAGAACCTATGTTGGATCAATGCCGGGGCGCCTCATCCAGGAATTGCGCCGTGTCGGCACTCGCAATCCAGTGATCATGCTCGACGAAGTTGATAAGATCGGAGCAGACTTTCGTGGCGATCCTGCGAGCGCTTTACTCGAGGTGCTCGATCCTCGACAGAACCATGGATTTGTCGATCGCTACCTCGATGTTCCTTTCGATCTGAGTCAGGTGATCTTCATCGCAACGGCCAACACAATTTACCCCGTGCCAGCGCCGCTTCGAGACCGGATGGAAATTATCAGCATCCCGGGATATACCGGAGAGGAAAAACTCGAAATTGCCACCCGCCACCTCGTGAAGCGCCAACTTAAGGAGAACGGACTCACCCGGAAGCGATGCACGTGGTCCCGATCGGCACTCCGGCATATCATTGAGGAATATACTCGCGAAGCCGGAGTTCGAAACCTCGAGCGAGAAATCGGAAGCGTGTGCCGCTCCGTCGCTGCGAAAGTGGCAGTCCGAAAGTCAACCGTCGTGAAGGTCACTCCCGAGTATGTCGAAAAAGTGCTCGGCCCCCCGAAGTTTTCCCGCGAAACGATGATGCGGAAAAGCCGGCCCGGCGTCGTCAACGGACTCGCTTACACCCCTTTTGGTGGGGAAGTGCTCAATATTGAAGCCCTGCGCTACCCTGGCAAGGGTTCGATAAAGCTGACCGGCCAAATTGGTGAAGTGATGAAGGAATCAATGCATGCCGCGTGGAGTCTCGTTCAGCACAATGCCTGCGAACTCGGAATCAATACCGAAGACTTCGACAAATACGACGTTCACGTGCACGTACCAGCCGGTGCCGTGCCGAAAGACGGCCCATCAGCTGGGTGCGCCATGTATACTGCGCTGGCCTCTCTCTTCGCCAATCGGCGGGTCAATAAGGACATTGCCATGACTGGCGAAATCAATCTTCGTGGATCAGTTCTGCCCATTGGGGGTCTCAAAGAAAAAGCGCTTGGTGCTCTCCAAGCTGGAATTAAAACAATCCTCGTTCCGGCCGAGAACATCAAAGACGTTCCGGACATTCCGGAATCAGCTCGCAAGAAACTCAAGATTTTGCCGATATCAAAACTCGAAGATATTCTGGAGGCCGTGCTACTTAAGCGATAACGCCACTAAAATTTACTGGCCTTGCGAATTGCTTGAATCACCATATTTAGCTTCACCCGACCTCGCCACTCATTGCGGTCGATCGTGTAAGCAATATCCCAGCCTGGTTTGGGGATATCTTTTTCCAACCCGTTAAAGTAAATCCCTTCCAGCTCAATTCCGTTCTGGTAAAAGCGATATTTAAGATGCTTCTCTTTGATCACTCGAGGCTCCTGCACCGGTTCAACGCCGCGTGACATAAACAAGGGCTGTGGGTTGCCGGCCCCAAAAGGTCGCAGCAACTCGTAGCTGTCAAGCAGGTCTAAGTTAAGATCCTTAAACATAATTTCGCGATCAATGACAAGCTTCGGGATCAGTGTGTCATTATCGACCTGTTCGGCAACGTTCTTCACGAAAGCGATACGGAATTCCTCCAATTTCTCTTCCCTAACACTTACACCTGCCGCCATTTCATGGCCTCCACCAGCTTCGATTACATCGCGAGCTGAATCCAAGGCTCGTACAAGAGAAACCCCCTTCACACTGCGGCCACTCCCCTTACCAAGGCCATCCTCAGCGATGCCTACGACGAAAGTAGGACGATGATACTGACGCGAAATTCTCGAAGCCACGATTCCGACAACTCCAGGATGCCACCCGCGTGAGCCCACAACAATAGCATGACTCCGCTGCTCGGAAGGTAAATCGTGGATCATCTGCTCGGCTTCCTCACGTGTCTTAAGTTCGAGAGCCTGACGGTCCCGATTCTGCTGATCAAGCCCCTCTGCTAGAACTTGAGCATCACTAGAATCCCTACACAATAATAGTTCTAGCGAGGCTGATGCCTTGTCGAGTCGGCCCGCTGCATTGAGACGGGGGCCGAGCTTAAAACCGACATCATGAGCCCGCGCCGGGGTGCTCACTCCGGCCACCTTCTTCAAGGCGGCCACTCCTGAATGAATCGTGCAATCCAATTGGGCGAGGCCTCGACGTGCAACAATCCGGTTTTCATCCTTAAGGGGAACAATATCAGCAATCGTACCAAGCGCGACGAGGTCGAGCTGGTCCTTGAGATCAAAATCTGGAAGGGGACGTGACTTCAAGAGAGCGTGCACCACCTTGAAAACGACACCTGCAGTACAGAGGTAATGGTAGTCATCACCTAACTTGGGATTCACCAGTGCGACGCACTCCGCTGTGCCTGCAGAATCGGGCTCATGGTGATCAAGAATAATCAGGTCAATACCCTGTTCTTTCAAAATTACCGCTTCGTCGCGAGAATTCGTGCCGCAATCGGCCGCGATAAGCAAATCTGGAACCGAGCCGTTCAGGCTGGTCTCGATACCCTTAGCGCTCAAACCGTAGCCCTCCTCCATTCTTGTTGGTAGGAAAGGTAGTGGCTCTAAGCCGAAAGCCCTCAAAGTATTACTGAGGAGAGCCACTGAGGTAACACCATCGACATCATAGTCGCCGTAGAGAACAACCGACTCTCTCCCGTCGATCGCTTGGATTAGTCTGAGAACCGCTTTTTCAACACCGGGCAACTTAAAAGGGTCGCTCAAGTCCTTGAGGCGAGGGTAGAAAAACCTCTCCAAAGACTCTCTCTCATAAAATCCTCGCTGCAATGCCAGTGAAACAACCACGGGAGCAAGTCCAAGCGCGTCCGAGTATTCGCGGACGAGTTCTGGGTCTGGAGGAGGTTCCACCACCCATTTCTGCTTGGCAGGCATCGGTGCATTTTAGGCGGTTCGATTCAAGTGTAAAGGCAGCCCTTCGGTTTCGCACTCCGCGTTCGTGTATTCAGCTGATTCACTAACTCTCTGTTAGATTATGTCCGCGAGCCTTTGCCTCCAAGAGAGAACAAAAGTTTTGGGCAAAACAACCTTTCTGGGTCTTTTCCGTTTACCAAGCCGACACCCCTTCAATGCCTCCACCAAGCGAATTCACTTTACTCAACTCTTCGAAAAGCTTATCAGGACTCTCCGGTAAGGCTTACCCGTCAAGCTTTTGGATCCATGAATCTACCGCTGACTTTCTTCACCATTTGGTGTGTTGTTTTATCTGCCACAACTCATGCTGCTGATAAGCCGAACATCCTCTACATCCTAGCTGACGACCTCGGCTTCAGTGATCTTAGCTGCTTCGGTGGGGAAATCGAAACCCCGGTTCTCAACTCGCTCGCAAAAGGAGGAGTTCGCTTAACCCAATTCTACAACACGGGCCGTTGCTGCCCGTCGCGAGCTGCCCTCCTTACTGGTCAATACCCACATCGAGTTGGACTCGGACACATGACCACGAACGATCTTGGTCGTCCGGGCTATCGTGGTGTGGTTTCCCCAGAAGCGCAGACAATCGGGCAAGTGCTGGGGCCGGCCGGTTACCGCTCTTTTATCTCAGGTAAGTGGCACCTCGGCACGCCAGATCCTACTAAAAACGGATTCGAAGAATTTTACGGCACCCTTGTCAGCGCCAAGCGCTTCTTTGACGCCGATCACCTAATCCGATTGCCGGAGGACCGCGTGGCTCGCCAGTATCCCGAGGGCGATTTTTACGCTACTGACGCTGTCACTGATCACGCTCTGGACTTCTTGAAATTAGCTCGCGAAACACCTGACCAACCCTGGTTCCTCTACCTCGCCTACCATGCTCCACACTTCCCGCTGCATGCTCCCAAAAAAGACATCGCCAAATACGCCGAACGCTATCACGGCGGGGGGGACCAGCTTCGCGACGAGCGTCTCGAGCGTATGAAAAACATGGGCATCGTGACGGCCGACACCAAGCTCACGCCACGTTCGACCTGGCAAAATTATGGTGAAACCAAAACCGGGACCAACCCCACCTGGGACGATCTGTCCGAGGATCGCCGCCTCGACCTCAGCCGCCGCATGGCAATCTTCGCTGCGATGGTCGACCGCATGGACGCCCAACTTGGTAGAGTCATCGACGATCTCAAGGCAGCAGGAGAATTTGAGAACACCCTGATCGTCTTCACTTCCGACAACGGCGCCTGCTTCGAGTGGGATCCCTTCGGCTTCGACATCAAGTCCAGTAATGAGAATATTCTCCACACCAGAGACATGCTCGATGAGATGGGCGCCCCCGGCACCTTCCACAGCGTCGGCTCCGGCTGGGCCAACGCTAGTAACACACCCTGGCGGATGTACAAACACTTCGTCCATGAAGGGGGCATCGCTTCTCCCGGAATCGTCCACTGGCCGGACGGGTTGAAGGTTAAGAACGGGGCCATCGTTCACGATCCGTCTCACATCATTGACTTGCTTCCCACGGCTATTGCTGTGAGTGGGGCCGAATACAACGGCACGCTCTCACTTCCAGGCGTAGACCTGATCGAGCAGCTCAATAACGGCGGAACAGAACGCACTCTTTTCTTCGAGCACCAAGGCCATCGCGCCGTCCGTGAAGGAAACTGGAAACTCGTCGCCTTCGATAACAAGCCGTGGGAACTCTACGATTTCAGCGTCGATCGCACCGAGCTGAACGACCTTTCCACAACTTACCCCGAAAAAGTAGAGATCATGGAAACCGCCTGGGACAAGTGGGGCGAAGAGAACAACGTCACCCCGCTGCCCGATGATCTCGGGGTGGGCTACCTCAAGCCTAACACAACAGCGGAATAGGCAGCGACTATACCGTCAGAAGCTCCTGCAATCGCGGCAGAGCGAGCGAGAAAGTGCGGTTTCGACCAGCTCTGTTAAGTACGTCTTTTACTAACGTCACATCGGTCAGTTTCTTCGCGGGGAGCCAATCTTCAGTCGTCGGACAATCCGGCGAAAAGGTCAGCGTACGAATAAAGTCCCTCGTCTGACAGCGGCTGATCTCAACGCGCGCTCCTTTAAGTTGGAAGTCTACTTCCACGGTGCCAAGGCGACCGTCCTTAAGCGGTTCGATGGTGACCACGAAATTTTCCGGAACACCGGGACAATTCCCAACAAACCCATATCGCCCATTTTTCGATCGGGAAAAATCAATCTCGGCGCCGAGGCGGACCGATAGCCAGGCCGCAAGGTAAATCGCGCTCATGCGGTAGCCAGGTGCGTAGCGCATCGAGATTTCACCCAGTGATGCAAGTTGTTGATTTACTCCGGGCCGGTCAAAGGCGTTCGCGATCGCATGACGAATCGAGTTCATACGCGTGAAAGCCAAATCATGCATCACAAAAGGAGAAGAGTGGCCCGCCTGAGCAGACTGCAAACGCAGGAATTGGTCCCGCGGTGAATCCCAAGTCTCGCTGTCAAACATGAGGCGATCAATTCTCGAATAAAGCCCCTCCTCGAAGGCATCCGAAAAGTCACCGCGCCACCAGAACGCCAACGGTAAATCCGAGTCGAGATGAGAAAAAACCATGTTCCTCAACATGCCGGGCGAATTCCCGGTCAGGTAAAAACTAATCTGCTCAGTGCAAACCGTCTTGCGACCACTGCGATCTATCTGGCAGTGAACCTGAACCCAGGCTTGAGCCGTTATCTCGGTTGCCGTCAGATCGGCGTTAATGAGTAAAGATCGGCAGGACGCCTCACTGGTCAACTCGGCGAGAATTGAAGCGTCCTCTTCTAGGCCGCTCTGCTTCTCGTTGTAGAGCGCCAAATTGATAAGCGAAGCTCGGGCCGCCCCAACCGCATCAGAACCTTCGGTTGCCCCCTCAAAAAATAACTGCTGCAACTCTTTCTCAACGCGTGGAATCTCGACGGGTTGGCCGAGGAGTTGAAATGCCGGAAGGATAGGGAGAGAGTTAACGATGCTCATGTCTGTGGAAACATAGACGGAATATTCCGACTAGAAAACCGAAACGGTTTGAAGCAAGTTCTCTTCTTCTTCTCTGCAAAAATGTCAGCAACTACTCAACTGCATCAACTCGATAATGGTGTCCGCCTCGCCACCGTATCCATGGCTCACATGGCGAGTGTTTCCGTCGGTCTCTGGGCCAACGTCGGCAGCCGCCACGAACGGGCTTGCGACCACGGGATGGCTCACCTCGTCGAACACATGTTGTTTAAGGGCACTCCAACCCGTTCTGCCGAAGAAATTTCGCGTCAAATCGAAGGCCTCGGTTCTTCTATCGACGGTTTTACAGTTGAGGACCATACCGCTTACCACGCCAAAGCTCCGTCGCAACAATTTGAAAAGCTTTTCCACATCCTCGCTGATTTCTATCGCAACCCGACCATTGATCCGGGCGAACTAAAATCGGAGAAGCAGGTTATCCACGAGGAAATTGCTATGGTGCGAGATCAACCGTCACAATTCCTCGAAGATCTAATCAGCGAGGCGACTTGGGGCATCACCCACCCTCTAGGTCGATCCATCACCGGCACCGACGACAGTCTTAAATCCTTCCAGAGAAACGACGTCCTCCGCTTTTTTCAAGCGGGATACTGCGGTGCCAATACTGTTATTTCTGTGGCAGGAAATATCGATCATGACCAGGTCACTAAACAAGTTACGGATATTTTTGATTCTCTCGCGATCGGCCACGTTGCAGGCTACGAAGGTGCGATCAAACCACTGGCGGATCACCGTTTCCGCGAGGAATCAGACCAAGAACAAGTTCACGTAGCTCTCTCATTTCCCAGCGTTGCCCGTCATGACGATCGGCGTTTCGCTCACAAACTGCTCAACGTAATTCTGGGTGAAAACATGAGCTCACGCCTCTTTCAAGAGTTGCGCGAACAACGCGGGCTGTGCTACGAGGTGCAAAGCGACTTTGTCTCCTTCGCCGATGCAGGGCTTATCCAGATTTACGTAGCGCTGAATCCTTCTCAATTGCAATCTGCGCTTGAAACTATCGACCAGATTGCCCGTGACCTCGTGACTAACGGAGTAAGTAAAGAAGAACTGGAAGCTGCCAAAGCTTTCATCGTTGGTCAGAGTCATATCAGTCTCGAAAACACATCATCCCAGATGATGTGGGCCGGCGAATGTCTGCTCTTTTTCGACGACTGGCGCGATCCTGAGTTGGCTCATTGTGCGATCGAGGACACGACCGCCGGTCAAGTTCACCAAGCGGCTCGTGAAATCTTTTCCCAACGTCGGTTCGCTTCCGCACTGATTGGCACCGCCGAGAGTAACACCATTATGGAAAAATGGCGGTCCGCGGCTGTCTAGCCACATCAGTGGGTGCAGCACATCGGTTCCTCCAGAGAGGCTAGACGACGGAACCACATCAACTTGTACTGAAAATAAGGTAACGGCTTAAACGCCGCCTCATCTCCATAGATCTGGCCATTCTTGCGACCAAGATTCAGCGTTTCGCCATCCCGGAGGTAAACCACTTCAAGATCGACATCTTCAGGCCATTCACTAACAAGGCGACGGAACTCAAAAAAGGGAATAATTCGATGCCCGATGTTGGCAAAGTTTCCAATACCTTTCGGTTTTTCCAAAGGGTCGAGAATGTTCGGCTTCGCTTCCAGCACCTCGATCATATCTTCCTGAAACTGAAAGATATCGACGCGCTTTAAGAACATATGGTTACTCTCTCCCTCAGAACGCAGGTTACTATACATCGAAAACGATGTCTGCGTTCGTGCGCCCATCCAAGGTATAAAACCGTTCATGATAACTGGGATCAACCCAATCCAGGCAAGATTCCATTTTGCTTTATTAGGCAGGGTAAGGTCAGCACCACGACCTCTCCATCCGGCGATCAAATAGTTTGCCGAAATCCATAGACCCCAAATGAAGAAGGCCACCCACCCGATCCGGTTGGCGACCCAGAAGACCTCGTAACTTTTGGCAATGGTGAGATAGAGTATTCCCTGGACAGCAAGCGTGACGAAAAAAAACACGACTACAATCCAAGTAGCAATCTTACGGCCCTTTTGCAGATCCGCCCTGCCCAACCAACTGAGCTGGGCTTCCCAGATCGCTTGCAATTCCTCTCCCCATTTCACCGGTAAAAACAAGGCAAGTAAGCCAAGAATAAGCGAACTGAAACTGAAGATGCCTGCCGCTGGATGAATGGAGAGCCACAGGTGGAAAAGGATCGCAACATAAAAACCGATGAAACGGGTCCGCCGAAAGACAAGCAGCAAGGGAATCCCTGCCTCAAAAAAGTAGGAACCCCAGATCGCCGCATGCAATGCCCAAGTATCTGTGGGAACCAACTTACCGAAGTAAGCGGCGATTTCAGTATGCAACAACGCCGCGCAGGAGATCTCAGGGTTGACGTAATCCCAGTTCAACTTCTGTACCACTGCCCAGAAATACATAATTATAATGGCGACTCGAATCACTGGGGCAAACCTCGCCAGATAGATATCGCCACCACCCATTGTCGGAGCCTTGGCCAGCATCCGAATGAAACTAATTAGGAGAACCAGCGTGGTGAGAGCACCGAAAAGCGGCCCCTTCGGCACCAATTCAAAATTGAAATAAGCCCACTTCAATACGATCGCCAGAAGTAGCAATGGAAGGTGACGTTTCCACCCGGCTCCTATCTGGCGCCACTCGTCCTGCCCCCGCTTACTGATAAAAAAGCCTAGCAGAGCAAGCAACATGATGAGATGCAGCATGCCCTCATAGAGAATATGGTTCGGCACAAAAGGCAGTTTATTGTAGAGATTGATCACCGAAGTAATTACCAGTATGGAGAACCGGGCCACGCAGTTGGGCTGAAAAAGCGACGCCGATGCTGCTATCACCAACAACCATCCTTGCCAAGACTGAGCCCAGAAAGTAAACGCCAGCTGGTGGCACAAGGAAGTGACCGCCCAAATCAGAGCGAACGTAGCGAACGGGCGATAGGAGGAAGCGGCAGCGCTTTGTGTCATCTTCAACAATTCAGATCGCGAAGAGTTACTTTAGATCCTCCCGCAACCAATCAGCAACTCGGAAAATCACCCCATTCCGAAAATCTTCCTGTTTTGTGACTCTAGCCAACTAGCGACCGCTTGTTCAGTGCTTCTGACCTGAAACTTTAGAATGCTGGCGCAACATTTTCATCCAGCGATCCTGCCGTTGCACCGGGGGACGCGCCTTTAAGTATTGTTCGGCTTCCTTCTTCGAAATGACTCCTTCGTTCTCCATCCGGCGAATCGTGCTTCGCATTTCACGAAGCGCTGTTTCGTAGTGTCGAAAAGGAGAGAATCCATTAGGGGCACGTATCACGCCGGCAATCATCGCTGCCTCCGGAAGGGTTAATTCGGCAGCCGACTTCGCGAAGTAACCCTGCGCCGCCTGCTCAATCCCATTCATCCCGGTACCCAGGAAAACCCGATTCACATAATGAGATAAAATCTCTTCTTTCGAATACCACTTCTCAATGCGACGGGCGATCGCCATTTCAAGCAGCTTGCGCTCCATTGTTTTTCCAGTTAACCCGTAGGTCATTCGGGAGAGCTGCATCGAAATTGTGCTGGCACCTTGCACGGCGCGCTTCTCCTTGACATTCCTGATCCACGCGCGCACCACGCCAAACTGATCGATACCATGATGACGATAGAATCTGGAATCCTCCCGCGCGAGCAGTGCCTCGATGAAGTAGGGTGAGATTGATTCCAAAGGGACCAGTCTGCCCACATTCTCACCATACAGATTACCAATCAAACTGCCGTTCGCATCGAGAACACGGGTTTCCATGGGAATGCGCCCCACCGCCTCCATATCATAGCGTGCAGCACGGAGATCATACTGGAAGAAGATAATTCCTCCAGTCAGCGTGATAATGCAGAACCCCCCCAATACGACAATACCGAAAAAGCGAAAGAGAGAATGGCAAAACCATCCCTCCTGCTTCTTTCTGGACTTAAAGCGGCTACGCTTGCGCGGAGCCCTGCGTGAGCGAGTCATCAATAGGTGAAACTGAGCCGATCTTGCCGCAATTCAAAAAAAATTCAACCCGTCGCCGCTGCGCAAAGCGAACTGGCGGATCAGGTCATAGCAAGGATAAGGCGCACAGAATCCATCCGAAGAGGCGCGTCGGTTAGATACCGTTTCAATTCTGCCTTCTCATTCTTCGCAGTCTCTATTTCTGATTCCCGCACCGGGTGTCCCATTTCCTTGAGACGAACGAGACGATCTATCTCGTGACCATATTGCTCCTCCATCATTTCGATCGCTTCCTTTCGGTACTCGTCGGCAATGTCTTCAGAAAAGTTATTCGCCACTTCCAGCAAACCCGGGACAGTCGCTTTTAACGCGGTCGATTTCTCTCGCAAAAATGTGGAAGGCCCCGGGCGTCCCTCACGACGGATCCGCTCCACCGTGAAATCTTCTGTACGGTTGCCGCCTTTCTGATCCACAATCTGACGAATAGGCTTGGCGGGAAGGTAACGATCAGCATGAAGATAATCTGGAGCGACACATTCGAGCACTGATACCGACTCCACCATCAACAACTGCTCTCCTGCCTTTTCGAGGCGAAAGAAAGCTGAATTTCCGTGATCTGTAGAGAGAAAGCTGTCTATCGCGCTCACGACCATAGGGTGATCCGACGTCAAGAAAGTAATATCTTCACGGGTCAGGGCTACCTCGCGGTCAAAGGTGACTGACATCCCATCTTCAGGCAAATTAGGAAACGCCTCGGCAGAGAAAAGGTGTTCCGGCAGAATTACGTAAGAGCGCTCAGCGAGATCCTCCACGGTGACACCGAAGTGATCGAACAATTTTAACATTAAGTATTCGAGGCGAGTGTCCTCATCAAGATCTTCAATCTGGCGAACCAGAGCCTGCCCCTGATCACGATCGAAGGAACTCAGTTCAAGCAAATGATCACGACCCTCTTCGAGTTCTCGGTCGATCTTAAGCTTGAACTCTCGAGTGCGATTAAGCAGTGCAGGCAAGGCTGACTCACGATCTTTGGCGGAGGCTAATTCTAATGCTTCGATCTCCTCATGAAATTCACAATAGACCGCACTTGATCCATGAAGCGTGAGCTCAAAAGCGCCGAGCCCGTTATGATACCAGAGCGCTTTTAATGCCTCGCCCGTGGCTTCAACAAAAGGCACATGAATGTGGATATCCTGAAGCTGACCAATCCGGTCGAGACGACCAATTCTTTGCTCCAGAAGCCCGGGATCAGACGGCAGATCGAAGAGCACCATGTGATGAGCAAACTGAAAGTTGCGGCCCTCTGATCCAATTTCCGAACAGATAAGAAGGCGCGCGCCTTCTTCCTCAGCGAACCAGGCAGCATTCTTATCCCTCTGCAGGAGGCTGAGGCCTTCGTGGAACATCGCTGCTTGCGAACTGATGCGCTCACGCAAGGCGGCTTCAATCGCTTCAACAGTATCGCGAGCGTGGGTGATTAGGAGAAACTTTTCCTCAGGCCGCGACTTGAGTAGGTCGACCATCCAATCCACCTTCGAGTCAAACGCCCGCTCCTCCTCGCAAGAGAGAGGGCTCAAATGCGCCTTTCGCTCGGGAAAGGTATCAAGCACGATTCTACGGTTTCTAAAGAGAACGCGGCCCGTCCCGTGCAGGTCGATCAGGCCAGCGCGACAAGCTTCGCGCTCAGAAGGATTATCGTTCTTCTCAAATTTGAGGGCCACTTCTGAACCAAGAAGCTTATCGATCTGCTCTAGGTCAGCCTTATTCAATTTTTCTTCGCCACTGAGGCGATCGGCAAGATCAGAAACTTCCTGGTAATGCTCCGACTCTTTTATGAATTCATTCAGGTCACAAAAGCGAGCTGGATCGAGTAACCGCAAGCGGGCGAAGTGTCCTTCGCGACCGAGCTGCTCGGGAGTCGCGGTGAGCAACAGTAATCCCAATGACTTTGCGGCGATTGCTTCCACCGTGTTGTATTCCGGACTGGAAGCCGCAACCGACCATTCGAGGTGGTGGGCCTCATCCACGATTGTGAGATCCCACTCTCCAGCCGCAGCCTGTTCGGCACGCTTCGGATGGTTAGACAACCAAGACGTTGCACAAAGAATCAGCTGATCATCGAAGAAAGGATTCACTTCTTTATCTTCATCAGCCCCCCCCTCAATCGAGTTTGCGCGCTCCTCATCGTAGATCGCGAAGGAGAGGGCAAAGCGACGATAGAGCTCCACAAACCACTGATTTACAAGTGCGTCAGGCAGCAAAATAAGGATGCGCTTGGCCCGACCACTCATATGGAGACGATGAAGAATCAAGCAGGCCTCAATCGTCTTGCCAAGCCCGACCTCATCTGCCAAGAGCACGCGAGGCGCCTGACGATTGGCCACTTCCTCCGCGATAAAGAGTTGATGGGGAATGAGAGAGACCCGCCCTCCAACTAGACCGCGCACATCACGGGTCCTTGCTTCGTTCTGATTCCGAATCGCCGACTGACGCAAACTCCAAAGGCGGGGATCATCACTTACACCCGAGAGGAGTCGCTGTTCCGGGCGCTGGACATTCATAGTATCGGAGAGACCACTCTCGAGAAGCTCCTTGCCATCGGCATTTACGTAAACGAGGCATTTGTCTTTTTCCCGCACATCGACCACAACAAAGGAATTGCCCTCCTGGTCCTTCACTGTATCGCCCGGCTCAAAAGCGACGCGTCGAAGGGGTGCATTGCGCGACGCATAGGAAATAGTTTCTCCAACGGCCGGGAAGAAAGCCTGAACAATCGTCTGGTCGGCCTGAAGGATCAGCGCGAGTCCAAATTCGGCCTGAGTTTCACTTATCCAGCGCTGGCCAGGAGCAAACTGGGACGGATCGGCAGTATCAGTCTGATAACGAGAGGCTCTCATCAATTTGGAAGGGGGAGATCTTAACTCGTTTCGACGATTGCGCCACCTTTCCGCGAGGATATTTATGTAATCGCTTCAAAGCCCTGATTTAGCAGTAAGAAGTCGGTCATCTAATCCCGTTGGCTCAAGCTTGGCACCGCACCAATTCTCACGTTGAGTTGACTTTCGCGGGCGATGGCTCTCACTTTAGCAGCGATGGCTCGTCCCACTCTAAATTCTGTCGGAAGCGTGATGAAGTAGAGTAGATGATGAAACGAGAAGTATTGCCGGAGATCCTTGACTCTCTGCCTCCAGACGATCCGCGCGCTATCCGCAGCCGCCGCGATTTAAAGCGACTTAACTTCTGCATGGGAAACGATCGCTGGATCCGGTCGGTTCTTGCGCGGAATGTTAAATTTGCACAAAAAGGCATCGTTGAAATCGGCGCGGGCAACGGTGATCTGCTGAAGACGCTCGCGCCACTTGCCCCAACGGCAGGCCTGGATCTTCAACCTCGCCCCGAAGGTTTGCCGGCCGAGATTAAGTGGTATTCAGGAAACCTCCTTGAACAGCCTTCGCTTCCACCTGGTGGAGTGCTGCTCGCTAACCTGTTTCTCCACCACTTCGAAGCTGACGATCTTAAAACCATAGGGGCACTCATAGAACCTTTCGAGCTTTTGATCTTCTCAGAACCTCTGCGTTTACGCCGCGTCCTCACTCTCAGCCAATGCGTCACACCTTTAGTTGGAAGCGTAACCCGCCACGACATGTCCGTAAGTATTCGGGCAGGGTTTAATATGGGCGAACTTCCCACATATCTTGGCCTCTCCGATTCTTGGCGGGTGACAGAAACGACCTCAGGTCTAGGTGCCATCCGAACCATCGCCAAGAGGCGACCATGAAAACTGTTCGTATCATAGGTGGTGGGCTCGCCGGGCTGTCACTTGCAACTGGACTCGCCAAACGGAGGATTCCGGTCGAAGTAATTGAGGCGGGAAGCTATCCGAGGCACCGCGTCTGCGGTGAGTTCATTTCAGGTGTAGACTATTCCACTCTAGAGAAATTGGGTATCGCTGCGGATCTGCATGATGCCAAACTTCATACCACCGGCCACTGGTATCGCCAAGGCCGCAAGATCATGACGACGGAACTCCCTGATCCCGCTCGTTCCATCTCCCGCTGGCGGCTCGACGCTCGTCTACAGCAACGAGTCGAAGGACTTGGCGGTAAAGTAGTGACTGAAACTAGAGCCGGACGCGACCCGGCGGAAGGAACTGTTCTTGCCGCTGGCCGACCCCTAGAAAAAAGCCGCTGGCTGGGCCTCAAATGCCATGTCAAAGGGTTTCGCATGGAGTCTGGGTTGGAGATGCATCTCGGGAGTAATGGCTATGTTGGTCTAACTCCAGTCGAAGAGGATCGCTTCAACATTTGCGGCCTCTTCCAGCTTCAGCCTAGCTGCCGAGGTAAGGGTAGCGATCGCTTGATGGCATATCTTGACGAAGGTGGTCATCGTGAACTCATAGAACGCCTAAGAGATTCAGAAATCGACGAAAGCTCAGTCAGCGGGGTCTCCGCTCTCTCGCTCGGTTGGCAAAAAAAAGAAGATGGCGCGTTTGTCGTCGGTGATGCGGGCAGTGTCATTCCTCCATTTACCGGAAACGGCATGAGCATGGCCTTCGAGTCCGCATTGGGCTCCATCGAGCCACTCACCGCTTGGAGTTTCGGCGCCGAATCGTGGAGCTCAGCCACCCGGCGGTCCATGGCTATTCAACGCCAATTATTCCGAAAGAGAATCCGGACATCATTAGCATTACAGCGGGCGCTCCTTAACCCAAGGGGACAAAGCGTGTTCGAATTTCTCTCGAGTCGCAACATGGTTCCTTTCAATACTCTCCTCTCTCTCGTCCGCTGACTCATGTTTCTAGAATCCATCGCCACAGCCGTGCCTCCTAACAAGTACACTCAAGTCGATTGCCTTGCAGCCTTGCAGCAGTCACCTACTGCGAGTCAACTTCGTCCCGGATCAATGAGACTCTTGAAGCGCATTCTCGGAAGTGATAGTTCGGGAATTGATCAACGTCACTTTTGTGTCGATGAATTGACCCCCATTTTTGAACTGGATGCCCAAAGGCTCAACGAAACCTTTGAGCAACAGGCTCCAAAACTTGCTGCCTCGGCCCTCACGCCCGCCCTTGAGGAGGCAGGTATCCATGCGGGCGATCTCGATGCACTCTTTGTTTGCACCTGCACGGGCTACCTTTGTCCCGGAATCTCGAGCTACCTAGCCGAGAATCTTGGAATGAATCCTTCCACTTACCTTCAGGATCTGGTCGGCCTTGGCTGCGGAGCTGCCATCCCAACGTTGCGGGCCGCCAAAGGCTTCCTCGCCGCACATCCCGGCGCAAAAGTTGCCACGGTGGCCGTCGAAGTCTGCTCAGCAGCTTTCTACGCTGATGATGATCCCGGCGTGCTTGTCTCCCTTTGCCTCTTCGGTGACGGCGCCGCGGCGGCGGTCTGGTCCAATGATTACACTCCAGAAAGATGGCAGGCGAACCACTTTACCACGATCCACCAACCAAAGAATCGAGAAGAGATCCGCTTTGTCAATGCGGGCGGAAAACTTAAGAATAAGCTCGCAAAAACGGTGCCTGGTCTTGCAGCGGAGGCCGTGAAGAATCTTTTCCAAAATCGCCATTCCGATCCCGATAGGATTCTCTCTCACGCCGGCGGTCGCGAAGTTATTGAGGAAATTGAGAGACATCTCGATTGTAGTCTCAACGAGACGCGGGCTGTCCTTTCCGAATGCGGCAACATGAGCAGTCCATCAGTTCTCTTCGCCCTGGCGAAGGCGCTTGAAAAGCCAAGAGAAGACCGCCACTGGTGGCTTACCTCTTTCGGCGCTGGCTTTGCAGCGCACGCGTTCGAATTAAATCGCGATTTAGTCACCGCGACCTAATAAATGCTGCGAGAAGGGCAACCGAGATTACCAATTTTCCCTGCCATAACCAAAATCGGATCCAGTTACCGCGTATCAGATTTTCAATGACCTCAGCATCGTAGCCGCTTGCGAGTTGATTGTGCTGAGGCACCTGAGCAAGGCCTGTTACAGCCCAAAGGGCGATTACAAACCCTGCGCCAACCGCTGCCAGATACTGCCATCGTCTCGCTGCGAATACCGCCAGCGAAAGAAGAGTCGCTCCCAACTCAATCACCATAAGAGGGCCGACAATCTTGGTAATTTGCTCCGAATACCACTGGTGATAAGCCACAAAAGAGTCATCGGGAATATCGAGGAAAGAAGGGTAGATGATCAGCTGCACCGCCGCAATAACACCAGCCATCGCCGCGCTGGAAACCAACGCCGTGAACACAACCAAAATCCCTCCAAGGCGGCTGGTTTCTTCTACTGCATTACCATTCATTCTGGATCGATTGGAAAAACAAAATAGATACAATGCGAATAATTGTTAAGAGTGAGATGCGACTACTCGCGATGACAACGCCAAAAGCCCAGCCTCCTTATCACTGACCAGAGTTTCATGTAATTGGCCTTTATGTTCCAGTATTGCCGCCTGAGGGTAAGCCCATTAATTTGCGCAAAGAAAATAAAAAGCGTGCCTATATCGACCTTTTCACCACCCTTGAGATACACAAACCCGCTCGGCAGCATAGATATTGGCCGCGTTTCCAAATCCTTTAAGCGAAACTTGACCACAAGCCCAAAAGAGGAAGCGATAGAGTCAAAAAATACCTTTCTATCTAACTGCACCATATGGCAATAAGCCCGTAACAGCAATACTGAAACGACCTCACCGCTTGAGTTCCTGTCCAGCCGCGCCACCGTTCCCGTCCATGCCGAAAAAGAAAAAGCAAGAACCCTATCCGCTCCCAAATGAGTTGATCCCTGGGGACTGGTTTGCACGACTCACCCGCGAAGAAGTCTTTAACGACGACAAGCCCATTGAGATTGACCTCGGCTGCGGCGACGGTTCATTTCTCATCCGCATGGCCGAGCATTACTCTGATCGTAACTTTCTCGGTGTTGAACGCCTTCTCGGGCGCATCCGCAAAGTTAGCCGGAAACTCAGCCACGCCGAACTGACCAACGCAAAAGCCCTTCGTATCGATTCCAACTACGCTGTCAACGAACTGCTGCCCCATGGATTCGCCAGCCGTATTCACTTTCTCTGCCCCGACCCGTGGCCCAAGAAAAAGCACGCTCGCCGCCGCCAAATGTGTCAGCTGCACTTTTTAAAAGCGCTTCACAGCTTGCTTGAAGAAAACGGTGAACTGCTTTTTATGACCGATGACCTACCCTACTACGAGGAGGCGCTAGAAGCTCAACGAAAATGTGACTTCTTTGAGCCGTTGCTGTGGAAAGAGGGGGAATTCTTTTATCCGAAAACTGATTTCGAGGAGCAATGGGTCGCACAGGGAAAAAGCATGAATCGCCTGCGTCTGCGAAAGCGTTGAGACTCAGCCTTGCGCAAAGAAGCCGCCACTGTTTTTCGACGCTCCGCATCATGTGAACACCACAAGAAAGGGCTCATGGTAAACTAATTTGAAGTCCTCCCAACTATCCGAGGTCATTGCCAATCGAGTGAAGGCACAAAACGAATCACTCTTCTCAACCCTCGGCTTTACACTGCTTACTTTGAGTTGATCAGTCTATTACAATTCAACCGTGGCTTTGTTAACGAGCAAACAGAGGTAATCGCTAATTTCAAGAAGACAAAATCATGATTGCCTCCTCTACCTCCTCAAACAAACGCACCTTGCCCAGGTGTTGGCGCAAGACCCTTGCATTCGTCGTGCGAGATACATCCTCTCCGACCTCTCCGAAAGTATTTAACAACACACCCACACATTCCAAGCCGGCCGCTTGAACGGCTGCCACCGACAGCAGCGTATGATTCATTACCCCAAGCCGATTCGCCGCCACGACCAAAACAGGTTGCCCTAACTGAGCCGCTAAGTCGACCATCGTCCGAGTTTCATCTACTGGAACGACCCAACCGCCAGCTCCTTCGATGATAACAAGTTCACTCTTAGCGGCGAGCTCATGGTAGGCCCCGCAAAGAAATTCGAAATCAATTGTAACTCCATCCATGGAAGCAGCTGGTGCAACGGCCTCGGTCAGATTTACCGGGTTAACTTCCTCTCGCGTAAGATCATCACGACCCGAAGCAGCGAGCAGCGCATCGGAATCGAACGTGCTACCGCTCTCAATCGGTTTCATCCCAACGGCATCAATACCATGCCTGCGCAACACTTCAATCAAGCGAACGGCCACCCACGTCTTGCCAACATTGGTGTCGGTCCCGGTGATAAATAATCCACCCTTCATTAAACTCCAATCTCTTCCTCAATGGCAGCAGCCAGTTCGTTAATTTTTGTTTTGATCTGCTCGGTATCACGACCTTCAACAAGAATTCGCAAAAGAGGTTCAGTGCCGGAGTAGCGGATCAAAACTCGTCCACCGTCACCAAGTTCACTCTCAATTTCAGCGACTTTCACAGATGCTTTCATCTCTTTGAGCTCTGGTTTCTTTTTAACCCTTAAATTGCGCTGAATCTGTGGGGATTTGGTCAACACCTTCCGCAGTTCACTGAGGGGCTTCCCCGTCTCCTTTATGATGCGGAGCAATTGCAGTGCCGAGACAAGACCGTCTCCAGTAGTATTGTGATCCAGAAAGATAAAATGACCACTCTGCTCACCACCAAGGTTGTAACCTCGCTCTTTCATCTTCTGAAGGACGTAGCGATCACCGACGCCAGTGCGAATAACCTGACCGCCAACTTGACTGACCGATTCTTCAAGCCCGGCGTTACTCATCACCGTCGCTACAAGTGTGTTATCCTTGAGGGAGCCTTCTCCAATCATGTGAACGGCGGCGATAGCCAATACTTCATCGCCGTCGAGCGCGGAACCGTTTTCATCACAAAACAGGGCGCGGTCCGCATCCCCATCGTGTGACACCCCAATATGGGCGCCAGTTTCTTTGACTAGCCCTTCGATTACATCGGTATGAGTGCAGCCGCAGTGAGCGTTGATATTGGTGCCATTTGGCTGGTCGTGAAAGCTTATAACTTTCGCACCTAAAGAGCGAAATGCGGCAGCACTGGTTAGGTGGCTCGCACCATTAGCAGCATCGAGAGCAATCGTCAGGCCGTCCAACAAAGTCTCGTCATTACCGACACTTTCCCGGACAAAAGACACGTAATCCTCAGCAGCATTTTTGAGTGGAAAACCGCGCCCCGTCGCTCCGTTATAAGCGTTTGGATCAGAGAGAACGCAACGTTCGATATTAACCTCTAAAGAATCGTCAAACTTGAACCCATCAGACCCGAAAAATTTGATACCATTATCCTCGAAAGGATTGTGGGAGGCGGAAATAACAACGCCAAGGATCGCGCCGCACCGCCGGGTCAACATCGCGACAGCCGGGGTCGGAACCACTCCGGCAAAGAAGGTATTAACGCCACGGGAATTGAACCCAGCGGCTATGGCCTGCTCCAGCATGTCACCGGACTGGCGAGTGTCCTTGCCGATGACAACGGATGGCCACTCCTCGCTGTGTTCGCTTTTCCTGAGAAGCACCTCAGCCACTACCTGTCCAAGGCGCACTGCAAACTCAGGCGTGAGAGGATAATGGTTGGCCTTTCCGCGAATGCCGTCAGTTCCGAAGAACTGTCTCTTAATGTCACTCATGTTGCGTGAAAGTCAGTTGCCGGAGTTATCGCCGGGAACCGGAGCCGTTAAGGGAGCAAGCATGGCTTCCTCAAGACCTGGAACCGCCGACGTTCGCGCTGGCGGAGGCGTACCCGTTCCGGGGACTGGGAATGTAGGATTATCACGGTCGAGATGAGATTTGATCACGTACCAGATCGCCGTCGCGATGACAAGGGACAGGAGTTTGGCAAGCCAGCTTTCTACGAAAAAGGTTTTAATCATCGCTTTCTTCCTCCTCCTCTTCAGCCTCTGCCTCAGGATTGCTCAACAACTCGACGAGACGGTTGTAGAGCTCTTTCTCTTCTAGATCGCGCTCCAGTTTCCCTCCGATCGCAATCGAGATCGCCCCAGTTTCTTCTGAAACCACCAGAGCAATCGAGTCGGACTCTTCAGTAATGCCCATCGCTGCGCGGTGGCGCAAGCCGATCCCTGGGTCTTTTAATTCCCGTTGAATCACGGGAAAGAGGCAACCGGCTCCGGAAATCCGCTCGTCCGCCATACGAACGATCAACCCACCATCATGGAGCGTGGTGCCACTATGAAAAATCGTGTAGACAAGGGCAGGGGACAATTCACTGTCCATTCGCGTTCCAGTATCTAGATACTGCTTTAAATCAATACCGCGCTCAATCGCAATCAGCGCACCAACCCTTCGACCCGAAAGTGTTTCCATGATCTCGATAAGAGTCTCAGCGAAGTGCATCCGCGAACTCTCGTTCATCGAAGAAAAGAACCGGTGGCTGCCAAGCTCGGCCAAGGCTCGGCGCAGCTCTGGCTGGAAAATGATGACGAGTGCAATAGCAAGAAAGACGGATACATACTTTAAGAGCCAACCAATCACAGTGAGATCGAGTGACTCCGACAACAAGGTCATGCCTATGTAGATGCCGATCAGCGCAGTGAAAATCCGCGCTCCACGAGTGGCTCGAAAGTAGCGGTAGGTATTGTAGATAATCAACCACAGGATGAGGACCTCGAGGGCCTGCCTCCAGTGTTGATTAATAAATTGTCCTACCACATCCATAGGGTCGTCCGCGACCGGAACGTTGCCAACCTACTACGTGATCTACTGGTTTGCACCTGCCGCGCCCAGATTTTTTACTTCCTGTCAGGTAGAGCGATCGAAGCAGTGGCAAGAGCGGCGATGCCTTCCTCGCGTCCAATGAATCCCATCGTCTCATTGGTAGTCGCTTTAATCCCGATATCAGTGGCATCCATGCCGAGCGCTTCGGCAATCTTTTCTTTCATCGCCGAGACGTGTTTCATCACCTTCGGCGCCTCGGCAATAAGGGTGGAATCAATATTCTCAATATTTCCCCCTTTCTCTCCGACCAGCTCGGCCGCTTTCTCCAGAATCTTCAGGCTGTTAATGCCTTCGATACTGTCATCGGTTGGAGGAAACCAGTAGCCGATGTCTGGTTCCCCGATTGCACCAAGAATCGCGTCGGCTACCGCATGAGCCAGAACATCGGCATCGGAATGTCCAGACAGTCCTCTGGGATGAGGAACTTTGACGCCACCCAGAATCAGGGGCCGCCCTTCTGCGAACTGATGCACATCGTATCCAATGCCACTGCGGTATCTCATATCTAAGGGTAATTAGAGGATATCCTCAAAGTCGAGTTTTCCATTACTGGAAACAATCGAAGATTTATTAGGATTTGAAGAGGAAGTAGCCAGCTTTACCGTCCCACCCCCGCGCTCAAGCATGAGGCGACCGGCAGCAATATCCCAGAGGCTGATCTGCTCTTCGATATAGGCATCGAGACGACCGCAGGCAATATAAGCCATCGCCAGCGCGGCACTACCCAGCATACGGGTTTTGCGAACCCGATGAGCAATCCGGCTGTATCGGGCAATGCCCGCCTCAATAGCGTCCTGACTCTTGGAGAAACCAATCGTAACCACGGCGTCGCTCAGTTTCTCACGATCGCTAGGTCGGATTAACTGACCGTTCCGCGTCGCCGAGCCTTCAAAATCGACCGCAAACATTTCATCCAGCATCGGATCATAGATGGCCCCTATTTTGAGCTCGTCTCCCTGCCGCATCGCAATTGAAACGCAAAAGTGAGGGAGGCCGAAGAAGAAGTTCACAGTCCCATCGATCGGGTCCACAATCCATTGAGTCTCCGAGGTCTGATCGCCGGCGATGCCTTCCTCACCGTAAATAGCATGATCCGGAAAGGTCTTTAGAATTTTGGTCTCAATGAGTTTCTGGCTCTCCACATCCAGCGCCAACTTGATATCGTGATCGTGCATTTCGTTCACATGGAGATCCGCTTCAAAATTTTTACGCAGCAATGACCCTGCCTCACGGGCAGCTGCCATTGCCAGTTCCAGTTCCGGAGACATAGGCTTCAGCCATCGGGTTGATTGAACTATTTGGCAAGTAACTGTTCTTTCAGTTTGCTGGAAAATTGCAGACCTCAACCCGAGAAATATCCCCAATGCCTTTGTAGGGAAGATCTACCTCAAAGAACTTTTTTTCGTAAATATATAACGATCCGTTCACAGCTTTCTCCAAGAGTGGTGAACATTGGGCCGAGCGATTCACGCGGCCCTTTTTGGTGCAAGGCAACTCGCGCCTCGACGACCTAATGAGTAATTTAGAACGTTTTTACGTGTCAGGAGTGAACACGCCAGATAACTAAACTCAGAAAAGAAGCCGACAGTCAAAACTGTCGACCTCCAAAACCTCTTGAGTGCCAGGCGACCCGAAAGGAAGATCGGCAAAATCACTAAAATCAATGCGCGAGGCAGAACTCCTCAAAGCGATCCAAGCCCTCCTTAATGATATCAAGGCTGGTTGCGTAGCTGAGACGCAGCGACTGATCATAACCGAATGCCGCGCCCGGAACTGCTGCTACGAGGTAGCGGGAGAGAAGTTTTTCGGTCAGGTTCATGGAGTTCAGGCCGATCTTGGTTGTATCGACGAGGAAGTAAAATGCACCCTCCGGTTCGATCACCTCAATGTTGTTGATTTTCTGTAGACGGCTCAACATGTATTGACGACGCATGTCATACTCCTCGACCATGTCATTGATCATGTTTTGCGGGCCCTGAAGAGCAGCGAGAGCACCATACTGAGCAAATGTGGTCGGATTGGAAGTGGTATGGCTCTGAATAATACTGATGGCCTTCGCAATTTCCGGGGGAGCCGCGGTGTAGCCTAGACGCCACCCCGTCATAGCGTAAACCTTGGAAAGACCGTTAATCGTGATCGTTAAATTCTTGGCAGCCTCGCTAACAGAGGCCGTGCTAACGTGCTTCTTGTCGTTATAGATCAGTTTCTCGTAGATCTCATCGGAAAGGATAATGATGTCTTCTGACTCAGCCACTTCGACAAGGGCTTCAATCTCTTCCTTGGAGTAAACCGCACCGGTCGGATTATTAGGGCTGTTGAGAATGAACATTCGAGTACGACCACTGATCGAATCTTCAAACTCGTCAGGCGTCATTTTCCAACCGTTCTCTCGCTTGGTTTCGACGATGTAGGGCTCGGCTCCGGCTAGGCGAACCATCTCTGGATAACTAGTCCAGTAAGGAGACGGAATGATCACTTCGTCCTCGGGGTCACAGCAAGCTACGATCGCGTTGTAGCAGGAGTGCTTAGCTCCACAATTAACGGAAATCTGGCTGACATCATATTCGAGACCGTTATCGAGAAGCAGCTTCTCTTGGATCGCTTCCCTCAATTCAGGGATACCGGTAGCGGCAGTATACTTGGTCTTACCCTCTTTGAGTGCCTCGATACACGCATCCTTAATGTGTTGGGGTGTATCAAGGTCGGGCTCTCCAGCACCAAAGCTGACGATATCTTGACCTTCGTCGCGCATCTTCTTGGCTGCTGCGGTGATAGCAAGGGTCTGGGACGGAGAAATGTCGGAGAATTTTTCGGCAATGAAACTCATGTCTGTGTTAATGCTGGTGGGGTTGGGGCCCTGACTGCAACGGGCATCCAAAGTGACTGAGTCGCCAGAAACTTCGGAGTGCGTCGCCTAAAACCGGGCCTTCTCGATACAAATGTCCCGCATCGACGGGAATTTGGTGATATGGCTCAGCCGCAACTCCGTGAACAATGCGGGTGTCTCATGTACCCGATCTCAAGTTTCTTTCAAGCGAAATGCTCGCCTGATAACAAATTCCTGCCGCAATCCGGATCAATCACACACCATTCAGCATTGCACAACGTCGTCGGACGATTTACTTCTCATAAACCATGGCGGCAAAATCGAACATATACGCCTTCTTCGGCAACGACGAAGCGCAGGTCAAAGAAGCGGCCCTAAAACTCTCCCACAAGATTGCGCCAAAGGATGATGAATTTGGCCTCGAAATTATCTCCGGTGGCGCAGACAACTCCGATCACGCTGTTCGGATCGTTGGCCAGACCATTGAAGCCATCCAGACTCTCCCTTTTTTTGGCGGCGAAAAGGTTGTCTGGCTGCAGGGCGCTAATTTTTTCAGTGATAATCAGACCGGGAAGTCCGAAACCACACTTGCCGGCGTCGAGAGTCTCACGGAGGTACTGGCCGCCGGATTCCCGCCCGAGGTCAATGTCATCATCAGCGCTACTGACGTCGACAAGCGACGCACCTTCTACAAAAAAGTGACCAAGCTGGCCGAAGTGAAGACCTTTGAAAAAGTCGATGTTACCAAGGCTGGCTGGGAGACTGCTGTCATGGGGCAGGTTGCGAGCAAAGCGGAAGCGATGGGCCTAAGCTTCGAAGGTCAAGCTATGGAGCGTTTTGTGGTTATGGTCGGTGCAGAGACACGCGTGCTCGACAGCGAACTCGAGAAACTTTCTCTCTACGTCGGTGACCAACCTGCAAATGAAAAGGATATCTCAGAAATCGTAGCGGCCAGCCACACTGGAGTGATTTTTGCGATTGGCGATGCAATCGCAAAGAAAGATCTTCCGAAAACGCTTAGCCTTATCGATAAACAACTCCGCCGCGGCGAGAGCCCCGTGGGGATTCTGCTTGCCGCGATCGTACCGAAGGTTCGCAGCCTGCTGCACGCGCGTGACTTGATCGAACGCCATACCATTCGAGCCGGTCGAAACTACCAAGGATTTCAGCGCGAGATTGATCGGCTGCCGGCTTCGGAAACAGCTCATCTGCCACGCAAAAAAGACGGCGGCATTTCAGCTTACCCCCTTTTCCTCGCGGCCCAGATATCCAATCGCTTCAGTGTCGCCGAACTGAAAAATGCGCTCGAGGCCTGCCTCGAAGCCAACGAGCGACTTGTCACGACTCAGCTCGAACCAAATCTAGTCTTGAACCAGCTCGTGACTAAGATTCTGGCCAAGCCAACCTAAGTCTTTCAATACCAAACCCTTCAAACTTCTCTGACCCATGAAACTCATTCTTATTTCTGTAGGCATCGGGTTGTTCGCAGGGCTAATGGCAGGACTCTGCGGCGTTGGCGGCGGCATCGTGATGGTGCCTGCGTTTGTCTATTTTCTTGGTATGGATCAGAAAGCCGCCGTTGCCACAAGCATGGCCGTGATTGTTCCTACTGCCATTATGGCTCTGACTCGATTCAGCCAAACGGGCCTCGTGCAATGGGGTGTGTTCTGGCCTACCGCCATCGCCTCCATCGCCACCGCTTACCTTGCGACCGGTTGGCTCAAGAAACTAAGCAACGAACAACTTACGAAAATCTTTGCCGTGCTCATGATCCTGGTTGGGATCAGTATGTTCTTTAAGAAAGCTTGATCAATATTTTGCGTTGGCGCGTGGGAATTTCCTTACCACCGAATTCGACATATTGTCCATCACATCCGCAGCAGCAGGTGGAGCGGGGTGAGGTGGCGGCATTGGATACCCAAATTCGGAACAAGCGGAGCGACTGTTTGTCTCGCAGTGCTTACTCGAGCACGCCCAGACCTTTTTCCCGGTCGATAAATCATAGAGGAGGTAATTCGCATTCATGGAACGATGCGCTCGTGACGTTGTTGTATATTCCGTCCAGTGACGGCAACCGACCTCATTGCCTTTTTTATCATAAATCGGCTCTTCGTGGTGACTGCAGGACTCGCCTACATCGCACCATACATTGATTTTGTTCACTACCACCACAAGAGCAAACTGCGCCTTGAACTTCTTCGCTTTGGCAATCTGCGATGGCGTCAGGGCATAGGAAAGAGATCCAGTCGAACCACTGCCTACAGATCGAGTCCGGCCCACGAGACCTTCAAAAGTAAGATGACTGACAACTTCTTTTTTGCGACGCTTCTGAGCCAGTTTCTTTTCTAACCGATGTAGGATATTTCCACGCTCAATCTGCGAAATAGCACAGTTGGAATCTCCCGCTACCAATCCCGCCACCACTACAGTGCCCGGATTAGCGATGGCGGGAGCGACTTGAGCATCGAGATACTCTACCCGCGACGTGGCACAACTAGTCAGGAGGGCCGTGGAAATAACGGTAAGAATCAGGAAAGATCGAATTACATTCATCGGTAGCAAGCGGGTGATTGACCGCGTTCATTAGACGCGCCGGCTCCACCCCTTATGCAGAGGAATGCTTTTTAACGGCCGTTACACGCTCCAACGAATTTTACCTCATGCTCAATGCCGAGGAATCTGATTCAAGTCATTTAATACCAATTGGTTAAATCTAGTTAACGAGGGGTGATTACGTGAATCATCTGACGATGGAAATTGTAAGATAAGGGTATGGGTCGATCTAGCTCCATATAGAATCGATGTTCCGGATTGTGGGACACTGGCTTTATCATGGCAGAATTCATGTGGGCATTTTTTTAAGACTGCGCCAGTATCGTCTGCATGAAGCTTTGGCTACTGATCGCTTCGTCTTTCCTCTTAATCGCCTCGGTTCCGACGGCCTTAACAAAGGAAAATCCAAATTCTGTGGATCATGCTGGTATCCTTCAATCGCTGGGTGACAAAGACTTCGCAGCAGGTGAAGTAATCTACAAAAACCTTTGTGCGAACTGTCATGGTGCCGACGGGCTCACCCCGCCGCTTCCGACGGCGCGTGCTTTCGGAACAGGGGAACTCAAGTTTGGTCTTGATCCCTATTCCATGTTCCTGACTCTGACAAATGGTAACGGCCTCATGGGTCCGCAAACATGGATGACGGACCACGAACGCTACCAAGTTATCCATTACATCCGGGAATCCTTCATGCGCCCGATGCGCGATGACTTTGAAGAAATTAACGATGGTTATCTTGAAAGCCTTCCAACCGTGAACGTCGCCGTGAGCGAGAAAGACCTTCGCCAACGCGACTTCGGACCCGCACTGGCTTCGCAGCTTGGGAGAGATATTTCCAGCGTCCTGACGATCAAGCTAAATCCTAAAACCAGCATTTCCTATGATCTACACAGCATGGACCAAGCTGGTATCTGGAGTGGTGGATTCCTTGATCTTCTCGCCACACAGCACTACCGCGAACGAGGAGGGGGCGTTGCAAATATCGGAGGAATTGCCATCACAGAACTTAAAGGGTGGGCGTGGGGGCATAACGGAACCCTTGACTACCCCACTGAGGGCCTACTTCCTCGCGGCCCTATGCCCGACACATGGATGAGCTACCATGGCCACTACCTTCACAACGATAGCACAATTCTCTCCTATGCCATCAACGGTCGAAATATCCTCGAAACTCCGGCGGCACCAGAGGGATTCGCGGCGATTCAGCACACCTTTGAAATCGAATCCGGTGAAGAGTTGCTCCTCAGTTTAGGACATGTTGAAGGAGCCTCAGCAGACGCCACCGGACGACTCGCTACCAACGCAAAAGAACTCTCTCTCAGTGAGAACGGTGAGATCCACGTCCTTGGAACTGCTGGTGATCATCCCAATTTAATCGGCCGCTTCCTCGCCGCCACCGCGCGGGGTGACGTTGAGGGATTTCAATGGGAAACAGACGAGCAGAACCGGCTTACGGTGAAGATTCCCGCGGACGATGAGAAACGTGTCTTCCAAATCCTGCGCTACGCGGGTGGAGGCGAAGGTGAGTTGCTCTCTTTCACAAACTTTCTTCGCTCGGAAAAATCAGGGCGAATGGCACCATTCAATCCCTCAAACTACACCTCAGGAGGAGAGAAGCGCTGGCCTGAAGCACTACATACGATGGGTCTGTTAGGGTCTGAGTCGGAGGCTTATACCATCGATAAAATTGGTATTCCCGAAAACGATGAAGGTAATCCCTATAATGCCTGGTTTCGGACCTCGGCGCTCGCCTTCTTCCCTGATGGTCGCATGGTCGTTTCCACCCACGGGGGGGATATCTGGATCGTCTCAGGTGTGGATCGTGAGCTTGAAGATTTGAAGTGGACCCGATTTGCCGCCGGTCTCTATGAGCCTTTTGGACTTCAAGTCGTAGACGACAAAATTTATGTCACCTGCAAAGATCGCCTCACTCGTCTCCATGACCTAAACGGTGACGGCGAGGCGGACTTCTATGAGTCATTCAGCGCAGATGACGATGTCTCAACCTTTTTCCATGCTTTTAATTTTGATCTCCAGCAAGATTCAGAGGGCAATTTCTATTACGCCAAGTCCGGACAGTACACGAGCTACAAGGAACCTGGGTCAGTGATCAAGGTTTCCCCCGACGGCAAGACGCGTGAAATCTACTGCACAGGTTTCCGGACGCCGAACGGAATGGGGATGACGCCTGATGGTCGTCCTACCGTCAGTGATAACCAAGGCAGTTGGATGCCGGCATCCAAGATCAGCCTCTGTGATCCGAAAGGTTTCTACGGCTACGCCCAAACCTTCCGCACCGAACAATGGGCTCCGGACGGGGGTGCTATCGATCACACCAAGGTCGCCGCTCCTGATACCTTCGATCAACCCATCATCTGGATGCCCCAGAACTTTGACAACTCTTCCGGGGGCCAACTCTGGATCGACGATAATCGCTGGGGCCCACTCTCCGGTAAACTCCTTCACACATCTTTCGGTAAAGGCTGGCTATATTACCTGATGCTTCAGGAAGTCGACGGGGTCGACCAGGCTGCTATCGTCAAGATTGACCTCGACGCCGAAACCGGAATCCATCGCGCCGCAGTCAACCCTGTCGACGGTCAGGTCTACACAACCGGCCTTAACGGTTGGAACGGCGGCGGGCGCAAGGGGTTGGCTCAGGGCGGTATCTCTCGCTACCGCTTCACAGGGACCCATTCTCCACTGCTTACCAATGTGACCGTGAAAGAGGACGGAATCACTCTCGATTTCAACTTCGCCCTTGATCAAAATTCGGCGACAAACCCGGAGACTTATGAACTCTTTCAGTGGAACTATGCCTGGACTCGAAACTATGGCTCCGCCTACTACTCAGTTAAGAATCCTCTAGAGGAAGGCGAAGACGAAATTCGCATCAATAAAGCAGTTCTCAGCGAAGACGGAATGTCGGTTCACCTCGTCATTCCTGACATTCAACCTGTCAACCAAGTCGAAATCAATTTCGAGGTCGAAGGTATCAACGGCCTGATCTTCAAAGAACAAGCCTATCTTACCATCAATGCAGTTCCTGGGGGTAAGCAGCCTGACATGAAGGAACTCACTCGTCAGCGTATTGGACAGAGACAGAAGCTACTCGAAATAGCGGATGCGAAGCGCGAGGCGCAACGGGCAGAAAAAGAGAAAGCTAAGAAAGAGCAGCAAAAGAAAGAAAGCGAGGGCATCTAGCGTCAAACGGCTCGCTCCGATCTTGTAAAGAATGTCTCTTTTCTACTGATTGACCAACTCTTGAAGCGCTAAACGGCTTTCTGGAGAGAGGTCCACCAGTGGATAAGGCACTTCCCTACCATCAATCATGAAGATGACTGTGGAGTCATTGACTAATTTAACCGCAGCCATGATTTCTTTACCATCCTCATTAGTCCAAACACTGGGCTCGGAAAGGATAGCTTCAGCTGCCGGACCATCAGCGCCTGCCTCCTCAGGTTCCTCCTTGGTTGCACCGGTTACGTTAACTGTCTTGAGGTGCTTGCGCAGTTCCCTGTCCACATCGCGAATGTCTTTCTTCATCGCGTCATAAGAGATGCCTCTGATACTCTGAGCACCATCCGCCGTGGTAACAAACACCATTGGAATCGTGTTGCCTGAATCCTTGCGTGCTGCTTTCGCCCCCGCCGGAAGAGACTGATAATCTGTTTCGCTATTCGCATTCGCAAAAACGACTACCCCTGCGCTTCGAAACTCCTTAAATGCTGCCAAACTGGTAGCTATGCAGGGGCCTCACGATGTCCCCGGATCGGTGTAGACAAAGATTAGAGGCTTCTTCTCTTCCAATGCCTCTGCTTTGGCCTCCTCCAGCTCTTCCATATTGAAAACTGAAGACGGGATTCTCACATCCGCATTCACCGCGAATAACAAAAGGGAACACAAACAGATTAACGACACTATTCTCTTCATGGACCATACGGTGCCTCAAGTTGTAAAACCTGTCTAGCCACGATCGTATCACCAAATTTAAAAATGAAGCCGGCGCTGATCCAGCGTGGACTTTCCTCGCTTATTTGAGAATCTTGACTCTCTAATTATCCCTAACGCTTAGCGCGTCACTTGTGAAATTGGAGGCGAGGGCGGGAATTGATGGCAACTACGTCGCCACCCGTGCTGTTTTGAATTCGCGCTGCGAATTGGGTGACAATCCTGCTTTGCAGGACATGGGCATTGAACCTGCGGTTAGACCCCCGCCCCGTTGGGGCAAGTTGCACTTCACGCTGTGAAGTGGTGGAGGCGAGGGCGGGAATCGAACCCGCGATAGAGCTTTTGCAGAGCCCGGCCTTACCACTTGGCTACCTCGCCGACGCATTCTCCTGAAATAGGAGGGCGGTATTTAAAGCCCATTCAAGTTAGCTGTCAACGGGATACCTCGATGTCATTTCAACTCGCCAAACTTACATAATCATTCCAGCCGCTACCGTCTCGTTACTCTGGACATCAATGAGAACAAAACTACCTGTCTGACGATTTCGACGATAGGAATCGTAGTGCAAGGGTGCTGAAGTCCGCAGCGTGATGCGTCCAATCTCGTTGAGAGTAAAAGTCTGGTCGTCCTCGATCTTGTGCAAGGTATTGATGTTAACCTTATAACGGACTTCCTCTACAACAGCTTTCACCTCCTTGGTTGTGTGCCGCAGATAATACTTCCCACGCGGTTGAAGTTGAGTTGTTTCTGAGAACCAGCAGATCATCGCTTCAATTTCCTGCCCCTTCTCCGGCGGATTGTTCGGCTTGGCAATCATATCACCGCGACTGATGTCGATTTCATCCTCGAGAGTCATGGTGAAGGACAGCGGCGCGAACGCCTCGTCCACGGGACCATCCAGCGTCTCAATCGATTTTATCTTAGTCGTAAATCCTGAAGGCTGAACCACGACATCATCACCAGGTTTGAAAACACCACCAGCAACGCGACCTGCATAACCACGAAAATCATGGTGCTCGTCTGAATGTGGGCGAATGACCCACTGCACCGGGAAGCGGGCATCCACGTGGTTGTGGTCGGAACCGATGTAAACGTTCTCCAGTTGGTAGAGCATCGTCGGACCTTCGTACCAAGACATCTTCTCCGACTTAACGACCACATTGTCTCCATGAAGCGCACTGATCGGAATCGGTGTTATGTCGACGATGTTGTTGAGTCGGGAAGCAAAAGTTTTGAAGTCTTCCACGATCCTGTCAAAAGCCTCCTGCTTGTGGTCGACAAGATCCATCTTGTTCACCGCGAGAATAACATGACGGATGCGCAGCAAGTTCGCAATGAAGGCGTGGCGGCAAGTCTGCTCGATCACACCAGTACGGGCGTCGACCAGTACGATGGCGAGGTTAGCGGTGGAGGCACCGGTCACCATATTACGGGTATACTGAATGTGCCCGGGAGTATCAGCGATGATGAACTTTCGCTTCGGTGTCGCGAAATAACGGTAAGCCACGTCGATCGTGATACCTTGTTCGCGCTCGGCACGAAGGCCATCAGTTAGCAAAGCGAGGTTCACGTTTTCGTCACCACGCTTTCTGGAGGTTGCTTCCACCGCTTCGATCTGATCTTCGAATGTATTCTTAGAATCGTAGAGCAGGCGACCAATGAGGGTGGATTTTCCATCATCAACACTGCCTGCCGTTGTGAATCGCAGCAGGTCCATGTCGAGATAACCTTCGTCGTAAGGGATGTCAGTGTGAGACATATTAAGAAATAATAAAGTGTTAGTAATTTAGAGGATTCAGAGACCGGCCTAGAAATAGCCTTCCTTCTTTCTGTCCTCCATGGCGGTTTCAGAACGTTTGTCATCAGCTCTTGTTCCCCGCTCAGTCTGGCGCGCTGTCGCCACTTCTTGAATAATTGCGTCCATGTGGGAAGCCTCAGAATAAACAGCCCCGGTGCAGGTCATGTCACCAATGGTCCGAAAACGAACCACGGCATCTCTCTCAATTTCCTCGCCCTCCTGCGGAACAACCACGTCACTCAGGGCAAGCAGCGCACCATTACGATGAACCACGTCACGCTTGTGGGAGAAGTAAAGACTCGGTAGCGGGATCTTCTCTGCCTTAATATACTGCCAAACATCCATTTCGGTCCAATTGGACAAAGGGAACACCCTAAAGTGCTCACCGTGGTGTTTGCGCCCATTGAAAATATTCCATAGCTCAGGTCGCTGGTTCTTAGGGTCCCACTGGCCAAAGTCATCTCGATGAGAGAAGAAGCGTTCCTTGGCGCGAGCTTTTTCTTCGTCGCGGCGACCACCGCCTAGGCAGGCGTCGTAGTGATTGTCTTCGATCGTGTCGAGTAGCGTCACCGTTTGAAGGGCATTGCGGCTCGCAAATGGCCCCTTCTCTTCCTGCACTCTCCCCTGGTCGATAGAATCCTGCACCAGACCAACAACAAGTTCTGCATGCAACTCGGCCACATAATCATCGCGATACTGGATCGTTTCTTCAAAGTTGTGGCCAGTGTCGACGTGTACCAGCGGGAAGGGAATGCGTGCTGGGTAAAACGCCTTCCGCGCCAGGTGTGCCATGACAATGGAATCCTTACCGCCGGAAAACAATAGCGCCGGCTTTTCGAACTGGGCCGCAGTTTCACGCAGGATAAAGATCGCTTCAGATTCCAGTTGAGCGAGATGGTTGACTCGATAGGAGTGTCTTTCTTGTTCCATTATTCTCTTAAAAGGTTTTAACCGGCAGAATCGCCAATCTTGGCCATTACTGCTGAAAAAAGTTGTTCAAGTGCTTCATTTTCTTTAAGCGCTTCGGTATCGATAATGAGATCAGGACGCGAAGGCTCTTCGAATGCCGAGTCCTTGCCTGTAAATTGTTTTACCTCGCCGGCCTTAACCTTGGCATAAAGACCCTTGGGATCCCGTTCCGCGCAAGTCTTGAAGGAAGCCTTAACGTAGACTTCAAGCAGATCTTCATCTCCGATGACGCCACGAGCGAGATCGCGTAATTCATTGTTGGGAGTAATGAAGGAGGCGACCGTGATGATACCGCTGTCGGCAAAGAGCTTGGCCACTTCGGCAACGCGTCGAATATTCTCGAGCCGGTCTCCATCGGAGAAGCCGAGATTACTGTTGAGTCCGGAACGTATATTGTCTCCGTCGAGCAGCTTAACGAGTTTGCGCCTTTCATGGAGGCGGCGTTCCAGCAAGTTTGCAAGCGTGGTCTTTCCCGATCCACTGAGACCATACATCCAGATCACTGCTCCACGCTGACCGAGTAAATCCTCCTTCGCCTCGCGAGGGAGCATCGTGTCAAAAACGGGATAAATGTGGTCGAGATTCGAACCCATGAGTAAGAGTCGCTAATTAGTAGGGGCTCAGATAACGAAATCCATGTCCTCGTGAAGGCCGCACTCCCGCTTCAAGCCATGAAAGCGGGTTTCCTCTTCACTCATGCCATCGGTCAACTTGGACGACGTATGCCAGTCTCCGATAGATGCATAGCCCTCGTCTCGCAGCGGGTGGTAGGGCAAGTCGTTATCCTGCAGGTATTGACCGATATCCATGTCAGACCAGTCAATGATGGGGTGAATCTTGTATCTATCGCGCTGGATAGCTAGGACTGGAGCTCTTTCCCGGGTGCTACTTTGCTGACGCCGAATCCCAGAGATCGAGGCGTTCAAACCAAGCTCATCGAGCGCACGATTCATTGGCTCAACCTTGTTGATCTGGTTGTATTGCTCGATACCCTCGACTCCTTTCTCCCAGAGCTTTCCATGCCGCGCCTCCTGAAAAGCGGCAGATACAGAGGCCTGATAGACCTTGAGGTTCAGATTGAGGCGCTCAGTGAGAGCATCGATAAAGTGGTAGGTCTCTTTGAAGAGATAGCCCGTATCCACCAATATTACGGGGATATCAGCTTTTGCCCGGGTCACCATATGAAGCAAAACGGCTGATTGAGCTCCAAAACTAGAGGTCAAGCCGATGCGATCTCCCCAATGATCAACAGCCCACTGAACACGCTCCTGAGCGCTCAAAGACTCGAGATTTTTCGCTTCAAACGCCAAATCGACGTTCTCTGTGATGGTTTCAGTAGCCATTGAAAAATACCTATTCTTGATAGGATTGGTCGACTTTAGATGTCATCAACTAACCTTCTCTGCGTCGTTCGGTCAAATTTTTTCCTCCACTCGGTGTCGGAATCCCACTTTTGAGTCCGTAAAAGCTCCTCATCCGTAGTTGACTCACGAGAGGTTGCAGCCACCTTGCTCCTCATTCTTAAACCTACTATTTCCTATCATGTCAGTACTAGTTGGAAAACCTGCCCCTTCCTTCAATGCCAGCGCGGTCGTTAACGGCCAAGTGGTAGAAGACTTCTCTCTCGATCAGTATAAGGGAGGAAAATACGTTATACTTTTCTTTTACCCAAAGGACTTCACTTTCGTCTGCCCAACCGAGCTTCACGCCTTTCAAGATCCCCTCTCCGATTTTACGAGCCGCAATGTCGAAATCGTTGGCGTCTCAACCGACACCGAGATGTCACACTGGGGATGGCTTCAAGTGCCCCGCGAAAAAGGTGGCATCGGCGGCGTAACATATCCGCTCGTGGCCGACACCAACAAAACGATCTCTGCTGACTACGATGTGCTCGTCGGAGATTACGGTTTCGACGAGTATGGTGACCTCATGGTTGAAGGGGAACTGATTGCCTACCGTGGTCTTTTCCTCATCGATAAAGAGGGAATCGTTCAGCACCAACTTGTCAATAATTTGCCGCTCGGCCGCTCAATCAAAGAGGCGATTCGCATGGTTGATGCGCTTCAACACTTCGAAGAAAACGGCGAAGTTTGCCCGATGGACTGGGAGAAGGGTTCCGACGCTATGGAAGCCAACCACGATAGCACTGCAGCTTACCTTGCTAAAGGTTGAGCACTGATTGGTATCTTAGACTATTCGAAAGGGCGCGGAGCAATCGTTACCCTTTCTGGTTCCTAAGATCTCCATCTCATCTCGAAAATTGGTTATTGCTGCAACACGAAACTTGACCCGACCCCTAATTGGCTCGCAAATACTCTCAACCCTTCGGGAGAGATTTAAGAAGACTCGATTCAGACTGATTAGGATTTACTTGCCACGCTCACTCATTAAGGCTCTTTAAGGGAAAGTATTTTGCTTTCCGGATTAATACTATGGCCGCCCTGAAATCCATCCAATACACCTTCGCACGTTACCTCCTCAGGCGTCCGTTTATGGAAGCGTACGTGCCTGAGCATCGCCTCCGAATCAAGTTCAAAACAGAGGATGCTTTGGGTAGACACATGTTCAAGAGGGCGGAATACGAGCCACATCTTACAAATTTCGTCTGCAAGAATGTAAAGCTCAAGGCGGGTGAGCATGCTATCGACATTGGTGCCAACCTCGGCTGGTATTCTCTTCTTATGAACACGATGTCAGAACCTGGGGCATCAATACACGCATTCGAACCTGATGTGCTCAACTACGAACTACTGGAGCACAATCTCAACAAAAACGAGGCCCGCAATATCAAAACAAATCAGATCGCGCTTTCAGATAAAGACGGCGAGAGCGTCTTGCATCTCTACGAAGACAAGAACCGCGGTCGGCATTCTCTTTTGCCCATCAACGATGGCGAAAAGATCAACGTCAAGACCACCAGCCTCGACACTTACCTGAAGTCCCGTGATATCAGCGGCTCCGCAGTGACATTCATTAAAATCGACATTGAAGGGTTTGAGCAAGTCGCGCTGAAAGGGGCTAGTCAAACATTATCACAGCGGCCGATGATACTCTCGGAATTCGTTCCGGACTACATCAAGAACGGGGGGTTGAGTGCCGATGACTACATCGATTACATGTTCGGGTTCGACTACATGGCCTTTTTGTTAACAGAGGCGGGAGCGGAAGAGGTGGGGGCAGACTATCTGAGATCGGCAACCGGTGCGCTTGATATTCTCTGGTCCTCTGAGGAGGTCAATTGGAAGCCGAACTGAGGGAGCCACCCCGATTGCCAGGGTGAAACAGCGGAGCAACATCTTGTGCTTTCTTGAAACCAAAAAGGCAATCTCCGGAAGCTTTCCCCGCGGCGATTGCCTGCCTTGCCTCCTCGAGAAGCCATTTACTGGGCAGCGCTACCGCAGTTGGATTTCTCCGCTACGACCTTGGAGGCAAACGCTTCAATCTGATCAACTGCAAGCCCTAAGATAGCGACTTATTTGAGGGCGGTGCGTTATTTGACGGAAGAATTGGCTACGCCTACCGTATCGTTTTTTAAGGTAAAGGCCGGATCTTTAAGACGGGCCTGTTCCCCTGCCTCTGTTGACGATTGAAGACCACGACCCCCAGTCAACTCATTCAGGTCACCGCGCTAACTCTGGCGATCGGTGCTTTAAGCACTTTGCTTTTTTCACAGGAAAATGCCGCGGACGAGAACCGGGACGAAGCGGTCGCTGCCAGCCCGTGGACGGAAGCAGATACAAAGCTCGCCAACCACTACATCCGATTGCTGCAGAAGAATCCTGAGTATGGCAACGTCCTTGAGCTGCTTTGGTCTCTTTATGAAAAGAAGAGCCAGACTGCGTTACTGCTCGACTATTTCCACTCAGCAGCGTCTCCAAACGACAGCCCCTTAGCCGCAGTTCTCATCCACGCCCACCTCCTGCGCAAAAACGCAGACATCGAGACCGCACGCGAGGCCTACGACAGGGTCACTGATTTCGATCCGGACAACATCCCGGCACTGCTCGCGCTCGCCGAAATTGCTGAACTCCAAAAACGCACCAACAAAGCGCTGTCGCTCTATACCCGCCTCGTTGAAAAGATACCAGCCAAGACCAAAAATGGTCTTTCCATCCGTCTTCGAAAAGCCACGCTCCACCAACGACTTAATCAGCTAGACGCCGCAATTACGATCTGGAGAGAACTGTTAAACGCCTACACGAACGAAACTACAGTGCGAACGGAAGTTGTCTCGCTGCTTCTTGAAGCCGGTGAGACGGATACTGCCATCCAAGTCCTCACTGAACTCGCATCTTCTGCAGAGCCAAGACAAAAGCTCAACGCGTTCACTGAATTAAATCGCATCTACGAGTTTATCAGTAATTTCGACGGTGCGTCCGATTCCGGCCGCAACGCTTTAAAACTACTGCACTTCAAGAGTCCGGATTACGCAATCCTCTTTGAACGCTTGGTGCAAATCCATGAGCAGTTTGAACGACTGGAACAGCTCGAAACCGAACTCACTGCAGGCGCAGCTACGGAAAATCCTAGTGAAAAGTCACTTCACGACCTCACAGCCTTTTACGAGTTGACCGCTGATCCTGTCAAAAAAGAACAAACCCTGCGACGACTCGTCTCAATCCTCCCCAACAACATCGATTACCGCCTTCGACTTGCCCGGGCCCAACTCCGCATCGATCGCTTCGAGGAAGCTGCCGAAACTCTCGATAGCGTTATCGCTGAATCCCTCCACCCGCCTCTCAATCTTATTCTTCTCAGGGTAGGAGTTTCCCTAAATGCAGAAGATAACCTCGAAGCAGAGACGATTCTTACCAACTACCTCGAGGCCAATCCTCCGGATGCGGAAAACCTCGCCATCGTTATTGAATTCGCTCGCAACAACTATCTCGATAAACTCGTCGAACAACTCCTCAAATCTAACGCCGAAGAACCTGATGCTGGGCCGCCCGCGGAACTAGCCCGGTTCCTCACTGAACGAGGTCGGCCACTCCAAGCCGTCGACGTCTTGAACGACTACATCACCCGCGCAAGTGAAGCGGGACCAGAGAAAAAAAACCGTCTCGTCCAAGTTACCTCTACACTTCGTGACCTCGACCAAACTAAGGAAGCTCTTGAAACGATCGAGGCAGCTATCGCGCGCTCACCAAAAGAACTTTCTCTTAAAAAAACTCGCGCCGACGTCCTCATCGAAAGCGATCGTATTGAGGAAGCTATCGAGCAGCTTTGCAGCGTTTGGGACCAGTTGGAAACGCTTGAAGAGAAAACCGAGGTGGATCAGCGCCTTTTCAGCTTGCTGCGAGGCCACTTTTCAAATGAACCGGAGGCCGTTGAGGATAGGGGCATCCTTCGTGACGGAAACATCCAGAGCCTCGCCCAATATCGCAGACTAGCCATCGTCGCCAACAAAGCCTCACGGCCCGGTGATGAACCGCCGCCGGAAGAACTGATTCATTTCTACGAGATGATTAAAAAAACTGCAAACACTTCGCGGACACTGACTGACAGATACCGAGCGGCGTGGTGGGCATTCAAACTCCAAGATAACCACGAATGCTACGCTCAACTCACTACAGCCAAGGAAGAGGCGGGTGGCCCCATCCTGAAGGTGGAACTCATGCTCCTGTCACTCGCAGAACTTAACGAACGAACCACCTTGATGGTCGATCACTTGACCACTCTGTCTGAGATCGATCCTTCCAACGCCAATGATTACCTGCAGCGTCGGGCTGCAATGCGATTTGAACTTGGCTATGAGGATGAAGCTATTCGCGAACTAAAGCGTCTCGCCGCACAGCCTGAAGCCGCCCTCACCACCCTAAGTACTCTCGCTAAGGTCTACTCCCAGCAGGGAAACTTTGGTAAACAGATTGAGGTTTGGCAACAAGCTTACCGCCAGGCGAACTCATTCGAAAAGCGCCGCGTCATTAAGCAACTTTCTACAGTCTTGATAGAAAACGGACGCCCTGAGGAAGCCCTCGCGGCTCAGACCGATTTGCTAGAGCAAGAATCGGATACCATTCAACGGCGCAAACTCCTCGATAGCCAACTCAACCTCGCCCGAACTCACTTCCTGCTTGATCGGATGCTAGGGCGCTTTCAAGGCCTGACACAACAATACCCTTTTGATCGTTTTTATCCAGAGGCGCTTGCGCGCGTTCAGCAAACCATGGGTGACACGGAGGGTGCTTTTGCTTCACTGAAGAAGGCCTACTACATGTCGAAAAACCATGACGGTCTTCTTAGTGAGCTCAGTAGTCTTGCAGATGATCTTGGTGACCTGAAATCTGCGATTTACTATCGCCGTCAACTCCTCTCAAGGGGTGAAGGCGACCAACTTGAGAACTGGCAGACCCTGCTCTTAATGCTTGAAAAAGACCTGCGCGTCGACGAAGCCAACCTCCTTCGACGCCGCCTTGAAAATCGATTTGGCCGTGATCCAGGATTTCTCTCAGAATTGGCCGAACACTACGAGTTGGATGGACGCCACGCCGACGCAGAGCGAGTTCTTGCCAAGATTGTTCAATTGCGAGACTGGGATCTCCAAGCACGATTTAGGTTGGCCTTGATTCAATCCGAACGCGGCCATCAATCCGAAGCGCTCGCTCATTTTTTGAGTATCATCGACAACACCAATGAGGTGAATTACCCGAAGAGCTTTCTCGACTTTGCTCGTCCTCTAATTCGAGTAGACCGCCTCACCTCGGAGGATAAGAAAGATGCCGGTAATGAACTCCATTCATTCGTCTTCGCTATCGAAGAATTCCCCTACCTCGGTGGAAGTATGCAAGACGACATTGCTGAAGCTCTGATCGAAAAGCATCGCGAGTATCAATACCTTCCTGCCAAACCTCTCTGGTTGAGGATTCGAGCCATCGAAGAAGCGGCTTGCCTTTCCGCACTCACAAATCAGGCAACCTCTTGGCTTGAACGCTGGGAAGTTAGCGAGCGACCCAACGTCGAAAAGCTTTGGGCTTATCGTTTCCTTAAAGGTAATCGCGAAGGTCTTAAGCGCTATACCCAACTGGTCGAAGAGCAACCAAAATCAGATGACTACATCCACCTCTTCAAGGAGGTTTATGCCCGGATACTTACCGGCGACGGCGACGCGATTCTTTTCTGGATTAACGACCCCAATGCCCGTGTCGGTCGTCATGATCGCGTCGCCTGCTTCTCAATGGCTGCCCTCATTCTTCTGACAGATCCCATCACAGGAGCCGAAGTGCCAGCCGAGTTTATCATTAGCATCCTTGAAGAAATGCCGCTACTCGACAAATTCGGCCCCTTCCTATTTACCCAGTTGCGAGAGAAGGGATTTCACGACGAAGCCTTTAAGGTTGGAAGTCTAATCGTCGAGTCGATGAAGTCACCCGATGTTAGTTTTCTATTCTCACTTTCACAGGTAGCCGCTCAGACAGGCCATGTCCGCGCTCAAGTCAAAGCGCTCGACCTAACTCTTAACGCCATGGATCCGGGAAATAGTATTCGCTCTCGAGATCTCTTTCTCTCTGCGCTGACAGAGAGGCTTTCGTTGATGGATTCTGATCTAGAAAGACAGGAACTCGTGAATCGCCTTTTGCGCGAAGTAGCTTCATCTAAACCGACCGCCCTGGAGAACAACGAAGAAAAAACCCTTCTGATCCATATCGCCGCACGGCGATATGATAAGGCCATTGAAAAACTGGCGAGTATTGTCTCACGCCAAGTTGATTCAATACGGCCTCAGAACCCCAATCCGGACGATGTCCGCTACAACCAAATCCAAAGCTGGCAGGAGTTGGTTCAAGTCTTTCGCTACTATTCGGCTCGGATCCCACTCAATTTACGATACGGGGATCCGCTCGTGAAAGCGATCAGCGCGGATGCCCTGGCGCTTCCCGTCGATGACTCTGGAATTGCTCAATTCGAACATTTTGGGATCATGTGCGAAACGCTGCCGATGGAGTGGCTAAACGCCCCGGAGCGATCCGCTATTGCTCTCAATATTGAAGGGCAGCTCGTCGATCCTGACAGCCGCTTCGAACTCGGAAAATTTCTTGAAACGCTTGGCTTTCATCGGGAGGCTGCTCTCGTTTACCAACTGGAGGTCAGTCGGCGTGGCAAGAGCTACGCCCCTATGCAGGGTCTCTTTGAGGCTTGTAAAACCGCACTCCACCCCGCTCCTGCGCTCGATGTCATTCATCGCCTCGGCACAAGGGAGTACAACCCACCGCCCGGCCTTACGGCTGACTACATCGCTGAACAACACGCCCGCTTTCTAGCCATCGAGAGAAACTTCGAGCGACTTGTAACGCTAAGCAGGAAGCCGACTGGAGCGGCTGGTGCCCCACCCATCGCCACAGAGTCTCACCTGCCATTCCAGCGAGCGCTGATTTGGGCCTACCAGCAAAGCGGAGAAGACGATGCTCTGATGACGCTCCTGACTCATCTTCGCAATACCGGAGAGATCGAGAGTCGCTATCTCCTCCTCGGGGCAGACCAGCTGCAGAAAAACAATCAACCGCACGCTGCGCTGGAATGGCTCAAGGAAATTCCAATGATGGGCAACGAACCCGAATTGGAGCGCAAAGCTATGATTCGGATGGCCGAACTCTATCGGCTTTCCGAAACGAAGGACCTTGACGCGCTTATTCAAGTCGCCCATGACAGCCATCAAAGTCAGCCTTTCTCCGTTGCCCTCAACTTTGCATTGGCCGCCCATAAAGCCGGAGCGACGGATGCAGCCCGGTCGCTCTTTTCACTGATTCGTCGCGGAACTTCCGATCGCAAAAATCGCTTTTCCACCTCCCTCTCGATTTTAATAACACAAGAACAATCAGGAACTCCTCTCGAGAGTATGCCCAGCCAATGGGAAGCCCTGTTCCATGATTTTGACTACGATGATACTTCTGTAAACGATTCCGGTTTTCCTGAGTCGAATGCTTCCCACTTAGTTAGATGGATCGTCGAAATCGGAAAGCCGTCGGAAGCACTTGCCGAATTACTGGAAAACACTCCAGTTCCAGAAAAAACTGAATGGCTTCAACGGCTGATCATCGCATGGAACCGCAACAATCTAAAATCAGTGGCAGACGAAGTCCTCACGCAAACGAACCGGCGCGAACGCGAACATATTCTCACTACATTAACGGCTTTTGGTGATACTGGCATCGTTACCGCTAGGCAGTTCGTTAAAACATTGGCCTTTCCTGGATCTTACTACTTCCCGAACAATCCCAAGCAACAGGTCCTTTTCTTCCACCACATCGGCGATCGTCCCCGCCTGCTTGAAGTTCACCACCAATTGATGCAAGAAGCAGATTCTGACATTTTCCGGCAGACTGGACTCAGCACAGAATTCGCTACCTTAGTCTCGCGACGCGCGCTCCCTACTTTATTCCACGACCTGGGCGAGACGGATTTAGCGGGCAGACTTTTCCGTCGCTACCACGACCAACTCAACTCCTACCGTTGGGATCACCGCCTCTTTCTCGAGGACTTCGCCACCTATCTCATCACGACCCGGCAATTCGACGAAGCAGAAACCCTTCTCCACCGAATCTTCCAGAAGTCTCTCTCCGTTGACCTGCGCCTGCTCATGCAACTTTACGCTGAATGGGGCAAACTCGACTCATGGGAGGATCGGACAGTCGACCTACACTTGACCAGCGGGAGAGTATCCCTTCTGCGCGAGTGGCGGACTGCTCTTGCCCAAGGCCGCGAAATGGTGGAATATACGAACTCATGGTAATTCTTCGTCAATCGCTGCTTCTTGGAGCGGCCGGGGTTTCGGTGCTGTTCTTTTGCCAGTGCCAAACTCAACGTAGCTACGGTGAAGTGCGAAGGGGTTCAATAACCTTCGATGAAAAGGCCTGGGGCGGCCAGAGCGGTAAGAGCGACGAAAGCGAAATCCGATCCAAGTTTGCCGAGCGAGGATACACCGTCGCCGATGACGGCACTCTCGTCGCTGATAAGCCCGACCTCTATGCCGGCAAAAAGGCCAAAGGACTTAATGGAATGTTCGGCACCAAACAAGCACGACTAGAGAAAAACAAAGCGGCTACCAAAGAATTCCGAACCCCGGAATACCTAAAACGCCAAAAATATGCGGGCTACAGAGAATCCGATTATGGCAACACCAATGCTCGCGAAGGTAACTTTAACCGGTCTCGTGATAAAGCTTCTGTTCGCCTCTTTGGTAATCGGAAGAAAATAGATTCTTCCAGCCGGATAGGTGACCACAGCACCGGTTTTTATCGCGAAGGCAACCAAACCTATGCGACCAACCAAGACCGTAAAGGAGCCGCTGGCTTGCAAAATACAGCGGACGCGCAGGGATCACCCTTTAAGGCGGGTTATCAGGATACCGACCTCAGCTTTGACGACGTTAGACGAATGGTGGATCCCAGCGATTATGCTCGGGCAAAACGGCTCGAATAGGAAGCTATCAAAATCTTAGCTTCACGCCGCCGGTAACGAAAACAGAGGTGTCGAGATCCCTTTCGAAGACATAGGGCGCCCCCTCAATGGAAATCTCCTGACCCATTTGAGCACCTCCGTCGACATAGGCCCACAAGGCACCGGACAAGCGCCGTTCCACACCAAGACCTATTCTCATACTCTTGTAGTCGAGGTCAACATCATTGGAACCACCGGCCGGATCGGTAATATTCCAACCGGCTCCACTCAGAAAAACACGCCCCGCAATAAACCAGTCACGATTAGGCGCATAGGCCACCTCAGCTCTTGGGAAGGTAAGAGCGATGGACCACTGAGGATCCGGCTCAAAGATAAAACCAACAGCAGGAAGGAGGCGGGGTTCTCCCAAGTCACGAGAGTAATACCCTCCGAATGCGATTCGCGCTTTTCATTCCATTGATAGGACAATAAAGCGAGGGTTGTGAGAATGAAGTCATCGGATCCGACATTGTCAAAATCGGAGTACCACCCCGGTTGGAGGCGAATCCAAAGTTTCCAACGAGAATTCAAATCGGCCCAAAAGTTAAATGGAACATCCAAACGATGGAGATCAAAATCCATATTAGCCAGTGGTGCCGGGGCCCCAGTGAAGTTCAGTTGATTGTAGCGATACTGGATGCCCGCAGTAAGCCTGATTTTGTCAGTTTCAAATACCGGGACATTGGTCCGGACGCCAGTTTCCCACTGAGACAAAGAACCAATCGCGCTGGAAAAATCAGCGTCGGACGCCCAAGAAATATAGCCACCTGCAACTGCGTATCTTGGGATAAACCTTTCCTCGGTGCGCAACTTGTCTCCGTCACCCCCATCATTGGAGTAAGCAATAGGATCTCCCGCTTGGACAATAAATCCGAAAGCGAATAGGAAAGCTGAAAATAAAAGGGACCCATTTATAGGGGTCCTCGAAGATATTGAATACAACATTGGGGCAAGTGTCTTGAGTCAAACTACCTCAGTAAGTCTCGACAGGCGAACGCTTTCCGTCTTCGACAGAGAGAATCTTTGCCCGCTCCTCTCCCAACGTGGCAACGCGGAGGTCCCAGATCTGAGCATTGATCTCTTGAAACCGTTCAAGCGACCATTCATACGGTGACTTCATTTTTTTCTTGGCCGCTTCAATCCTGACAAGCGCATCATGGAGAACAGGATCCGGTAAGGTCTCTATCACCTTTGCCGCGGCTTCCACTAATTCAACTCTGTGACAGATCATAGCAAGATCATTACCGGCTTCAATACAGGCCTGGATAGTTTCATCAAAAGTCACCTCATTGAGGACAGCTCCCATGTCGAGGTCATCAGTCATGACCAACCTGTCGTAGCCCAGCTGATTTCTAAGGAACTGGGTGATAATATTTTTTGATAACGAAGCAGGCCAGCGGGGGCGGTCGGCGTCCCAGCAGGGATAGTGAGAATGGCAGGCCATAACACTGTCCAAATCAGGCAACAGAGCACGGAAAGGCTTCAGTTCGTCAGCTTCCATCTCTTCCAGTGTCTTATTGATCACGGGCAACTCATGGTGCGGGTCAACTTCCGCCGAGGCGTAGCCGGGAAAATGCTTACCGCAGGAAAGCACCCCTTCCCTTCGCATGCCCAAGTTGAACAGCGTAGCATTCTGGATCACCTCCTCAGCGGTAGTTCCGTAGCAGCGTCCTTTAAGTGAGTTATCTGCCTCGTCATCAAAGGAAATATCCAACACAGGGCAAAGATCGAGGTTGAAACCGAACGTCCGTAAAATCTGACCGGTCAGTTGACCATGTTTTTCAATAAGATCGAGATCGCCCTTATCCCGCAACTGCTGGGCATTCGGCGGCTCACTTCCAATGAGACGAATGCGCGAGACTCGCCCACCTTCCTGATCAATCGTTATAAAGGGCTCGATATCACTGAGATCGCGGAGGTCATCAATTAACTTTCGCAACTGCTCTGGCGATTTAATATTGCGCCCAAACAAGATAAAGCCACCTGGCTGAAGCTTTTTAAAACAGGCAGCAGTTTCGGAGTTGAGTTCCGTTCCGGGAACTCCGGTAAGTAACAGTTGACCCAAAGGCGCGCGCTCATACATGGGAATCAGTAAAACGGAAACCTGGAGATCCTCAATGCTTTTTCGTTTTCGACGCCTTCTAAGAGCTCTCCCTTCTTATCTTTTATTAACCGGGAACTCTCGTATGGTGACATTCATAAGCGCCGAGAACACACCTCCTGAAATGCCAGATAAAGATCCTGCTCCGCCTCCTGCGATTCCGCCAACTCCTCCCTCGAAAGTTCCTTTTACCACCCCTATGGATCCTTCTAAAAAGGAAAATGACTGGGCGATGATCACTCATCTTTCTGGTCTCTGCAGTGCCATCGGCATCCCTTCTTTTATCGGTCCGCTGATTTGCTGGCTGATCAAGAAAGATGAGTATCCAAAAGTGGATTTTGCCGGGAAAGAAGCTCTCAACTTCCAGCTGTCTATACTCATTGTTCAGCTGGTATCAATTCCCCTGACGTTCATTGTAGGGTTGGGATTCGTGACCTTCTCCATCGCCGCTATCGGCGGACTGGTCTACACTATTATTGCCGCGGTCTCAGCCAGCAAAGGTGAAGACTACGCCTACCCCTTCAACTTTCGAATGATCAAGTAAAGCAGCTACAGCCGCCTCCATCCGTGGTCGTCCTGCTCGAGCAGATCGTCAGCTTCTTTCGGTCCCCACGACCCGGCCGGGTAATCCGCCATTTTGGGAGGATTAGTGGACTTGTGCCATGCATCCTCAATCTGGTCAACATACTCCCAAGCAGTCTCGACCTCGTCGGCACGTGCAAAAAGCGTAGCATCGCCGGCCATCGCATCAAGGAGAAGACGCTCATAGGCCTCGGGACTACTTTTGCCAAAGCTGGTCTGATAATTGAAGTCCATCTTCACCGGTTGCAGCGTCGCCGCTGGCCCGGGGCGTTTCGAGCGCATTCCCAACGAAATGCCTTCGTTGGGCTGAATCCGTATTACAAGCACGTTACCGGGCATGGCCTCAGCACCCACTGCAGCGTTGAACAGCACATTGGGAGCCTGCTTGTAGTGAATTGAAATTTCAGTACCCTTCTTAGGAAGCCGCTTCCCCATTCGCACGTAGAAAGGAACTCCTTCCCATCGCCAGTTATCAATCATGATCTTTAAAGCTACGTAGCTCTCGGTCATGGAATCGGGATTAACCCGATCTTCGTCACGATAGCCTGAGACTTCTGCGCCATTCAATGTTCCGGCGGTGTATTGCGCTCGCACCACACTCTGATCCACTTCTTGGACACTTTTAAAATGACGAAGTGATTTCAGCACTTTCACTTTCTCGTCTCGAACACCGTCAGCCGACAAATCAGTAGGTGGTTCCATAGCGATCAGGCTGAGCAATTGAAGCAGGTGGTTCTGGATCATATCGCGCATCGCGCCAGATTTATCGTAGTAGCCACCGCGACCCCCTTCCATTCCAAGGTGCTCGGCACAGGTGATCTGAACATGATCGATGAAGCGGTTGTTCCATAGCACTTCAAAGAGATGATTGGCAAAACGGAGCACCATGATGTTCTGCGCTGTTTCTTTACCAAGGTAGTGGTCAATCCGGTAGGTCTCTCTCTCTGCGAACACATCGTTGACCACCTCGTTGAGGTGCTGAGCCGTAGCCAGGTCGGTTCCGAAAGGCTTCTCCACGACCGCGCGGCACCAACCGGTATCCGATTCGTTGAGTCCTGCTTTCTTCAGGTTGAGAAGGATGTCGTCAAAGAACTCTGGTGCCGAGGCGAGGTAATACATCCGATTCGGGCTGGCCCCGTCCTTTTCCATCGCATCGAGCCTCTCCTTGAGGGCCTTGTAGCCATCTTCATCAGTAAAGGTACTCTGATGGTAGGTGATGCTTTGTGAAAACTGTTCCCAAAGATCCTCATCGTGCCCCTGGCGCGAGACTTCCTTATTCAGCGCCTTGAGGCTTTCGCGAAAGACCTCATCCGACTTTTCCCGGCGAGCAAAGCCAACAACGCGAAGGCCAGCCGGTAAATCGCCGTCAGCAACTAGGTTATACAGGGCTGGGATCAGTTTTCGATGCGTTAAATCACCCGTCGCACCAAAAATCACTAGGACGCAGGACTCCGGGTGATTGCGCAGACTCAGATCGGCCTCTCGAAAAGGATTGTCTTCCATGGCCCGCATCTATCAGCAGATTTGATGCCCTTGCAAATGAATAGACTGCTGAATTGCAATGAGCAAAACTCAAGTAAATCGCTAATCGCATCAATTTCATCTGTTTTTCACGGGCAAACGCAGCATTCTTGGCCCCGTTGGCAAGCCTTGCAGCACCCTTATGCCCCTAAACGAGCGGCTTTAAAAGATGAAACACACCACCCAAGGTCAGCCTGATTTTTCTCAAAGGCCACCACGCCCGCCGATGTGATAATGATCGGGCCCAGCGGCAAGCTCCGGACCTATGCTAAACCGCTATATTTGGTTTGTGTTAAGACTTTAACGGCAGTCCTGCGGTTAGTCTTTCCTTAAATCTCGATGCCGCAGCAACTCGTGAGCCTAACAGATCTTCGAGCGCGTCAGCCAATTCATGAAAGTGAAAGGTAAAGCCCAAGCCGTTGATGCGAACTGGCAGCCCCCGTCGACCACTTAATACGAGATCGGGATCCGCTCCTATAAGTGGCGCAGTCATCCTCATCAGCCGTGCTGGACACGCGATCCCTACCGGAACACCCAAGGTGTTTCGCAACGTTTCCATGAACTCTCGATTGGGCACTGGCTGCAATCCTGTCGCGTTGTAGATCCCTTGAACAGCAGGATTCTCGATCGCTTCAACAAAGAAGCGCATCATGTCCGCGAGGTGAATCCAGCTGATCCACTGGCTTCCTCGGCCAATCGACCCGCCCAAACCTATGCGGGCCAGATTGGCGAGGGTTGGCAGTGCGCCACCATCATTACCCAACACAAATCCTATTCGAAGAACACTCCACCGCATTTCCGGTCGGATGGCCCTACCAAGTGCTTCCTCCCAGGCGAGACAGACATTGGTTGGGTATTCATCAGGGATGTAGGCTGCTTCATCACAGACGCGATCGCCGGCATCTCCATAGATGGCTAGGCTTGCGCCTTGCACCCAAACTTCTGGAGGTCGATAAACCTTCCGCAAAGCCTCTCCGATTACTTGAACGGAATCCACCCGGCTTCGAATGATTTTTGAGCGGTTCGCTCCGGTCATTCGGCAGTTCACTCCCTTGCCAGCAAGATTGACAACTCCGTAGGCGCCCTCCAACGCCTGAGCCCAATTATCTTGGACTGTTCGGCCATCCCAATATATTGCCCGTCCTCTCCCATGATAACAATCCGGATTTCGAGTTAGAACAACCACATCATAACCTCGCCGTATGAGAGTTTCTGCGAGGTGACTCCCAAGGAAACCGCTGCCACCTGCGATTACGATTCGTTTTTTTTCGATGCTTTTCATCGTCACTATTTCTTTCTTAAAGCTTCTAGATTTGGCCAACTGCGTCGCTTAGGCAGTGACGCTTACTGGCGACGACGCTGCAGGCTTTCCTAAATAACCAGCGGCAGCCTGTGAACCATTCCAGCCAGCCAAGTGGGGCGGCCCACCACATCTGTCGAGCCAGAAAAAAGAGCACGTCGCTGCCACCTCGTTTACTGTCGTCTTCCCCGAGTAGCTCAATCTCCTTGGAATTGAGTCCGTTAGCCAACGGCTCCTCCCTCACATTAATGCGATTGAGGAAAGGGTGTAGTCGAGTCACCTTACCTACGCATAGCCCACAGGTCCCGTCATAGTGGAGCGTGCCACGGTGTGGCGTGGCCTTTAAAC
>MDTC01149198.1_pt1 | contig 122165 bp, 105 predicted proteins | sample 811181 | NCBI WGS metagenome assembly MDTC01 (sample SAMN05326644, study PRJNA326480) | marine metagenome | isolation source: seawater | place: Pacific Ocean: North | collected 2011
GAACTGTGTGGCGCCAGTGAGTCATTACAGGCATACGGGGTAGATGGCGGTGCAGCGGCGGCTGACGTCGCGCTGTGTGAGACCTGCTACGGGCAGGTGACTGAGGCGCAAGCACTGGAGACGGCGCGCTGGCACTGCTTGAGCCAGAGTGTCTGGAGTCCCGAACCGGCGGTACAAGTGCTGTCTTACCGCATGCTCAAGCGGCTGGCCGGTGAACCTTGGGCTCAGGATACGCTGGATATTGTGTTCCTCGATGAAGAGCTTAAAGCCTGGGCCGATGCGGGCAGTGCCGACGGCGATGTGGAGCCTACGCTGGACGCAAACGGCGCAGCTTTACAGGCTGGCGATACGGTGACGCTAATCAAAGACCTGAACGTGAAGGGCACCAGTTTTACAGCCAAGCGTGGAACTGCCGTGCGTAATATCTCCCTGAGTGATAACCCCGAGCATATTGAAGGTCGTGTCAACGGCACGCGTATTGTGATTATCAGCAAATACGTGAAAAAGTCTGGCTAACTTCGATGGGAGTGCCGAGGCAGCGGCAATCGCCACTGCCTCGGTAACTATCTGCTTATGCAGGATTTTGCTCAGACTCGGGCAATTGCTCAACCGTCTCCTGCAGTTCCTCCTCGATCGGCGCCGCAGGTGCTTCGGTAAACGAGACCTCGCTGGTTTCGCCGGCTATCACGTCGACCGCAATCACTTCAGTGAATGCGATATCGTCGTCACTCTCAGGAGCGTCGTTGCCGGGTTCGCAGGTATAGGCAACGCTGTACCCTTCCTCGGTCTCGGCCACAAAGCCAATGGTGAAGCGGTATTCGCCGCTGTCATTCTGCAGCACTTCAGCGCTGGCAATCGGGCGGTTGGCTGACTCATCCCCAGTGCCATTGCCTTCCGGATCATAATAATCATCGGGCGTCTGCTCTACAGCGTTCAGGTCGCCGTCGTAAAGATACACACTGCCATTGCCGTCAATGGGCGAGCAGTTCGGGTCATTGAGGACACTTTCTGCGACAGAGCCGCTAATGGTGCCGACTTCTATATTGTTCAGCAGGCGCATCGCCGGGCGAAGCAGGTAGTGGTCTGCATTAGCAGGCTTGGTCAGGCCCTTGCGCAAGACGAAATCTATGGTGAAATCGCTGCGACTCCCCGCCGCTACGGTGAAGCCGGTGTTGAGTTGGAGGAAGCGAGGCTGGCCGTTTGCGTTGCCATTTTGCTGGCCGGGGATGAACAGGTCGGTTTCATTACCCAGTTCCGGGGTGACGCTGGAATTGGGAATTCCGCCATCCACATAAACTCGCAGCCATTGATAGTCGCCCGGGGGAACGTCTACACCTTCCAAAATCGGTTCGGCATCATTGCCGGTCAGGGCGAGCAGGTTGTCAATGGTTACGGGCTCGTCGAACTCGTAGCTGAGCACCTCGGCATCATCATCTGCGGGTTTCAGATCAATGCGGCTGAAGGTGACTTTGACGATCTCGACATCGTCGACCGGTGCATCGGTCACGGAAAAACTGGTTGATCCACTGCCGCTGCTGCCGCCGGACGAACCTCCGCAGGCGCTTAACAGCGCGGTGCTGCCGATCACCAGCGCAAGTGCTTTCATTGTGAAGTTCGGTGTCTTTGACATGATGTTTGCCTCTTCTTATTACTCGGTACTAGAGGCGTCCGTGCTTGGCGTTGTGCCTTGTAAGCGCTTTCCCTGTGACGAAGCGGTATACGACCACTTATGCACAGTGTAGGCAGGGGGCTTGGCGAATAGTTCGGATAAATATTTGCCGCATCCCGAGTTTGGGAGCTGGCGCACATGGACAGTGCCTGTCATATCGCCGCACTTTTTTCGAAATTCGCTTGCGTTTTGACGGATTTATGCCACGCTGATTTTGCCGTTTACAACTATAAGATAAGCGCAACGGGAGAAAATAACCATGCGAAACAAACCCCTGGTAACCGCCATTCGACTGCTATCTGCCGTGGCTGCGGGCTCGATGTTGAGTTTGCCTGCAATCGCCCAGAACAAGTCGGTCTTATTGGAAGAGGTTCTCGTTACCGGTACCAAAAAAGCGGAGGCTGAAAAGCTTCAAGATGTGCCCATAGCGGCTACTGCATTCGGTGAAGATCAATTAGAGGCCCTTTTTGTGAGGGACTTGCAGAGCTTGTCTTACACCATGCCAAACGTCTCGATGGACGATGTTGGCACGGCCAAAGGGGTGGCTAATTTCTCGTTCCGCGGGCTGGGTGTAAACAGCTCGATCCCCAGTATCGACCCTACCGTGGGTGTGTTCATTGACGGTGTATATCAAGGCACGAATTCCGGTGTCGTCTTCGACCAGTTCGATATGGAAGGTATCGAGGTGCTGCGTGGCCCACAGGGCATTCTGTTCGGGCGAAATGTAACAGGTGGTGCGGTTCTGGTGCGTACTACTGATCCTACGGAAGAGTTCAGGCTGAAAGCACGGGCGTCTATGGAGTCGGGCAATAATCGCTATATCTCTCTTTCGACCTCGGGGTCTCTCGTTGAAGGCAAACTGCTGGGTAAATTCGCGGTGTACTTCAATAAAGACGGTGGCTATTTCGAAAACCGGGCTAACGACAATGATGACTTCGGTGAATCCTATATGCGGATCGTCCGAGGTGGCCTGACCTGGTTGCATGCCGGTGATGCCAATGCAGAAACCACGCTCAAGTACGAGCAAAGCAGTGGTGATGGTGACGGGCCTGCAGGGCAAAACCACGCCTTATTTGATCGCGATACTTTCGATTTTGCTGTTGATGAAGAGGGCAGTTACACCATTGAGTGGGATCGACTCTCGTTGGAGCATGTTCGCGATGTTGGCGAGGGGCGCCTGACGAATATCTTTGGTTGGAAAGACCTGAATACCTTAGCAGTCTCGGATATTGATGCATCGCCAACGCCTTTTTTCCATTCAGAAACCTATATGGAAGCAGAGCAGTTCAGTAATGAACTGCGCTATAACATACTGTTGAATGAGCGGTTTGATGTTACCGCTGGGTTGTATTACTTCACTCAAGATTTGCTGTACATAGAGCGCCGTATCCTAGTATTTGGAACCACCGATATTGCCGGTGGGGGCGAGCAAGAGACAGAAACTTGGGGTGCCTTCGCAGCGGTTGACTATAAGTTGAGTGATACGCTCTCGTTGATTGCTGGCTTGCGTTACACCGACGAGACGAAAGACGCCAAGATAGCGACCATTCCATTCAACGGTTGTAGTACCGATGCTCGAGAATGTACATCTTACGATTTCGAGGATGAGGAAAGCTGGAGCAACGTATCACCAAAAGTTGGCTTGCAATGGTATCCGTTCGAGACCACGCAGATTTATGCGAGTTACAGCCAGGGCTTCCGCTCGGGTGGTTATAACCAACGCAACACGGTTCCCGGAGCAAGCCCCGGGCCTTTCGACGAGGAGAAACAAGACTCGTTGGAGGTAGGTGTGAAAGTTGATGCATTCGATGGTCGGCTTCGTGTGAATGCTGCGGTTTTCCAGAACGAAATTGAAGATATGCAGCGGGAGGTTAACTTCGCTGTGCCAGGGTTAGGTGTTGGCCAAGTCATCGTGAATTCCGCGGATGCGACAATTACGGGTGCCGAGTTTGAGTTGTTGGCAGGGCTTGGGGATCACTTGGTCCTTTCTATGAATGCCGGGTATCTGGATGGTGATTACGACACTGTGCGCGAAGACTTGAACCGTGATGGCGTGATCAATGGCCAAGATAAGAGTCTGGCCTTACCTCGACTGGCGCAGTGGACATATGGCACCAGCTTGACGTGGCAGTACGACGTTAATGACGGCGATATGATTAGCGCGCGGGTTGGCTACAATCATCGTGACCCCTCTGCCTATACCGATGATAACCTGGGTGTGCTGAATTCCGCCGATATGGTTGATGCCGCAATCAGCTATAACACCAAAGGCGGGTTTACTTACACGATCTTCGGGAAGAATCTAAAAGACGAAGTGACCCACGGGAATGACACTCAGTTGCCAGCCGCTTTCGGTGGTCCTGGGGCGTCTTTCGCGCCACTTAACAAAGGCGTGGTGTACGGCGCGGAAATTAAATACAGCTTCTAGGAGTTCTCCTGTTGGCTGTGCTCCATGCATGCCGACCTTCGGGTCGGCTTTTTTTGGTTCAAGATATTGGCTGTCGCTTTTTAGACATGGAAATGTCGCCATTTAGCTGGTGAATTTTGCTCTTTGCTGTGCTGTAATTTGCGCAGACATTTTGTCTGCTCACTGACCTGCCATAACAATAATTGGCGCAGCATAAGAGAGGGGACGCATTGAAGCCGACCGACGTCAAGAACCCGGAATACTTCCACAAGGTTGTAGATTGCCAATATGCCTGTCCGGCTCACACGCCGGTACCGGAATACATTCGCCTCATTGCCGCACAGCGTTATACCGATGCCTATATGATCAACTGGGAATCCAATGTTTTCCCGGGGGTGTTGGGGCGTACCTGTGACCGGCCCTGCGAGCCGGCGTGTCGCCGGGGACGGGTGGAGGAAGAGCCCGTTGCGATCTGCCGACTCAAGCGTGTAGCGGCAGATCTGAAAGACGATATTTCGTCGCGGCTGCCGGACATTCCCAAGAAGAAAAATGGTAAACGCATTGCACTGGTAGGCGGCGGCCCCGCCTCGCTGACGGTCGCGCGAGACCTGATGCCGCTGGGATACAGCATTGATCTCTACGATGAGCAACCTGCGGGCGGCGGTTTTATGCGCAGCCAGATTCCCGCGTTCCGCTTGCCGGAAAGTGTATTGAACGAGGAAGTCGGCTTTATTTTGAATATGGGCGTAGTGACGCACTTCAATCACTATGTCGACAGCTTGAAAGCCCTGCTGGAAAAAGACTACGACGCGGTGTTTGTCGGCAGTGGTGCTCCGCAGGGGCGCGACTTGGATATCGCCGGTCGCGAGGCGGCGGACAGCAATATTCATATCGGTATTAACTGGCTGGCGAATGTAGCCTTCGGTCATATCGAGAAAGTGGGTAAGCGGGTGCTGGTACTCGGCGGCGGTAACACCGCAATGGATTGCTGTCGCACCGCACGTCGCCTGGGTGGCGAGGATGTGCGAGTGGTTGTTCGCAGTCCCTTTGAAGAAATGAAAGCCTCACCCTGGGAGAAAGAAGATGCCCAGCACGAGGGCATCCCTATTTACGATAACCATGTGCCCAAGGCGTTCCTTATTGAGAATGGCCGCCTGGTGGGTATGCGTTTTGAAAAGGTGAAGGCGGTTTATGACAGCGGTCGCCGCGAGCTGATTCCCACGGGCGAGCCGCCGGTCGATATGGCCTGCGACGACGTATTGATTGCCATCGGCCAGGAAAATGCTTTCCCGTGGATTGAGCGGGATATCGGCATTGAATTCGGCAAGTGGGAGTTGCCGGAGGTCGATGCTGTGACCTTCCAGTCCACCAATCCCAAGGTGTTCTTCGGTGGTGATGCGGCCTTTGGGCCGGAAAATGTCATCACTGCGGTGGCCCATGGTCATCAAGCCGCGATTTCCATTGACCTGTTCTGCAACGGAGAATCGCTCACCGACCGGCCACCACCGGGGGTGAGTCTGGTCAGTCAGAAAATGGGGATTCACGAATGGAGCTACGACAGCGGCATTGAAACCGATACACGCTATGTGGTGCCGCAGGCAGAGCTGGATAAAACCCTCAGTGATCGCCGACTGGAAGTCGAACTTGGTTTCGATGCCACCACCGCCTTCAACGAAGCGCAGCGCTGCCTGAACTGCGATGTGCAGACGGTGTTCAGCGAAAAGCTGTGTATAGAGTGCGATGCCTGTATCGATATCTGCCCGACGGACTGCCTCACGTTTACGGTGAATGACGAGGAAGATCCCGAGGACGCCCTGCGTCAGGTGCTGAAAATGCCGGCCAATAATAACGAGCAGAGTCTGTATGTATCAGACGATCTGCGCACAGGTCGGGCCATGATCAAAGACGAAAACGTCTGCCTTCACTGCGGGCTTTGCGCCGAGCGCTGTCCAACCGCTGCCTGGGATATGCAGAAGTTCTATTACAGTGTGACCAAGGCGGGGCAGGGTGTCTGAGATGAAGCGTATAGAAGCGGTTAACGATTTCGTTATCAAGTTTGCCAACGTCAACGGCACCGGCTCGGCCAGCGCCAATAATATGTTTGCCAAGGCGCTGTTTCGTATGGGGCTGCCGGTCAGCCCCAAAAATATCTTTCCCTCGAATATTCAGGGCCTGCCCACCTGGTACGAAGTGCGGGTGAATGAGAAGGGCTTTCTCGGGCGACGCGGCGGCGTGGATATGATGGTCTGTGTGAACCCGCAGAGCATGGCCAAGGATATTCAGGAACTGGAACCTGGCGGTTACTTTCTTTACGACTCCAGTAAACCGCTTGACCTGCGCCTGATGCGCAGCGACGTGCAGTTTATCGGTATTCCCCTGCGTGACCTCTGCCAGCGGGAATTCAGCGATCCGCGCCAGCAGCAACTGTTTCGCAATGTGATCTATGTGGGTGCCCTGTCAGCGCTGCTTGATATCGAGTTTGACGTGCTTACCACGCTGGTTTCAGATCAGTTTCGAGGCAAGGAAAAACTGATTACGCCAAACGTGCGCGCGCTGGAATTGGGCTATCACTACGCCCGGGACAATTTTGAATGCCCGCTGGGGATTCGCGTTGAACGCCGCGATGCCGTCGGTGATCAGATTCTGCTGGACGGCAATACCGCCGTGGCACTGGGTGCGATTTACGGTGGCGCCAGCGTTGCGGCCTGGTATCCGATTACCCCATCCACCTCGGTAGTCGATGCCTTCGACAAGTACTGTCGCCGACTGCGTATCGACCCCGCCAGCGGCAATAAACACTACGCCATTGTGCAGGCCGAAGATGAGCTGGCGGCCATTGGAATGGTGATCGGTGCGAGCTGGAATGGCGCCCGTTCGTTTACGGCGACCAGCGGCCCCGGCATTTCCTTGATGAGCGAATTCCTCGGATTGGCCTACTTTGCCGAGATTCCCTGCGTGCTGGTGAATGTGCAGCGGGCGGGGCCGTCAACAGGTATGCCCACGCGCACCCAACAGTCTGACATTATGGCCTGCGCCTACGCGTCGCACGGCGATACCAAGCACGTATTGCTGTTCCCCTCGACGCCCGCCGAATGCTTCGATATGGGCGCTGAGGCCTTCGACCTTGCCGAGCAGCTCCAGACGCCAGTGATCATCATGAATGATCTCGATCTGGGCATGAACGACAGCATGTCGCCACCGCTGAAGTGGGACGACTCGCGTGAGTACCAGCGCGGCAAGGTTTACACCAGCGAGCAGCTGGAAGCGATGAGTGAGCGCTTTGGTCGCTACCTGGACAGCGATGGTGACGGCATTCCCTATCGCACCTATCCTGGCACGCACCCGGAGAAAGGCGCTTTCTTTACCCGTGGCACGTCGCGGGATGAATACGCGGTGTACACCGAAGACAGTGCAGCCTATGAATACAATATGCAGCGCCTGCTGAAAAAGTGGGATACGGCCAAGACCTATGTGCCTGACGCCGAAGTGATTGGGCAGGGCAGCAAAGTCGGGGTGATTTATTTCGGCACCAGCCGCGATGCCACACTCGAAGCGGTCGCTGCCCTGAGAGACAGCGGCATTACCGTCGACAGTCTCCGTCTGCGTGCCTTCCCTTTCGATGCCTCCGTCGACAAGTTCATTGCCGAGCACGACACGCTGTTTCTGGTAGAGCAGAACCGCGATGCACAGATGCGTACGCTGTTGGTCAATGAGCTGCTGATCTCGCCGCGAAGCCTCATTCCGATTCTCAACTATGGCGGGATGCCGATTACTGCCCGCCAGATCGAGAAAGAAATTCGCCAACAGCTCGACGAAAATAAAGTCCAACCGCTGCGTGCGGCTAAGGAGAACGGCTGATGAGTTACCTGCGTCCCGCGTTTCGTCATCCCGAACAACCGACTAATGAACTGGGTTATACCCGCCGCGATTACGAAGGCGCCATTTCCACGCTTTGCGCTGGCTGCGGTCATGACTCCATCAGTGCCGCGATTGTGCAGGCCTGCTTTGAACTGTCGATTCCGCCGCACCGTGTTGCCAAGCTGTCCGGTATCGGTTGCAGTTCGAAAACCCCGACCTATTTTCTCGGTAAATCCCACGGTTTTAACTCGGTTCACGGACGTATGCCGTCGGTAGCGACCGGTGCCAATTTGGCGAACCGGGACCTGATTTACGTGGGCGTGTCCGGCGATGGGGACAGCGCGTCTATCGGCATGGGGCAGTTCACCCATGCGGTACGTCGCAATGTGAACATGCTGTATGTTGTCGAGAACAATGGCTGCTACGGACTCACCAAAGGGCAGGACTCCGCCACGGCGGATGTCGGCTCCATCAGCAAAAAAGGCGAGCCCAACCCCTTTGAAGCCATCGACCTGGTCAGTATTGCCCTGCAACTGGGGGCGACCTTTGTGGCGCGCAGCTTCTCCGGTGATCGCGCGCAACTGGTACCGCTGATCAAAGCGGCGATCAGCCACAATGGCTTTGCCTTTATCGATGTGGTTTCGCCCTGCGTCACCTTCAATAACAACCCCGGTTCCACCAAAGGGTACGAGTACGTGCGCGATCATCTGGCCGCGACTGGCACCGTGGATTATGTGCCATTCAAGCAGGAAATTACGGCGGACTACGCCGAGGGTGAAAGCAAGGCCGTGACCCTGCACGACGGTTCGGTGGTTGAGCTACGCAAGGCGGATCCCGAGCTGGATCTGCACAGCCGCCGTTCAGCCCTGAAGCTGATCAAGGACTATCGCGCCAAGGATCAGATGCTGACCGGTCTGTTGTATATGGATGAAGATTCTCAGGATCTGCACGAGATTATCGGCAGCAGTAAAACGCCGCTGCGAGATCTTGGTGAGTCGGAGTTGTGTCCGGGGCAGAAAGTGCTCGACCGTCTGAACGACAGCCTGCGATAAAAAAAGGCGTCGGCAGCGCAAACTGCCGACGCAAGGGCATCATCCATCTTTTACCAGCGGTAAGACGCCTGCAATGCCAATGTGCGTGGCGGATTGGTGAAGCCGTGATGGGTGGTGGTGCCCGCAATCACCTTCTTGGCGACCGGGGTATCGACGGCATACAGCAGCACCTGTTCGTCACTCAGGTTCTTACCCAAGAGCGCCACTTCCCAGGTGCCATCGCTGGAGGCCAGCGCCAGTCGGCCGTTGTACTGCACAAAGGCGTCCTGCTTGACCCGGTCGTCGAGGTTGGGAGAAGGGTGATACTCGTCGGTGAAGATGGCATCGAGGTTCGCTCGCAGAATCAAGGCACTGCCCAGTGCCCGCTCATAAGCCAGCAGCAGGTTCCCGGAATAGTCGGCAGCGTACTGATTGGTTTTGCCCGAGTAGTCACAGTTAATGCCGTTGGGATGGTCCGGTAACTGGTCCTGGATACAAGTACCCAGTTTGTGGTCCAGAAACTCGAAGTCCAGCAAGGCCAGGCCGCCCGCCAGCATCAGATGCTCGCTGAGGGCGATACGACCGTCAAACTCAACCCCCTGGGTGACGGCGCTGGCCGCGTTGCCGACATTGAAGCCCAGTGTGCCATCGAAAACACTGACCTGCAGATCGTCAAAGCGCGTGTAAAACACGGCCGTATTCAGCTCGGCGACGCCGTCAAACAAGGTGGTTTTCAATCCCAGCTCGTAAGACGTGGCGCGCTCTTCCTCGTATTCAAAGCTGCCGATCAGGACTTGCTGATTCGCGACAACGGCGTTGGGATTGCGCGCGGTGGGTTCGGCGCTGGGTGAGGAATTGGAACGCGCATCGTAGCCGCCAGATTTAAAGCCGCGCCGGGCGGAAAAGTAGCCCATCATCGTGTCGTTGATGTCCCACTGTAGATTGAGCAGCGGGGCAAACTGCGATTCAGTCCGTTTGCCTTTCAGGTCGTGGCGCTCGGCGGCGAAAGTGACTGCCGCCGCGGTGTCGGTCTCGCCAATCGGCAGAATCGAGCCATCGGGTAAACCGAACTCGAGTTTGCGGCTGCCGCTCTTTTTCTCATAGGTGTAACGACCGCCGAGGGTTAATCGCCAACTGGGGTTGATGATCCAGGTGCCCTGCATAAAGGCGGAGCCGATCAGTGAATCGCTTTTGAAATCGCGGGGCGAGCGAATATCCAGCAGGGAGTTACCCGCATCGCCAATGCCCAGTACCTCGAAGGCTGAGCTCGCGCCAGCCAGCGGGTCGATATCGCCGCGTGCGCCCCCTTCGAGAATGTCGGCCGCGTTGATCAGCTGTGGAATCAGCGTGGACGGCAGGACGATGGAGTCGAAGAAATACACGTCGTTGTACTGGAAATAGGCGCCGGCAATCAGATCGAAGCGCTCTCCGGGTGCTGACACCCAGCGAAATTCCTGACTGAACTGCTCGTACTCTTCTTCCATGACCACCTGAAACAGCGGCGAGCCGGTAAAGTCACAGTCGCATTCTTCGTCGTACTGATAGGCCATATAGGCGCTGATCGAGGTGAAGGTATGCCCGTCGACATACCAGTCCATTTTCAAGGTGAGGTTCTGGGTGTCGTTGTAACTGTAGTCGCCGTTTGCATGGCGACGGCGATCGGCTTTGGTATCCAGTACCGAATCATCGGCCTGCATATTCAAAATAGAACCATTGCCCTGCAGTTGCAGAATATCGCGCAGAGCCGGTGGCAGCAGCGACACCACACCCCCTACGGCGCCGAGATCAGGGAAGACCGTATTGTTGAGAATGTCGCCGTAGGTGCGACCCGTGAACAGGAAAATATCGGAGTCCGAGGGATTGTCGCTGATGATTTCCGACTGGCGGCCGACCACATCAAAGCTGCCGATCTCCAGCTTGAGCATGGCGGTGAAATCGTCGCCGGGGTCCCAGCCCAGTTTCAGCCGGTAGGTCGCCTCGTCGCGCTCTGCTTCGTCCCGGTTCAGTACCTGGTTTTCGACAAACCCGTCGATCTGCCGCTGGCGCATGGCAAAGCGCAGACTGAATTCGTCCGTGAGGGGGCCGGATGCGACAAAGTCGATGACGCGCTCATTGAGCTCCGGTTCATAGCTGCCCTGAACAAAGAGTTCCCTGTCCTGACTGGGCGAGGCGGTGCCGATATTGATGGCCCCGGCGATACTGTTTTTCCCCAACAGAATATTCTGTGGTCCGCGCAATACCTCCACCCGTTCAAGGTCCAAAAAGGGTGCCCGAGCGAGCTGCGCGCGGCCGTAGTAAACGCCGTCCACATACATGCCCACCGATTGCTCGAAGCCTTGGTTTTCGCCGGAGCCGATACCGCGAATATAAATATCGGTGCCGATGCTGGATTCGGTCATGGTGAAGTTGGGAACATAGGCCTGAAGATCCTCGATCTTGGCGAGCCCGGCTTCCATCATTTTTTCACCGCTGATTGCGCTGACCGAGACCGGCACATCCTGAAGACTCTGTTCGCGCAGTTGTGCGGTCACGATTACTTCTTCCAGTTGCGCGGCGATCAGCAGTGGGCTGTGGGCGATGCCGAGGGACAATACGCCCCAAAGGCTGGTTCTTTTTATCATTATTGTTTCTCCATTTTTACCGGCGCGCAGGTCAACGACCCGCGCTACGGCGTGGGCAATGCTATGCAGCGGCGTGGCTGGCGTGTTGCTTGAATTTCGCCTTCAGTTTCTCTGCCTTCCCCGGCAGCACATTGGCAAGACTCAGGTCGCCGTGGTGGTGGGCGAACACTCTGGGATCCATCACTCGGAACCAAAGTGGCGGTACATAGGCGAGCATCATCATCGACGCATAGCCGGAGGGAAGTTGCGGGCTGTCGGCAAAGTGCCGGAGCGCCTGAAAAGAACGGTTCGGGTGAGCGTGGTGATCCGAATGGCGCTGCAGTTGGTACAGCAGCAAGTTGGTTACCGTGTGATTGCTGTTCCAGGAGTGGCGCGGAAGGCAGCGCTCGTAGCGGCCATCCGCGCCGCGCTGACGAAGCAGACCGTAATGCTCAACATAGTTGATGACCTCCAGCAGAGAGGCCCCGAGCGCCGCTTGCACGGCAAGGAAAACCAGTGCGGGCCAGCCCAGCCAAACGGTGCAGGCGCCGAACAGAATGGCGGTCAGTGCCCAGGCCTGCAACACCTCGTTGCGCCAGTGCCAGAACCCAAGCCCCTTGCGTGCCAGACGTTGGCGTTCTATGGCGCAGGCTGAGCGAAGGCTGCCAATAACGGTGCGCGGCAGGAAGCGCCAGAAGCTCTCGCCCATTTTTGAACTTGCCGGGTCTTCCGGTGTGGCGACATTGCGGTGGTGGCCAAAGTTGTGCTCAACATAGAAATGCCCATAGGCCACCGGCGCCAGTGCGACTTTAGCCAGAAACTGGCTCAGTGGATCGCGCTTATGCCCGAGCTCATGCCCGGTGTTAATACCAATGCCATTCACATAGGCGCAGCTCAGCAGGGCGCCGACAATGCCCCAGGCTCCCAGTTCGGTGCAGGCAAACCAGACAGCGATCAGGGTGCCGGCATATTGCAGGGGGATATAGGCGTAGACGATGTACCGGTAATAGGCGTCGGCTTCCAATTGTGGCACCGCCGACTCCGGAGGGTTGGAGCGATCCGTGCCGACGAGCAGGTCCATCAGCGGAATAATCAGGTACACCATCAGCGGGGCAAACCACCACCCCCAGATCTGTCCGCTGACCACGTAAATCGCGGCACCGATGATCGGAAAAAGCGGGACCAGCAGCCCCAGCGCCCAGAGATAGCGCTTCGCGTCGCGCCAGTGTGTGTCGTTTGCAGTGTTCATCGCGGTTATTGACTCTTGTTAAGTTAACGAGTGTTAAAATAATGCTAGATTCTAACTTAACGGTTGTCAATATATTGGCCGGATTCAAGCAGGGACTCACTTGGCAGACTTTTTGCCTTTTTAATCAACGGCTTGTCTTGATATAAGGGGGGTGTCAAACTGTGAGCCTGTTAACAACTGTAAAAATAACCTTCTGACTGAGGCGACGATGACGGAAAACAAGCCGAAGCAGAGCCGCAAAGGCAACCGGGAAAAGCTGATGAACGCGGCGCTCGGTTTGTTGGCGGAGGATCAGAGTGGCCTGTCGGGCATCAGCCTGCGGCGAATCACCAAAGCCTGTGGTCTCAGCCCGCCAGCGTTCTACAGCCACTTTGCGTCGGTGGAAGACTTGGGCATGGCACTGGTCAATGAAGTGGGGACGGCTCTGCGTGAACTGCTGAGGGGGGTGCGAGATGCCGATTCCGAAGAAGCCGTGATCGCCGAGTCGGTACAGGCCGCCTTTGGTTATATTCGCGGTAACGAGCCGCTGTTCATTCTGATTGCGCGCGAGCGGGCAGGAAGTTCGGCCATGCTGCGTGGTGCCATTCGGGGAGAAGTGCGGGAAATTGTCGAAGACATGGCCACGGACTTTCACGAGCGGGGCCTGTTTGAGCGCTTCGATCTTGAGCGCAAGCGCGCGGCTGTCGCGGCGATCGTGTCACTGGGCCTGAGTCTGATTCCCGATATTCTCGATCTTTCCAGAGAGTCTCCGGAAACGGGGGACGCCTTGATCGCCGAGTTTGAAAATCAGGTTAAGCTGATTCTGTTCTAAAGGGGTAGGGCGCCAAGTGTCGGCGCCCGAAGCCATCACTTCAAAACGATCACTTCAACGCAATGGTCATATTGGGGGCGTGGGAGCTGGCGTTGTCTTCCGGCCAGCGCGCGGTGACCGTTTTCGTCTCGGTATAAAAACGCACCGCCTGTTTTCCATAGGCATGAAGATCGCCCATGAAGGATTTCTTCCAGCCGGTAAAGGAGAAGAACGGCAGCGGCACCGGAATGGGAATATTAATGCCCACCTGGCCGACATCCACTTCGCTCTGATAGCGACGGGCCGCCGCACCGGAGGCCGTAAAGATGGAGGTGCCGTTGCCATAGGGGCTGCTGTTAACCAGTGCCAGCGCTTCATCCAGATTGGCGACCTGCATACAGCACAGGACTGGCCCAAAAATTTCCTCCCGGTAAATGCGCATGTCGGTGCTCACATTACTGAACAGCGTTGGGCCGAGCCAGTTACCGTCCGGGTAGCCGCTAACCTCGCAATCTCTGCCGTCCAGCAGCAGTGTTGCACCGTCTTCCACGCCGCTGGCAATCAGCGCTTCTACCCGCTGTTTGGCATTGCGACTGATCAGCGGGCCATAACCGGCCTCGGGGTCGTCCCAGTGGCCGGGGCGAACACCGGCCAGTTTGTCGCGCAGTTCGTCTACCCAGTTAATCGCCTCGCCCACAAACACCGCCACGCTGATCGCCATGCAACGTTGTCCGGCGGCGCCCACCGCCGCGCCCAACAGATTATTGATAACGACGTCTTTGTTGGCGTCGGGCATGATGACCATGTGGTTTTTGGCGCCCGCCATACACTGCACGCGCTTGAGTGCGTGACTGGCACTGCGGTAAATATGTTCACCCACGGGCACCGAGCCGACAAATGAGATGGCGCGGGTATCGGGGTGGTTGATCAGCGCATCGACCGTGTCTTTGCCGCCGTGAACCAGTTGCAGCACTCCCGGCGGGCAGCCGGCCTGTTCAAACAGTTCGACCAGCCGCATGGCCGTTAAGGGCACCTGCTCTGAGGGTTTGAGGACAAAGGTGTTGCCGCAGGCAATGGCCAGCGGGAACATCCACAGTGGAATCATCGCCGGAAAATTGAACGGTGTGATGCCGACGCACACGCCCAGTGGTTGGGTGATGCTATAGCTGTCGACATCCCGCGCAACATTTTCCACGGTCTCGCCCATCAGCAGCGACGGGACATTGCAGGCTTGCTCCACCACTTCAATGCCGCGCCAGACGTCGCCTTTGGCGTCTTCAAAGGTTTTACCGTTGTCTTCAGCAAGAATGCGCGCCAGCTCGTCGTGGTGCTCTTTGAGCAACTGCTGATAGCGGAGCATCACTCTGGCGCGCTCCGGCACTGGGACCTTGCGCCACTGGGTAAATGCCTCGGCGGCACCGGCGACGGCGCGCTCAATTTCATCGTCACTGGCCATCGGTACACGAGCCAGCAGTTCCTGAGTCGCGGGGTCGTGAATCTCAAGATGCTGTGGTGAGTTGCTTTGGATGAATTCACCGTTGATGTAGTGGGGGAGAATGTCGTTCATGCTGAACCTCTCAAAGGGGAATATTCAGTGTAGCAAGTTCAAATTGGCACTGGCGTAAGACTGTCCAGCCAGTGTTTGCAGTGTTCGGCCACACCGTCGCCGTCTTCCTGCAGCAGCATGTGGCCGCGCCCGGCGACGGTCATGCAGTCAACGACGTCGGGCAAGCGCTGGCTGTGGTAGCGGAATACGGCCTCGGGATGCAAAAAGGAGTGTTCGGCGCGCAGCAACAGTGTGGGGCACTGAATACGCTTCAGTGCTTGCCACGGTGAGTGCGTCCGGCTGAAGTTTTGCGCTTCCCAGTCCGGGTGATAGCGCATGGCGAGCTGGCCGTCGTCCTGTTCAATCAGGGCGGCCTCCGCGTAGTCGGCAAAGGCCTCATCGCTGAACGGGCGGAACACCGGCTTGTTGCGGTGATAATCAATAAATGCCTGCCGACTGGGCCAGTGCGTGGGGCGTTTACGGGTGCGCTTGACCAGCGACAGATGTCGGGTGAAGTGCGGCGCGACCAATCTGTGGGCGCGGTACAGATAACGGCCCGGCAGCGTAGCGGGATCGCAGAGAATCAGGGCGCGAAACAAGTCCGGTCGTCGGGCGGCGGCCAGCGTGGTAACGGTGGCGCCGATGGAATGACCGATGCCGATCACCGGGCCGTGACCGTGTTGATCGAGAAAGGCGATCAGGTCGTCGGCGTGCCCCCGCCAGTTAAAGTCGGGGGCAGGGGGGTGTTTGCCCCAGGCGCCACGATTCTCCAGTCCCAGTAGCGGGTATTCATCGGCAAAGTGCTTGAGGAAAAAACGGTAGCTGGCTACGGGAAAGCCGTTGGCCGGGGCGAAATGAATGGCGGGCTGCGTTGCGACGTGTTGTCGTACTTGGTTTCTCAGTGCTTGGCCGCCTTGCAGCCATACGGCCTCGCCGCGCCCGAAATTGCCTTGTCTGTATTCCAGCATTGTTGCCTCATGCGTTCGACCAACGGCTACGCTAGCACGATCGGAGAGGCAATCAAGGCTGGAAAAGGACGCAATGTCAGCCGTGCAGACCGTGCTCGATGGGACATTGCCCACGGGCCAGCTTGCGGGCGCGCTCGACCAGGGTTTCCTCCATGGATTCGCGACCGATCATAATCACGAAGTCACCCTCGCGCAGGCCGTTAAGGGCAAATTGCGCCAGTTCATCCAGATCCTGTACCGGCAGCTCGATGCCAATATCTTTCATGCCGCTCATAAACTCGTCGAAGGTCATTTCTGCGCCGTCGGGGGCGGGTTTTTCACGAGCGAGCTCGGCAGGACGATTGCGTTTGGTTGTCCAGATGCCGGTGGGCAGAATACCGCCCGACGGGTAGAAAATGCAGGCCCGCAAGCGGGTGTTCTGGCCGACCAGCTGCGCGTTCAGGCACTCGGTCATAATCGAGACACCGGCTTTGCTGGACGCGTACACCGATTGATCCGCCAGTGGCGAAATGCCGCCGTCACCGGAGCTGGTATTCATCACGATGCCTTCTTCCCCGGAAGCCAGCATGCGGGGCACAAAGGCTTGAATACCGTGGGCAATGCCGCGCAGGTTTACACCCAGCACCCATTGCCAGTCATTGGGGGTGGTGTCCCACACATTGTTGTTGGGCACGCTCACACCGGCATTATTGCAGAGCACATGACAGGCACCGAATTCCTCAAATACGGCGTCGGCCAGGGCATTGACCGAGTCGGGTTTGGAGACATCGGTAACGATGGCGCGCAAGGCACCGCCCTGTGCCGACAGCTCGCTGGCGGTGCGGTCGAGGGCGCCTTGCTCTACATCGGAAATAACCACCTTGGCGCCCTCCCCGAGGAAGGCGCGAGCCAGTGATTTGCCGATGCCGCTGGCACCGCCAGTAACGACTACAACCTTGTCTTTGAAGCTCTGCATGATTTCTCCCTGATCCTTATTGTTGTGAGTTGAGAAATTTACAATGGTGTATTTTTACACGCTGGTGTTGATATTTTGCAAGTGATTTCATGCGCCTCAAAAGATGGAAATATCTCGAAGTGCTTTCAGCCGCTGTTCAGATAAACGTCGCTACTCTGGACGCGTCCATCAGGAGGAATTAACTATGAAAACCTCAACGTTATCTGTATTTCAGCATCGCAGTGCCATGGCGGCCGGGATGGTTCTGTTAATGGCTGCGGCACTTGTGGTGCCGCAGCAGGCGCGCGCTGATAGCGGCGAAGCCGCCCTGGCGGTGCTGCTGGGTGCCGCCATCGTGGTGGCCGCTCAGAACGACGATCACCGCGATCATCGCTACGATGCCCGCTACGACTACCGACGCGGTTACGAGCAGGGTTACCGCCAGCACAAACCCTACGGCCACCATCAATCGGCCTATAAGCACGGTTATCGCGATGGCCGTTTCGACAGCCGTTATGATCACAAGTGGCATCCTGGAAAAGGTCACGGCAAGCATCACTACAAAGACAAACATGGCTACAAAGGCAAACACGGTCGTGACGCCCAGCGTTGGAACAGCCGAGTGCCGGTGTACAGCCGCTGAAACGGAAAGATCACTCCCATTGGCCGCGCAACATGCGCGGCTTTTTTGTATTGGCTCCCTGTCTTTCTCCCAATTCCCGCCAAGCTGCTAGAATCCAGCTCACTGATGGCAGTCGGCATATGCCGGTGGGGAGACGAATGAAACGCAAAGCGATGATGTTACTGGCGGGCCTGTTTACTCTGGCAGTGCTGACCCTGGCCGCCCCTTTTGCCGTGATGGAATTGGGATCTCCCGGCATGGCAACGGCGTCACGCGCGCTGGTGCACGCGGCGGTAGGGTATAGCGGGGGAACGCCCGAGAAAGGCTTGCTGCCTTTGCGAGTGACGTCTGGGTATCGCGTAGAAGTGTATGCCGAGGGGCTGGGTAATCCGCGGTTCATGGCGGTTACGTCCGCTGGTGACCTGTTGGTCAGCCGTCCCCGCAATGGCGAAGTATTACTGCTGGGACGGGATGGGAATAACGATGGTCGCGCCGACAGTGAGCGCATTTTGCTGCGTGGCTTGAAGCGCCCGCAAGGGTTAGCACTTCGCGATGGCTGGCTTTATGTGGCGGAGTCAGACGGCATCGGCAAAATTGCCTTGGATGTGGAGCGCGGCGAGATCAAAGGCGATTACACACGCATCCTCGATGGTCTGGGTGACCGGGGCAACCACTGGAGTAAAACCATTGGTTTTGGTCCTGATGGCTGGTTGTACCTCAGTTCCGGCTCTACGTGTAACGTCTGCGAGGAAACCGACCCCCAGCGGGCGACAATGATGCGCCTGCAGGCTGATGGCAGTGAGTTGGAGATTGTGGCGACCGGGCTGCGAAACAGCGTTGGGTTTGACTGGGCGCCGTGGAACGACGCGCTCTACGCGACGGATAACGGCCGAGACCTGCTTGGCGATAACTTCCCCCCCTGTGAGCTGAACCGGATTGAAAAAGGCAGCTTTTACGGCTGGCCGTATTTCAATGCCACCACGCCCGATCCGGACTTCGGTCATCGTCTTCCGGAGAATATGCCCGCCAACCGCCCGCCCGTGCATGAATTCCGGGCGCACAACGCGCCGCTCGGTATCCGTTTTCTGCAACACCAGGACAATGACGAGAAAATGGCTCTGGTGGCCTTGCACGGCTCCTGGAATCGCAGCGAGCCCGACGGCTACAAAGTGGTCGCACTGCGCTGGCTGGATGATGGCGATATCGTCGAGGACGATTTCCTCGTTGGCTTTTTGCAGGGTAGCGATCTGCATGGTCGCCCGGTGGATGTTGTTGAAGCCGCTGATGGCCGAATTTTTGTGTCCGACGATTACGCCGGACGGATCTACCTGATTCGCTCAGGGCAGGGCGATGACCAACGCGCTGCGGTGGCAAGCCGCAAGCTGCCGTCGGCGGGAGAGGCCTTGGCGGCTTACTCGCCCGATCAGCGTCAGGCCTTGCTTGAACAGGGCGAGCAGTTGTATCAGAGCAAAGCCTGTGACAGTTGCCATGCGCTGCCCACTATCCGCCATCTGGAGAGCGTCAGTGCCCGCTATAACCTGGCGGAGCTGGCGGATTTCTTTTTGGCGCCCACGCCACCCATGCCCAGGTTTGAACTGGATGCAGGGCAGCGCGAAGCACTGGCGGTGTATTTGTACAGCCGGGCAAAGTAATCGCGAGAGTTCCCTATTGTTCGAGTAGTGTGCGTGTTTCTCCCGGACCTGAAGAGGGGGGAATAGGGTATACTTGGCAGATCGGCGCAGACGTTCGTCAGCGCCTCTCATCCTTTGCCAATAAGGTCTGCCATGAACTCGGAGAAGCCGCTTTATATTTCTGTTGCTGGTCCCGCCCTGCTGGAAACACCGTTGTTGAACAAAGGCTCTGCGTTTACCGAGCGTGAGCGTCGCAGTTTTAATCTGATGGGGCTGTTGCCGCCGCGTTACGAAAGTATTGATGAGCAGGTTGAACGGGCTTACATGCAGTACTGCAGCTTCGACGAGCCCATTAACAAACACATCTATTTACGCGTAGTGCAGGACAATAACGAAACCTTGTTTTACCGCCTGCTCAACGACCATCTCGAAGAGATGCTGCCGATTATTTATACCCCCACGGTGGGCGAAGCCTGCGAACATTTTTCCGATATTTACCGCAGTGCCCGCGGCATCTTCGTGTCGTATGAAGAGCGGGAGTTCATGGATGACATTCTGCACAGCGTCACCAAAGACAAGGTCAAGGTGCTGGTGGTTACCGACGGCGAGCGCGTACTGGGTCTGGGCGACCAGGGCATTGGCGGCATGGGTATTCCCATCGGCAAGCTGTCGCTGTACACCGCCTGCGGCGGCATCAGCCCGGCCTACACCCTGCCGGTGGTGCTGGATGTGGGCACCAATAACCAGAAGTTACTCGACGACCCCATGTATATGGGCATGCGCCACCCGCGTATCGGTCGCGATGATTACGACGCCTTTGTCGACCAGTTTATCGAGGCGGCCCAGCGCCGCTGGCCCGGCGTACTGATTCAGTTCGAGGATTTCGCGCAGCCCAATGCCATGCCGATTCTGGAACGCCACAAGGATTCGGTGTGCTGTTTCAACGACGATATTCAAGGCACCGCTGCCGTCACCTTAGGAACGGTACTGTCGGCCTGCGCGCGCAAAGGCGAGCGCCTGCGGGACCAGAATATTGTCTTTGTCGGCGCCGGTTCGGCGGGTTGCGGTATTGCCGAGCAACTGATCCGCGCCATGGTTGATGAGGGGCTGGATGAGCCCAGTGCCCGCTCACAGGTTTATATGGTAGATCGCTATGGTCTGCTGGTTGAGGGCATGACTGGGCTGCGGGATTTTCAGGCCCGGCTGGCGCAGCCGAATCATGTCGTCGCCGATTGGCAGTACGAGGGCGAGTACCCCAGTTTGCTGGACGTGGCGAACCATATCCAAACCGGCATCCTCATCGGCGTATCCGGTCAGCCGGGGCTGTTCAGTGAGGCGGCGATTCGCGCTATTCACGAGCGTTGCGAGCGGCCGATTATCCTGCCGTTGAGTAATCCCTCCCGACAGGTTGAGGCGCGTCCTGAACAGGTACTGGCGTGGTCGAATGGGCAGGCCATCGTAGCTACCGGCAGTCCCTTCGAGCCGGTGGTGTACCAGGGCGAGAGCTATGAAATCTCCCAGTGCAATAACAGCTATATTTTCCCCGGCATTGGTCTCGGCGTCATCGCCAGCAAAGCCAGTCGAGTGAGTGATGGTATGTTGATGGCCGCCAGCCGCTGTCTGGCTGAGAGTGCCTCGGCGTATCACACCAAACCCAATGTGCTGCTGCCACCGCTGACCTCGCTGGCGCGTCTGAGTCGTGAAATCGCCTTTGCGGTGGCCAAGGTGGCTCAGGCCGAGGGGCTGGCTGTAGAGCGCAGTGACGAGGAACTGTACGACGCCATCGAGCGCAACTTCTGGTTGCCGGAATACCGCGAATACCGCCGGATTGCCGCTCGCGCGCGCTAGCGGTTTTCCCCGGTCAGATAAGCCAGTAGCAATTGCAGCAGCTCCTCTCTGAAGGCCGGTTCGGCCAGCAGGGAAGGCTGCTGGCTCAGGGCCTGGCGCAGATTGCCCTGCAGCGTTTGCCTGACGAGCAGGCTGCGCAGTGCGGGATTCCCGTGGCAGCATTTGCCGGATAACCACTGTTCCAGCCATTCCTCCCAGGACGGATTGTTCAGCGCCTGCGTGAGACGGTTCACGCGCTGGTGGATATCAAAGCTGTGCTGATACTCCCGGAAAAATTCCGGATCGAGCTTTTGCAGGGCCAGCAGTTGTTCGCATTCCAGCGCGATAATCGCCGCCAGCGTGTCCCGAACAGAGCAACTCGACAGGGCCTGAATATCGCGAAAACGTCGCCGGGCATTCTCTGCCAGCTCTTCCAGCAATGCGTCGTAAACCTCGCTGAGAATCGCCTCTTTGCTGGGGAAGTACTGGTACAGCGAGGCGATATTTACGCCGGCCACATCGGCGATATGCTGGGTCGTCAGGCGCTCGGCGCCCTCTTTCTCCAGAATTTTCAGGCAGGCCTGCTGAATGGCTTCCACCGTCATCAGCGAGCGGCTCTGTTTGGGGCGTTTGCGTGGGCGGGGTGGCGTGTTTGGCGGCATGGTGGCTCGTAAAATGTAAGGGCGCGGTTGCCCGGCGTGTTGTTGTTATAAAAAGCTATTTTTTATCAATGGCTTAGCTGCTTATGCGGATGGCGGTAATGCCAGTTGTCGCGCTGCATTCCTGTGCCTAGGCTACAGAGCATCCTACTGTGATGGGAGTGCTTTGTGTACGTCGATATCGAAACTTATCTGAAAGTGTTGCGCCATGTCTGGTCGCTGCGCGGTTGGCCGGGGCGGCGCAAGATGCTGCTGCGACTGTTGATTGCCGTGCCGGTGCTGACGCTGTTCAACAGCTTGTGCTTCCTGCTGGATTATCTGCTGTTTCCCCGTTTGTGGTGGCAGCGCGTCGAGCGCCCGGTCTTTATCGTGGGGCATGCGCGCAGCGGAACCACGTTGGCGCACCGCCTGCTGGCTGCTGACGGCGATAACTTCAGCTACTTCCTCTACTGGGAGCTGTTTTTTCCCTCGCTGCTGCAAAAGCGGGTGATCCGCTGGCTGGGCAAGCTGGATCGGGCCATGGGTGGCCCCTGTATTCGTCGCCTGCGGGCTTGGGACGACCGCACTTTCGGCCGCTTCCGCCATATCCATGACATGAGTCTGTGGAATGCGGAAGAGGATCAGTTCGTTATGCAGGCGGCGTTTTTGTCGCAGCAATGGGCGTTGGACGTGCCGATGATGGATCAGATCGACCTGTTTCACGTCGATCAAATGCTGGCAAAAAAGCGTCGGCGCTGGCTGCACCACTACCGCGAATGTGTGAAACGGCAGTTGCTGCTCAACGGCGGCGACCGCATCCACCTCAGCAAAAATCCGCTGATGAGCGGTTGGGTCGAGGCGCTGATTGAAACCTTCCCCGATGCCCGCATCGCGGTCATGGTGCGCAACCCCACGCAGTGTATTCCCAGCACCCTGAAACTGCTGGAACTGACCTGGAAGGGCAAGGGCTGGACGCCCGAGCAGTACGGCCCCTCCCTGCAGGCGATGACCGAGATTTCCTTCGACTCGCTGCTGTGGCCCCGACAGGCGCTGGCGAAGCACAAGGCGAGCCCGCAGATCTTTGTGGATTATCGTGATATCACCCGCCAGCCCCGGGAAACCGTCCACCGCATCTACGCCGCATTGGGCATGTCGGTATCACCCAGTTACGAGCAGTGGTTAGTCGATCAGGAAGATCGAGAGCGCGGGCACGCGACTCATTTTGAATACAGCATCGACGACTACGATTTGGCAGTGGAAGACATCGAGTCGCGACTCGCGCCCCTGTTCGATCAATACCAGTGGCCGCGTGTGAGCGACGCAACGCTTGAGGGACAGCAGGCATGAAGCGACTGGAGGGAAAAACCGCGCTGATTACCGGCGCCAGCCGCGGCATCGGTTTGGCGATGGCGCAGCGCTTTGCCGCCGAAGGTGCACGACTCATTTTGGTCGCCTCGCGCATGGGGAGTCATGGCCGCCTGCCGGGCACGCTTGAATCGGCGGTTGAGGGGATTCGGCGCGCAGGCGGTGAAGCCCACGCAGTCGTCTGCAATTTGAGCGACGCCGACGCTCGCGCCGACCTGATTGCGCGGGCCCAGCAGCAAGTCGGTCCGCTGGACATTCTGGTGAACAATGCGGCGGGCGCCAAAATGGGGCTGCCCAGTCAGGTGAGCGCGGACGACCGTCGCTGGATGATGGAGCTGAACCTGAATGCCCCTATCGATCTGGCGCAACAGGCGCTACCGGGGATGCGTGAACGCGGGGCAGGTTGGATTCTCAACATCAGTTCGGCGACCAGCGAGCAGCCGTTGGTGCCCTATCGCGACTCGGCGGTGGCGGCCCATGTGATTGCCGCCTACGGGGCGACCAAGGCGGCACTCAATCGCTATACCGAGGGCCTGGCCCATGAAGTGGCTGGCGAGGGGGTGTGGGTGAACAGTCTGGCACCGGAGAGCATTGTGCTCACGCCGGGTGCCGAGCAGGTCCGCGATATTGCGCGCCGTCATCCCGATATGGCGGAGCCGGTCGAGGTTATGGCCGAGGCGGCGCTGCTGCTGTGTACGGGGTGTTATGTCGGGCAAATCGCCTACAGTCGCCGCCTGCTGCACGCCAATGGGCAAGATGTTTACAGCCTGGATGGCAGCACGCGGCTGGGGGATGCCCTGATGCCCGCCGAGATCGATGCCGACCGCAATACGACTGATAAGGAGTCCGAGCAATGAGTACCGAGCAGTTGCCACCCGAACAGGCCGCCGACACCCTGCGCGCGGCTTGGGACGACATGATCGCCAGCCTGCAGCAGGCGCGGGATGTGATCGACCAGCCTCAATACGCGCCGCCGGAGGCCAGCGACCGGATACTGGCCGAGGGCTATCGTTACCTGTCAGGTTTTATGCACCATGCGGTGGAGCGCGCCTTCCACGAAGATCCCGACAGACCGGCGTTTCGCAACGCCCTGTCGGTGTACAACAAGGCCACTATCGACAACGCGGATGCGATTTATTTTTACGCGCCCATCGATGGCCGCAAGCGCTACAAAGTCACCGCGACGCTGCCCGACTGCCGCCACTGGCAGGGACAGGCGAGGGCAGAGCAGGGGCCGCTGGCACCGCAGTACTTGATTTTTGAAGTGACGGGCGGCCCGATTGCCGGTGATACCGGCAATCTGCGCGAGTTGATCCCCGGCAGCCGCACCGGCTTTGGCGCGCTGGATATCAGTCAGTTGCAAATTGGCGATGACAATACGCTGGAAATCCTGCTCGCACCTGAGCGCCCCGAGGGCTATACCGGCAACTTTTTTGCCACCCGCAAGCCGCCGTCGTCGCGTGCCCCGGAGAACGGTGACCGCTACGCCACCTACATCAGCGGTCGTCAGCTGTTCTACGACTGGGCGCGAGAAGTCCCCGTGCCGCTGACGATTACCGCGCTGGACGACGAGGGGCTGCCGCCTGCGCCGCTGGATAGCGAACACGCGGCGGCAAAGCTGCGTCGCATGGGGGAAATTGTCAGTGGTCAGATGCGCTTCTGGCAGGCGTTTTACGACAGCGTGCTCAACTGTCATCAGCGCCATGACGACGGCGGGCGCTATTACATGCCGGTGAATGCCTACAACCAACCCAATGCGGCGTCGGGAGATACCGGCGGCGGCATGAGCACCAATATCTATGCGGGCGGCATGTTCGATCTGGCCGAGGATGAGGCGCTGTATATCGAAGCGCGCTACCACGACGAGCCGGTGTACACCGGCCTGCATCTCGGCAATCTCTGGGGCGAGTCGCCGGACTATGCCAATCATCAGAGCAGCCTGAATGGCTTTCAGATGCGTGACGATGGCGACGGCGTGCAGCGCTGGGTGGTGGCGCATCGTGACCCCGGCGTGCCCAACTGGATCGATACCACCGGGCTGCCGCAGGGTTATCTGTCGAATCGCTGGGCCTACTCCACCTTGCCGCCCAAAGCGCAGTGGCCGACGATTCAGGCGACTAAGATCGCCTTCAGCGAGATTGTGGCAATGTTTCCCGAGGGCACGCCGCAGATCAGTCCTGAGCAGCGCCGTCAGCAGATTGCCATCCGTCAGCAGCATGTGCAAAGACGCTTCCGGGTGTTTTAATCTCTGCCCTCAATATCGCTGCGTCAGCCGCCGCAGCGAGGGCAATGATGGATAAGGGAGTTCTTCTTCTTGGCACACACTACGTTGGAAACGCTGCTTGCCGAACGCGACATTCAACAGCAATTGATCCGCTTTGCGCGGGCGATGGATGCGCGCGACTGGGCCGCCATGGCGGCGATTCTCAGCGACGATGCCGTGGCCGATTTTGGTCTCGGGCCGGTGGTCGGCAGAGACGAAGTCGTTGCGTCGATTCGCCCCTATCTTGAAGCCTGCGGTCCCAGCCAGCATTTACTGGGTAACTTCCTCATCGAGGTGCGCGGCGACAGCGCTTACAGTGAGACCTACGTCGCCGATCTGCATCTGAGCAAAGACCCCGCCAGCGAACTGAGCTTCCGCACATTGGGCAATTACTCCGACCGCTGGGTGCGCCGCGACGGCGTCTGGCTGCTGTGCTCTCGCCACAAAGACAATCGCGCCACGGTCGGCAGCATGGACGTCTTCAGCCGCTGATTGATAATAAGGATATCGCTTGTCGACAGGCGTCGCCGCGTTGGAGAATGGCGGCTGTTAGTGGATTGTCTTCAGGCTGTCTCGATGCTCAAGAAATTCTCTTTGCCGCTGGTGTTACTGGTGCTCGCCTATGGATTGTGGCGTAGTGCCGATTTTGTCGATATCGCCGCCGGGGTGGCGCTGTTCATGTTCGGGATGGTGCTGCTGGAACAGGGCTTTAAAACCTTTGCCGGTGGCGCACTGGAAGCGCTGTTGCAGCGCATTACCGACGGCTTCGGCAAGTCCCTGCTGGTGGGCGCGGTCAGCACCACGCTGATGCAATCCAGCTCGCTGGTGTCACTGCTTACCATCTCCTTTGTCAGCGCCGAGATGATCAGTCTGGCGGCGGGTATCGGCATTATCATGGGCGCCAATATCGGCACCACCACCGGTGCCTGGCTCATTGCCGGTCCCGGTCTGTCGCTGGATATCGGCAGCTATGCCATGCCCATGCTGGTGTTTGGCATGGTGTTTATGATGCAGCGGGGGCGCGGGTTGCGTGCGGCCGGTAATTTACTGCTGGGCGTGGCCTTCCTGTTCCTCGGTATTCACTACATGAAACTGGGCTTCGCCGGGTTTCAGGAGGGGGTGGACCTCTCGGCCTACGCCATGACAGGGCTCAAAGGCGTGCTGCTGTACACGCTTATCGGCATGTTGGTCACGGTCATTATGCAGTCCAGCCACGCCACGTTGCTGATTGTGATTACGGCGCTGTCGGCGGGGCAGGTCAGTTACGAGAACGCGTTGGCGCTGGCGATCGGTGCCAACCTCGGCAGCACGGTGACCATTGTGCTGGGCAGTCTCACCTCGAACCTTGCGGGTAAGCGCCTGGCAGGTTCACACGTGTTATTTAACGTGATCACCGCTACCGTGGCGATTGCGATTCTCCAGCCACTGGCCGAGCTGGTGGACATGCTCGCCCGCTTGATCGGTCTGGCGCCCGACAATTACCTGCTGCGGCTGGCGCTGTTCCACACCCTGTTCAATGTGCTCGGCGTGCTGCTACTGGCGCCCTTTGTTGGCCTGCTTGAGCGGGTATTACTGCGCTATGTGCGCAGCAGCGACAAGGGTACTGAGCAGCCTCTGTACCTCAATCCCCACGCGCTGGAAACGCCAGCGACCATCGTCAATGCCCTGCGCCTGGAAGTGCTGCATCTTTTCGAAAACGCCTACGGTTTGCTGGCACACGGTTTGAGCTTGAGCCGCAAAACTATCGACTCCGACGAGCCCTTGCATATGGCGGTGGCAAACACCCGGCGCATTATTGCGCTGGATGTGGAAGACGCCTATGAGGGAAAAATCAAACGCCTGCACGGGGACATTGTGGCCTTTATTGTTGCCGCACAAAGCCAGGAGACCACCCGCAGTGTGGCAGAACAGATTTATCTGCTGCGCCAAGCCAGCCGAGCGATTGTGGAAGCGGTGCGCGGCATGAAACACCTGCACCAGCATCTGTCGCGCTACGCCTTGTCGCCGAACCCGGTGGTAAGGGCGCGCTACGACCAGTTGCGCCTGCAGTTGGCCGAGTTGCTGCGTGCCCTGCGCAAGGTGCAGCACGACGGGCCGCCAGCGTCGGGGTTGGAGCCCTTGTTGCAAGACTTGCGTGCGTCAGCAGACTTCGCCAGTCGCTGCCTGATCGACGACCTCGACGAACGGCTGGTTCGCCACGAAATCAGCGCGACCGTGGCCGCAGCCATTATGAACGATCAGGCGGATCTGGAGGCGATTTGCGAAGCCCTGTTACTGGCCTCGGCCACCTTGTTCGGCGCGCCGAAAATAAGTGACAACGACGACGTGGCTGACTCGGAAACCTTAGAGATGAGTGTCGAGCAATAAACCAAACTTCTGATGCTGTGTTATTGTCGGGCCTATAATCATAATAGGAATACGCCCATGTTGTTACGCCGCCGAAACGGCTCTCGGTCTCTCTCTGTTTTTCTTTTTCTACCGCTCGTCGCGCTGCTCTCGGCCTGCGGCGGATCGTCCAGTTCATCCGGCAGCAGTGGCAGTGGCGGTGGCGGGGCCGCGCTGGCGGAACCGACCTTCGAAACCGAACTGGCCACGCTCAACCAGTCGTTGGTCTGCAATCCCTTTACCGAAACCGGGCCGGTAGTGCTGCTGGTTCACGGCCCCTTTACCCACGGTGAAGAGCAGTGGAGCTGGAATTACGAGCCGCTGCTGCTGGAACAGGGCTACGATGTTTGTATTGTCACCTACCCGGATCGCGGTCTGGGCGACGCGCAGATTTCTGCCGAGTACATCGTCAATGCCATCGATCAAATCGCCGACACCGGACGCAAAGTGTCGATCATCGGCCACAGCCAGGGCGGCATGGGTCCGCGCTGGGCTGTGCGCTGGTGGCCCAGTCTGCGCGACAAAATCGACGATATGATCCTGCTGGCCTCACCCAACCACGGCATCGATATTGCCGCGCTGAGCGACCTCGGCTTGCCGGTGCCTGCGGTGTTCTTTCAGTTCCGGTCAGATTCCAACTATATGCAGGCGCTCAACAGTGAAGACGAAACACCGGGAGAGATCGACTACAGCAATATCTACACGCAGTTTGATGAACTTGTGCAACCCGTTTCGCCTGTGCCCACAGCCGCGCTGGACTGGCAGCAGGGCAACCCCAAGGTCGCCAATATTCTGATTCAGGACGTGTGCCCCGGCCGCATTGTGGAGCATGCCACCATTGGTTTGACGGATCGCGCTACCTTCGAGCTGGTGCTCGATGCGCTGGCGAATCCCGGTCCGGCCAGCCCCGAACGCGCCGGTGGTGAAATCTGTGGTCTGCTGCCGTTTCTACCCGAGCCCGCCTTGTCGCCCAGCCTGTTGACTGACTTCCTCGACGTGTTCGCCAGCGAGGGCGCGCAGGGCTTTCCCGACTTATCTTTAGCGACGGAAGAACCGCCGCTGAAGTCCTACGCCCAGTCGGCCGCGGTGACCGAGTGAGCGCCTAGCTTCCCCGCGCCACCCGTTTTTTCGCCAGCCGCCGTTCGGTGACGGTATGGCGAACAAAGGGGGTGATCAGTCCGGGTTTCGGGCGCGGGGTTTTGCCTTCGCTCAAGGCAATAATCTGTTGGTAATACCACTGGGTGGCCAGCCCGAAATTGAGGGTGCGCAGGCTGCGGTTGGGGCTGCGCGGGCCCAGCCAGCCGGGGCCGATGCGGAGTTCTTTTTCCCAGCTTGGGAAGGCGTCCTGTTCGCCACTGAGCAGGTCGCGCACGTCGGGTTGCAGGCACAGGGGGCGGGCAAGGCCGATGACATCCAGAGCGCCGCTGTCCAGAGCGTCCTGCATGGCACTGCGGCTGCGGAAGCCGCCGGTCACCGCCAACGGCACCTTGCAGACCTCGCGGATGCCCGCCGCATAGTCGAGGAAGTAGGCTTCGCGGGCGCGGCTCGCCTTGGCGAGCTTCTCGTCGCGGTCACCCATCAGCGCCAGCTTTTCATAGGTGCCGCCAGAAATTTCCAGCAGGTCGATACCCGCGTCGCTCACCCAGCTTGCCACCTGCAGGCTGTCCTCATGACTGAAGCCGCCCTGAGAGAAATCGGCAGAATTCAGTTTGAGTGCAATCGGGAAGTCGGGGCCGACCGTCTCGCGGCATCGACGAATCACAGTGAGAAGAAAACGGGCGCGGTTTTCCAGACTGCCACCCCAGTCGTCGTCGCGGCGATTCGCCAAGGGCGACAGGAACTGGCTGATCAAATAACCGTGTGCGGCGTGAATCTGAATACCGCTGAAACCGGTGGCTTTGGCGACGCCCGCCACCCGGGCAAAGCCGCTGATGGCGCGTTGAATATCATCTTCAGTCATGGCGCGCGGACGGCCGAACAGTCCCACGAGCTTGATGCCCACGTCGGAGGGCGCCAGCGGTTGCGATGACACCACTTTCTGGCACTGGCGGCCGGGGTGATTGATTTGCATCCACAGTTGATTGCCGGCGCGCTGACCGGCCATCGCCCAGTGACTGAGCTGAGCTTCGCCACCGTTGTGGTCGATAACTACATTGCCGGGTCGCTCCAGAAAGCGCCGGTCGATCATCACATTGCCGGTAATCAGTGTGCCCGTGCCGCCTTCTGACCAGCGCTCATACAGTCGCGCCAGGCGGCCGGTGGCGTGGTCCTGTTCGTCGGCCAGCCCTTCGGTCATCGCCGATTTCAGCAGACGGTTGGGCAGTGTTGCGCCGCAGGGCAGGGTAAGCGGATCGGTGAGTAGCGGCATGGTCGTTCCCCAGCTTTTATTATTGTGCAGCTCTCCATTCTGCACAGCCGACCGCGATCAGGCAAACACCGGTCACGGGGCGGCGTTCAGCGCATCAGTACTGCCACAGAAAGGCGCTGCTGAGTTCGCCCATCACCTCGTCGAAGAAAATCCGCGTGGCGGGCCCCGTCGCCATGCCCGCACAAACCTGCAGTGGCAGTAAGTGTTCGGCGCGGGGGTGGCAGTGCAGCCCGCCCGGTGCCTGCGGCCAGTTGGCGAGGGCGGTCTGCCGCTGGTCGTCGCTAAGGCCATCATCACAGCAGCGGGCGTCCAGCCAGTCCTCAAACGCCAAGTGAGCGTTGCGGTCCATGCGGCCGCTGAAGTAGGCCTGAAGATTGTGATACGTGGCGCCGGAACCCAGCACCAGCAGGCGTCGATCGCGCAGCGGCGCCAGCGCCCGGCCCATCTCAATATGGGCAGTGCCGTCCAGGCTGCTCAGCAGCGACAGTTGCACCACGGGAATATCCGCCTCGGGGTACATCAGCTTCAGCGGCACGAACATGCCGTGGTCAAAGCCGCGGCGGTTATCGAGGTGCGCAGGAAGCCCCGCACCGACCAGGGCGCGTTGCACATCACAGGCCAGGGTGGGCTGGCCGGGTGCCGGATAAGTAATGTGGTAGGACTCCTCCGGAAAGCCGCTGTAGTCATAGATCAGCTCCGGGCGGGCGCCGCCGGTAATCCGCGCTTCGCTGGCTTCCCAGTGGGCGCTGATCAGCAAAATGGCATCGGGGCGCGGCAGCTGTTTTCCCAGGTCGCGAAGAAACTGGCTGAGCCGGGCATGACCGGGGTCATCCAGCAGCGGCAGGGGACCGCCACCGTGGGGAATAAACAGAATACTTGCGCCGCGTGCATCACTCATTGAGAGCTCCTTATTCATTGCCCGGCCATGGTACGGAATTCCGTATGCGCTGTCTGGCGCAAAAAATTGCCCAAACTGCGCAGAAAAGCTGATCACTCGGGAGGGCTGCTGTGTTGAATCAGCCCGGAAAATGGCGATAATGGAGCGCAAAAATGCGAAAGCAAAACGAAGAAAGTAGAAGCAACGCCGTTCCACTCCGCCCTGTCAGGGCATCAGTGACCGCCCCGTTTTCCGTCGCGCAAACAGAATGGCCCGCCCCGATTAACTCCGTTCATCGCGGTTGATGAACGCTCGCTATAGGATCTTATGCCCAAGGCTGCCACGCATGTCTCGTCTAATCCGTCGCGACTGGTCCACACTCTCAGTGGGCTGGGTGTGGCGGCGACGGCTGCGCCGCGCAAAGGCTTTGCCGACAAATTGGCCGAACTGATCGACCTGTCCGGTGCCATTGCCCTGTCGGAATCACTCCGTGGCCTGAAGCGTATAAAGGCAGTGGAAACTGAAGCGCAGGGCGATGCGCAAGCCCTGTTTATGGATCGCCGCGCCGAGATGATCGAGGCGATCTCGGCCAGTTTCACGCTTGATCCCGACGCCATGAGCAGCAGCCCGGCGGGCTTTATTCTGCCGTCGCCCAATGCCGATACCTTTGGCGATGATGCCGCCGGTTACGCGCCGTATCAGCGGTTTTATGCCCTGCATCAAAGCGAAATGGACCACCGCGTCATCAGCCTGCGCGGCCTGCTGCGCAAACAACTGGCGGCGCGCTCCGAGGCGCTGGCGCAACTGGCCGCGCTCGATACCATGATGGAAACCACGCTCGCCGACTACAGCCGACGCAGTCTGGCGGCACTGCCAAAGCTGCTGGCACAGCACTTTTTTGCCCTGCGCCGGGCTCAGCAGGCGGCCGATGCTGACGCGGGGCAGCCCAGCAATGCCGAACACTGGCTGGCCGATGGCGGTTGGCTCCATCTATTTCATCAGGACATGCAGACACTTCTGCTTGCCGAACTCGCGCTGCGTTTGCAGCCGCTACAGGGCCTGCTGGAAGCCCTGAACTCCGAACACGAGGACACTCCATGACACGATTGCTTTCCCTGGCGGCCTTTGCCATTGGCGCACTGGTTATTCTGTGGATGGGCGTGGCGGTTGCCGCCGGGCATCTGCTGGCGTCGGTGGTGATGTTGCTCATTGCGCTGGCGTACTTCACTGGCGGGGCGGAATTACTGCGCTATCAGCAGGCCACCGGTGCCCTGCACGAGGCGCTGAATCAGCGTGGTGATGTGGAGTTGAATCGCTGGCTGGATGCGCTGCCCGACTCACTGCGCAACCCGGTGCGCCAGCGTATCGAGGGCGAATACGTCGGCCTGCCGGTGCCGGTGCTCACCCCGTATCTGGTTGGCCTGCTGGTCATGCTGGGTTTGATGGGCACCTTTGTCGGCATGGTCGAAACCCTGGGCGGCGCCGTGCAGGCGCTGGAAGGCAGTACCGAACTCAGCGCCATCCGCGATGGCCTCACCACGCCGATTAAAGGTCTGGGGATGGCATTTGGCACCTCGGTGGCCGGGGTGGCCGCGTCGGCGATGCTGGGCTTTATTGCCACGCTTAGCCGCCGTGAGCGCATTGCCGTGTCCCGCGAGCTGGATCAGCAGCGCGACAGTCGCTTCCGCCATTACTCGCTCGGCCATCAGCGCCAGCAAACCTATGCAGCCCTGCAACAACAGGCTGATGCGCTGCCTGCGGTCGCCAGTCAGCTCACCGCACTGAGCGAGCGTCTGGGAACGATGGGCGAGCAGCTCAGCCAGCAGTTGGTCGATAACCAGCAACAGTTCCAACAGCGCGTGCAGGACGATTTTCAGGCACTGGCCAGCTCTGTGGCCGAATCACTGAACCGCAGTCTGGCCGACAGCGGTCGTCAGGCTGGCGAAACCATCAAGCCCGTCGTGGAAGGCTTGCTGGCCGGATTGGAGCGCGACCTGCAACAGCGTCACCAGCAGTTTGATGATGCTGCCCAGGCCCGTCTTGAAGCCATGTCCAGCCAGCTTGAGCACAGCGCAGCCACTATTAATACCGCTTGGCAAAAAGGACTGGAAAGTCAGCAGAGCGCCAACCGCGAACTTGCCGATGCGGTGGGCCAGGGCCTCAGCCGCAGCGCCGAGCAGATGGCGGCCGACAGTCGCCAATTGCTGGAGGATGCCGCCCAGCGCAGCGCCGAGGCCCTGCAGGCACAGCGCGATGCCGAAGCCGAGCGTCTGCAACAGTGGCAGGCAGCCTTTGCCAATGCCGAAACCATGCTGTCGGCGGTGGCCCGCTCGTTGGGAGAAGATGCCGAGACCCGCAACGCCGCCCTGAACAGCGTCAATCAGCAATTGCTCGAACAACAGCGTCAGCAGCTCGAAGAACAGCAAGCCGCCGAACAGCGTTGGCAGGAAAGTGTGGCGGCTCGCAGCACCCAGCTTATCGATGCCCTGCAAGGCCAATTGCAGCAATTGCGTGATGAAGAAGGTCAGCGCGGCGATGCCGCGGTGAGCCGTCTGGAAACCCTGCAGGCAGCCATTGCCGAGCAACTGAGCCAGCAACAGGCTGCCGAGCAGCGCTGGCAGGAAAATGTTTCCGAGCGCAGCGGCGCACTGATTGACGCGCTGCAGTCGCAGTTGCAGCAGTTGCGTGACGAGGAAGCCCAGCGTGGCGATGCCGCCGTCAGCCGTCTGGAAACCCTGCAAGCCGCCGTCGCCAGCCAACTGGCTGAACTGGGCAACTCACTGGAAGCGCCGCTGGCCAATCTGATTGAATCCGCCTCAGAGGCGCCCCGTGTCGCGGCTGAGCTGATGGAACAGTTGCGGGGTGAAATCACCAAGAATATCGAGCGCGACAACAGCCTGCTGGATGAGCGCCGCACCTTGATGGAAGAACTGGCCAAACTCACCGATGGCCTGCGCGACCACAGTCAGGCCCAGCGCGAGGCGGTCGAGCAGTTATTGGCCAACAGCGGCGATACGCTCAAGCAACTGGGCGAGCGCTTGGGCGACAGCATCGAACAGCGCGCCAGCCAACTTGCCGAACTCGGTGACCAACTGGCAGGCAGTGCGCTGGAGCTGTCGGGTGTGGGCGAAACCTTCGCTGCCGCCGTGCAGCAGTTTGGCGACAGCAACGGCGAACTATTGGCCGCGCTGGCCAGCGTCGAACACACCCTCAAAGAGAGCGGCGAACGCAGCGACGAACAGATGAGCTACTACGTGGCGCAGGCGCGGGAAATCATCGACCACAACCTGCTCACCCATCAGGATATTCTGGCGCGGCTGCAAGCGCTCACCGACAGCGCCGAGCAGCTTGAGCTGAATATGAACGCCGAAGGGGCCGACGCGTGAGCCGGGAACTCGACGACGGCCTCAACCAGGAACCGCCGATCTGGGCGATTTTTGGCGACCTGATGACCGGCATGGTCGGCGTGTTTGTGCTGCTGCTAATCTGGGCGCTGGGTTTTCAGTTGGAGCTGGCCAAAAGCCTGGAGAAGGAAGTCGCCCAGCGGCAAGTGGAAGAGCAGCGCCGCGCGGTGCTGGAAGAAGCGCTCGCCGCGCCGCTGGCCAGTGGCCGGGTGACCCTGCGCGATGGCCGCATTGGTATCAGCGGCAGCGTCCTGTTCTCGCTCAACTCCGCCGAATTGCAGGACGAAGGCCGGGCACTGCTGCGCAGCCTGATTCCCCCCCTTAAACTCTATGTGCAGGAAAACGACCAACTGCTGATGGTCAGCGGCTTTACCGACGACCTGCCGATTCAGCAGGGCAACCTGCAGTTCTCCGATAACTGGGAATTGTCGGCGCAGCGGGCCTTGACCGTCACCCGAGCACTGATTGATGAAGGCATGCCCGCCGATCGCGTGTTTGCCGCCGCCTTTGGCGACCAACAGCCAGTGGCGGCCAATACCGACGAAGACAGCCGCGCCCGCAACCGCCGCGTGGAAATGGCGCCGGTGCCGCGCGTCAAGCAGGAGGGCGAGTGAGTCAGTCTTCACTAATGCCACTGCCCGCGCTGAAAGAGACCTTAGCTGTCTTGCAGGCGGACTATCCGCACGTCGACCCGCCGCGCCTGCACGGCATCGCGCAGTTATTGGCAAGGGCTGAGCAGCAGCGCCCCGCGGTGCAGGCGATACTGCTGCGCCGCGCCGCCGGAATGCTGGAAAACTATCAGCGCGGCTGCCAGCAGGGCGGCGGTGAAAGCCGCTTAGCAACAATAGTATCCGCGCGTCGGCAACAGCTTACCCAGCGCCGCTGCGGCGCCGCAGTGGCCCTGCGCGCTCTGCAGCACGAACTTAACCGTGAAACCGGCACGCCCGCCGAGACCCGCGAGAGCGTTTCCCCCATCAGCGCCTTGCTGCGCCAGCAAGAGTTCTCCCTGTTGGGCGAGGTGGCAGAAACCGGCGCGCATCAGGCCAACAGCGCCAACCCGCCGCGAGAACTGCGTGCCCTGCGCCTGCTGCGCAGCCGCCAGCGCCACCAGGATATTGAGCAGCGCATCGATCAGGCCATTCAAAACGCACCCGAAGACCCCGGCCCGCTCAACCCGCAAATGCTCGCCATTCGCGCGCTCACCAATATGCGCGAACGCTCGCCCGCCTACCTAAAGCAGTTTGTTGGCTACCTCGACACCCTAATGTGGTTAGAGGCGCAAAGCGCCACCGACGACAGCGGCAAAGCCAAGGCCCGCAAGCAAAGCCGTCGCAAATAGCATCCCCACTGCGCAGGGTGCGCGATCCATTTCATGTTTTGCGTCTCCAAAAACTGCTCTACTAACTGCCGGTTCTGCTCGGTGATCGCGATGATCACGCAGTACGGCGGCTCCCTAACAGTGGCAGCGATATCAAGAGACGAAAAACATGAGCGTAAACGTGATCGGTGCAGGCTTTGGCCGTACAGGCACCATGAGTATGAAGGCGGCGCTGGAACAACTGGGCTTTGGCCCGTGTTATCACATGGTGGAATGCCTGCCGCGCGGGCCGCAACATTGGCAGCACTGGGTCGATGCCCTGACCGGACAGCCAGACTGGGCGGCCACGTTTGAAGGCTTTCACTCCACGGTCGATTTTCCTGCCTGCACCAGCTACAAGGCGCTGGCCGGCGCCTACCCCGACGCCAAGGTGATTCTCACCGTGCGCGACCCCGAGCAGTGGTTTGCCTCTACGCAGGAGACCATCTTTGCACCCCACTGGATCGACTACTTGCGCAGCGTCGAACTCGGGCGCTTTATGCAGCTCACCATCAACGACTACTTCGACGACCGCATGCACGACAAAGCGCATCTGATTCAGCGATACCAGCAGCACATCGACGAGGTAAAACACGCGATACCAGCATCGCGCCTGCTCGTCTTCAACGTCGCCGAAGGCTGGGAGCCCCTGTGCCGCTTCCTCAATGTGCCGGTGCCAGACAGCGACTTCCCGCGTATTAACGATGCCGAAGCCACCAAAGACATTATCAATCAAATCATCCAACACGGCCCCGACGTCGTGTTCGGCTACGACGGCGTGAAGTAAAGAGAGATGCGAGGGGCTGGCCTTGTCTCGTGCGCTTCCGAGGCAAAAACAGCTCCAGTTTTGTGGTTAATACACGTTGCAAGACCTGACCCCATTTTTCCACAGGTGCAATAGCCCCATGCGACGAAGGCCAGAAGCATATAGCATCGACACCCTTAATTTTGGTGTGCCCTCCAGCGCGTTGAGCAGGCTCACAACCTCATTTCGGGGGCAGTTTGCGTTGCGGCTGAGCACGACGAAATTGACCTATACTCTCTAAGGGCTGTTCAAGGTATTGGTTATAGAGAAACGCCAATGCGTTGAGCACGATGGCTTGTGTCGCCGCAGAAACGCGGCATTCGCCGGCGAGACAACTAAGAAAAGCCTCCCCCTTTGCGCCACGTAGCTCGGGAGGATGGACCTTGCCATGAAAAAGAATGAAAGACTTGATCCAATAACTGTACGACTTTACTGTACGTAGACTATAGCGACGCACTAGCATGTGCTCCCGCAATGACCGAAGGAATGGTGAAGCGCTCATAATGACAATCCCTGTCAAAAAAACTGTATGTATATAAGGGGTATCCATTTAGCTCCACATAGCGTATAACTACTGGATGGATATCCATACTTTATCCCCGATTGCCGGCAAAGACTACCCCCAAAATTGGAATGCATTCCTGGACTGGTTTTCCACTGAGGATGCCTGTCTTGCTTATCTCGAAAAACTCCGTTGGCCAGAAGGCTTCGTGTGTCCATCCTGTGCCCTGGCGGGGAAGCCGCATAGAGCGAATCGCGGTCGATTGATTTGTCGCCACTGTCGTTATCAAAGCTCTGTTACTGCCGGTACGATTTTTAGCAAGACGAGAACACCACTCCGAGTGTGGCTGGCGGCAGCATGGTATCTGACCAATCAGAAGCAAGGTGTAAGCGCGCTTGGCTTGCAGCGGGTATTAGGCTTGGGAAGCTACCAGACAGCCTGGATGATTCTGCATCGGTATCGCCGGGCGATGATCAGGCCGGGTAGAGAAAAACTGCACGGTTTGGTCGAGGTCGATGAGACCTATCTGGATATGACTGATGGCCGGCCGGGGGATAGAAGCAAGCGGAAAAGCCATACACAGCGCGTACTTATCATTCTTGCGGTGGAGATAAAGGAGCCCCAAGGCTTCGGTCGGATTCGCTTGCGTCGCATTGATGATGACACGAAGGGTAATGTCCTGCCCTTTATCCAGAACTCAATAGAAACCGGCAGCCATGTCCGCACCGATGGCGCGGGTATGTATGTGAAGCTACATGAGCTCGGTTACCAGCATGATCGAAAAGTCATGCTGGGTTCGGAAACGCCTGCACATACCTCAATGCCCGGCGTACACCGTGTCGCTTCACTGATTAAACGCTGGCTACTTGGCACCCATCATGGGGCTGTTCGGCCCGAACAACTTGACGCTTACCTTGATGAGTTCGTGTTCCGATTTAATCGCCGTTCTTCAAGATCGCGAGGGATGTTGTTTTACCGATTGTTGCAGCAGGCTGTTGCAACTGAACCGGTGACTTACGAGAACGTCGTTGTGAGGAAGGCTAAGGAGGAATAAATGAGAGGTGGAGCTAAATGGATACCCCTTATGTATATACAGATTATCCCGATATCTCCTTCCTGCCAGTGAAATGGCCCTGTTATTCGTCGCGAAAAAACTCGATTTCTAAATATGCTTTTAAAAACAGTGGGTTAAAGAGTGGAAAAAATGGGCCAGTGTGATAGATGGCCGCCCGATAATATTTATTATGAGGCCGCAGGCCTCATAAACAGGCTGTTAGGCCTTAGGAGAATCATATGGATGATCAAACCCTTGAAGAAAGAGCGACAAGAAACATAAAGCTTTTGAGGTGGTCTTTTAAATGGATACCATTACTATGGGTTTTGTTGTTGTTTGGGTCGATAGTAACTGTTTTAATTTCAGCTATATTCTTTAGCGAGACGCTAATAAAAATAATACTGGAGCACCCTGCTGCAATCATCGGCATACCAATTTCTGCATTGGTTTCCCTCTCATTAGTTCTCTCCCTTGAGCAAGTGGGTGGTCCGATTGTTTTCAAAATGCCTGGGGTCGAGTTTAAGGGAGCTTCTGGCTAAGTAGTTTTATGGCGATTGTGATCTCAATCAAGATGCTGTGGTAAGTGGTTTATTAATATATCGATGTGTTAGGGAGGTTTTCCGGAAATGAGAGTAAAGTTTTATGTGGTATTTCTTTGTTTTGCTTTCGCTTCAGCTGTTAGCGCTGCTGAAGTGGTAACATTTGACGAAGGAGTGCAGTTATATAATGATGAAAAGTATGCTGACGCGCTAAGAGTATTTACCTCCTTGGAGGCGAGGGGTGAGGTTAGGGCCGCTTATGCTCTTGGAGTGATGTATGCAAATGGCCAAGGGGTGGAAGCAAATATACAAAAAGCATCAAATTACTACATGAAGGCCGCTAAACAGGGGCATTCAGATGCGCAGAATAATCTTGGAATAATGCTTCTGACGGGAAAAGGTGGAAAAAAAGACTTCGAGCAAGCCTATCAGTTATTCGAACAGTCAGCTTCTCAAAACAATAAATACGGTGCTTGGAATGCTGCTCGATTCGTATTGGAGGCTGATGCGTCGCACTTTACCGAAAATTTGTTGAAAAAGGCGCTCGTCTATGCGGAAAGGGCTAAAAGCCTAGGGCACAAACAGGCAGGCTCCCTGGTTGGAACTCTGCAATGTTTTCTTAATGACAATGCATCAGTAAAAAATGATGTTTTTACAAGAGAGTCACTCGCTCATTATGAGGGCAAAGGAAGTGTTCGAGTTTTGGATCATGACGAAGGGTGGAAGAAGCACAATATATATTATTTTGGCAAAGGCGGGCATTTGGTTAGGACTGTTTTTAAGAACACAAATCAAGAGCATCGCTACACGTATGATAAAAACTGTCACCTATTGAAATGGGAAGCAAGAAGGTATTCTGATGACGCAAGCGGAAATTATAAAGTAGTAAATGTAGAAGAGTTCACATATTTGCAGGGCAGAATTTCATCTTATACGACGCCGTCTTTTGGTGGTAGAGATTTCAAATACTATTATTACCCACAAAGTGACGGCGGCCTTTTTGAAGTTCAAAAAGAAATCGCAGCAGAATATCCCACAAATACGTACAAAAAATATAACTCCGCTGGGCTTCTTGAATGGTCTAACGGTGGTGTGCCGGCAAAGCCTTCGGAATTTTGGGCAATAACTCCAGGATCTGTCATTGGGTATTCCCGCGTATTTAATGAGGGTACGTCAAGAATGAGGTTCCAAGGTGGGCAACAATACTTGTTCACCAATGGCGGGGCGTTGCGGAAAATTATAGATAACAATACGCAGGACGGATCATACCAGTCAAGTGTAGAGTATTCATATGGTAGTGATGGGTGGATAAGAGAAGAAATATTCCATGGTACATCCAATAGAAACTCACCTATTAAGCACGTAAAGTATAGCAATTACAAACTGGATAATCACGGAAACTGGGTATCAAGAAAACAAAGTTATATGCATAACGATACTGACATGTCAGGTCTGCAACGAAGAATTATTAGTTACTATTGATGGCCTAACAAACACATTCACTCGGACAGCAAAAAGCGCTGCTCGTTCCTCGCTTTGCTTTTTGCCGCCGGTGATGTGAGGCGTTATATTTTAAAGCAAAGGTTCACACTATGAATCATGAAGAATTAGTACGAGCGATTCAACGAGTTGGTATGGGTACATTTGTTAAGTACTTTGAGGCCTTTTCTAACGAGGCCAAAGAATCCGATGACTTGGTTGATGCTCTTATTAAAATTGAAGGGTATGGCGATGACTCCGCTAGAACAAAAGTTAATTCTGCTCGTAGAATTCTAAGCTGTAATTTAGGCCTAGGGCAACTCTGATTAATTCCGCCGGTGAGCGATAATGCTGACATCACTCACCGGCCCCGAGATTTGAGAATGAAACAACTCTCTCTGACTGATAGCTTCGAGAAACACCGCAAAAAAACCCGTAAGGAACAGTTTCTCGAAGACATGGATCGCATCATCCCTTGGCAGGGATTGGTGGATGCCATCACGCCGTTCTACCCGAATCCACAAGGTGCAGGTCGTCGTCCAATTGGTATCGAGAGAATGCTGCGCATCTACTTCTTGCAACACTGGTTCCAGCTCTCTGATCCCGCCGCAGAAGAAGCGATTTACGATTCCCGTGCCATGCGTCGCTTTGTCGGCATTGATTTGGGTACCGAGCCTGCGCCGGATGAGACAACCATTTGCAAGTTTCGACACTTGATGGAGAAACGTAATTTGGGCGAGCAGTTCTTCCATCTGGTGAATGAGTATCTGAAGGAGAATGGCCTGAAAGTGAACCGTGGCACCATCGTTGATGCCAGCATTATCAGCGCGCCCAGCTCCACGAAGAACAAGAAGAAACAGCGCGATCCGGACATGCGCCAAACCAAGAAAGGCAATCAGTGGTACTTCGGTATGAAAGCCCATATCGGTGTCGATACCGAAACGCGATTGATTCGCTCGGTGGCTGCTACTGGTGCCAATGTTCATGACTCTGTTGTTATCGGTAATTTGCTGCATGGTGACGAGGAGCTTGTCTTCGGTGACTCCGCCTACAGCGGAAAAGGCAGTGCCATTCTGGAAGCAGCACCCAATGCATTGGATTTGACCCAGCGGAAAGGCAGCCGCCACAGGAAGTTGACGGAAGCGGATCGCGAGTTTAACCGTAAAAAGTCGAGAATCCGTGCTCGAGTGGAGCACATCTTTGGCGTGATGAAAGGCCAGTTTGGATTCCGCAAAGTCAGGTACAAGGGGTTGGAAAAGAATAGGCATTATCTCTTTGCCACCTGTGCGCTAATCAACTTGGTCATGGCCAAAGAGCATTTACTGAAACAGCGGGGCACACTACAGGGCTAGTGCGCCCAGAAATTTGGGTAATGTGCGCCTTGCGCGACATTACCGTTGAAATACGCGTCGAATAGCGCGTTAACGAGAGAAGTGAGCGTCTGATTGTTGAAAATAATTGCCGTCATGTCGATTTGCTTCAATTAATCAGATATTCCCTAGAAGCTCTTGAGATAATCTCAAATAGTCAAATGCCGATAGCTGGGTTGTTCCCAAGGCAAATTTCTTAAAGGGTCAAAATGCAATTTAAAAATATAACTTATGCTCTTGCACTCATCAGCTTACTAACTGGGTGTGCCACTACAACCACTGGCCCAATGCCTGCTGGTAAAAATACTTATGTTATGTCTCGCCAAGAAGGTGCATTTCCATCGGGTAACGAGCCATTAATGGCCGAGGTTTTGGCTGAAGCTAGTGTTTTTTGCTCAAACCAAGATAAAGAAGTTAAGCTAATTAACTCTAATGAAAATTCTGGCCCATATATTTTAGGTAATTATCCAAAGGCTACAATTACCTTTTCATGTATTGAACCAAGTGGCAGCAACTAAAAATATAACAAACTACTCAAACGGACTCCGTACAAGTTGCACCTTTTTTGTTCCAAAAAAGTCGCCACTTGTACTCCGCCATTTAGCAGGGCGTTATGTGAGTTGACCTATGACTTTGCTTCAGGAGTTGATCGATAGGCCAGACGTAGAAATTGAGGCTCCATTCTGTATAGAAATTCGAGGAGAAAAGCGAATTTTTCAGTGCTTAAGGAAGCTCTGCATAACCCCCGTAATTTGAGATAATTTTGCGATCACCTATTTCAACCGGACTACTGCATGAGCCAGCTGACCTTCGCCGAAGCCGAGTACCGGAACAAAAAGCGTAAAACGCGGCGGGAGCTGTTCCTGGAAAAAATGGATGGCTTGATTCCCTGGGCCAAGCTGGAGAAGAAGCTCCGCAAGTACTACCCCAAGGGTGAGAATGGAAACCCACCTTACCCGCTCCCCATTATGCTTCGGGTGCATTGCCTGCAATTATTTTACAACCTCAGCGACCCGGCGATGGAAGATGCGTTGTACGAGATTGAGTCCATGCGCCGCTTTGCCGGGCTGCGCCTGTCTGACCGGCTGCCAGATGAAAGCACCATTCTCCGCTTCCGTCATTTTTTAGAGCGTCACAAATTGGGCAAGGTGATCTTCGATACCGTGAGCGCCCAGTTGCGGCAGCAGGGCCTGATGATGCGTGAAGGCACCATTGTTGATGCCACGATTATCGCCGCGCCCAGCTCAACCAAGAATCAGGATGGCGAGCGAGACCCGGAGATGCACCAGACCAGGAAAGGCAATGAATGGCACTTCGGCATGAAAATGCATATTGGCGTGGATGACCGGGACGGCTTGATTCACAGCATCGAAACCACAGCCGCGAATGTGCATGACCTCAATGCGGCAGATCAGCTTCTTCATGGAGAAGAGCAGCGGGTCTGGGGTGACGCGGGTTATACCGGCATCCATAAGCGAGATGAATTTAAAGATTGGGATGTCGATTGGCGCATCGCGCTACGGCCCGGCACCCGGAGCAAGCTGGCTGACAAGCTTCAGGAAATGCTTGAAGGGATAAAGGCCAGCGTTCGTGCGAAGGTTGAGCATCCGTTCCGAACGATCAAGCAGCAGTTTGGTTATGGGAAGGTGCGCTACCGCGGACTGGCGAAAAATACCAATCGCCTGTATGTCCTATCGGCATTTACTAACCTGCTGAGAGCGGAGAAATACTTGCCTTCGTAGGGAAGGTGCGTCTGTAGCCAGCCAAATGGCTGACTACAGACAAGGCGAAGCAGCGAATGGCGTTGTTTTGCGCATATGGCGCGGAAAAACGACCATATTTTATGAATGCGGGAAGTTGTGCAGAGCTTCCTTAATTAAGGGATATGGTGCTAAAAACGGAATGGTTGTGGATTCTAATAGCAAGCTGATAATGAAATATAGAGAAGATTTGGAGCGAAGTGGTTACGGATACTCGTGTTTCAATATCCAAGGTAGCTGTGGTTTAGCTCAAGAATTTATTGACGAGGTGCTGATTGGTGACTGGGGTGCTATCACATAACAATGGCGGGCAGTTGCCGCTGGGAAGCGCGGCGGGACAGCCAAAACGCTGCGCTTTTTTGTCTGCCTCTGCCGCAGGGCGTTATGTGCCTGCCGCCTCGCCGGCAATTGCATACTAAATCTTCTGAGAGTACAATCAGACGTACATCCATTTGTACGGTGCATCGCCATGTCAAAATTTAGAGTAGATGAAGATATTCGCCCTTTATCGGATTTTAGGGCAGGAATAGCATCGTTTGTGAAGCAGATAAACGAGACCCAGCGCCCTATGGTGCTGACCCAACGTGGCCGTGGAGTGGCGGTTCTGGTCGGAGGGCATGAGTATCAACGCATGCAGGAGCGCTTGGAGTTGCTCGAAGATATCCATCGTTCGGAGGCGCAGATTGAGGCGGGCGAAGGCGTTCCTCACGCCCAGGCAAAGGATATGATTTTGAGGAATTTGCGTCAGTGAATCTGGAATGGTCCCCGCTTGCACTTGAACGCGTCAGTGAAATTGCCAGCTATATAGCTTTAGATAAACCTTCGGCGGCGGAAACGTGGGTGGACGGATTATTCGAATCGGTGGAGCGCCTAAAGTCGCACCCGATGAGCGGGCGCAAAGTTCCTGAGGTTGGACTTGAGCGAATTAGAGAAATCGTCTACGGCGCATACCGAGTAATTTACGGCGTCGATGAACGCGTCCGAAAAATTTCCGTGCTTACGGTTCGCCGAGGCAGTGAAATGCTTCGGACGGAAGAGTTCGAATTGTAAAGCACATAACAATCAGTTGCAGACCGACAACAGGCGCTACGCATCTTTTGTGTTACTCGCTGGCGCTCAAACAATAACACAAAAGCTGCTCCGTACCTGTCGCGGCTGAACTGGGCGTTATGTGCAATGAGGAGAATGTGTGTTTAGCAACGTCATCTTTGAATTCAAGATGCATAGACTCCTTAAGAAAATTGCTCGGCAGCGAGTGACGATGATTTTGCAGCCTGGAAATGTTCCGGTAATCGAGCGTGCTGTTGATCATGATGAGGTAACGAAAACCTTGATACTAACGGCTCAAATCAGGGGGTGGGTTGAGATCCTCCATGAATCCATGCCTACTGGCCAGATTGATGCCAAAGGCGAGATAAACCCCTCACAGCCTTTTCAGTCCCGAGAAGATTATTGGAAGCTAACAGATTCCGGATGGGCTGCGATTCAGCGCAGGCACCAGCTATCACTGCTTAGCATAGCTGTAGCTTTGCTTGGGGTTTACTTTGCTATTGGCACATAACAAGTCGCAGCAGTACGCGGTGCTAGCGTAGTCACATAATTATTCTTTGGGGGAGTCACTATGAAAGCGCTGGATGTTGCGACATCGGTCTTTGCCAGTTCCAGCCGTGCCTGGCGTGGTACGGCGGCCTTTAACGGGGCGCAAAAAAAGCCCGAAAAGCTGCTGAAGCTCTATGAGTTTGAAGCCTGTCCTTTTTGTCGGCTGGTGCGCGAAGTGCTGTCGGAGCTGGATCTGGATGCGATGGTTTATCCCTGCCCCAAGGGCGGGATGCGTTTTCGCACCGAGGCGCTGGATTTAACCGGCAAGAGTCAGTTCCCGCTGCTGGAAGATCCGAATACCGGTGTGGTGTTGCAGGAGTCGGCAGACATTATCGATTACCTTTATGCGGAGTACGGTGATGGGCGAAAGGCACCGCGTGGTGTTCGTCGTGCGGCCCAGTTGCTGGGCTCGCATGTCGCTACCGGCTGGCGTTCCTTGCCTGCCACGCATGGTTTGAGTGCCCGCGATTCGGTGGCGCCCGCTAAACCGCTGGAGTTGTACAGTTTCGAGTCCAGTCCGTATGCCCGGCTGGTGCGCGAGCGCCTGTGCGAGCTGGAGCTTCCCTATCATTTGCGCAATTTTGCCAAGTCGCGCTGGCAGGAAATGGGGCCGCCAGTCGTGCGCGAAAAATTCTTTCCCGATGCGCCGATCACCAGCGACAACCGCTGCCGCCTGTTTGAGTTGACCGGGCGCAGTCAGGTGCCGTATCTGGTGGACCCGAATACCGGTGTGGCGATGTTTGAGTCGGCGGATATTCTGGCGTATCTGGATCAGGAGTACGCCGCCTGAGTATGGCTTGCTGACGACGGCTTACCGCCTTGGTATCCCGTCGCGCAATTAATGCTTGCGCGCTCAAACGGCGCTGCCTTATAGTGCTTTTCAATCTGAATCTCTGAATGTATTGCCATGCAAAATTGTTGGGCCCCGAAGATGTCTGTCGTCGCTCGCGCCGTTGTGCGCGTGGCGCGATGGCGTGCGGCCCAGAGATGATGCAGCGTTAAACAGCAGATTTCTTTTCAAAGGCCGCGGACAGTTCTCCCGCGGCCTTTGTCGTTCTGGCCTTGGAAAACTGTCCTCTCCCCAAAACGTGTAGGGGAAAATACAGGGACACCATCATGTTTGTGAAATTGACCTATCTGTTGGTCATCTTCATTTGGGCGACAACGCCACTGTCGATCAAGCTAGGGGGCGATACCCTCAGCCCGATGGCCGCACTCAGCCTGCGTATTGCACTCGCCTTTATGGTGGGCAGCGCGGTGTGCACACTGTTTGGTCTGGCGGGGCTGTCGGTACGCCGCAATGGCAAACTGTATTTCGCGGCATCGATCAGCCTGTTCCCGAATATGGCGTTGGTATACATGGCGACACAACACATCAGTTCGGGGCTGGTGTCCCTGCTGTTTGGTCTGTCGCCGTTCTTCACGCTGTTACTGGCTAAACCCATTCTCGGCGAGAACCTGATTCGACCCCGCAAGCTGCTGGCACTGAGTATTGCCGCGTTGGGACTGGGCTGTATTGTTTTCGATAAGGCGGCGCTTAGCGGCGATGGCCTGACCGGAATCGGCTTAATGCTGGTATCCAATATATTGTTTTCCGGCAGTGCGCTATGGGTGAAAAAGCTCAATGCCGAGTTGAGTGTGCCGCCCTTCGAGCAAGCCTTGGGCGCGATGGCCTTTGCTTTGCCCGGTATGTTGCTGAGCTGGGTCTTTGTGGTGGGGGTGGAACCGATTGTAATCAGTCCGGTATCGCTGGCATCGCTGCTGTATCTGGCGCTGTTTGCTTCGCTGGTGGGCTTCGCGGCGTATTACTTTATTCTGCGGGAAATGAGTGTGGAGGCCGTATCGCTCATTCCGCTGATTACCCCGGTATTGGCAATGACGGCGGGCGTACTGGTCAATGACGAGCAGGTCTCTACCGGCATGTTTGTCGGTGCGGGAATGATCCTGTTCGGGCTAGCAATCCATTCGGAGTTTAATCCGCTGCGACTACTCCGGCGGCAGGAGACGGCTCTGGCCGCGGTGAAGGAGTAAGCGGCATGAAGGTGATCCCTCGAATGACGGATCACCTTCGTTCGGTCTGCCTAGAACAGGTCTTCGAGTGCGTCAATAACCACGCCGGTAGCGGTGCTGATCAGCAGTACATCAGTACCCACACGGATTAATTTTTGGCCTTCGGGCGTACGGCCGAGTTCGTGAAGCAGGGCATGAGGCAAATCGTAGTAGCGCACATCGTCTGGCAGACGGTGGCCACGCTGCCATTGTTTAGCCTGTCCCGGCGGCTGGCAGCCGTTGCCTTTTTTCGCCAGTCCGGGAGGGCATTTGCCGCTGCGCGCGGTGTCGCTGTAATACTGGCGGATGTCGCTGGTACGACGGTCGCTGAAGTAGCGGCCTCCGTCGTAGTGGCTCTGCTTGCCTTGTTTCATCGCATGGCCGGGCGATGTTTGCTTGCCGCTGTTCCCCGCACCTTCTGGCGGCTTGGCAAAGGCAGCGCTGCTTCCGAAAACGACAGTGCTGACGAGCAGCAATAGTGTGCGTTTGTAGGTTTTCATCATGCATTCCCCATTTGTTACTACGCTGGAGCGGTTCGGCCGTGGCCGCGCCGTTGTGTAATAGATATCACTAAAAGGGAGGATGTTCCGGTCGGTTGAGGAGAAATAGGCTAAAGCACGAACCCGTTCTCATCCTCTTACAATAACAGGGAACAGATTATGGCACTGAGTGAAACGGCCCTGCGCGAGCTGGCCGACAAGTTGATTCGCGCGCACCGGCAGGCTGATGAGACGAATGAGTGGACGTTTTTCGTCGACGAGCTATACGACCGCGACTGCATTTATACCTGCGAGTATGCGGGGACCATGAATGTGACGGCGCGCGGGACGGAAGAGATTAAAGCCACGCATTATGGCCGCGATATGCAGAAGGGCTGGGAAGCGTGGACCTTTCCCTATGCGGGTGTCTATGTGGGAACCGACAATCGGATTATCACCCACTGGATGAATCGCGGACCTGGCCGACGAGACAATGGCGAGTTTTTCGAAACGCCGGGCGTATCGTTTATTACCTTTAGCGACGGCGGGAAAATTATCCATCAGCTGGATATGTTTGATCTCGCGCATCAGATGCATTTGTGTGATGAACTGGAGGCGCAGGGGCTGTTGTCGCCGGAGTTGAAGAACAACTGGGTGCTGCCGATGAAGCAGAAGCTGGCCACCATGCTCGACGCATAGCGGCCAAGAGAGGGCTTAAAGCTGGTAGATCAGGCCGAAGCTGAGCAGGTTGGCATCGTTGTCCACTTTGCTGAATTCCCCTTCGATGCGGAAGTTGTCGAGGCGGATGCCGACGCCAACGCCCATGGAGAATTCGGTTTCACTTTCGTCGGTCTGTCCCATCCCAGTGATGTCGGCTTCCACTTCCGATCTGACGGCACCCGCGCGGGCTTTGAGGTAGGCTGGCCCCGGAGTACGGTAGGCAACAAACAGGCCCAGCGTGTCTGCGTCGTAACTGCCGGTATTGCCGAGAATATTGATGTCGCCATCGCCGGTATTGTATTCGGCTTCCACCGATACGCCGTTAAAGCCGAGACCATAGCCCACCAACACGCCGACCGTATCGGCGTTTTGTATGCCGTCCACGTCGACTTTCAGTTAGCCGAGTTGCCCGCCAACATAGAGCCCGAGGTCGGTTTCGGCGGGAGATTCATAGTCTGCCAGCGCTGGGAGTGAGCTGGCGAGCAGGCAGGCGGAGAGCAATGTGCGCAGGGAGCGGTGCTTCATAGCGTATTCCTTTTAGAGTTATTAGATGCTTGGAGCATAGTCGCAAAATCTGGCAAATGTGAGAGTCTGGCTGAGTGACGTCGTGCGGGTTCAGAGACGCAGACCGGCGTCGAAACACTGGCGATGGAGCGGGTCCTGAAAGTCGGGATGGGCGATGGCAATCAGTGCTCTGGCGCGCTCGCGCAGGCTGCATCCGCGCAGCGAGGCGACACCGAATTCGGTAACAACATGATCGATTTGAGCGCGTGAGGTGACCACGCCAGCGCCGGGGCTGAGCTGGGTGACCAGTCTGGAGACGGTGCCGCCCGCCGCGGTGGCGGGCAGGGCGATAATGGACCGACCGCCTTTGGAGAGCTGTGCCCCGGTGACAAAGTCGACTTGCCCGCCAAAGCCGGAATAAATACGGCTACCAATAGAGTCGGCGCAGACCTGGCCACTGAGGTCGATTTGAATGGCGCTGTTAATCGACACCGCTTGGGGGTTTTTTCTGATGACTGCCGGGTTGTTCACTTCTTCGATATCGGTGAAGGCAATATCGGTATTGTCGTCGACAAAGTCGTAGAGGGCGTTGCTGCCGAGGACAAAGCCGGTGACGAGCTTGCCGCGCTGAACCACCTTGTTGCGATTGGTGATCACGCCGCGCTCGATGAGCGGGAGGATGCCGTCGGCAAACATCTCGGTGTGGATGCCCAGATTGTCGTGCTGCTGCAGAAAATGCAGCGCAGCGTCGGGGATGGCGCCAATGCCGGTTTGCAGGCAGTCACCGTTTTCGACCAGTTCGGCCACATGCCGACCGATACGAAGATGAACCTCGTTCAAGGTGGAGGGAGGGTGTTCGGGTAATGCACTGTCGATTTCGACCGCATAGTCGATATCGCAATAGGGAATGCAGGCGTCGCCGTGGGTGCGGGGCATGCGGGGGTTGATCTGGGCGATGATCGTTTTGGCGACGTCACAAGCCGCGCGGGTGGCTTCTACCGATACCCCCAGCGAACAGTTGCCGTGGCGGTCGGGCGGCGAGACCTGGATCAAGGCCACATCCACCGGCTGGACTTTCTGCCGGAACAGGCGCGGAATTTCCGAGAGAAAGATGGGTACGTAATCGGCGCGCCCGTTGTTGACCAGTTCGCGCATTTCCTTGCCGACAAAAAAACAGCGGTTGCGCAGATGACCGTCCAGCGCCGCTGCGCACAGGGCATCGGCGTGTTCGAGGTGCAGTTGCATCAGCGTGAGGTCTTGCAGCGACAGGGCCTTTTCCGCCAGGGCTTCCAGCAAGCGGTAGGGCGTTGCGGCCATGGAGTGGCACCACAGCGTATCGCCGGATTTAAGAATGTTGAGTGCGTCCTGTGCGGTGTTGCAGAGTTCCGTCATGACGGCTGAACCTCAGAGAGTGGGGCGCTGTTGAAAGCCGGTCACTGGCTCCGGCTCGGCGGGCGTGGCGGTAACAGATTCAACGCGGGCTTTGGGAGAGCCGTCATGGCAGGCTGCGATTAAGGCGTCGACCTGATCTGCGGGGCCATAGACCAGTGCTTCCACGCTGCCGTCCTGACGGTTGCGCACCCAGCCATTCAGACCCAGCGCTTTGGCCTGCCCGACGGTCCAGCGGCGATACCACACTCCCTGGACCTTACCGGTGATACGGAGCTGCACACACTTCATGACTGTCTCCCTGATAAGGAAATGCTATTGTGTCGCATGCGCCAGAGCAGGCCAAGGGGCCGGGCGCGATGATGCCATTCTGGTGTCCTGCGGATTGGGGCGCCGATCGACGAGGAGCTTTGCACGATGTCTGAATCCAACTACATCCCGCCCAAAGTGTGGACCTGGGATGCCCAAAGCGGCGGCAAGTTCAGCAATATCAATCGCCCGATTTCCGGCAGCACTCATGAAAAGCCACTGCCACGCGGCGAGCACACGCTGCAACTGCACTCGCTGGCAACGCCCAATGGCGTAAAGCCCACGGTGATGTTGGAAGAGTTGCTGGAGCTGGGCATCAGCGATGCCGAGTACGATGCCTATACCGTGAATATTATGGACGGTGATCAGTTTGGCAGCGGCTTTGTGAGCATCAACCCCAACTCCAAGATTCCGGCACTTATCGATTACAGCAGTGAGCCGCCCACGCGGGTATTCGAGTCCGGCGCCATCCTGCTCTATCTGGCTGAAAAGTTTGATGCCTTCTACCCCAAAGACCCGGCTCAACGTGCCGAGTGCCAGAGCTGGCTGATGTGGCAGATGGGCAGTGCTCCCTTCCTTGGCGGCGGCTTCGGGCACTTCTACGCCTACGCGCCGGAGAAGTTTGAGTACCCGATTAATCGCTACACCATGGAAGTGAAGCGCCAATTACATGTGCTGGATACGCTGCTCGCAGAACGTCAGTACATTTGCGGCGATGACTACACCATTGCCGATATCGCCATTTACCCCTGGTATGGCGCACTGGCTCTGGGGCAGCTCTACGATGCGGCCGAATTCCTGGATGTGGAAAGCTATAGCCATGTGCGCCGCTGGGCGCAGGAACTGGAGGCGCGTCCGGGCGTGCAGCGCGGACGCCGGGTGAACCGCGTATGGGGACCGGAAGAGGAGCAGGTTCCCGAGCGCCACAGCGCCGCCGATTTTAAATAGCGTCGATGATCAAAAGAAAGACAGCGTACTATTACGACGCTGGACAGCCTGGGTGGGTGATCCGAATGCGTACTCTGCGCTTATAAAGTAGGCATTTCATGACCCACCTTGGCTCCCCTTATCAGGGAGCCTTTTTTGTTTGTGGCTGGTAGACGGTATTGATGGGCCGGGGCTTGCCGCAACGGCCTGCGACCGTCGCGACAAGATGGCTCAGAACAAGATGGTTCAGAAGTGGTAGCGAAGAGCTACGCGTACGGCCTGAAAGTCGAAGTCATCGTCGCTGCCCTGCGCGTTCGTGCCGCCGGATGCGGCGTCGCCAAAGGCATTGAAGGCACCGTTATTGCCGCCAATGATCGATTGCTCGCCACTGAAGTTCGTTGAGAAATCTGCGTCACCCAGGTCGATGTATTGATACTCAAAGGCTGCAGAAAGCTGCTTGGTGAGCTTGGCTTCAACACCGACACCGAAGAGGTAGCCGATATTGCGATCATCGTCCCCGTTGTCACCGCGGAAGGCGCCTGAGTTGCCCTGCCAGCTGTAATCGACGTCGCCATAGGCGGCGCCCAGTTTGACGTAGGGTAAGAACGGGCTGTCGGTCGCGTAACCAATGCGCGCGGTCAGCGTGCTGAGTGTATCGATTTCGCGGCGTTCAACGTAGGTGGCGGGGGTGGCTGAGAAGGCGCTTTGTTCCTGCGAAAGGTCGGCAAGGGCGATGCTCAGCTCGGCGCCGTATACCCACTGCCCCTGTTGCAGGTTGTAGCCCAGCTCGACACCGGTCAGGCTGCCGGCGTTGAACTTGCCGTCAAAGTTGTCGCCGAAAGCGGCGTCGATAGCGGCTTCATTGTCGCTGCCATCGGCGCGCTTGAATTCCAGTTCGCCATTGTCGCCGGGATTGAAGCCGACCCCGATGCTCACGCCGGTGTACAAACCCTCCCATTGCTCGATCGCGAATGCGGGTGTCGCCAAAAGCGTTGCTGATGTCAGCGCGGTAAGTAGCCGATACATAGTGATTCCCCCTCGTTTGTGATTGCTGGCGTTAGTGCCAACTTTATTCCTACGGGGGGGAGTACCCAGGCGATTTTACGGCGTCGCGATGTGTCGGTTTATAAAACGATCCACCGCGTCGGTATAGTCGCCGGGTTTGCCCAGCTCGCGGTTGATCGCGAGGTGCGACAGGGCTTGCTCAAGGACGTCGGCGCGAACGTCGAGTTTGCTTGCGGTGTCGGCAAACTGTCTGGCCTGAGGGCAGGCATTGTCGCGCTTGCTGCTGCAAATCAGCAGGAATGGCGTGGCGGAGGGCGTTAATTGATGGCGTGGGGAGTTGGCGCGCCACGGTGTGGGATCGTCGCCAAATACCCGGTCATAGAAGCGTGGATGCGGCGCCGCCATCAGTGCGGGAAGATCCATGGCCGCGCTGTCTATGGCGATGGTCGCTTTCCAGTCGTTCGCGCCTTGTGACCGTGCCTGCTCTGGATTGGCGCCGAGCAGGGCGACCAGATGAGCGCCAGCGGAATGGCCCATCAGGAAAATGCTCGGCGAGCTATCCAGCCAGTGGGGCAGGACGTTCTGCAGCGCAGCGAGTGCACGGGCGACATCGTCGGCCTGATCGCGGGGCATCAGCGCTGACGACAGCCGATAATTGGCGGAGGCGAAGATCAGGCCCTGCGGCAGCCAGTGATCAAGCTTATTATCGATCACGGCGCGCTGCGCTTTGTCGCCGATACGCCAGGCACCGCCATGAACCATCAGAATAACGGCCTTGGCCTGGCTGGGTTTGTCGGGCAGATAGATATCCAATCTCTGGCGTTTGTCGGGACCGTAGGCAAGGTCGCGGTAGACGGTGTGGCCCCGATACGTGCCGGGTTCAGGCAGGCTGGCAGCGTGGCTTGCACTGCCGAGCGTTAACAGCAGCAGGAATCCCAGAGCGCGAAACATGGCACAACTCCTTGTGGTCTGTGGTGAGCAACGGGCAACAGCGCCAGCATAGCGTGTTTGCGGAGGATGTGTCGCTGTGCCGTGTTAAGCTGCCTTCGGCACGGAGGCGCCGTATTTTCGGATAAATAAAACGAGTAACGCGGCTTTCTGCGTAAAGTACAGATCAGCGATTAACGAAGACCAGCCATCAACAGCACAGGCGTATCCATGACCGCACTATTAGGCAGAGAAGTAACGGTGACATCGGCGGCAATTGTTCTCGGCAGTTTGCTGGCGGTCGGTTGCGCGGCGCTGCCGGGCGCTGAGGCGCAGTACCGCGTTGAGGAAGCGGTCAGTTACAAGCAGGTCGACGGACAGTCGCTGACCGGCGATCTGTATCTGCCGAAGAAAACCGGCATCAAACCGGCGGTGCTGGTGGTACACGGCGGGGGATGGCGCAATCGCTCGGGCGAAATGGGCGGCATCAGCAAGCGGCTGGCAAAAGCCGGTTTCGTGGTCTTCAACGCGACCTATCGGCTGGCGCCGGAAAATCGTCATCCAACGCAAGTTGAAGACGTGTCAGACGCCCTGCAATGGCTTTACGACAATGCGCCGCGCTTTGATATTGACCCCCAGCGCATTGGCGGCTGGGGGTACTCGGCGGGCGCGCATCTGATTTTGATGGCGGGGCTGGACCGTCAGCAGGCGCCGTATCTGAACGGCATTGTAGCCGGAGGAACGCCCGCCGATTTGACCGCGTGGCCAAACTCACCGCTGGTGTTTGGATTGATTGGTGAAAAGCTGGTGGATGCGGAGCAGACCTGGCGCGAGGCATCGCCGGTGAATCACGTCAGCGAGCAATCGCCGCCGGTCTTTCTCTACCACGGCCAGTGGGACAAGTTGGTCGAGCCGGAGCAGATGACATTTATGCAGGAGGCGCTGGAAGCCAAGTCGGTGCCGGTGGAAACCTATACGGTGAAGTTTACCGGGCATATTGGTGCGTATCTGTTTGCAGGTGGCGCCGAGCGAAAAGCGGTGGCGTTTCTGTCTCAGCGCAATGACAACGTGGCAGCCGCAAAGTAACTGCGGCTGCCCGGCGTCGCTTATACCCGTTGCATATCGCCTTCAAGGTCGGCCGTTTTGCGGCGGGCCAGGGCGAGGTTACCGCTGCGCTTGTCCAGTACCAAGTACAGGAACAGGCCTTCGTTACTGGCGCTGGGGCGGATGATGTGGAGCTGGTCTTTCAGGGTGATCAGAATGTCTTCGATGCCGCCGTCAAGGCCCAGTGACTTCATCGTTTTCATCTTCGCTTTAACCACATCGCTGTTACCGGCAGCGGCCAGTTCCAGGTCGACGCCGCCGCCCTGTGAACCCAGCAGCATGCCCGAGCTGTAGTCGACAACCGCTGCGCCGAGTGCGCCGTCAATTGTCATCATGCCATCCAAAACCTGGTTGATTGTGCTCATGCTTCTCTCCATCTATGGGAAGGTATCGTTGTATTCGTACCCACTACGGGAACGTTGGGGAACATCAAGCTACGGCGGGGCGGTCGATACCGCTGATCTCAGTAGCTAAACGTTGAATCTGTAAGCGCAGATTGGCGATGTTCATGGCCGCCTTTGCCGACATTGCCAGCACATAGTCCCGGTCCTGCACGCTGAGCGCCACGAAGGCGACATTGCCTTGCTCGGCTTCGATAAACGTCACCTTGAAGCGTTTGCCCAGAATCTGTTGCGCGACTGCATTGCTGACCGAGTACAGGGTGCTGGCGGCGGCCGCCAGGGTGTCGGTGGCGAAATCGCCGGGGCTGCGTGTGTAGGTGTGCACCGGGAAACCGTCGGTGGTGGCCAGCGCAATGACATCGATGGCCTGTTGTTCATCGGCGTAGTGCTGAAAACGCGTCTCCAGCTCCGGCAATAAGGGGTGTTCAGATGGCATCGGCGGCCTCCCAGGGCTCTTGATCCAATTGGCTGTTCAGGGCGTCGAATAATTCCAGCAACATCAGCGACGAGCCGATATCGCGGGGGTCGACCGGCGTAATCGGAGAGACCAGATTGTGCTTGTCCAGCACGCTGTCGATCTCTTCTGACAGGGCATCGATATCGTTCTCGCTGGCGTTCTCGCTGTGGCTGATGCCCACGACCAGCGGAATACCTGCCGCTGCCGCGTCGAAGTGCCTCAGCACGCGGTCGAAGGCTTCGAGGTTAAATTCACTGCCGAACTTCACCAGCACCAGCAATCCCCACAGGCCTTGTTTGACCATGTCCCAGAGCATGGAAAAGCGCTCCTGACCGGGTAAGCCGTAGAGCCCCAATGCGATGTCTTCGTCGAGTGTGAGACGACCGTAGTCGATACCGACGGTGGTGTATTGCTTGCCGATGTCGACCGAGGAACGGGCTTCGGTGGCAAAGGGCGAAATCTCGCTGATGGTATGAATCAGCTGTGTTTTGCCCGCGCCGACTTCGCCGACAATGGCGAGTTTTTTATAAATAGGCTCGATCATATGCGTCATTAATCAGGACACTTTTGAAGTCGATAAGAAACGGCGCAGCACCTGACTGAAGCGCGCGGACGCCGGGGAAGGGGAGGCGGCAGTCGCCGGGGCCGACGCGGCGATATTGCGGACATTGGTGGTGTCGCGTTTGGCGCTGAGAATGCCCAGTGCCTCCAGGCTTTGCAGGTAGTCCACCAGAACGGCTTCGGACTGGCAGATGTCCAGTGCACGAAGACGCTCGTAAAGCATGGGCTTGCGGACCAGTCGCGAGCACAGCTTGATCAGCTCGTGGCTGAGTTTCAGTTGGCTGGGTTTGGGCCAGCGCGACAGTGAAATCAGGCACTTCTCATAATGGCTGTGCAACTGGGCCGGGGCGCTGGCCGCGCTCTGCTCCACGGCCTCTGTGGCAGGCTGTGGGGCGGCGGTGGCTGGCGAGGGCAGGTCGCCAAAGAAAGATTGCAGACGGAGCTGGTCTTGGGCGGATCGCGGTTGCAACTGCCCGGCGAGCAGGGTGTGCAACTTGCCGAGAAACTCGCGGTGTTTGTCGTCGCCGATACCGACGAAGCGAATGCTCCAGTTCTGAAACTTGGGTTGCGAGATGTCGGTTTTATAAACCACGCTGACATCCTGGCTGAGCGACTCGCGGCTGAAACGGTACAGCAAATTCGCGAGGGTCTGGCCGTCGCCTTCCAGAATCTGCAAGAGGTAAGCGCCGCTCACCAGAAACACGCCGGTCACGTCGTGTTCGCGGTTGTAGACCCGCGTGGAGTTATACAGCTCGATCAGTTGCTCAGAGCCGCTCTCCCCGGCGGGGAGGTTTGTGAGAGTACTCAGGCAGGCAATACGTTTCATGCTCATGATCGTTGTAGGCGGTGAGTACATCGTTTTCGCTGAAGAGAGGTGAGACTCATTGCGCGCTGGGCTCCCTGTCAAAGTGGCTGTCCACGACGATGCGTGCAACTATGGAGAAACTATCCTCACCGAGGCAGATGGGAAGTATTCGTAGATTTACCTAAGCTGCCCGAATCGTCACAACTGCACGGGAAATTGTGACGGTCGTTGCAATTTTGACGGTGCACGTATCCGGTTTTTCCACTACACGCGCTTCGCGATTTGGCGTGCAACGCCCTTGAGATCATCGCCGCGCGATCCTATATACAAAGGGTGAGCCTTTCTGTGTGGATGAGAGACTGTTGATGATGATCGATGATGACGCCAACGATGCGGTGCTGGATGGCGAAATGTTGAACAGCGATGAGCAGGGGACGGGACTGGTCATTCCCGATGCGGTGTTGCCGTCCACGCTGTACCTCTTGCCTGCGCCCAAACGGCCGTTTTTCCCCGCGCAAATCCAGCCTATTCTGCTGGATATGGGGGTGTGGGAAAGCACCCTGCAGCGTGTCGGTAATATGCAGGACAAAGTGATGGGGTTGATTTACTGTGGCGACAGTGATCCCCGCGAACTGAACCCCGCCGATCTGCCACTGATCGGCTGCGCAGTGCGTGTGCATCAGGCGCATCAGGAAGACGGCAAGGTGCAGATTCTGGTGCAGGGCCTCAAACGTTTCCGCATTCGCCGCTGGCTCAGCGACAAACCGCCTTACATGGTGGAAGTGGACTACCCGGACAATATCGGCGAACGCGATACCGACGAGGTGAAAGCCTATGCACTGGCGGTGATCAAGGCGATCAAGGAGCTGCTGGCCATTAACCCGCTGTATAGCGAAGAGCTGAAGCAGTATCTGTCGCGCTTCAGCCCCAATGAGCCGTCGCTGTTGTCGGATTTTGCCGCGGCGATCACCACCGCCAAGGGCGATGAACTGCAGGATATTCTCGAAACGATTCCGCTGCTGCGGCGCATGGAAAAGGTGCTGCAACTGCTGAATCGAGAGCGCGAAGTGGCTGAGCTGCAGGGGCGCATCAGCGAGCAGGTGAACGAGAAAATCAGTGAGAGCCAGCGGCAATTTTTCCTTCGCGAACAGCTCAAGGTGATTCAGCGGGAGTTGGGCATCTCCAAAGATGATCGTACTGCCGATGCCGAGGAGTTTCTCGATAACCTCAAGGGCAAGCAGTTGCCTGAAGCGGCTCAACGCCGCATCGATGATGAAATCGACAAGCTGGAGGTGCTGGAGAGCGGTTCGCCGGAATATGCGGTGACGCGCAACTATCTGGATTGGGCCACCCAACTGCCCTGGGGGGTGTACTCCGAGGACAAGCTCGATCTGGCCCATGCGCGCAAGGTGCTGGAGGCCCATCATTCCGGGCTGGAGGATGTCAAAGACCGGATTTTGGAATTCCTCGCGGTGGGCAAGTTCAAGGGCTCGGTGGCCGGTTCCATTGTGCTGTTGGTGGGGCCACCGGGGGTGGGGAAAACCTCGATAGGCCGTTCGATTGCCGATGCGCTGGGGCGGGAGTTCTATCGCTTCAGTCTGGGCGGAATGCGCGACGAAGCGGAGATAAAGGGTCACCGCCGCACGTATATTGGCGCCATGCCCGGCAAGCTCATACAGGCGCTGAAAGAGGTGCAAACCGCCAACCCGGTCATCATGCTCGACGAGATCGACAAAGTGGGGGCGTCGTATCAGGGCGACCCGGCATCGGCGATGCTGGAGGTGCTGGACCCGGAGCAGAACAGCGAGTTTCTGGATCACTACCTCGACCTGCGTTTCGATCTGTCCAAGGTGCTGTTTGTCTGTACTGCGAACCAGCTCGACAGCATTCCCGGCCCGCTGCTGGACCGGATGGAAGTGATTCGGCTGGCCGGTTATCTGGGCGAGGAAAAACTCGCTATCGCCAAAAAGCACCTGTGGCCGCGTTTGTTAAAGCGCAACGGGATTGACCGCAAACGCCTGGCGATCAACGCCGCCGCGCTGCGCCATGTGATTGATGGCTACGCTCGCGAGGCTGGGGTGCGCGGGCTGGAAAAGCAGCTTGGGAGACTGGTACGCAAGGCGGCGGTACGCTTACTTGAGGATGACTCGCTGAGCTTGAAAATTACGCCGGAGCAGGTGGAGGCGTGGCTGGGCAGACCGATCTTCAAGCGGGAAACGCCCCAGCGTGGCGTGGGCATTGTCACCGGACTGGCGTGGACGGCCATGGGGGGTGCCACCCTGGGGGTAGAGTGCGCACGCATTCACACCTTGAATCGTGGCTTTCAACTGTCCGGGCAGTTGGGCGATGTGATGAAAGAATCCGCCAATATCGCTTACGGCTATGTGATGTCGAACCTTGAGGCCTTCGGTGCCGACGAGCGCTTTTTCAACGAATCGATGGTGCACTTGCATGTGCCTGAGGGGGCGACGCCCAAAGACGGTCCCAGTGCCGGGGTGACCATGGCCACAGCGCTGCTGTCGCTGGCGCTGAATAAGGCGCCGAAGGCGGGCTATGCGATGACCGGCGAACTGACGCTGACCGGGCAAGTGTTGCCGGTAGGCGGCATTCGCGAGAAGGTGATTGCCGCCAAGCGGGTGGGCATCAAAAAGCTGATTCTACCTGAGGATAACCGCCGGGATTACGAGGAGTTGCCGGACTATGTGCGCAAGGGCATGACGGTCAACTTTGCCGCCCATTACGATCACGTCCGGGCGCTGCTGTTCTAGGCCCGGCGCTGCGCAGTGGGCTTGGCCGCCTGCCAGCGGGCGTTCAACCACAGCGACAGGGCGATAATGGCGCCACCGATCGCCAGTCTCCCCAGATCGGCGTCGCGGTTCCAGATCAGCAGATTGACAATCAGTCCTGCCGGAATCAGGGCGTTATTCATAATTCCCAGCGTACCGCCATCCACCTGGGTGGCGCCGCGATTCCAGAAGAAAAACCCCAGCCCGGAAGCCACCAGCCCCAGCCAGCCGAGAACCAGCCAGTGGGTGCCGGTACTCGGCAGTTTGCTGCTGTCGCCCAGTGCCAGCCAGGCGGGCAGTGTCACCAACAGGGCGCCGATAAAGAAAAAGCCGAAGCTGTCCCAGCCGCGACTGTCGGGGTAGCGCTTCATCAAATGGGCGTAGCCGACTTGCCCGGCGGCAAAGGTCAGATTGGCTCCCTGCAGAATCAGGAAGCCGCTAACGAAGTCGGGGCTGATGCCGTCATAGCGGATGACGCCTGCGCCGATCACCGCGATCCCGGTGGCGATCACCGGTGACCAACTGAAGCGACGCAGCAAGGCATTGTCGAGCAGGGCCACATAGACCGGCGTGGTCACGGTAAACAGCAGTACTTCGGGCACGCTCAGGTAGCCGAACGACAGGTAAAGCCCAATATAGGTCAGACCGAACTGCAGGGCGCCGGTGGCGGTAATGCCCAGCATCAAGCCTCCGGGCAAGCGTGAAGGGCGCAGCAGCGGCAGGAAAATGGCCGAGGCCAGTACCACCCGCGTCAGCACCGCAAAATAGCTATCCACCTGCCCCGCCAGGTACTCGCCAATCAGACTGAACGACACCGCCCACAGCAAGGTAACGGCAATAAGATAGGGCATGGGTCGGAGCTTCCCTGAGCATATCGGCTGCGCATCATAGCGTGCTTGCTGCGGTTTGACACGGAGAGCTGCGGTGAAAAAAACGTCTGACACATTATGTTTGTGGTGGTAATTAATAATGCAAATAGTTATCATTTGATAAATTTTGCGAGATGAGCCCTCGCTGCGACGTCATTCTTCCGCGCCACCGAATGCCAGAGTAACCGCCATGAAACCTCAAACTGTTGCGTCGGGGAGCCGCTGGTTCCGGGCGAATTTGTGGCTGCATCGTTGGAGCAGCCTGATTGCGACGCTGCCATTTCTGATTCTCTGCCTGACCGGGGCGGTGTTGATTTTCCACGAGGAAATTGACGCCTGGTTGGAGACGGTTCCCGTTGCCACGGCCTTGCCCGAGGGCCGGGCGCCGCAATACAACACCGCGATCGACACGGTTCTGGAACGCTATCCCGAGCAGCGGGTGTTAAGCGTGGGGATCGATCCCGAGCACCATCCCGGCGTGTTGTTGATCGTCACGGCAGTAGCGGGGGAGTCGTCGTTTGATGATGCCGGAGTGCATTTTGCCGACCTTGCGTCGGGGGCGCTGACCAGCGATGGCAGCGGTTCGCAAACACTGACAGGATTCCTGCTGGAGCTGCATGCTCAGTGGTTTTTAGGGCCCGTCGGCGAGTTAGTCGGCGCGCTGATCGCGCTGCTGGTACTCATCTCGCTCGTATCAGGCGTTGTGGTGTACGCGCCCTACGTCAAGCGCATTGCTCTGGGGGTACTTCGGCGTGGACGCGGCGCTCGGCTGCTGCAACTGGATTTGCACAATTTTGTCGGGGTGATCGTGCTGGGCTGGTTGTTTGTGGTCACGCTGACAGGCTTTTTGCTCGGTTTTTCCACGGTGGCGCTGGGCCTCTGGCAGATGACGGCGCTCGAGGCCAATCGTGAGCGCTTTGATGTGCTGGAAGCCGTGGATGCCCGTCGCCCGCCGCTTGAACTCGCGGGTGTGTTTGAGCAGGCCAACACGGCCGCCGATCCCGGCTGGCAGGTGTCGACGGTGATATTCCCGGGCACGGATTTCTCCACGCCGCGGCACTACACCGTGCTGCTTACCGGCGGTGAGGGCATTGAGCAGAGTCTGTTCCGGGTGCTGCTGGTCGACGCCGCAACGGGTGATATCGCGGAGTCCCTGAGCGTGCCGGTGTATTTCAAAGCCATCCTGCTGTCGGAGCCGCTGCATTTTGGTGATTACGGCGGCCTGCCGTTAAAAATTCTGTGGACGGCCTCGACGCTGATGGCGTTCTTCATTACCGCCAATGGCGCCTGGTTGTGGTGGGATCGTCGTCGGCGCACCGGGCGGCGGAGCCGTCGCGAGGTGTCGGCATGAGTCATCCTCTGGCGGTGCCGCTGTTGCTGGCGATGGTGTCGATTGCAGGCCTGGTGGCCATGTTTGTGCTGGACGGTAGCTGGGACGGTCTCTTTTTTCTGCTCAGCTTGGCGCCTCTGGTGGCTGGCTGCGCACTGTTGCTGAAACACCGAGGGCAGCGTCGCTAAGCGTCGCGTAATTTTCATGGAGGGCCAGGCGATGGCTGACGACATTCGTAATGAAACGGAACTGGCTGCCCGCGTTGGCAAGACGCCGGCGGCGGTCCAGCTCAAAGTGATCGACCATATCGATGACTGCGCCCGGCGCTGGCTGGAAACCGCACCACTGGCTGCACTGGCGTTTGGCGATGCCGAGCTGGGGGTGACCGCGACGCTGGCGGGTGGTCTGCCGGGCTTTGCCCGAAGCGAGACGCCGACGCTGCTGCAGTTGCCCCTGGCGACCGTGGACGCCCCTCAGCAGGTTCGTGAGGGAGCGGGCTTTGGTTCCCTGTTTTTCAGTCCGGGACTGGGGGAAACCCTGCGCATCAATGGGCGGGTGCAATGGCTTCGCGACGGTGTGATCGGCATTGCAGTATCGGAGTGTTATCTGCACTGCGCCAAGGCACTGATGCGTTCAGCCTTCTGGGAAGGGGGCGCGGAACGGCCCGACGACACCTCGCCGCTGGTACTCAGCCCCTTTCTGGTAATGGCGACCATGCATCGCGACGGGTCGGTTGATGTCAGCCCGAAAGGCGACCCGGCCGGGGCCATGTTGCAACTGCACGACGACCGGATCTGGTTCGCTGATCGCCCCGGCAATCGCCGGATGGATGGCATCAAGAACCTGCTCTCCCGGCCCCAGATGACGGGTATTGCGATGTATCCGGGACATCATTGCTGTGCCGTATTTTCCGGCGAGGCAAGCGTGACGAACGATGCAGTAATGTCTGCGCGTTTTGCTGTGCAGGGGCGCCAACCGCAATTGCTGATTGCCGTGGGTAACAGCGAGTGCGAGCTGCTCGACAGCGCCGCGCTGGAGCGTGCTCGTCTGTGGCCCGCCGCAGCCGCGGCGGAGGATCTCGATCCGTCGACGATTTTCGCCACGCATGTGCGCCTGAACAAAACGCGCGGGCTGGGCGCCAAGGTCATGCGGGCGACGGTCAGCCGTGGATTGATGCAGAAAGGACTCGAGCATGATTATAAAAACAATCTCTATTGAGCGACGACGGGCCGCGCTGGGCGGCATGGCCTTTTGGGCACTGTCACTGGGCGTGCAGGCACTGGGTGTACAGGCTGCGCCCCGCATGGAGGAGATTGTGGTCACCGGTGAACTGCTGGACCGCCGCCTTGAGCAGACGGTCAGCAGTGTGGCGGTGATTGACCGGCAGGAAATTGAACGCAGTGCCATCGCCGATGTGTATGAGCTTATCCGTATGACGCCCAATGCCGGGCTGGAAGACAGCGATTACGGTGTGGGCGGCATGAACCTGCGCGGCGTGGGCAGCTACGGTGCCAGCGGTGCCGGAGCCTACGCCGCCTATGGCACGACCTCGGTGGTGGTGCTTGATGGGGTGGGACTGCCGCGCTCGGCAATGGGCTACGCCGATCTGGCGTCCTTTGATCTGGCATCGGTGGAAATTTTTCGCGGCCCCCAGTCGACCAGTCAGGGGCGCAATGCGATGGCGGGCGCGGTGGTGATCAATACGGTGGAACCGGCGCTGGATAATCACTCTCCTCAGCTTTTTGGGCGGGCCAGTGCGGGAAATCAGGGGCGTCGACAGTGGTCATTAGGCACGGAGCTGCCGCTGCTTGCCGAGACCCTGTCACTGCGTATTGTTCACGACCAACGCGACAGTGACGGCGATATCGTCAATCCGACACGCAGGGAAGATGACTGGGCGGGCAGCGACAGTAAAACCACTCGCCTGAGACTGAAATGGCAGCCTGGCGGCGTTGACGGGCGCTATACCGCGTTACTTGGCGCCACGCAGTTGGACAAGTATCAGGGCAGCCGCTACGTGCCACGCAGCGAGAAAAATAGCCGCCATGCGCTGGCTGATGTGCCGGTGGATTATCGCAGTGAGTCCCAGCTGTTTTCGCTGGACCAACGTCTCTGGCTAGGCGAGCGCTGGCAGCTTCAGGCGATTACCGCCTATGTCGAGTCAGACACCTTCAGCCGTTTTGACCAGGACTACGGCGCCGATGCAAGCGGGGCGACCGAGCAGTGGGAGGAGGCGCGCGATGTGTCGCAGGAGTTGCGGCTCAGCTTCAGTGGCGAACGTCTGCAGGCCATTCTCGGAGCCTATTACTACGAGGGTCACAACGGTGACCGTCAGCGCGGTTACACCAGTATCAATGGGGCGCTGGCAATGGCGGGGCTGTGCGGCGTGGAGTTTCTGTGCAGCGCCCCGCTGGGCAACATTCTCTACAACAGCGCGACGCCCACCGAGGTGATTGATAGCGCGGTGTTTGGCGAGCTGGACTGGGCGCTCACCCCGCGTTTGACGCTGAGTGTCGGGCTACGTGCAGACCGCGAGAAGAACAGCCGGGTTATCAGCACGTTTACTGATGGCGACAGCCCGGTGGCGGCACTCGCTGTGGGTGTGCTGCGCGGCGTGGGCGCCTTGCCCGCCAATGGCGATTTCCGGGTGGGGCGGTCTTTCTCGGAAGTGCTCCCCAAGTTTTCGCTGCGCTACGAGCTTGCCGATAACTGGTATCTGGGGGGCGCTTATGCCGAAGGCTACCGCCCCGGCGGGGACGGTTATAACCAGGTATCGGGCCGGTATTTCCGCTTTGATTCGGAACGTACCCGCAATACCGAGCTGTCGCTGAAAGGACGTCATCCGGCGTCGGGCTTGTCGGTCTCGCTCAACCTCTTTCACACCCGCTGGGAAGACATGCAGGTGCAGGGCGGCGAAGGCGTGGATAGCTACATCGAAAACGCGGGGCTGGCGAGTATCAACGGCGGTGAGTTAGCACTGCGCTGGCAGGCTCTGAGCAATCTTGGCCTGGTTGCGAGCTACGGGGTCATTCGCGGCGAATTCGAGGAATTCGTCAACCTCGATGGCGACGACTTGTCCGGAAATCATCTGCCCAAAGCGCCGGCGTATTCGGGGGCTTTGGCGCTGGAGTGGTGGCCGTTGGAAACACTGATCGTACGTCCCGCTCTGGAGTGGGCCAGCGCCACCCCGTCGCTGCCGGAAAATCGGCCGGAACACGAACTGCCGGCCTACCACCTGCTCAATCTCTCGCTGCGCTGGCAATTGGGTGGCATCACCCTGTTTGCCAACGGCAGCAATCTGACGAACGAGGCGTATTGGAAAGACGCCAATGCCTATAACACGCAAGGTATTGATGTGGTCAGCCTGGGGCCGGAACGGCGCTGGTGGGCGGGCCTGGAATTTGCTTTTTAATCTGCCGAAGGAATCTCTAATGGCGGGATTGCGTTCCCGTGTTGTCCATTTACAGGAAGTCGATATGAAAATCTCCCTTACCGCTGGCCTGTGTTGCTTGGCATTGGCAATGTTATTTCCCTCGCTGAGCGTGATCGCCGACGAGCGTGAACAGCTACCCAAACGACTGGAAGAGGTGATCGTCACCGGCGAGAAAATTCAGCGCAGCCTGATGGAGACCACCACGTCGATCAGCGTTTTTGATGCCGAGAGTCTCGCCTCGCAGGGGGATCGCGACCTCGCCGATATGCTGCGTCGCGCGGGCAATACCACGTCGAATGAAGAGGGCAATATTTCTATTCGCGGTATCTCTCAAGCCGGTGCGGGCGGCGGTACGGGGTCGCCGCTGATCAGTGTGCAGGTCGACGGTGTCACACTGGACGAAACGTCGCAGGACGGCGCGGTGGTGGATATGTTTGATGTGGCTTCGGTGGAGGTACTGCGCGGGGCGCAGTCGTCCTCGCAGGGCCGAAACTCGCTGGCGGGCGCGGTCGTGATCAACACCCGGGAGCCGACGCGGGAGTGGGACGGACACCTGCGGCTGATTGCGACGGAGCACGATGCGGGCAGTGCGGCGTTTGCCGGTGGCGGGCCGCTGTCAGATTCCTTTGCTTTTCGTCTGACAGGCATTGCTGACCGCGACGATGGCTTTGTGACCCATCAGCCTGACAATAATCCGGATTTTGCGCGTACTGAACGGCAGGTGCTGCGTCTGAAACTGGCCTACGAACCTGCGTATATCGACGGTTTTGACAGCCTGCTCACGCTGTCTCGGGACCGCCGCGACGGACAGCCCGATTACAATATCGAGCGGGGCGTTTCCGGCACCGATCCCGACAAGCGCCGCACATCGTGGGTGAATGAAGAGAGTCGTGATCTGGTAGAGAGCGATGTCGTCTCCTGGCGCAATCGCTATGCGTTTAACGACAAAGTAACGCTGACCAGCGTGACCTCATACATGACGACCCATCAGGATTATCTCCGTGATTACGATGGTTTGGAGGACGACGGTGGCGAGAATATCATCTTCAACGACGGCGAAAACCTGACTCAGGAGTTGCGACTGAACTTTACCGGTGTCGGCCGCTACACCGGTGTGCTGGGTGTTTATGCCGGGCGTTTCAAGAAGGACAATACCACCTACTCCAACAATATTACGGTGCCGTCCAGCTACTTGCTGGGCATCCCGGAGGAGATTGATTTTCTCTACGCGGAGATCGATTTTCTCAGTGAAGAACACAGCGATGCACGCAACGTCGCCCTGTTTACCGAAGTGGACATTCAGCTGCCCTGGCGCCTGACCGCAACACTGGGCTTGCGCTACGACCGGGAAAAACTCGATGCGAACAGCCGCTTCGATTCCCTGCGTGGCGAGGCGTTTTTCAATGTTCCCAGCGGGCTGTCCAGTTTCCCGCTCGGCGGCGAACAGATTGCCGAGTGGTGGACCGATGTGCTGTCAAACCAGTCGGGTATCGACATTCTTCCCCTGCTGATTGCAACCGGCGCGGCACCCGCCACCAGTGGTTTGCAGGGCGGGGAAACCACTTACTCGGCGTTGCTGCCCAAGGCCGCATTGCGCTTTGATGCCAGCGACGAGTGGTCGTTTTTTCTCAGCTATTCGCAAGCCTACCGCGCCGGGGGCGTGTCGGTGGATTCCTCGAACGGCGAAGTCTTCCCCTTCGACCCGGAATACACCGATAACTACGAAATGGGCTTTCGCGCCGAGTTCCCCGAGCAGCGTCTGCAACTGGCTGCCAACGTGTTCTATGTGGAGTGGGAAGACCAGCAGGTCCCTGTGCTGAGGGGGCTTTTCTATGCGACTGAAAATGCCGCGAACTCCGAACTCTACGGTACGGAACTGTCGCTGGGCTGGCAGCCTTGGACGCCACTGACGTTGACCGGCTCGTTGGGTTGGGTAGAAACCGAATTCCTCAATTACACCGCGCAGGGTGAGGATTACAGTGGCAATGAATTCATCTTTGCGCCGCGATTTACCGGCAGTCTCGGTGCGGTGTTGCGCGTCGGTGCCTGGATGGCCTCGGCGAATGTCTCGCACCGCGAACACAGCTTTACGCGACCCAGCAATAAAGAAACGGAGTTTTCTGAAGCCCGCACATTGCTGGACATGCGCCTTGGCTGGGAAGGTGAGCACCTGAGCGCCTACTTGTTTGGCCGCAACCTGACCGACGAAGATTATATTACTGAAACCTACCAGTTCCCCGATGGTTATATCGGCGCGACGGAAGCGCGCGGTTATGCCACCTATGGGCGACCCAGAGAGCTGGGTCTTCAGTTGGAGTTGCGCTACTGAGGCGGCGGTCTGCGCCTCCTTCACTCGGGGTATCTGCCGGGCGTTGCCGCCTGCGTACAATCGTTGCGCAGTGAGTGATTACTCTGGGGGCATCATGAATAACAAAGACATCAAACCCTATAGCGCAAAGCAGGAGCAATTCGGCACCTGGCTGATTAACCGCATCGGGCGCTGGCAGATTCGCGTGTATGAGTGGAGCGGCGGTCGCCTGTGGAAAAAGTTTCTGGGCGCGCCAGTGGCGATTCTCACCACCGTGGGGCGCAAGTCCGGGCTGGAGCGCAAAGTGCCGCTACTGTATCTGATGCACGGTGACAGTGTGGTGATGACCGCGTCCAAAGGCGGCATGTCGACACTGCCGGTGTGGTATCTGAATGTGAAGGCCACGCCGGAGGTGGCGATTCAGATTGGCAAACAGAAAAATCGCTATCGCATGCGCGAGGCTAATGCACAGGAAGAGGCTGAGTTGTGGCCAAAGCTTGAGGCCATGTATCCCGATTATCAGGAGTATCGCCAGCGCACGGCAGATATCCGCCACATTCCCGTACTGATTTTTGATCCTATGCAGTGAGTGAATCGGCCCCGGCAGACCGGGGCCGTGGTGCTCAGCGGGGCAGCAGGCGTACCGGCATGGTTTTAAAGGCGTGGATCGAGTTCGAGCGAATATAGCTCGGCGCGTCCAGCAGCTCTGCGCCAGCAAAGTGCTTGAAAAATTCCTCGAAGAAAATCCGTGCTTCCATGCGCGCCAGGTTGGCACCCAGGCACAGGTGAATACCGTGGCCGAAGGCCATGTGCGGGTTTTCCTGACGCTGGATGTCGAAGTCCATCGGGCGCTCGAATACCGCTTCATCAAAGTTGGCGGAGCTGTACAGCATCACTACTTTATCGCCGGCCTTGATGGGCGTACCGGAAATCTCGGTATCGCAACTGGCGGTGCGGCGGAAGTAGTGCAGCGGGCAGGTCCAGCGCAGCATTTCCTCCACGGCGGCAGGCAGTTTTTCCGGCGCGGCTTCCAGCGCGCGATACAGTTCGGGGCGTTGCAGCAGTTCATACATGCCCGAGCTGATCAGCCCGCGTGTGGTTTCATTCCCCGCCACGGCAATCTGTACAAACAGGCTGGCGAATTCCGCTTCTGAAATCAGTTCGCCGTCGACTTGCTGGTTAATCAGCAGCGAGATCAGATCGTCGCCGCCCTTGTCCTTGCGCTCGCAGGCCAGCTCGAAACCGTAGGTACCCATTTCTATGCTGGCTTGCAGCACCTCTTCCTCGCTGCCGCCCAGGTCCGGGTCGGAAGAAGAGGTTTGCATATCGGACCAGTCGCGGATCTGTTTCCACATGTCGCGGGGAATATCCATCAACCGGCAGATGACGGCGGTCGGCAGGTCGCCCGCCAGGTCGTCGACAAAATCCAGCGTGTCTTTGCCCTGCGCCGCCTGCATGATCTCCTGCGCGATGGCGCGAATCTGCGGCTCCAGTGCTTTCAGTCGACTGGAGGTAAAACGACTGATCACCGCCCGGCGCGGCTTGGCGTGGCGCGGCGGGTCCATACCCAGCAACTGATTGCGGGCCATCTCCAGCGTGCTTTCGGGCAGGTCGTCCACCAGCACAAAGCCCTGCTCGGCAGAGAAGGTCTGAAAGTCTCGAGACACGGCCATCACGTCGGCGTGTCTGCTCAGCACCCAGTAGCCGCCCCCGGCGGGGTGCTCGTGCCAGTGCACCGGGGCATTCTCGCGCAGCCATTGAAACTGCGCATGAGGAATACCGTTCAGGTAATTGTCGGGGTTGTAGACATCGATCTTCATGCCACCCCCTTATTCGACAAGCACATTGGGAGTGGGCAGGCCTTCGGCTTCACACATTGCCAGATAGAAGTCGAGGGTCATCTGTCCGTCGACGACTGAGGTGATATTGCCGTCGGCATCCAGATTGATATTCGAGCCATACATCTGGAACCACACCCGCGTATTGTCCTCAATGCATTGCAGGGTATGGACGGAGCCTGCGGGTTCATAGAGGAAGGAGCCCGCGCGGTTGACGTAGTCGTATTCCTTGTACTTCCACGCCCCAGATGTGGTGTAGCCCCACACCGGGCCCGTGTGCTTGTGAGTCTCCACCTCGTAACCGGCTTTGAAGATATTCTCGATAATCCACAGCCCCTCGCCGCGTTTTACCTGGAGCACGCGCAGCAGGCTGCCGTCGCCAATGTCGATAAACGGCAGCTCTTCTGCACCGATATGAATCGCCTCGGGAAGTGACATGTTCTCTCCTGATCTCGCTGATTATTGGAATTTTGTTGGAAAGCTTACACCGCATTTTGGGCGCGTTGTGCTGCACCTATCATGGCAGGCCCGGCGGCTCGGAAATACCGCCATTTGGATTAGGAAAGCCGAACGACGTATAGGAGGAACCGGCGCGAGAGCCTGTTCGTCTTCGCGGAAAAAGTTCCCTAAATGGCATCCGGATCACACAGGGAATTGCCGTTTTGTGTGGGAGAAAAAACTAACGCGCATTATTGCCGCAGTTAGCCTGGGTGGTGAAACGTGGTCACATTTTTGGTGAAAGCAGCGCTATAGACTGCGCCTCGATTGCTGTTCCGGCAATCGTGATAAACCACTCAAATAACGAGGAAATGACTATGGGGAATATGAAAAAAGTAATCATGGCCGCCGCTGTGGCGTCAATGGGGCTGAGCGCTGTGGCGCATGCACAGTCATCTAAATTTTCCGCAGCGACCAGCGATCACGTCTTGCTGTCGGGAACCGCGTCTGATTTTGAGACGGTTCTGAGTACCGGTATTAAAACACCTAGCCAGAAAGATCTGTTTGTACAAGCCTCGTTTGAATGTGGTGTTTTCACACAGACTTATGTGCTCTCGTCGCTGCTGGAGCCGTTCACCAGCAGTGCTGAAGCGATCGTCCGCGCGCGGGTAGTTCTGGACCCCGGCACAGCCAATGAGCGTTTGGCATTTCCGGGCGAAATTACGCTCTGTTCGCGTGAGCAAACCATGACGGCCGAGTTTGCCGGACAGTGTGATGATGCCAATGACGACGGCACTATCACCGCCGATGAGTGTGAAGATGAAAGTGTTGATCTGGCGATAAAAACGCTGGCCGCGAACGCGTTTAACTTTGTACTGACAGATCTTGAGTCGGGTGAGCACGTGATTGCGGTACAGGCGCAAATTGAGACCGCCACCTCTGACGATGCTGCTGGCGCCGTCGCGATTGTCGGCAATGGCTCACTGGGTGTTGAAGAGGTACGGATGGTGAAGAGCCTGGAAGTTCAGGATGATCCCGCCGGTTCCGGTGATGACACCTGGGATGCCTTTGACGCCTTGATTGATCTGGGGCAGTAAAAGCGCCCGGCATTTGCCAAGAAGCCGCCTGCGGGCGGCTTTCATTTAGGGGCAATCAGCGGCGTGACCGTCGCTTCTTTTTTACCTCGTACATCGCCTGGTCGGCGCGGGTAATCACGGCGCGTGCATCCTCGCCGGGTTCTGACTCCACGGTCCCGACGCTGGGGCCATCGTAATGAAAACAGTGAGTCGCCAGGGAAATCTTGCCCTGGGTTTCCGCTTCAATACGCTGTTTCAAGGTTTCTTCTGAGGCTTCGAGCGAAGCAACAACGAATTCATCACCGCCCAAACGTGCCACGATGTCCTGGCGACGAAGGCATTTGAGCAGCCGCAGCGAAATTTCAATCAGGAAGCGGTCGCCGGTATCGTGACCGTAGCGGTCGTTGATTTCCTTGAATCCATCCAGATCGATAAAGGCCACGCTCACGGTGCTGTCGGATGCCGCCAGCAGCGCATCGAGCTGTTCGATAAAGGCGCGCCGGTTCGCAACGCCGGTGAGCGGGTCGATACTGGCGCTGTTCAGCAGGCGGCTGTTGGTATCAATCAGCCGGTTGAACATCATCTCGCGATCAATCTGCTGGCCGATCAGCCTGGCGAAAAGGGAGACGATGTTGGTGGTGGCGGCCGAAAACGTTGCGCGCAGGCTGCTGGCGGCGCACAGCGTGCCATACAACTGACCGTCAGCAGTGATGACCGGCTGGCTCATGTAGCTGGTAATCCCAAGCTGGCGGGCGGCATCAGAGTCACTCCAGCGCTCGGGAACGTCATTCACAAAGTAGGTTTCTTCGGAGAGCGCCCGTTTGCACAGCGTGTCTCCCCAGGGAACGCTGAGTCCCTCAGGAATATCCAGTCGCTCAGAGCAGTGGCTGAACAATACCGTTTGCTGCCCGGCTGCCTCATCAATGGAGGTGAGGTAGGTTGATTCCAGCCCGGTAACGCGCTCCATCAAGGCGAGCATTGGCCGTGTCAGTGATTCGAGATCACGCGCGGCAGACACATAGGACGCGAGATCTGCCAGCGACTCTTCGGCGCGAATATCAGTCGGGGTGGATTGCACGTGATACGGCTCCGCGGATCTTTGATTATCAGTCGGCCGACGTCGGTGCGGCGGCGTTATGTTCTGCGTGGCAAGCTTACAAAATTGTGGGGGGAGTTTCGAGAGGAGGTCATCAAAGCGTGAATTGGGTTGTGCTTGTCTGGCGGTGGGAGCAGCTAAGCCGAGCTGCTTGGTTTTTATCGGGCAAGGCGACAGCATGTATGCCCGTTAATGAAAAGGCCTCCACCTATCGCCGATGGGGAGGCCTTTTATTGAATGATTACTGGGGTTTAACCTGTATATAGCCCGTAATCTTGCCGCTGGCGGGCAGCGAGGTCGCGCCAGGATTATTTCCACCGCTGAGGTCGGGGAGCTTGCCCACCGGGTAGGCCATGCTTAACAGAATCATCACGTGATATCCCTCCGGCATTTCTGGCAAATCGAAACTATGACCGCCGGGTGGGCTACCTGCTCGGCAATTCGTTGAAAACGCAGGTTGTGTCGTTATCAGCGAAGGGTCTACGAACTGATTATTCTCGTCGTACATAAGGAGTTGGTAGACCATGTCCGGCGAGGTGGGGAAGCCTTGGGGGTAGTTAACAGGTGGCGCAGTGCAGCTAAGGGCGTTCACCACGTTGTAGCTGCGAGCCTGTTTGTGATCGAACATCCAGATGATCTGGTAGGTTTCTCCAGCGCCCGCAAGGGTACACAGTGTGGTATTGCTGCCATCGCTTTCCTGGCTGGCATAACATTCGCCTTTGGTGGTGTGCTCGGTGTTAAAATTCACTCTGCCGTCGCCGACACTGCGGACCTGTCCTGAACTACTCGCGATAAGGTCAATCTGTTTTGTATGACAGACCTCATTGACGTCATAAGAATGCAGGTAAGTGCCACTGTCGGACTGATCAAAGTTAATTGCCTGGCTGGGACCAAAGGTGCTCATCTTGCTGCGGATGTTGCCGGGATTAATATTGTTGTAGCTGTCTACCTCTACGCCGTAAGTGGTGATCTCCTCAGTGTCGTCAGGATTGTTTACCGGGCAGCTGCCGGAGACATCCGGGCTTTCAACATTGGTGGTTACTTTGCCGTACATATACATGTTGGTACTGCAATCACTGGCTTGGATGACGAAGCTTTTGGAGATTGTCGGGTCTTCGTTGCTGGTGGCGGTGAGGGTGTAGTCGCCGGGCTGCGGGGTTTCAAAACGCATGTGGTTGCCGATGAGGTTCACGAGAGTACCGCCGCTTGCCGTCCACGTCACGGTGTCATCATTTTTGGCGCCAGTAACTTTCGCGTTATTCACCTCAATGTAAGTGCCGCTATCACAAAACCCGGATTGTATTTCCTCTATTTCAATTTCCAGCCCTTGCAGGACGACTTGCACCGTTTTGCTTCGCGCGTTGACCGGAGCGAGGCTGTGCGAGGTGGATTGAATGGTAATATCCAGCGGATAAAGGTCCGGGTCGGAGGGCGTATCAATTGCGAGTGACAGGATGTTTCCCGACAGACTTTCATTTACCTGTAACGCTCCAGAGTAGAACAGTGAATGCTTTTCCGGGAACGAAGAGTTGCTGATTAATACATCGATGTTTTTACTTTCGCCGGGGTTTTTGACAACGATGGGGTCAGAAGAAAACACGAAAGATTTCTTGCGGTTCTCAATGGCTTTTGTTCCCCGCTGGTCTGCCAGCGTATTGGAGTATGAGGGGAACAGCCCCGACTTCATCTGTACGGCAAGCTCCGCCTGACCGATGGTGAGGGGTTTGAGGGTGTCAGGTTCACTATCGATGGCAAAGGCATCGCCAGTGACGCTGCCTTCAGCGAAGTTGCCGGGAATGCGGATATTTGACCAAAGCAGTGGAGGGACCGTGAGGGCACAGTCGCTCACTTTGGCGTCTGAGAGTGCGCGATTGGCTACCTCGTTATATCCCGTCAGAGCTTTGCCATCCATTGGGCTGCCCGGTGCTCCCAGGATTGTTTGAACCATGGCGGCAATTTGCTTGCCGATTTCAAAGGTTTCGCTTTCCGCATTGACGCTGAAAATCCATTTTGGATTGGTTTGTCCATCAGAAAAATCCTCTTCCAAGCTGGCACGCGGGATGACCTCAATATTGGTATGAACAATCTTGGAAGGCAGCATATTCGCGGTCATGTCATCTAACAGATTTGCGCGTAATGATGCTGAGCCGGCAATCGTACCCAGTACAGCCAGTGGCAGGCCTAACGCACCGCCCTTTACCTCGCTGGCCACGGCCATCACTGAATTGAGTGCGGTGTTTTGAGCCGCTTTTGCCGCGGCGTTGGCTTGGGCATTCTTCGCCTTGCGTTGTGCTTCGTAGGCCATGTTCATGGCAATGGAGAGCGAACCCGCATCAGTCAGGCTGACTTTATAGTCTCGCGGGTCATTCAGATAGTGCGTGCAGGTTTCCGCTCGATAGATAGTAGGCTGATTCCGAGTGGAGCGTATGCTCGCAGCCTGCGGCGAATTGATGCCAAATATCGGTTGTTCAAATTCAGTGGCAAGGTCATCCAGTGTCTGGATCAGGTCGAGCTTTTCCACCACTTGTGAAAAGAACTGGATGTCTGTCGGACTGAGGCTGGCGAGAAGATTCCGTTGATAGGGCAGGCTGATTTCGCTCTTCGGGTCATAGAAAATTTCATGTAGCCAGTAAGCAAGAAACTGGAATGGATCTTTGCTGATGTCATCGCTAGTGGCTGTATCGGGATCGAAAGCCAGAGCAGATTCGATATTAGTGAGTGCTTTTTCCAATGCATCCAACGCATCGGCATAGGCATCATCATCCGCCTGAGGCAACGGCGTCACGTCCAGCGAGGGCAGTGCGCAGCGCTTGCCATCCAGCTCGGCCTCGTAGCTCACCGTACCACCGTTGGCGGCCAGATCGGGCGTCATGGGTACGGTAATGAAGTAACCCATATCGCTGGGCGTGCTCTCCAGCGGCAGGGCATCGCTGCCTTGCATCAGATAAATCTGAGAGAGGCTTTTCTTGGTAATCAGCTCCGCGCTATCCCCCGCTTCATATTGCGTGGCGGTGAAATCCGCCCCTGAGCAGGCCGCGATACTGCCGGAGCTGCTGCCGCCGCCACCGCCACAGGCAAGTAATCCGCTGGCAAGCAGAAGAATGGAAAGAGGTTTTGCGAAAGTAAACACGGAGGCCGTGTGCTTGGAAAACAGCCCCGCTCCCTGGAACCCGCGACGTGATGAGTCCGCCATTGAATATGCTCCCTGCATAATATGTTTTCAAAACTGCTGAGTTTCGCCGTCGCTATGCCGTTGGGATGGCTGGCGAATGGTGCCTAAGTGCTTCCTGATGCTCTGTGCAATCCAGGTAAGCGGCACGTAGAGGCGCCACAAGAAAATAACGGGTGGTCTTGGTAGCGCCAAGCACATTTTATCGCCGCAGTGTGAGTTTGTGCACAAATGCCAGTTCTACCCCCGGAGATAGGGGGGAGGGTTTGCGCGATTGCGAGGCAATTTAAAGGTGTAGCCGTGGGGCCGTGTTCGTCACTGCGATTCTTCAGGGTGGCTTCGCCGAGAAGTTACTTCGATTTGAGGCGATGGTTTCCATTGCCTGACGTATGGCAAAACGACCCCGTCCGGAGTGAGCCGCGGGCAGCTCCTTTTGCACATTTGTCATGATGCTGTGTTTTACTTTGTCTTCTGGACTGAGGAAAGCATCTCAGCGCCGAGGGGCAGGACTGGGCGCCGAGCGATGATGCAATAGGAGTGAATGTGAATCCATTACTGAAAGAAGTTGAACGCAAGGGCTGGTCGCGCCGGGTTTTCCTGCGAAATCTGCTGTTTTCTGCCGGTAGCGTCGCCACCGCCAGCTGGTTAACAGCCTGCGGCGGAGGCTCCGGTGGCAGCGGCGGCGGTCGGTCGGCCGGTTTCTCCAGTAAGTTCCGTAATATCGGGCCATTGCTTGAGCCCAATGACGACGGCATTCGCTTGCCCGAAGGCTTTACGTCGCGCCAATTGGCGGTTTTTGGCGAGCCGCCGGTGCCAGAGGTTGATCCCTTTTTTATCTGGCATTCCGACCCTGATGGGGGCGGTACCTTTCGCACGGATGACGGCGGTTGGATTTACGTCAGTAATTCCGAAGCGCGAGATCTGACAACCATTCGAGATCAGGATCCCACCGGCATTTTTCGCCGGAACCTCGATCGCGATACGGCGGCGTTGTTACCGCCTTTCTTTGGCGGTGGTGTGAGCGCACTGCGCTTTGATGCGCTCGGGAATCTGGTGGATGCCTATCCCTGTCAGCGCGGCACCACTACCAACTGTTCTGGCGGTGCCACGCCGTGGGGAACCTGGATTAACGGCGAAGAAATCTGGGACGGAAAAATGTTCGAGTGCAGCCCGCTCCGCGATGGTGGGGAAGCTGTTGAACTGCCCTGTTTTGGCCGCAAGGCTCACGAGATGGTGGCGGTGGATGTCGAGCACCGTGCCATTTATCACACCGAGGATATTGATACCGACACGGATCGTTTCTATCGCACTGTCTGGGAGCTGAATGATTGGCCGGAGGCGACGGAACGCCCGAACATGGATGCCGGTAAATTGCAGGTACTGTTCGTGCCGGATGGCATTGAGGCTGCGCGTCTGGGGCCGGTTGCCTTCCAATGGAACGATGCCGTTGATGATGGCCGCGCTCAGCCAGATACGGTAGATGAAGTGGATGCCACCATTTTCGGCGGCAACGAAGGTGTTTGGTACTTGGAGGGAATGGTCTTCTTCTCTACCAAGAGCGACGACAATATCTGGGCGATTGATGTTGCCGGGGGCACTATCGAGAGTATCTATAACCCAGAGAACGGCGTGATTGGCTCGCCGTTTGATTTGGACGAGGAGCCATTAAGCGGTGTCGATAATATTGCCATGACGCTCGATGGTGAAATGCTGGTCGTGGAAGACGGGGGCTTTATGCGCTGTATGGTGTTGCTGCCCGACCGCACGACCATTCCCCTGTTACAGCTTCCGGGCAGTCCCAGCTTGACGGAAGTGACAGGCATTGCGATTGCACCGAGTGGCGATCGCATTTATGTCTCGGGGCAGCGCAGCCGCCCATTGGGTATTTTCCCGCCAGAACTGGAGCCGGGTTCACTCATTCCTACCCGCGTAGCCGGGGTGACCTACGAGATTCAAATGCCGTTCTCGGTGCGTGTTGATCGCCCGATGGCGAAGCCCTTGACCGCGTAATTGGCCACCCTACAGCGGGGCGTCAGCCCCGCTGATCGCTCAGGGTTTAGTTGTGAACGCCACCGTCGACTTTCACTACTTCGCCCGTCATATGCGCACCATCGGCAGATGCCAGCATGGCGATAACGCCCGCGACTTGTTCTGGCGCGCCGAACTGACCGTCGGGGCGGTTGAGGTGGGTAAAGAGATCCATGTCCAGGCTTGCCATTCGCTCGCCCTGCGCCAGTACCATCGGGGTCAAAATACCGCCCGGTGCAACGGCATTTACCCGAACGCCTTGCTTGAGGTATTCCCATGCCAGCGTGCGCGTGAGCGCATACACACCACCTTTACTGGCCGCGTAGGCAGCCATATACGGGTGGCCGAATTGGGCTGAGGTAGATGCCGCATTGACGATACAGCCTTTGGTTTCCAGCAGTGCGGGAATGGCTTCGCGACAGCACAGGAAGGTGCCGATGAGGTTGACGTTCAGAATTTGCTGAAATTCTGCCAACGAGGTTTCCGTGCTGGGCATTGATCGCAAGATGCCCGCCATATTAATCAGCGCATCCAGCTTGCCTTCTTTGTCTTTAACGTCGGCAATCAGGGCTTTGACCTGTTCTTCTTCCGCGACTGACGCCGAGTAGGCGCGAACACTGCCAGACATGTCTGCAGCGGCTGAAACAGTTTCCTGCAACCCGGCTTCATTGAGGTCTACCGCGATGACTGCGCCGCCTTCGGAGGCAATACGCAGTGCCGTTGCCTGGCCAATCCCCGACCCGGCGCCGGTGACGATAATGGATTTATTGCTGAAACGCTGCAGCCCGCTAAGGCTCTTGTTTTCGTTGCTCATGAGATGTCCGACGATGAGAAAAGAGCGCAGTCTAACTGTTTTGGGACATTGGTTGGAGCGTTGGAAGATTACGATGCGTTTAATTAAATCGCGACAGTCTTTTCGCGTTAGCCCTTAGCTGGCGCGCAGCCGCCGCTGCTATTAGACGCGCTAAGCCTGCCTGGATGCTGGCAGGCTGGCCTGACACATCTGAATAAACTGCTCGATCAGTTGTTCGGCTTCGCCGCTGCTCACCTGGGTAGTCATATGGGCAACGGTTTCGGCGCAGCTCATGATCAGCATCAGGCGAGTGCGCAGCGCCTGACGATCCACACCGGGATAGCGCTCGGTGAAAATGTCTTCGGCGAAGCGGCTGTTCTGGCGGGTGTCGGCCATATCCAGAGCCATCAGTTCGGGGTCAGCCTGAATCGCGGCACGGAGGTGGCTGCGGTAGGGTTGCGAGCGCTGAAGCTGACAATACTGCTGCATGGCCTTGCGCATGGCCTGCCATTCATCGTCGTTGTCGGGTTTGAGGCTGGCGACCAACAGTTCGCGATTTTCCTGAAAGCTGGCCCTTGCCAGTTCGAGCAATACCGCCTGTTTGTTGGGGAAATAGCGATACAGGGCGGGCTTGGAAACCCCCGCACGGCGCGCCAGCTCGGCCATGGAAAAGCCATCGGCGCCGCATTCGCCAATGAGTGTGGCGGCGGCATCCAGCATGGCATTCAGGTTCTTTTTGGCGCGGTCCTGTTCGGGCTGGCGGCGTAATTGTTTGCTGTTATTCGTTGTCATCGCTTGACTTTACCTCAAAAGTGACTAACGATCACGTTTTAAATATGTGACCGATGGTCGCGTTTTGTTTGAAAAAGTGACCTTTGGTCGTTTTCTTTTGGGGGCAGTGATGGCGGATTCTGTATTCGATGTTGTAGTAATAGGAGCGGGGCCTGGCGGCTTGATACTGACACGCCGTTTGGCGGAAAGCGGCGTTAACTTTGTGAGCCTGGAGCGCAATGGCGATGTGGGCGGGATTTGGGATATCGATGCGCCCGGTTCGCCGATGTACGAATCAGCGCATTTTATTTCCTCGCGCAGTTGCTCCGGCTTTCCGGGTTTTCCCATGCCGGAAAATTTCCCCGATTATCCCGGTCACCGGCAGTTGCTGAGCTATATCCGCAGTTATGCCGATCACCACGATTTGCGTAAGCACATTCGTTTTAACACCGAGGTGGTCAAGACCTTTCAGAATGATGACGGCCTCTGGCAACTGCAGCTCAGCGGTGGCGAGGTACTGCAAACCCGCTATCTGATCTGTGCAAACGGGGTGACCTGGGAGCCCAATATCGTTGAATGGCCCGGCGAGTTCAGCGGTGAGATTCGCCACTCGGTCAGCTACCGTTCGCCCCAGGAATTTGCGGGAAAGCGGGTGTTGGTTGTGGGCTGTGGCAACTCGGGGGTGGATATTGCCTGCGATGCGGCCTTTGCGGCGGATCAAGCCTTTTTGAGTACTCGTCGTGGTTATCACTTTTTGCCCAAGCACCTGATGGGGATTCCCTCCGATGTGCTGGCGACAAAGGGGCCGAAGCTGCCGTTTCGTTTGCAGCAGATGCTGTTTGGCGGTTTGTTGCGGTTGATCAATGGCAAGCCGGAAGATTACGGCCTGCCCACGCCGGATCACAAAATCTTTGAGTCTCACCCGCTGATGAACACGCAGATTCTGCATTACATCAAGCACGGGGACTGTATTCCCAAGCCGGGAATCGAGCGCTTCGAGGGCGATGAGGTGGTGTTCACCGATGGCAGCCGCGAGCAGATTGATCTGGTGATTGCCGCGACGGGCTACCAGCACGCCAGTCCCTTTCTGCCGGAAGATGCCTGGGAAGACAAAGGCGGGCGCCCCGACTTGTACCTGCGCATTTTCTCCAAGCGCTACAACAATCTGGCGGTACTGGGCTTTGTGGAGTTTGCCTCGGCGGCCTACGCCAGCTTCGATGAAATGGCCGAGCTGATTGTGGCTGATGCGACGGCGACGAAGGAGACGAGTCTGGCTCGCAAACTGGCAGAGAAGAAGCAGCACCACGATCCCGACCTCAAGGCAGGCCATCGTTATATTGCCACGCCGCGCCACGCCAATTACGTCGATGTGGACCGCTATCTGAAGGTCTTGGGACAGGTGAAGCGCGAACTGGGAGTGGCATCATGAGCGAGAAAAAGAGAGCGATTGTGGTGGGCTCCAGCGGCGGCATCGGGCCGGAAATTGCCCGCCGTCTGGATCGTCAGGGCTATGAGCTGACCTTGGTCGACCGCGACCTGTTGGCGATACAGACCCTGGCGGAGCAACTGAGCCGTGCTACGGCGGTGGCGGCGGATCTGTGTGATCGCGAGGCACTGGCTGAGCTGTGCGCCAAGATTGAAGGCGATGCCGACGGCTACGACGTAGCGGTCATGAATGCGGGGGTGATCTTCCCGAAACTGGTGCAGGATACCGACCCCGGCGAGCTGGATCTGGAGCTGGAGGTGAATCTGCGCTCGGCCATCCATCTGCTGCGCGCCTTTACCCGCCATATGCTGCCGCGCAAGCGGGGGCACATTATTACTACGGTGTCGATGGGCGGCATTATCGCGCTCAAGGGCAGTGCCTGCTACGCCGCCACCAAGTTTGGTCTGCGCGGTTTTGTGGTCAGTCTGCACAATGAGCTTCGTGCTAACGGCATTAACGTTTCGGGCATCTATCCCAGCGGGGTGGACACGCCGATGCTGCAATACGAGGCCCGCAATGATGGCAGCGCGCTGAATTTTGCCAGTGCCCTGCAATCGGTGGCGGATATTGGCGATGCCTTCGAACGGGCACTGGCTACCGGGAAAGTGGAGATCTATCCCTCGTGGATGGACAGTCTGTCCGGCCGTCTGGTTGGCAGTTTCCCCTGGCTGATTCCCCGAGTTTTGCCTCTCATGGAGCGTATTGGCGAACGCGGACGTCAGCGGTATCTGGCGCAGCTAGAGCAGCGCAGCCAGCCCTGACCGGCGCCGCCGGTCGTCGTGTGTCTTCTTACGTTGTGTGTCAGCTTAAAAGGTGAAGCGAAGCCGCGCGCGTAGCTGACGCGGCTCAAACACCTTGTAGTGAATGTCTTCGATACCGGCGGCGGGCTCGCCGGGCAGGCGGGACGCGTAGAAGTAATCGATGTCGTGGTCATCGCTGTCGAGCAGGTTCAGCACATCCAGTTGCAGGGTGACTCGCTCATTGCCCCAGCCCACGGTGGCGCTGGCGAGGGTGGAACCGTCGGATTCCACGCTGTCGTCTTCAATCAGCGGATAGCTGGCGAAGTGGCGCAGGTGCAGTGAACCAAACCAGCCGTTGGGCGCATTGGCGGTGAGGCCGGCGGTGGCGACAAAGGGCAGGGCGCCGGGAATGTCTTGGCCGTCAGGGCTGCGGTCCGAAAATTCTGCGTCGGTCCAGGCGAGGTCGGCTTCCAGGGTCCAGATATCGCTGAGCGTGATGAAGTTGTTGAACTCCACACCTCGACGACGGCTGGGGCGGCTGGCCTCGGTTGTCCCGGCATCTCCAACAAACAGCAGTTCGGAGTCGAGTTCGAGATACCACAGCGCCACCGAGGTGTTCCAGCGTTCAAACAGGGTACTCTTGATGCCCCATTCGGCGCCGGTGGAGCGCACCAGTGGATCGACCTTGTCTACCGCGCTGCCGCTGCCGGGATCAACGCGTATGGCGGTGCCGCGGGCGTCGTTGGAATGAAAGCCGCGACCGGCGCTCAGGTACATTTCACTGCGGGGGGAAAGCGCATAAATCAGACTGGCTTTGGGGCTGACAATACTGTCGCTGGTGTCGCCGCTGTTGAGGGGATTGTCGGCGTCGACATCAAAGCGGTAGTAGTCGCCTCGCAGGCCGAGAATGGCGCGCCAGCGTTCATGGAAGTGCCATTCCATTTCGTAGAACAGCGCGGCACTGCTTTCTTCCACGCTGTCTTCCCGAGTGGTGGCAAGGCGTTGTCGGTTTGCTGTGTGGTACAGGCCAACGTCGCTGATGTCATCGTGGCGAACCTCGACGCCCACCTTCTGGCGAAACTGGTTGCGGTTGCCGCTTAGCCAGCCATGATTCCAATGCCCGCCGAGAATGCGGCGTTTATCCAACTGCTCAAACTGGTCGCCATTCACCGGGTCATCCAGGAAGTAGGTGAAGTTCGACCACAATTGCATTTCGTAGTCGATGACATAGGCGCCCCAGGCGGTATTGCCGTGCTCCGTCTCCGTATTGAATTGAGCAGACAGGCTGGCGCGACGGGAGTTGCCGCCCAATCGCTCGTCGAGCGAACCCAGTTCATCGATCAGTCCCTGATCCACGGCGCGCTGGGGGATCTGATCGGCAGAATCCCAGTCATTGTCATAGTACATGGCCGTGATGCTCCACTGGCGGTCGCGGTCATCACCACTGCTGAGGCGAAGCAGACCATTCAGCTTTTGGGCATTGCCGTCGATATCCGTCCACGGTCCATCGAAATACTGACTTTCGATAGCGGCAGCTGTTGGCCCGCGACCGTCGCGCCGCCCATGGCTAACAGGCGCTGGTAATTATCTTCGCCCATTTCCAGTTGCAGGCGGTTGTCGGGCGCCCGGTGAAAGGTGTTGATATGCACGCCGCCCGCCGAGGAAAAATCGCCCAGCTCGGCGTGATAGGGGCCTTTCACATAATGCAGACTTTCGATAACTTCGGGGATCAGGAAATTGGCGTCGGTGTAGCCCTGCCCATGACCGTGGGTGCGCATATTCACCGGCATGCCGTCGATCCAGGTCGCGAAGTCGGTGCCGTGATCCAGATTAAAGCCGCGCAGAAACATCTGGTTGGATTTCCCCGAGCCGCTATGCTGGGTCACGATCATTCCGGGAATGGCCTCGAGAATATCGCCGGGGCGTTGGATTGGTCGCAGTGCTAAGTCAACCTGGCCGATAACGCCCTCGGATGCGGAGCGTGCATCCCCGACCAGTGCGTCGCGTCGCCCCTCTACCACCACCTCTTCAATATGGGCGTTGACGGTGGCGGGCAAACAACTTGCGGCGCCGATTGCCAAAGTCAGCAGGTGAATAGACGGTAATGTGGATGGGCCTGAATGTCGTGACATTATGTTGTCTCCGTGAGGGTTGGCAATCGCTTTGCTTGTTGTTGTAGGCGATGTAATAACAGCCGTGCCGAGAGCCGACCAGTCATCGGTTTTGGGGAGAGGAGACCATGGACAGTACCGTGAAAGACAAAAAAGGGGTGGACGGGCATGAGCTCGGATAAAGGGAAATGGACGCGCTGGCTGGCGCGACCCCGTGGACAGCGGCTGCCGGAGCTGGGCAGTCGCGAGGGTGAAGTGTTGGATATTCTCTGGGCCAGCCATACCGCGAGTGCTCAGGAGGTACTGAATAAACTGGGTGGAAACACACTTTCTCTGTCGACGGTACAAAGTACGCTGGAACGTCTGCACCGCAAACAGTTGGTCGAGCGCCATAAAGTGGGGCGAGCCTATCGCTATCGCGCCTTGATGACCCAGTCGCAACTGATCAGCGGGCTGATGAATGATCTTGCCGATGATGTGGCCGCTGGAAAGCTGGCGCCTATGCTGTCCGGCTTTGTGGACTATCTGCGGATGAAGTCACCGGCACTCGGCGAAGAGGTCTCGCAAGTGCTGCAGGCGGATCAACGCGGCGATACCGAGTCCGCCGATGACTGAGCTGTTGTTCCTGCTGAAATGGGCAGGCATCTGGCTTCTTGTGACGGTGCTTGCCGAATGGCTGACGGCGGCTTGTTACCCCCTGTTTCATCGCGGCATTGCGCCGCTCAACCCCGCCCTGCGCAGCACCGCGCGTTTGCTGTTCAGTATGACCGCGCCGCTGTCGTCCATCGCGGTTGTGGCGCTGTTGAACCAGCCCGCGCTGCTCGAACATCTCCTTGCCGAGCATTGCCACGACGGCCGTTGCGGTGTTCATTCGCCGGTGCATGCCAATGCGGGCGCTGTGGTGGCGGTTGCCATGTTAAGCGGTTTGCTGGTGCTGCTGGTGTTTGCGGTACTGATCTGGTCGCTGCACCTCAGTCAACGGCGCTTTCGTCTGCTGGAAAAACTCACCGAAGCCGAAACCGGTCAGGCCCTGCGTGTTATCGATACTCCGGGGATGCTGGCTTCCTGCGTGGGGCTATTGCGCCCCAAAGTTTTTGTCTCCCGGCATCTCACACAGCAACTCAGTGCGGCTGAACTCCAGGCGGTGATTGCCCATGAACAGGTTCACGCCTACCGTTTGGATAACCTCAAATCGCTGATGCTGCGCTGGTCGTCCCTGCTGTGGCCGCCAGTCATTGCAAGGCGTATCAGGCAGGGCTATCAGCACGATGCCGAGCTCGCCTGCGATCAACTCGCCGGAAAGCGTTGCGATCCGGCAGCGCTGCACTCGGCACTGGAAAAAATGTCGGGTGGTAAAACCGCGCTTGATACGGAGCGGCTGCGTCAAAGTGAGGAGCTGCAGGCCGCCGGTGGGCGCGATGTCCTGCAGAAAGTGTTGCTCAGTCTGTTGCTGTTCTTCAGTGTGGTGGGTCTGGTGTTTGTGCTGCTCAATGCCGCCCATATGGGAATAGAGTGGTTGGGTGAGGTGTAGATACGGCGTGATGTGGTGGATGTGTTATTCATCCCGACATCGCTCGTCGCTCAGCTCAATTTCAATTGTGGTATGTGCAATATCCTCGCTCGACAGCGCCGTATGGATGGTTTCTTTTAGCTTTGAATAGTCTTCAAGTGAGTCCAGTGGATATGCCCTGATATGCGCGGTAAGAACGTGTTGCTCGCCGTCCAGTGACCAGAGGTGAAGGTGATGGACGCTCTCAACCTTGTCAAGGGAGAGTAAAGACTGGGTGATCGTATCGACGGTATTTGCGTTTGGCGTGGCTTGTATAAAAAGGCGCCCGGTTTTTAACACCGTTTTTACTACGTTGATAAGAATGAATAAGGTAAATCCGACTGACAGCAATGGGTCGAGAATTGGCATGTCTACGATTGGCATGACCAAGGCCACGAGAAGAACCGCCAGCCATCCAAACACGTCTTCCATCAAATGCCAGTTTAGAATCTTCTCATTGAGTGTTTTGCCTGCCTTGAGCTTATAGGCGGCGAAACTGTTTACAGTGACTCCCAACACCGCCAAGGCAATCATCCCCTCGGTGTGAGGCATCACGGGATCAAGCAGGCGCGGTAAGGCCTCTGATATCACCCATATTGATCCACTGATTAATACAAGGCCATTGACGAGTGCCCCCACCAGACTCAGGCGACGATAGCCGTAGGTGAATTGAGAGTCTGGCTTTCGATTTCCGAGCCGGTCGAGTAACCAGCCACTGCCGATGGACAAGCTGTCGCCCAGGTCGTGGACCGCATCCGCCATAATGGCCGTGCTGTTGGTGAGCCAGCCGCCAATAAATTCGATGATCGAGAACGACAGGTTCAAGAGGAATGCCCAGCCCATGCGCTGGGATCGGGCGGCATGCGTATGGTCGTGCATGGTTGTCTCCTGTGTATTGCGGTGCAGGGTAAGCTGCACCGCATAGAATGGCTATTGCTGATCCTTCTTGTGTGCCCATTGGTATAACACTGGTAGCACGATCAGGGTCAATAGCGTGGAGGACAGAATGCCGCCAATGACGACCGTTGCCAAAGGCCGTTGCACTTCAGCGCCTGTGCCGGTGTTTAATGCCATGGGTATGAATCCCAGACTGGCGACCATGGCGGTCATCAATACCGGACGCAGCCGGATCAGTGCGCCATCAATAATCGCCTGACGGAGATTGCCTGTCTCAAGCCAGAGGTCTCGAATAAAGGCCAGCATCACCAGACCGTTCAGCACGGCTACACCGGAAAGGGCGATAAAGCCGACACCGGCGGAAATGGATAAGGGAAGGCCGCGAAGCCACAATGCCAAGACACCGCCGGTAAGCGCCAGTGGTACGCCGGTAAAAATGATCAGTGAGTCTTTCAGCGAACCGAAGGCCATGACGAGCAATCCTATGATAATGGCCAGTGTGACCGGTACGACCAGCGCGAGCCGTTTACTGGCGGATTCCAATTGTTCAAACGTCCCTCCGTAGTCAAGCCAATAACCGGCGGGTAATGTCAGGTTTTTCGAAATTTGAAGCTTGGCTTCATCGACAAAACTGCCCAAGTCCCGGTCTCTCACGTTCGCCGTTACCACGACTCGGCGTTTGCCGTTTTCTCTGCTGATTTGCGCCGGTGCAGGTTTAAGCTCGAGGTCTGCGACTTCAGCCAGTGGGACATAATTACCATTTGGCAGCGGTACTGGCAGAAAGCCGAGACGGTCGATATCGCGTCGTATATCTTCCGGCAGCCGCAAAGCGAGCGTGAAGCGACGATCACCTTCGTAGATGAGCCCCAGCTCTTTGCCGCCAATACCCGTCGCAATCAGTGTCTGCATATCGTCTACGGTCAAACCGTACTGCGCCAGGGCAAGGCGTTTGGGGATCACCGATAACATGGGCAAGCCGCTGACTTGCTCCACCCGTGCATCCGCTGCACCGTCGAGCTGTTGTACGACGGTGAGTATCTGCTGGGCGATTTTTTCAAGTTGTTCAAGATCGTCGCCAAACACCTTGATGCCCAGATTGGCTCGCACCCCGGAAATCAATTCGTTAAACCGCATCTGGATAGGTTGGGTAAATTCGTAGTTGTTGCCGGGCAATGTCTCAAGGGCTTCCTCCATAGCGCTTACCAGCTCCGCCTTGGAGCGGCTGGGGTCCGGCCACTGGTCGCGGGGTTTTAGCATGACAAAATTGTCTGCCACATTGGGTGGCATCGGGTCTGTCGCGACTTCCGGCGTACCGATCTTGGCAAACACGGTCTCCACCTCCGGAAACGCTTTTATTTTTTCCTCCAGAATTTCCTGCAGTGCTATCGATTGCTCGAGACCTGTACCCGGTATCCTCAGGGCATGCAGCGCGATATCTCCCTCATCAAGCTGTGGGATGAACTCCGCGCCAAGGGTGCTTGCCAGCCACAAGGATGAAGCGAGCAAAACGCCAGCGCTTGCCAGTACCGCGCCGGGCAAGGCCAGTGCCTTTTCCAGTAACGGGCGGTACAGGGCTTTGCCTGAGCGAATAATGCGACTTTCCTGTTCCTTAACCGGGCCGTTCATAAAGACGGCTACAGCGGCGGGAACCAGCGTCAGCGACATGGCCATCGCGGCCAGCAAGGCCATCATGACGGTCGCTGCCATAGGGTGGAACATTTTTCCTTCCACACCACTGAGCGAAAAAATGGGTATGTAGACGACGGTAATAATGGCCACGCCGAACAGGCTTGGGCGTATCACTTCCCGGGTTGCCGCATACACCACGTCCAGTCGCTCGCGCAATGGCAGCGGTTGCCCGGCGTGACTCAGGCGCCGGATACAGTTTTCTACAATAATCACCGCACCATCGACAATGAGCCCGAAATCCAGCGCGCCGAGGCTCATCAAGTTGGCGGAAACACCGGTACTTACCATGCCGGTAATGGTCGCCATCATCGACAGCGGAATCACGGCCGCGGTGATCAGTGCCGCACGAATATTTCCCAGCAGAAGCAGCAAAACGACAATGACGAGTAAGGCGCCTTCAAGCAGATTTTTCTGCACCGTGGCGATGGTTTTATCGACGAGTGAGGTCCGGTCGTAAACCGTTTCAAGCGTAATGCCGTCGGGTAAGGAGGCTTTAATGGCTTCCAGTCTAGTCGCGATATCCGCTGCCACTTGGCGGGCGTTCGCGCCAGTGAGCATCATGGCTGTAGCCAATACGGTTTCCCGACCGTCGCGCGTCGCCGCCCCGGTGCGCAGCTCTTTGCCAATGGCGACCTCCGCAACATCTTTAAGCATCACCGGCGCCGCGCGATGTCGAGCAACAACAATGCTCTCAATGTCTGCAATGGTTTTGAGCTGTCCGGGAGAGCGCACTAAAATCTGCTCACCGTAGCGCTCAATGTAACCCGCCCCGCGATTGTTATTATTGGCCTGCACCGCGCGGGCAATGTCTTGCAGGGTAATGCCGTGCTCCAGCAATTGCATTGGCTTGGGGGTGATGTGGTACTGCTTGTCAAAGCCGCCAATGGTGTTGATTTCTACCACGCCGCGCACCTGCGCCAGTTGCGGTTTGATCAGCCAGTCCTGAATTTCCCTGAGCGAGGTCGCATCCCAAGGCTTGCCGTTCGCCTGTGTCGATCCTGGCTCCGCTTCAACGGTATAGCTGAAGATTTCGCCCAGACCCGTGGCAATCGGCCCCATTTGCGGTTCGAGCCCTGACGGCAGCGCATTTTTTATGGCAGCCAATCGCTCATCAATCAGATTGCGAGCGTGGTAAATATCGGTGCCTTCTTCAAACACCACGGTCACCTGCGACAGGCCATAGCGTGACAAGGAACGTGTGTACTCAAGCTGCGGCAGGCCATAGAGCGCCGTTTCAACAGGGAAGGTGATGCGCTGCTCGGCTTCCAGCGGTGAGTACCCCGACGCATGGGTATTGATTTGCACCTGCACATTCGTGATGTCGGGCACCGCGTCGATCGGGAGTCGCTGATAACTCCAGATACCCATGCCGATCAGTACGGCTATGAGGCTGAGTACAAAAAAACGTCGCTCAATGGAGAGACGTACTATGGAATCAATCATGACTCTCTCCTCAGTGCTCGTGAGATGCAGCGGACTTTTCAATGTCTGCCTTGATCAAGTAGCTGTTGTCGACAACATAGCGATCACCCGCGTCCAGCCCTGACAGCACTTCAGTGTGCACCCCGTCGGTACGACCCGGCTCAAGCGCTCGTGCGTAGTAGCGTTCGCCCTCCTGAATAAATACGACAGGCCTGCCGTCCAGTTGCTGGATGGCGCGTGTTTTTATGACTAAAGGTGAGCTCACAATCTCTGCATCGATTTCGGCGGAAACCAGATCGCCGGGTGCCATATCGCCATTGGCATTGTCCAGCATCACGCGCGCGATCACGTATGGTTCGCCCTGATCAGCGGGCGCTATCGATTCGATGCGACTGTCGTGACGGTGGTTGTTGTGAATCACGTGCACCGGAAGTCCCGGCTTGACCTCAAAGCGCTGGGAGGAGAACACTTGCAACGTTGCCCACAACCGTCGGGTATCGACCACGGTAAACAGCGGGGTATTACCGCTGATTTCGCCAACGCTGGTTTGCCGGGATTGAATGATGCCGCTAATGGGAGCGACTACCGCGTAGTCTTTCAAACTGTCGTTGGACTCGACCACGGCTAACACCTCGCCCTTGTCGACGCTCTGGCCAACACGGGCTCTGACCGATTTCACCAGTCCGGCGAAGCGAGCTCGAAGCGCTACCCGCTGATCCGGCGGTAATTCCAGGCGACCATAAACCTGAAGGTGGCGCTCTATCTTGCCGGGGCCAGCGATCTCTGTGCTTATCCCGTTGCGTGCCGCCATGGCCGCTGAAATGGTGGTCGCTTCGCCGTCACTGGCATGATCCCGCTGCGCCAGATCGCTGCTTTCCTGCGTCGAGTAGCGCGTTTGCTGGTGGTCGTTGTGGCTGTGGCTGTGGCTGTCACTGGCGATGCCGGGCTGAGCGATGGCAAGAAGCAGACACAGGGCGGTGAGATGCATTTGCATAGGACGGTTTCCAGTTTTAATCGTCATGACTTGCCTCCTCGGCGAGGGGAGTGGCCGTCAACTGTTCGATAAGTGTTTGATTGTGGAGCGCCGCGGTGGCTGCGTGGATCAGTCGTCGCCGGGCATCCAGCAGTTCATTCTGGACGGCCAGCCAGTCGGTATAGCGATAACGGCCCTGCTCGTAGGCGAGGCGGGTTTGTGATTGGGCCGATTCCAGCGTGGGGATAATCCTTGTCTGCAGCGTCTTTGCCGCCAACTGGTTTTGCTGAAACGCCTGCCAGGCGCGATATAGCCGCGCGCCCAGTTTTAGCTCCCGATCTTCACGACGGTAAGATTGGCTATTGAACTCGGCGTGGGCGGCCTTTTCCTCTCCGCGATTTCGGGCGGCTGAAAATAGCGGGATTTCCAGGCTCGCCGTCAATGCTGAGTCGCCACTGAACTGCTCATGACGCACACCCAACCTCCAATTGATATTGGCACTGGACTGGCTGCGTGCGAGCGCCAGTTCCGCTTCCGCCATCCGCCGCTCTGAGGCGAGAATCGCCAGCTCGGGTGAACGCTCTACGCGACGCCGCAGGCTGGGGAAGTCGGTGGCATTGGCGAAGGAAAAGAGATTGCCCTCTACGTCGTTGAACCCGGCCTGTGGCTCGCCCCAGAGGCTTGCCAGAGACTGCTTTTCAGCGTCGTATTCCGCTTTGAGCGCGGCGAGATTAAGTTCGGCCTGCGACTGTTGCGCTTTCGCTCGGAGTCTGTCGGCTTCGGGCACAGCGCCTTTACGGGCGAGCCGTGAGATAACATCAAGAGTCTCGTTAGTTAACGCCAGAGCACGTTCTTCGACGAGAATCTGATGCTTCAAACTGAGTGCGCTAACAAAGCCTTGCGTGACGGTGGCGACCAAATCCAGCGCGGCCGCTTTGTGCTCCAGAGCCGTCCTGGCATAGCGGGTGTTGGCCAGGGCGGTTCGGGCCTTGCGCTTATCGCCAAGCTCAATCACCGAGCTAATCGACAGTGCATACTCCGCATTGTCAGTGCCGGACAATGTGCCATTGCCGGCGAGGTTTTCCGCTTCAATACCGATGGCATAGCCGGGGTCTTGCTTGGCGGTGTCCGTCCTTGCCGCTGCCGCTTGTTCGCGAAGCGGGAAAACTTGCAGAAAAGGGTTGTTGTCGAGTGCGCGAGCGACCGCTTCTGGCAGTGTCAGTTGTGCATGGGCTGGAGACGCCAGCAAACACAAGGCCAGCGCAAGCCATCGCTCGCACCAGATACGAAGAGTACTCATGGTGTAATCCTGTTGTTTTAACGCGAAATGTGTCGGTTGAGACAGGATTTACAAGATGGGAGGCCTGAAGGGAGTGTTTGGATACGCTTCGGTCAGCAGCGCGCTATAGCCTGATGAAGTGGCCTCTCTGACCGCTAGCTCAAGTGGAGATTCTGAAGGGGGAACATACGAGATTTGGTGGAAATGGCAGTGGCAACAATGAATGCAACTTTCCGCATCATCGGCATGCTGGCGTTCACCTTGATCATCAGCGGCATGCCCATCGTGGCGCAGCTCTCCGGTGGTCGGAGCGGCGTTGCTAATGCCGTGCTCCCAGCATCGACCAGACAGACTGCGATGCCAGCAGGGCGATGAGTATGTAGATGATACGTACGCGGCGTTTCATGTCCAAATGAAGCTGTTGTGAAATGAGCTGTTGATGAGCCTATAGGATACCGCCTGACAAATAAAGTTCTGACTCCTTGGCGCGGTCTCCCGCAGAACATGCCAAATCAATTTTTGCTTGATCGGAACCGCTAGTCCACGGCGAGCTGGTAGCGCGTGAATGACGCGCCCAGCAGCTCAACCTGCCTGACCGAGATCGCCCGCTTTATCAGGAAACGGTATGGCCGCCGGGTGTGAAAGAAGTTGATTGCCACTTCGCGGTGGCCCATCGCCCTGGCCCAGTCCATCAGCTCGAGAAAAACGGCTTTGCCGACTCCCCAGCCTTGTTCGCCAATCACCACGGCCAGCTCATACTCGTCGTTTTCCCGCTGAATGCCGCACCAGCCTATCAGCTCATCGTTCAGCGCAATGGCCCTGACGCGGCAGCCCGGTGTCGCGTCAACGCGCTGCTTCTCGACCAGCCACTGCTGTAAGGACGACAGAGTAAACAAGGGGTGCGCAATAAGGTGTTGTCGAACGCGGTGGCTGTTGAGTAAGGGCAGCAACTCCTCTGCATCGATCGCGTCAAGGCGAGGATAGGTGATCTCGGTCATCGGATTTTGGCTACTCGGGAAGGGTGATATCGCCGCTAATATAATCGACGGCTGGGGAGCGAAACCCCATCGCTGCCCAGGCTGCAATGAGCTTGAAGAAAAATCGCAGCGTGTGCGTGGCAGGGTTCGGCACATCATCAGGCAGCGATACACCCGCTGGCTTATCACGGGTCATGGTACGAATCTCCAGTGCGGGCAGCGTCTGTGCAGGCCAAAGGCCGCCATACAGACTCAGCCAATGACCGTTCATAAATTCGAGGAACATCGGCGTATTGCAGCAGCAGGCAACCACGCGGCGCGTCTTCGCCGTCGGTGACAGGCGGTGCTCCTTCAGTGTGTCTTGCCCGGCCTGACAGCGAACACGATCCTTTCTATACACCACAAATCGTGTGGCCCCGTTGTCGTCCAATAGCGGTGGGGCGCTGTCCAGTGTTTGAAGCAGCGCTCCCGCCTGCTGACAATCCCGGCACAGGCATTCCACACTCATAATGTGCTTACCCTCGAGCACCAGAGCCGTGTGTCCGCAGCGACATTGAACGGTGATGGTCTTCGAATTCAAAACAGGGACTCCTGTCCGTCAGTCGTTCTGAGCGAAATGGGCCAATTGATCCGCATGGGCTTTTTTAAATGCCGGTCGTGAGCTTGCCTGTTCGACGTACCGGCGACAGTGTGGCGATTCATCCAGTCCATCCAGCCGGTCCACCAGACGCAACACATCGGCCATCGCAATATCGGCGATCGAGAAGCTGTCGGCCAGCCACTCCCGGTCTGCCAACACGGCTTCCATGTGACGAAGGCGAGCCTTGAGAAAGTCTAGAATGCGGGCGCGCTCGGGAGCCGATTCCTCGCCGTCGGTAAACCGCAAAATAAACCAGGGCAGGCTGGCCATTTCCACTGAGTTCAGCGCGGCGAATAACCACTGTATGACCTCTGCCCGTTCTGCCGGGGCAGTGGGGAGCAGCGTGTCGCTTTGCTCGCCGATATGCAGCAGCATGGCCCCGCTCTCGAACAGCGTGATATCACCTTCGCGCAGCCACGGCACCTGACCAAAAGCCTGCTGACTGAAGTGCGCAGGTTGGCGGTTGTGAAACGGCACCGATTCCACCGTGTAGTCGAGCCCGGCTTCCTCCAATGCCCAACGCGCACGCAAGTCGCGGACAAAGCCGCGCGGAAACTCCGGGACCCAGTCAAAGGTGGTGATGGTAAATCGAGTGTCAGTCATTGCTGTGCCTCCCTGCTGAGTGTTGGCAGTCGCCAGTCTGTGGGCAACTTACCATGATGTGATAGGCGCTGGGAAAGCTCGGTGATGATCGAGTGACGAGGTAGATGTGATACCGTATGACTTGTCGCGTTCTAAAAGGGTGTAAATGCGTTCTTGACTGATAAAAAATAAAGAAGGCCTTACAATAATTCTTATTGGAGCTGAGTTCCTTGCGTTTTTAGAGCTTTTGCAGCTGCTGTTGTGTTGGGGGAATGCTACGGAAAATGATCGCTATTCATCTATTTGGCTGAATTTAGCTTTTTACCATCTATTTCAATGTCTGAATTACCTGTTCTAAGTTTCACCTTTGCCGCTGTCCCCATTAATGCAGAAGCGAGCTGGTCTGCGGGATGCAGCTCATGTTTCTTTTCTTTTTCGTCAGAAAAAAGTCCGCGTGTAATCGGTTCTAAAAGTTCATGCGGGATTATGTTGTCTTTGCTGTCCTGCCATTCTAGGGCCGTTTCTACTACCCAGCTGGCTCTTTCAATATCCAATTGGAACTGCTTAATGTTGAATTCCGCCTCAGCATGTTTTGATGACCAAGCATTGAGCCATCTGATGTAAAAAATTGCCGTTGCTCCAAAGCCGGCGGAAAGTAAGAGTTGCTTTACTGTTACGATAGATAGAGAGGATATAGATGGAGATTCGAGGTTGATAAGGTCGGAAAACTCTTTTGCGTAAAAAATATTTGCTAATAGCAGAATCGCCATTAGTGCTATACAGGCCCAGTGCACAGGGGTTCTTAGTTTGTTTGTGCCATCCGTTAAGCTGAAAGATTGAGTCCGTGCTCTTATTTCATCAAGGATATCTTTTCGGATTTCCCTGCGAACATGCCTATTTTCTCTGTCATCTATATCCTTGAGTTTTTGCTCTAACTCTCGCTTTTCTGAGGTGAGCGCTTCCTTTTTTCGCTCATTCTCACTATCGAGAGCAGTGGATCTGTCGCGAAAACTAATTTCCAGTTCGTCAGATCTTCTTTGAAAGTCCTCTTCCAAATTTTGACGAAATTGTTGGCTGTCACGAATTAGTTGCTCGTTTAGATGTTCCAGGCGCTCAAGGGTTGAGCTGTGAATTGCTAGAAGTTGTTGTTGCTCTTCGTTTAGGGCGCCCTGCACCGCCCTTTTGGGGTCAAAGCCACCAAGGTAGTCTGAGAACTTGGCTATTATTTCTAGTCGCTGTTCACTCGTCAGTTGGCATTTTTGCTGGTTGTGATTGAACGTGATTTCATCGTAGATCGGGGACTTAGGGTCTTGGTTGCCTCCTCTTCGATAAGTGATATTGAAGCCTGGTAGGTTAAAGCTGGTACTTTGAATAAGAGTAGATGTGGTTTTTCTTAGTAATTCAGGTGTTTCTAGGTTTTCAGAAATCTTAAGCGGGATTATGCCGGCTGCGCCTAGGTCTATATTTATGTCAGACATCCCATATTTGCGAGACGTGTCTGCGAATAAATCAATAATCGTATTATCGGACAGGCGAGGTACTTTAATTGTGTGGACTGACATTAGCTTTCCCTGCGAAGGCCGGTGAAATGAATCAGTAGACAGGTCAAACTAGAGAGAATATTTTCCCTATTGCTAAAATATTCTCTCTAGCGCTAATTAAAGCCTTGAAATTCATTTACCAAGTCAGCGCACCGCCAGTCTGGTATTCAATCACTCGGGTTTCAAAGAAGTTTTTCTCTTTGCGCAGGTCCATGATTTCGCTCATCCACGGGAAGGGGTTTTGGGCGTTGGGGAACTGCTCTTTGAGGCCGAGTTGTGAGAGACGGCGGTTGGCGATGAATTTGAGGTATTCCTCCATCATGGCCGAGTTCATGCCGAGTACGCCGCGAGGCATGGAGTCTTTGGCGTATTCGATTTCCAGTTGCATGCCTTCGACGATCATCTGGGTGACTTCTTCCTGGAACTGGGCGCTCCACAGATGCGGGTTTTCGAGCTTGATCTGGTTGATCATGTCGATGCCGAAGTTCAGGTGCATGGATTCGTCGCGCAGGATGTACTGGAACTGCTCGGCGACGCCGGTCATTTTGTTGCGGCGACCCATGGACAGGATTTGGGTGAAACCACAGTAGAAGAAGATGCCTTCGGTGACTGCGTAGAAGCCGATGAGGTTGCGCAGCAACTCCTGGTCGTCTTCCGGGGTGCCGGTTTTGAAGTTGGGGTCGCCCAGTGCCTGGGTGTGGGTCAGGCTCCACGCCGCCTTTTTGGCGATGGAGGGCAGCTCGCGGTACATGTTGAAGACTTCGCCTTCGTCCATGCCCAGTGACTCGACACAGTACTGGTAGGCGTGGGTGTGGATGGCTTCTTCAAAGGCTTGACGCAGCAGGTACTGACGGCACTCGGGGTTGGTGATGTGGCGGTACACGGCCAGGACGAGGTTGTTGGCAACCAGCGAGTCGGCGGTGGAGAAGTAGCCCAGTGAGCGCATGACGATACGGCGTTCGTCGTCGGTCAGGCCCTCGGGGTTTTTCCACAGGGAGATGTCGGCGGTCATGTTGACCTCTTGCGGCATCCAGTGGTTGGCACAGCCGTCGAGGTATTTCTGCCAGGCCCAGTCGTATTTGAAGGGCACGAGCTGGTTGAGGTCGAGGTGGCAGTTGATGATGCGCTTGTCTTCTACGCGCAGGCGGGCGGCGCCCATTTCCAGCTCTTCCAGACCGGCGGCCACGTCGAGGTTATCGAGTGAGGCGCTGGCTTTGTCCATCACGCTTTGCGCGCTGGCGGGTTCTTCCGCCGCTTGTGCAGGCGGTGGTGTCTGACTGGCTACGGCCGGGCCACGGCTTTCTGCCGCAGGCGCCTGTTGAGGCTGTGGCGCGGCTTTGGGCTGCGGCTTGGCGTTGGCTTCGTTGTCGTCTTTGTCGAAATCGTCCCAGCTGAGCATTGGTTCGTCACCTCGATAATGTCTTTCACCCGGTCAGGGCGTTATAAAAATGTGTGCAGAAGCGTGGGGCGCGCGGCGGCGCCCCGGGTGTTTTACTGGCAGGCCTCGCAATCTGGATCATCCAGCGAGCAGGCTTGCGGTACGGGCGCGGCCTGTGGCTCGCTGTTGCCCGCGTTGGCCGAGACCTTGTTCATGGAGCCTTGGCTCACCGTGGATTTCTCGGTGGAGCTGGCGGCCAGCGCACGGAGGTAGTAGGTGGTTTTCAGGCCACGGAACCATGCCATGCGGTAGGTGATGTCCAGCTTTTTACCGGAGGCGCCGGCGATGTACAGGTTGAGCGACTGCGCCTGATCCAGCCATTTCTGGCGACGGCTGGCGGAATCGACCAGCCAGCGTGGCTCCACTTCAAAGGCGGTGGCGTACATGGCCTTCAGGTCGTCGGGGATGCGGTCGATTTTCTGTACCGAGCCCTCGTAGTATTTCAGGTCGTTGACCATGACTGCGTCCCACAGGCCGCGGGCTTTCAGGTCTTTGACCAGATAGGGGTTCACCACGGTGAATTCGCCGGACAGGTTCGATTTCACGTACAGGTTCTGGTACGTGGGCTCGATAGACTGCGAGACGCCGGTGATGTTGGCGATGGTGGCCGTGGGCGCAATCGCCATGACATTGGAGTTGCGCATGCCCTGGCTTTGCACGGTGGCGCGCAGGCTGTCCCAGTCGAGGGTCTGGCTCTGGTCGACTTCAATGTAGTCGGCGCCGCGCTCTTCGATCAGAATTTTCACCGAGTCGATGGGCAGAATACCACGGCTCCACAGTGAACCTTCGTAGCTCTGGTAGCTGCCGCGCTCGACGGCGAGGTCGCTGGAGGCTTTGATGGCGTAGTAGCTGATCGCTTCCATTGAACGGTCGGCAAACGCTACAGCGTCATCAGACGAGTAGGCGATGTGCTGCTTGTACAGAGCGTCCTGGAAGCCCATCAGGCCCAGCCCTACCGGGCGGTGCTTGAAGTTGGAGTTCTCGGCCTGCTGCACGCTGTAGTAGTTGATGTCGATAACGTTATCGAGCATGCGTACGGCCGTCTTGATGGTTTTTTCCAGCTTGGGCAGGTTCAGCTCGCCGTCCACAATGTGCTGGGCGAGGTTGACCGAGCCGAGGTTACACACGGCAATTTCGTCTTTGCTGGTATTGAGCGTGATCTCGGTACACAGGTTGGACGAGTGCACTACGCCAGTGTGCTGCTGCGGGCTGCGCAGGTTGCAGGGATCTTTAAAGGTGATCCACGGGTGGCCGGTTTCGAACAGCATGGACAGGATTTTGCGCCACAGGTCGGCCGCTTTCACGCGCTTGTACAGCTTGAGTTCGCCGTTGCGGGTCATCTCTTCGTACTGGTTGTAGCGTTCTTCAAACGCCTTGCCGTAGAGGTCGTGCAGATCGGGCACATTGTTGGGCGAGAACAGCGTCCACTCGCCGTCTTCAAACACACGCTTCATGAACAGATCGGGAATCCAGTTCGCGGTGTTCATGTCGTGGGTGCGGCGGCGATCGTCACCGGTGTTCTTGCGCAGCTCGAGGAATTCCTCGATGTCCATGTGCCAGGTTTCCAGATAGGCACAGACCGCGCCTTTGCGCTTGCCGCCCTGGTTAACGGCCACGGCGGTATCGTTGACCACTTTCAGGAAGGGCACCACGCCCTGTGATTTGCCGTTGGTGCCTTTAATGTAGGCGCCCAGTCCGCGCACGGGGGTCCAGTCGTTGCCCAGACCGCCGGCGAATTTCGACAGCATGGCGTTGTCTTGAATCGCGCCGTAAATGCCGTGCAGGTCGTCGGGCACGGTCGTCAGGTAGCAGCTCGACAGTTGGGGCCGCAGGGTGCCGGCGTTGAACAGGGTCGGCGTGGAGCTCATGTAGTCGAAGGAGCTGAGCAGGTTGTAGAACTCGATGGCGCGCTCGGTCTTGTTGTCTTCGCGCATGGCCAGACCCATGGCGACACGCATGAAGAATATTTGCGGCAGTTCGATGCGCACGTCATTGCTGTGAATGAAGTAGCGGTCGTACAGCGTCTGCAGGCCGAGGTAATGGAACTGGTGGTCGCGCTCGGGCTTGAGGGCGGCGCCCAGTGCGTCGAGGTCGTAGCTGCTCAGTTCGGGAGACAGCAGTTCCAGTTCAACACCTTTGGCGATGTAGGCTGGCAGCGCTTTGGGGTAGTACACGCTCATGTCGTGCTGGGTGGCGCTGTCGGCCACACCGAGGAAGCTCAGGGCTTCGGCGCGCAGTTTGTCCAGCAGCAGGCGGGCGGTGACCAGGCTGTAGTTGTGCTCTTTTTCCACCATGGCGCGGGCGGCGATCACCAGCGAGGTGTTGACCTCGTTCTCAGAGACGCCGTCGAACAGGCTTTTCAGCGCTTCGTCCAATACGGCCTGTGCTGACACATCGGCCAGACCTTCGCAGGCTTCGTTGACGATAAACTCCAAACGACCCAGATCCAGTGGCACTTCGCTGCCATCAGCGCGTTTTACCTTGATGCTGGGGTGGGTTTTCTCGGCCACTTCGGGGCTGAGCTGGGCGCGTTCTTCGGCGCGGGCCGCGCGGTAGATCACGTAGGCGCGGGCGATTTTATGCTCGCCGCTGCGCATCAGGGCCAGCTCGACCTGATCCTGAATTTCTTCAATATGAATAGTGCCGCCCGTAGGCATACGGCGCTTGAACGTGGCCGTCACCTGATCGGTCAGTTTGGCCACGGTTTCGTGAATGCGGGTGGAGGCGGCGGCGTTGCCACCTTCTACAGCCAGAAATGCCTTGGTGATGGCCACGCTGATCTTGTCGTCGGTGTAGCTGACGACCGAGCCGTTGCGCTTGATAACGCGAAGCTGACCCGGCGCCGTCGCGCTGAGTTCATCCTGTTGCGGCGATGCGGGCGGCGGGTTGCTGCTGGCATGGTTTTCTTGGCTGGTTTGCATAGTGGTGGCCCCTGCTGTGCTGTGGCGAAACGGTTTGTTGGTGGTGCCGCAGAAAAACGGATGTCTGCGTGATGCTGTACGGCTTTGTGTCCGTCGAAAATCGGACAAGTTTTTATTTACAGCTTGATCTCAGGGCGCAGAGGGTGGTAGTGCCGTTTCTGCGCTGTTTCCCATATATGGGGTTTTTTCTGGATTGGGCTACAAGATAATGCGGTTTTTGGGGATGTGCAAGCACCGTATCTTGTGGGGAGCTTGTGGATAAAATGTGGGTAAGCAGGGGGCAAAAAATGGTGCTTGATGTAAGCCGCATGGGACGGGCTTTTGCGCTGGGCGGCCCGATTTTGGTGCCCGCCGTGGTGCATCCAGACGGATTTTTTCTAAGAAAAAAAATTTATATAGCGCTGTTACGGTGCACCGGTTTTGCGGTGGGGGCGATGTTGTCTTGAGCGAAGGCGATCAGGTGTTCCAGCTCGGTGGTGATCTGCACACTCTCGCCCAGTTCGTAGTCGCGATGGCTGGGCAGCAGGGCTTCAACGCGACTGCCGGTGGGCAGGCGAAGGGTGTACATCGTGGCGCTGCCGGAGAACACTTTCTTTTCGATGATCGCGCTCAGGCCGCCGATGTCGGCCAGTACCACATCGTCGGGGCGCAACAGCACATCTACCGGGGTGCCGCTGGGCCAGGGATAGGCGCGGTTACCCATCAGTGGGCCGAGCTCGGTATTCACCGTGTTGGACTCGTCGCCAATCATGCCGGGCAGAAAGCAGCCTTCGCCGATAAAGTCGGCCACGATGCGATTGGCGGGTTCGTGGTAGAGGTTGAACGGGGTGTCCCACTGTTGCAGCTTGCCGTGGTAGAGCAGGCCGACATGGTCGCTGAAGGCAAAGGCTTCATGCTGGTCGTGGGTGACAAGAATGGCGCTGATGCCCAGCTCCTTGAGGATGTCCCGCACTTCCACGCTGAGTTGCTTGCGCAGCTCGGCGTCGAGGTTGGAAAAGGGTTCATCCATTAACAGCAACTGCGGGCTGGGTGCCAGGGCGCGGGCCAGGGCGATACGCTGTTGCTGACCACCGGAGAGTTCGTGAGGGAAGCGTTCTTCAATCCCGTCGAGCCGCACCAGCGACAACATGCGCCGAACCTGCTCGCGCTGTTTGGCCGCCGACAGCTTGCTCAGACCAAAGCGGATGTTGTCGAACACATTCAGGTGTGGAAACAGGGCGTAGTCCTGAAACACCATGCCGATGTTGCGTTGCTCGGGGGTAAGTTGCAGGCCGGGTGCGCTCAGGCAGCGGTCGTTCAGCAGGATTTTGCCGCGATGCAGGGGCTGGAAGCCGGCAATGGCGCGCAGGATAGTGGTTTTGCCACAGCCACTGGGGCCGAGCAGGCTGCAGATGTCGCCCTGATTGACGTGAAAGCGAACATCGCTGACGACGTTGGTGTCATCGTAGCGACACTGAATATCCTGAACTTGCAGCACGGTTACATCTCGTGTCGGTGTGGCGACCCGGCGTCGCCGGATCGCGTTCAGCGGCCGGGTGTCAGGCCTGCGCTTCGTTGAGGAGGAATTCCATCAGCGCTTTCTGCGCATGCAGGCGGTTCTCTGCTTCGTCCCAGATCACCGTTTTCGGGCTGTCCATCAGCTCGGCACTGATTTCCTCGCCGCGGTGGGCGGGCAGGCAGTGCATGTACAGTGCGTCGGGATTGGCGTGCGCCATCAGCGCGCTGTTGATCTGGTAGCCCGCCAGTTTGCGGCGGCGCTCGGCTTTTTCTTCTTCCTGACCCATCGAGGCCCAGACATCGGTAACCAGCAGGTCGGAGCCGGTGGCGGCTTCAACCGGGTCGCGCACGATTTCCACGCGGTCACCGGCAGCGGCAACCAGCTCGGCGCGGGGTTCGAAGTCTTCCGGGCAGGCAATCTTCAGTTTGAAATCGAACTGCATGGCGGCGTTGATGTAGGACTGGCACATATTATTGCCGTCTCCTACCCAGGCCACCTGTTTGCCGCGAATGCTGCCGCGGTGCTCGACAAAGGTCTGAATATCGGCGAGCAACTGGCAGGGATGGTAGTCATCGGTCAGGGCGTTGATGACCGGTACGCTGGAGTACTCGGCAAATTTCTCAATGATGCTGTGCTCGAAGGTACGGATCATCACGATGTCGCACATTGAGGAGATAACGCGCGCGCTGTCCTCGGTCGGTTCGCCGCGGCCGAGTTGGGTGTCGCGCGGCGACAGGAAGATGGCGTGGCCACCCAGTTGCGCCATGCCGGCTTCAAAGGAAATACGGGTACGGGTGGAGGCTTTTTCAAACACCATGCCCAGCACGTAGTTCGGGAACTGGATGCTCGGGCGCCGTGCCCGGTGGTCGGCTTTCAGTTCGATGGCGCGCTGGATCAGTTGTTCCAGTTCGGCGGGGCTGAGGTCGTTAAGGGTCAGGAAATGTCTCAATGCCATTTGGCGGCTCTACCTTTGCTGCATATAACGGCGCCGTCAGGCGGCGCCGGAGTGGGCGGGCCACTGAAGAATCAGTGGGCAAAGGATATCGAGCAGCGCATCGACATCCTGCCGGCTAATAATAAGCGGCGGCAGCAGGCGCACGACCCGCTCCGACGTCACGTTCATCAAAAGGCCTTTTTCCAGTGCCTGTGCTACCAGACCGCCGCAGGGGCGATCCAGCTCTACACCAATCATCAGTCCGCGACCGCGCACTTCCTTAACGTGCTCGGCGCCAGCGAGGCGCTCGCGCAGACCGTTTTGCAGGTAGTCGCCGGTTTCCGCGATCTGGGCCAGCATCTCCGGTGTGTTCAGCGTGTTAACCACCACCAGACCGGCTGCGCAGGCCAGCGGGTTGCCGCCGAACGTGGAACCGTGGGCACCGGGCTGGAACAGTGACGCGGCTTTGCCGTGGGCCAGACAGGCGCCAATCGGCAGACCGTTGCCCAGACCTTTGGCGGTGACCAGTACATCGGGGATCACGTCTTCATGCTGGAAGCAGAAGTATTTGCCGGTTCTGCCGTTGCCCGTCTGCACTTCGTCGAGCATCAACAGCCAGTCATAGCGGTCGCAGAGTTCACGCAGCTTGCCGAGGAAGCCTGCGGGCAGCGGGTTCAGTCCGCCTTCGCCCTGAAGGGGTTCGAGCAGAACGGCCGCAACACTGCTGTTGTTCCTGGCGATGTTTTCCAGGGCTTCCAGGTCGCCGTAGGGCGCTCGGGTAAAACCGCGCACCAACGGCTCGAAGCCCGCCTGAATTTTGCGATTGCCCGACGCGGTCAGCGTGGCGAGGGTCCGGCCGTGGAAGGCCTGCTCCATCACGACGACATGGGGCACTTCAATGCCGCGCTTGTGGCCGTGCATCCGCGCCAGCTTGATCGCGGCTTCGTTACCTTCGGCGCCGGAGTTGGCGAAAAACACATTGTCCATGCCGCTGGCGTCGCGCAGCGCTTCAGCCAGCTCTTGCTGGCGAACCACGTTGTACAGGTTGGAGGTGTGCAGCAGCTCGCCGGCCTGTTTGCAGATTGCTTCGGTAACCGCCGGATGGGCGTGGCCGAGGGCGTTAACGCCGATGCCGCTGATGCCGTCAATGTAGGCCTTGCCCTGCTCGTCAAACAGTCGAACACCTTCGCCGCGCACAAAGCTCACGGGCAGTCGTCCATAGGTGTTCATCAGCGCAGGCAATGTCATTACAGCAGCTCTCCTGTTCACGCTCGTTGTATGCGGGAAGCTAAAACGCAAAAAGGCAGCAAGTGCTGCCCTCGAAATAAGGGATTAATCATATAAGGAAGCGTTTGTAAATTCCAGCGTTGCCGACAATTGATGGTGGTTGTGCTTTGCCGTGGTGCACTCCACGGCTGGCGCGGTTTTGGCGGCGGCTTGCGGTGGTGTTTCGCAGTGGCTGGGAGCTGTCTGCAGAGGCGCTTTGGGGTGGGAATTGGGGCCGCTTGCCGGTGCGGCAGGAAAATTCTGCAGTCTTTGCTATAAGTAGATGAGCTTGAATGCTCTAAGCCAATGTTTTTCGAGTAAATAATAATTTCTAAATGTAGCGGGGAGCTCATGAATATACCTTCGGTCTTTACCCGGTCAGCACTGAGCCTGGCGATACTTGGCAGTGCCCCCTGGGCCTTGTCGCAGACCAATGTGGTTGAGGAAGTTGTTGTCACGGCGCGTAAGCAGTCGGAAACCCTTCAGGATGTGCCGTTTTCCATCGCGGCCATGACGGAGGGCAAGCTGACCCAGAGCGGCGCGACCGATCTGGAGTCCATGGCGACCAATGTGGCGGGGATCTCCATCCAGAACCTGGGGCCCGGTCAGAGTCAGGTATCGATTCGCGGCATTTCGGCCGGGCAGATTGTGCGTGATCAGCCGGGGGTGAAAGAGCAGGTGGGGGTGTATGTGGATGAGTCAGTGATTTCGATGTCGCTGTTCACCCCCGACTTGGATTTCTACGACATCAACCGCGTCGAGGTGTTGCGTGGCCCGCAGGGCACGCTGTTTGGGTCGGGCTCGCTGTCGGGGACGGTGCGTTACATCACCAATCAGCCGGATTTTGTCGAGACCAGTGGCTCCGTGCAGCTCGCCGCCGAAACCGTTGATGAGGGCAGTGAGGGTGGCAGTGTAAAAGGCCATCTGAATATTCCCTTGAGCCAGACGGCGGCCGTGCGGATGGTCGCCTATGCGCAGCAATATCCGGGATATATCGATGCGATCCAGCCCGACGGCAGTGTGAAGGACGATGTGAATGAAGGCACCCGGAGCGGGGGGCGTATTGCCTTGGCGTTTCAGCCGAATGATCGTGTCAGCATTGTGCCGCGGGTGATTTTTCAGTCCATCGACATGGATGGCTTCAATCGCGAAGACGATTACAACGCACTGGCCAACCCCTATACCACCACACGTCCTAATGTGAGCTTTGGGGATTACGAGCAATACACCCAGTTGGAGGAAAGCTTTGAAGATGACTTCCTGCTGGTGGATTTGACCGCGAATATTGATATTAACGACGCTATGACGTTGACCTCGGTGACGTCCTATACCGATCGTGAAGTGCTGGTCGTGCGCGATGCTTCGGCGCTGAATGGCAGCATCCTCGGCGGCTCGTCGGGCGAGCCCGAAGCGGTTTACACGCTGGATGCGCCGCTCTATGACCGCACCGACGCGACGGTCATCACACAGGAGTTGCGCTTGAGCGGTGTGAATGGCCCGTTGCAGTGGGTGGCGGGCGTGTTCTACAGCGAGGTCGAGCGGGAATACAGCCAGGTGCTGGACGTGGCGGGCTACACCGCGCTGACTGGCAATCCGTCTGCCGGGGTGCGGGCTGGCGAAGACGAACTGTATTTCTCGGAAGTGCCCTACGAGCTGGAGCAGTACGCGGTATTTGGCGAGCTGTCTTACGATCTCAGCGAGCGCACCATGGTGGTGTTGGGAGCGCGCTTCTTCGATTATGAGGAAACTCGCAAACTGACTTTTGACGGCATTTACAACACGACGGTGATCGACCAGCCCGGCGAGGTTTCCTCAGACGGCGTGTCGCCTCGAATCATGCTCCGCCACGATATCAACGACGATATTATGCTGAATGCGCAGGTGTCGCAGGGCTTCCGCCTCGGCGGGATTAATGACCCGCTGAATGTGCCGCTGTGTACCCCGGCGGATGCCGCCACCTTTGGTGGCCGCGATGCCTTTGACGACGAGACGCTGACCAATTATGAAATCGGCAGCAAAATGACGCTGTTCGGCGGCGCCGGGGTTTTGAACGCGTCGCTGTTCTACAGTGACATTGAAGACCTTCAAGCCACGGTGAATGCGGGGACCTGCTCGTCGCGTATCGTGTACAACGTGCCCGAGGCGCACAGCCAGGGTGTGGAAGTCGAGTTGACCGTGCGGCCGCTGAGCAACTTCGAATTTGGCGTATCGGCCAGTTATGTGCGTGCGGAAATCGACTCAGATGTGACCTCTACCGATGCCGGTGGGGTGACTTCCATTGTGGGTGGTTTGCGCGAGGGCAATGAACTGCCGACCGCACCCAAGTTTGAGCTGGCGGCTACAGCGACCTATTACTTCCCGGTTCTCGACGTGTGGGAGGGTTATCTGACGGCCTCCTACCAGAATGTGGGGGCGCGCTACACCCAGATTGCGGACCAGGAAAATGGCGGACAGGGTGTGGCTACGCTGTATCCGAGTATGGGCGGGCCGCTGACACAGTCGACCTACACGTATGACCGGGAGCAGGGCGGCTACCAGATTGTCAACCTGCGCTTGGGAGCCAGTCGCGATGAGTGGGATGTGGCGCTCTTCGTGCGCAATGCGACCAATGAGCGCGCCGAATTGTCGCTGGATCTGGAGCGTGGCGGGAACGCGCGAGTAGGGCAGCACGTCAATCAGCCCCGTACGGTGGGCTTGAGTGCGCGCTACCGGTTTTAATGCGAACCGTTACAACTTCACGATGGCCCTGCGGGGCCATTTTTTTGCGCGACGTTTCACCGGCGCCCCCGTTTGGGGATAATGGCGCTTTCGCAGTAACGACGTGAGCGTGTGATGCCTGAAACCCTGAATCCGGTGCAGCTGGGCCTGTTTGTCAGCCGTCTCGAGGCGGTGTGCGAAGAGATGGGGGCTGTACTTCAGCGCGCGGCGTTTTCGCCGAATATCAAGGACCGTCTGGATTTTTCCTGCGCCATCTTTGATGCGCGAGGCGAGCTGTGCGCGCAGGCCGCCCATATTCCGGTGCATCTGGGCAGCATGGCTTACGCCATGGCGGATATTGTTGGTGCCTGTGACTGGGCGCCGGGCGATATGCTGGTGTTGAACGATCCCTTCCTAGGTGGCACGCACTTGCCGGATGTGACCGTGCTGGCGCCGTATTTCCGCGACGGCGAGTTGCTGGCATTTATCGCCAATCGCGCACATCACGCGGATATTGGCGGCTCTACGCCGGGTTCCATGCCGCTGTCGCAGACGCTGGAAGAAGAGGGCGTCGTGATTCCCCCCACGCGGCTGCAGCGCGGTGGCGTATTGCAGCGGCAGTTGCTGGACGACTGGTTCGGCCCTTCTGAACATGGCGACTTCATCGCCCAGCTCAGTGCGAATCGCTGTGGTCTGCAACGACTGGACGAGCTGGTGTCGATGCTGCCGCTATCCTTCGAGGTAGCGGTGTCGCAGCTTCAGGATTACGCCGAGCAACTGTCTGTGCACCGTCTGCGGGAATTGCCTGCTGGAGAATTTTACTTTTCCGATGTGATGGACGATGACGGCTTTGGTCACGAAGACCTGCCGATCTGCGCCTCGCTGCGTCTGGCGGATGGCCGCGCCCATGTGGATTTCAGCGGCACCGCGCCACAGGTGCAGGGCAACATCAACTGTCCGCGCTCGGTGGCGGCAGCGGCGGTGTACTACGCGTTTCGCTGCCTGATGCCCGACGAGGCGCCGGTCTGCGCCGGGCTCTTTCGTCCGATTACACTCGCGGTGCCGGAAGGCTCGCTGCTCAACGCCCGGCGGCCCGCAGCGGTGGCTGCCGGTAACGTGGAGACGTCCATGCGTGCCTGCGATGTAGTGCTGGGCGCGCTGGCGCAGGCGGTGCCCGAGCTGATTCCGGCGGCGGCCCACGGCAGCATGAATAATGTGGCGATGGGCTCGCTGGACGGCCAGCCCTGGCACTATTACGAAACCCTGGCCGGTGGCAGCGGCGGCCACAGTCAGGGCGAAGGCTTGAGCGCGGTGCAGTGCCATATGACCAATACGCTGAATACGCCCATCGAAAGCTTGGAAATGCATTACCCCTTGAGGGTGACGCGTTACGCTTTGCGGCGACACAGCGGCGGTGCGGGGGAGTATCGCGGCGGCGACGGTTTGATTCGGGAGTTTGAATTTCTCGCATCGGCGCGCTTTACCCTGCTGACCGAGCGTCGGCGGGTTCGGCCCTGGGGCTTGAACGGCGGTGAAGCGGGAGTCTCGGGCGAGAATCGGCTGAACGGGAATGTCTTGCCGGGCAAAGTCAGCGCGCAGGCACAGCCCGGCGATCGCCTCAGTATTGCGACCCCCGGGGGCGGGGGCTGGGGTGTGGTCCGCGAAGGCGCATGACTTTTCCGTGCTGACATTGCTAAAATAGCCGCCTTGAAATTGTCCGGGCCTTCATTTCTTTTCTTCGGTATGCCGGACGCCGACACGGCAGGTGATCAATGGAAACTCTCGACGCAATTAAACAGCAGATCGACAACAACCCCATCCTGATTTACATGAAGGGGTCGCCCAACCAGCCTCAGTGCGGTTTTTCGGCGCGTGCTTCTCAAGCGCTGATGGGCTGTGGTGAGCGTTTCGCGTTTGTGGATATTCTTGCCAACCCCGATATTCGCGCCAAGCTGCCCGAGTATGCTAACTGGCCAACCTTTCCTCAGCTCTGGATCAACGGCGAGCTGATCGGCGGCTGTGACATTATCTGCGAGATGTTCGAGAGCGGCGAGCTGCAAACGTTGATTAAGGAAACCGCAGCACAACAAGCTGCTCAAAGCTGATCGCTTCCTTACTCTGAACCCAAGAAACCCGGCATCTGCCGGGTTTTTTTATGCCTGCCTGCTCCGCAAGTTCACAAATTGCGTATCCGTACTGAAATTGAGAATAAGAATGGTTCTTTTTATTTATGGCTTTGCTAATATTGCGCCGCCTTCAGGACGCCTTGGTGCGATGTTGTGTCGTAGTGGAAGGGATGTCAGATAAGAATATTCGAGATTGGGAGAATGTAACGTGAAAAAGACAGCTCTAGCTGTGGCGATTGCCGCCATGCCCCTGGCATCTCTGGGCGATGTGGTGACGCAGAAACAGGGTACGCCGCCGGAGAGTCTCAAGGTAGAGCAGGTCACGATTATTGGAGAGCGCCTCGATAAGCTCGCGGGCTCCGCTTATGTCGTTGACGAGTTGGAACTGGAAAAGTTTGAGTACACCGATATCCACCGCATGGTGCGGCAGGTACCGGGGGTGTATTTTCAAGAAGAAGACGGTTACGGGCTGCGCGCCAATATTGGTATTCGCGGCTCAGGCAGTGGTCGCAGCGGCAAGATCACCATGATGGAAGATGGCGTGTTGATTGCGCCGGCACCCTATGCTGCTCCCGAAGCTTATTATTTCCCCACCAGCGGCCGTATGTCTGGCATTGAAGTGCTGAAGGGCCCCGACCTGCTGCGCCACGGACCGTTTACCGTAGGTGGTGCCATCAACCTGATTTCCACGCCGATTCCCGATATGGCGGAAGGCTTTGTCAACGTCGAAATCGGCGAGAACAGCTCGCAAAAATCCCATGTATATTATGGCGCCACCGAGGGTAGCTGGGGCTTCCTGCTGGAGAGTTATCAGGAAGAAACGCTGGGCTTCAAGAGTATTGATCGCTCCAACCGGGACACGGGTTACGACAAAGAAGATTATGTTGCCAAACTGCGCTGGCGCAGTGCTGAAGGCAGTGCCTACCCGCAGCAGTTGGATTTAAAAGTTAACTACACCGAAGAACAATCAAACGCGACCTACCTGGGTGTGACCGACGAGCAGTTTGATCGCGACCCATTCCGCCGCTATGGCCTGACTGAGCAGGATCAGATGAATACCCGGCAGTCGGGTGTCGTACTGCGTCATCGCATTGAGCTGAGTGAGTCGCTGGCACTGAACAGTATGGTGTATCGCAACGATTTCGAACGTAGCTGGTTTAAGCTGGATCGCGTTGGTGCAGACAGCATCGGCTCGCTGATTGACAAGGCTAACAGCGGTGATGCCACTGCCTTGGGGATTCTCGAGGGCACACAAGATGCGAACGACGTGCGGGTTAAAGACAATGCCCGTGAGTATTTCGGACGTGGCGTTCAGTTTGAGCTGAGTGGCAATGCTGAGACCGGCAGCGTGAGTCATGACTGGGTGCTGGGGATTCGTCGCCACGAAGATGAGGTGGATCGTTTCCAGCCAATCACCGTGTACAACCAGGTGAATGGCAGCCTCCAGTTTGACTCGGTTATTCAGCCGGGGTCTGGCGATAACCGCGTTGACGAAGCGGAGGCCCTGTCATTGTGGCTGGTCGACCGCATGACCATCGGCAAGCTCGATATCACCGCTTCACTGCGTCGCGAAGATATTGATACCAAACAGGCCCGCTATGGCGATCTTGATCGCAATACCATCGCCAGCACACGCAAGAATTCGGTTGATGATGTGATGGCAGGTCTGGGCGTCACCTATGCGCTGTCAGACGAGTGGCAACTGCTGGCCGGTGTGCATGAGGGCTTTGCGCCTCCCGGTGGCGGGGCAACCCGCGGCACAGGTCCGGAGGAGAGCTTGAACTACGAAATGGGTGGTCGCTATCGCTCAGAACGTTTTTCCGCCGATGTTATCGCGTTCTTCTCTGACTACGAGAATACGGTTAATAACTGTTCCGTTGCCAACCCTTGTAGCAACGGCGCCGACTCAGGTACAGAGAGCTTCGGGCAGTCAGAGATCAAAGGTCTGGAAGTGAGCCTGCAGGCTCTGTTGGCTGAGACGCCGTCGCTGCAGTTCCCGCTGACGGTGTCTTACACCTATACCGACGCTGAAGTTACCCAGGACTCCGATACGGGCAGTGTTTTGAAGGGTGACAATCTGCCTTATCTGCCCGAAAACGTGCTGAATGTCAGTGTTGGGGTTGAAGCGTCGGATGGCAAGAAGGCCTACCTGTCTGCGACTTACCTTGATGACATGTGTGTGGACAATCTTTGCGAGCGCAATGTCGATCAGCGTTACCGCAGCACCGAAAGCTATGTGACGGTGGATTTGGCGGCCAGTATGCCGGTGGCTGAAGGTGTTGAGGTATACACTCGCATCGACAACTTGCTCGATGAGCAGGCCATTGTCTCTCGCAGCCCTGCGGGCGCGCGTGTGAATCTGCCGCGCACCGCTTATGCCGGTATCCGCGTGCGCTTCTAATTAGGTATTGCCTCTCGGTAAAAACGCCCGAGTGACGTCTGTCGTCCTCGGGCGTTTTTGTCTGTGCTGGATCTATCGCGAACATTGACCAGAAGCCGAGGTGTTGTCGCGTTGGCGGTCAATGTCGTCGGCCACGCTCCCTGCTAGCCTGTTGCGGTTCTTGTTTCTGGAGCCTGCGATGAATTCCACACTGAAACTTTGGCGAAAGCTGTCGGCGTATCCCGGCGGGAAGCGCCTCTTCTCCCGAGCGATCTGTCTTAAAGCCCCTTACTTTTCCACCATCTCTCCGCAATTCGAGCGCTTGGATGTCGGTGCTGCGATTGTGCGTATTAAGGAGCGCCGTAGTCTGCACAATCATCTTGGCAGCGTGCATGCCATTGCGCTGTGTAATCTGGCCGAGGTGGCTGGCGGCTTGGCCTGCGAGGTTTCGATGCCTGAAGGGATGCGTTGGATTCCTTCCGGCATGACGGTGAAGTATAAAGCCCGCGCCAAGGGCGAGTTGCGCGGCTATGCCACGGTGCCGACGGTTGAGCCTGGCAAGAAAGCGGAGCTGCCGGTTACTGTTGATGTGAAGAACCGCGACGGAGAGTCGGTGTTTGAAGCCGAAATTGTCATGTACGTGTCGCCGGCGAAGTCGGCGTAAGAGAGACGGGCGGCGATGTGCCGCCCGGTACGCAGGCGTTTACTCGCCCACTTCACCCATTACCGATTGCTGGTAATTCTGGATGCCGACTTTTTCGATCAGGCCAAGCTGAGTTTCCAGCCAGTCGATATGCTCTTCCTCAGACTCGAGAATATCTTGCAGCAGATCGCGGCTGATGTAGTCAGCGACTGACTCGCAATACTTGATCCCGTCTTTCAGGTCGGGAACGGCTTTCAGCTCAAGGCTGAGGTCGCATTCCAGCATTTCCTTGGTGTTTTCACCGATCAGCAGTTTGCCAAGATCCTGAAGATTGGGGATGCCTTCGAGAAACAGAATGCGCTTGACCAGTTTGTCGGCGTGTTTCATTTCGTCGATGGATTCGTGGTACTCGTGCTCGCCGAGCTCTTTCAGGCCCCAGTCTTCATACATGCGGGCATGCAGAAAATACTGGTTAATGGCTACCAGCTCGTTGCCGAGGGCTTTGTTCAGATGGGCAATTACCTGGGGGTCGCCTTTCATCGCTGCAGTCCTTTATTCCGGGGTGATTAAAATACACACAGGGATTTTGGACGCGGAGGGCGGGGGAGTCAAGCTAAGCTATTGATTTTTATAGTTTATTGAAAACTTAAAGCCAATCGTTATCACTTGCTTTGGCGCGCTAGGCGGCGGCGTAGCAGAGGGATTCGTCGTAGTTGCTCAGGTGGGCATCGAAGACACTGCGGGCGAGCGATCCACATTTTCCGCACTGGCTGGCGAGATCCAGCTCACGGCGTAACTCGCGAAAACTGGTCGTGCCATTATCCATGGCCTCGCGAATCTGTGAGTCGGTGATACCTTTGCAGAGACAAACGTACATCTAATGCACCCATTACTGTTGCTCCCAGTCGGCCTGTCCGGTGGGGCGTGCTACGGGTATTAAAATTAATGAAAATGAGAATGCTTGTCAATTGTCTCTTTGTGACTTTTTCGTCATTCTTCCATAGAGCTTTGCTATAGGGGCTATTGGAATTTTCAATGGGATTGGGCCGGGGGCGCGTGTATCATGGCCCGTCTACTCCTTTTATCGGGTGCGTTCGCACCTTTATTCATAGTTAAAAAAACCGGAGGTTAACATCATGGGTGTACTCGTAGGTAAACCAGCTCCAGACTTCACTTGCGCAGCGGTTCTGGGCAACGGCGAAATCGTTGACTCTTTCACCCTCAGCGAAGCAGCCAAGGGCAAATACGCGGTACTGTTCTTCTACCCGCTGGACTTCACCTTTGTCTGCCCCTCAGAGCTGATCGCTCTGGACCACCGCATGGACAAATTCCGTGAGCTGGGTGTGGAAGTGATTTCGGTTTCTATCGACTCTCAGTTCACGCACAACGCATGGCGTAACACCGCGATTAAAGATGGTGGTATCGGTCCTGTGACTTACACCATGGCTGCCGACGTGCGTCACGACATTTGCCGTGCCTACGACGTTGAAGCGGAAGGTGGTGTTGCATTCCGTGGCGCATTCCTGATCGACAAAGAAGGCATGGTCCGCTCACAGCTGATCAACGCCCTGCCGCTGGGCCGTAACGTTGACGAGCTGGTGCGTCTGGTAGAAGCCCTGCAATTCCACGAAGAGCACGGCGAAGTGTGCCCGGCTGGCTGGAACAAAGGCGACAAAGGTATGGACGCGTCACCGACAGGTGTTGCTGCTTACCTGGCTGAGAACTCTGACAAGCTGTAAGTGATGCGCTTAATTTGGCGGTTTTAGCCGCCGGATAAGCTGTAGAAAGGCCCGATCGCCGTTTGGTGGTCGGGCTTTTTTTATGGTTTTTTGGTGGGGATTGGGTTTCGCCCTGCTGGGCGAAACAATCGCCAGAAAAAACTTACCCAAATTGCCGAGGCATAAAAAAGCCCCACCGGAGTGAGGCTCTTCATTCAGCATTAGGCGTTGCCGTTACGCTGCAAAATTCGCTGCAGCAAATTCCCAGTTCACCAGGTTCCAGAATGCTTCCAGGTACTTGGGACGCGCGTTGCGGTAGTCGATGTAGTAAGCGTGCTCCCACACATCGGCGGTGAACAGCGGAGTTTGGCCGTCGCGAGCGATGGGGGTGTCGGCGTCGTCAGTGTTGACGATTTCCAGGCTGCCATCGCTGTTTTTTACCAGCCACGTCCAACCTGAACCGAAGTTGCCAACCGCTTTGGCATTGAAGGCTTCTTTGAAGGCGTCGAAGGAGCCGAAAGCGCTGTCGATAGCGGCCGCCAGATCACCGGTCGGCGCGCCACCGCCGTTGGGGCTCAGGCTGTTCCAGTAGAAAGTGTGGTTCCATACTTGAGCCGCCTGGTTAAACAGACCGCCGCTGGCGCTCTTGATGATGTCTTCCAGAGACTTGCCTTCGTTTTCAGTGCCGGCAGTCAGCTCGTTCAGTTTAGTGACATAGGCGTTGTGGTGTTTGCCGTGGTGGAAATCCAGTGTCTCGGCAGAGATGTGGGGTTCCAGAGCATTCTTTTCATAAGGCAGTGCGGGTAATTCAAAAGCCATTGTGGGTCTCTCCTGACGTTTTGTGGGTTTTGATTTCCTGCAATCGTTGCCGCTGCAGGTTTTATCTCTCAGTATTCTTTGAGTGCTGCCGGGAGTGGAGTTCAGTCCCAGCGCCAGCCGCCCATATCCTGCCAGCGATTGACGATCTGGCAGAACAGCTCTGCGGTTTTCTCGGCATCGTACGCGGCGCTGTGTGCCGCGCTGTTGTCAAAGGCAATATCGGCCAGCTGGCAGGCTTTCGCCAAAACCGTGTGGCCGTATGCCAGGCCCGCCAGGCTGGCCGTATCCATCACCGAAAAGGGATGAAAGGGATTTCGCTTGATGCCGCTGCGCTCAATGGCGGCCAGTACGAAGCCCAAGTCGAAGTGGGCATTGTGCCCGACCAGCACGGCGCGCGTACAGCCGTGGGCCTTCACCTGCTGACGGATTTTCTTCATCAGCTCGCCCATGGCGGTGACTTCCTTGTGGGCCTCGCGATTGGGGTTATAGGGGTCGATACCCGTAAATTCAAGGGCCGCGGTTTCCAGATTGGCGCCTTCAAAGGGTTCAACGTTGTAGCTCAGTGTTTCATCCGGTTCGAGATTGCCGGCATCGTCCATGCGCAACAGGGTGGCGGCGATTTCCAGAATGCCGTCCGTCCGGCTGTTGAAACCGCCGGTTTCCACGTCGATAACGACCGGCAGGAAGCCGCGAAAGCGCTGGGCGATCAGGCTTTTACCTTCATTCATCGGCATGCTTAAACCACTTTCCAGCGCAGGGTTTCGCCCGCGCGCAGAGGCTTAACGGTATCGCTGCCCAGCGGCAGGCTTTCCGGCAGTACCCAGTCTTCTCGCTGCAGGGTGATTTTGTCGCTGTTGCGCGGCAGGCCGTAAAAGTCGGGGCCGTGGAAGCTGGCAAAGGCTTCAAGCTTGTCGAGTGCCTTCGCATCTTCAAAGGCTTCTGCGTACATCTCGATGGCGGCATTGGCGGTATAACAGCCTGCACAGCCGCAGTCAGCTTCTTTGCGGTGACGCCCGTGAGGCGCCGAATCGGTGCCAAGGAAGAACTTGGGGCTGCCCGATGTCGCCGCGTCAATCAGCGCCTGCTGATGGCGGTTGCGTTTCAGAATGGGCAGGCAGTAGTAGTGCGGACGAATACCGCCAACCAGCATATCGTTGCGATTGAACAGCAGGTGGTGGGCGGTAATGGTTGCGCCGACATTGGCCGGTGCTTCGCTGACAAAGGCGGCAGCATCGGCTGTGGTGATATGTTCCAGCACAATGCGCAGGCCGGGGAAGCTATGGACCAGTCGCTTCAGGTGGCGCTCGATAAATACCGCTTCGCGGTCGAAGATATCGATGTCGGCATCGGTCACTTCACCGTGCAACAGCAGGGGCAGTCCCTGTTTTTCCATTTCGGCCAGCACTGGCCACAGGCCATCCAGATCAGTAACGCCAGCGTCGGAATTGGTCGTGGCACCGGCCGGGTAGAGTTTGGCCGCGTAAACCAGCCCGGAGGCTTTGGCCTCGGCAATATCTTCCGGTCGGGTCATATCAGTCAGATACAACACCATCAGCGGGGTGAAGTCCCGGCCCGCGGGTATGGCCGCGCGGATACGCTGCTCATAGGCGCTGGCTTCAGCCAGGTTGCGCACGGGCGGCGTCAGGTTGGGCATCACGATAGCGCGGCCGAAATAGCGGCTGGCATCGTCTACGGTGCTGGTCAGGGCATCGCCATCGCGCAGATGGATATGCCAGTCGTCGGGGCGGGTAATGTGCAGGGTTTGCATGGCCTAGCCTGTGGTGATGTGAGCCGAAATGCTACAGGATTGCGCTGCCTGATAAAAGCCGGGGCCGGGCCGAATGCTGGCGAATCCGGCCACCTTTTTGCTTGCCGGATTCCCCGTGTGGCAATCTATGTGCTGATTCGAGGAGTTTCCCCTGATGTCCCGCCTATACAGTTCCGTCAGTCTGATCGGTATGCCCGCTTGTGGAAAGTCCACGGTGGGGCGACGCCTTGCGGCGGCGCTGGGGTTGCGCTTTATCGATGGTGATGCGCTGATCGAGCAAAAGCAGGGGCGTCGATTGTCGGAAATTCTGGCAGAGAAGGGGTATTTGGGGCTGCGCGAGGTTGAGGAACAGGCCTTGCTGAGTGAGGATTTTCACGCTGCGGTGCTCGCAACCGGCGGCAGCGCCGTATACAGCGACGCGGTCATGGCGGCCCTGCGTCGCAGCGGGGTGATTATTTTCATTGATGTGCCGTTGGACGCGCTGCGCTCGCGCCTGGGGGATTTTGCTGCCCGTGGCGTGGCTTGCCCGCCGGGCACCGGCTTGGACGAGTTGTTTGCCGAGCGCTATCCGCGCTACGAGCGGGCGGCAGATATCCGCATTGATGCGACAGGGCTGGACGAGGAGGCGCTGCTGTCTTCGCTGCAGAGTGCGCTGCGTGACTGGCATAATGGCGACCGGCCGCTGAGCTTGCCCGCGAGTGATCATTAAAGGCCGATAATAAATGCCGCGCTGCCTAAAGCGTGCACAAGGGAGGGGTGAATGCCCATTAAACGACACACCTGTATTGAGATTTCCAAGGAAGACCTGAAGTTTTCCGCGGCGCACTTCACCATTTTTTCTGCAAGCGATCGCGAGCGTCTCCACGGACACAACTTTCGTGTCAGTCTCGACCTGACTGCCGAGGTGGGTGATGACGGCATGTGCTTCAGTTACGTGGAGATAAAAAAGCGGCTGCGCAAGCTCTGTGCAACCCTGGATGAATACGTGCTGTTGCCGGGGCAGTCCCCCTATCTGACGATTGCGGAGCAGGGCAACTACTATTGCGCGCACTTCAACGGTGAGGAAATGCTGTTTATCAAGGCCGATACCTTGGTGCTTCCGCTGCGAAATACCACCGTTGAGGAGTTCGCCCGCTACCTGCTGGAGCGCCTGTTGGAGGACGCGCCGTTTATCGATGGCAATGAAATCAGCAGCCTGGTGATGAAAGTGTCCTCAGGGCCGGGCCAGTGGGGCTCCGCGAGTTGGACACGGGACTGAACACAGTGGGAGAGAATGTGAGCAAACTACTGATTATTACGGGCGGCAGCCAGGGCATTGGCCGAGCGACTGCCGAGCGATTTCTGGGCGACGGCTATCGGGTCATCAACCTGTCGCGGCGCCCCATTACCTTGGCGGGCGCGGAGCAGTGCTCTGTGGATATGTCAGCCCCGGCGTGGCTGACGGACTGCGCAGAGCCCCTGGTCAGTGCAGCGAAAGCGGCGGAGCAGGTAGTGCTGATCCACAATGCGGCCCGTCAGGACAGCGACACGGTTGCCTCACTGCAGGGCGAAAGTTTTCGGGATGTGCTGCAGATTAATCTGGTTGCACCACAGCAGCTCAACGCATTGCTGATTCCCCACATGGCGGCGGGGTCGTCGATTTTGTATGTGGGTTCCACGCTGGCGGAAAAAGCGGTGAAAGGTTGTGCCTCGTATATTGCCAGCAAGCACGGACTGGTCGGGTTGATGCGCGCCACCGTGCAGGATCTGGCCGGTACCGGCATCCACAGCGCCTGTATCTGTCCCGGCTTCACCGACACCGATATGCTGCGTGGACACATTAATAATGACCCGGACGTCATCGCGGCGATTACTGCCAATGTTTCGGCAGGGCGGTTAATCGATCCGGCGGAAATTGCCGATCTGCTCCATTTTGGTGCGTGCTCGCCGGTGGTCAGCGGCGCGGTGATTCACGCCAACCTCGGTCAAATCGAACACTGACAGTCGCCTTATGCCGCCCGCGCCGGGCGGTTATCCTCGCTCTTCGCCGCGCCTGTTGAATATCCGTATGACAGTTGGCGCCCATCTTGCAAAACCCTTTTTGCACACCTCGCGACGGGCCTTTTCCGCGCAGAATCTTTCCACGGACGGTGAGCAGGCCCCTGCGGTTGTCACTGTGTTTTATACCTGTATTGCCGGGTACTCATACTTGTTTGCGTTACGGTCATCCGAATTTCTGAAACACAGAATCAAAGTAGATGGCAATTGCGTAAGGGAGTAGAGTGAAGTGGCAAACACATGAAACTGTCGTCACGCCTACTGCGTCCAGACTGTCAGTAACGTGGCGTTTCAGCAGAAAAGGAGATTGCAAGAATGGGCATACTTGATAACGTCCGAGAGCAATACCTGAAGGGCAAAGAAGAGGAAATGTCGTTGCTCGACTACCTCGATCTTTGTCGCTCTGATCCGCTTGCGTATGCAACTCCTGCGGAGCGAATGCTCGCAGCCATCGGCGAGCCGGAGTTGGTCGATACCCGCAGCGACCCGCGGTTGTCGCGGATTTTTTCCAACCGTTTGATCCCCCGTTATCCCGCCTTTGCCGAGTTTTACGGCATGGAAGACGTGATCTCCCAGATCGTCGCCTATTTCAAACACGCCGCGCAGGGGCTGGAAGAGCGCAAGCAGGTGCTCTACTTGCTGGGGCCGGTGGGCGGCGGTAAATCGTCGATTGCCGAGCGCCTGAAAAAACTGATGGAGGCCTACCCCATCTATGCGCTCAAGGGTTCCCCCATCAATGAATCACCGCTGGGCTTGTTCGACCCGCAGCGCGACGGCCCGCAACTTGAGGAAGAGTACGGTATTCCCAGCCGCTACCTCACCGGCTTGTCATCCCCCTGGGCGCTGAAGCGCCTGGACGAATACGAAGGTGACCTGACCCAATTCCGAGTCGTGCGTATTCAGCCCTCGGTGCTCAAACAGGTGGCGGTGACCAAAACCGAGCCCGGTGACGAGAACAACCAGGATATTTCCACCCTGGTGGGCAAGGTCGATATTCGCAAACTGGAAGCCTATGCCCAGGACGACCCTGACGCCTACTCCTACTCCGGTGGCCTCTGTCTGGCTAACCAGGGTTTGCTGGAGTTTGTGGAGATGTTCAAGGCGCCCATCAAAATGTTGCACCCGCTGCTGACTGCGACGCAGGAGGGGAACTACAAGGGCACGGAAGGCTTCTCGGCGATTCCGTTTCAGGGGGTGATTCTGGCCCACTCCAACGAATCGGAATGGCAGAGCTTCCGCAACAACAAGCACAACGAGGCGTTCCTTGACCGGGTGTACATCGTCAAGGTGCCCTACTGCCTGCAGGTGTCGGAAGAGGTCAAGATTTACGAAAAACTGCTGCGCCACAGTTCGCTGGCCGAAGCGCCCTGTGCGCCGGGTACGCTGGAAATGTTGGCGCAGTTCTCGGTACTGTCGCGGCTGAAAGAGCCGGAGAACTCCAGCATCTATTCGAAGATGCGGGTGTACGACGGCGAGTCGCTGAAAGACACCGATCCGGCCGCCAAGTCCTATCAGGAGTACCGCGATTATGCGGGACAGGATGAGGGCATGGACGGTATCTCTACCCGCTTTGCTTTCAAGGTCTTGTCGGCGGTCTTTAACTACGATAATGCCGAAATCGCCGCCAACCCGGTGCACCTGATGTATGTGCTGGAGCAGCGCATCATGCGCGAGCAATTGCCGGAGGATGTGCAGCGCCGCTATCTGGAATTCATTAAAGGTTGGCTGGCGGTGCGCTACGCCGAATACGTGGGCAAGGAGATTCAGACTGCGTATCTGGAGTCGTACTCCGAGTACGGTCAGAACATCTTCGATCGCTACGTCACCTTTGCGGACTACTGGATTCAGGACGAGGATTACCGCGATCCGGAAACCGGGGCGATTTTCGACCGGGCGACGCTGAACGGCGAGCTGGAGAAAATCGAAAAGCCGGCCGGTATCGCCAACCCCAAGGACTTCCGCAACGAGATCGTCAACTTCGTGCTGCGGGCGCGGGCGCAGAACGAGGGCCGCAATCCCAACTGGACCAGTTACGAAAAGCTGCGTGATGTGATTGAGAAGAAAATGTTCTCCAGCACTGAAGAGCTGCTGCCAGTGATTTCCTTCAACGCCAAAGCCTCGGATGAAGATCGCAAGAAACACGAGAACTTTGTTACGCGTATGGTGGAAAAAGGCTACACCCCGAAACAGGTGCGGCTGCTGTCTGAGTGGTATCTGCGCGTGCGCAAGGCGGGCTGACCGAAAGCTGATATCCGCAAGGATTAAGGGGCGAAAATGTCGATGATTATTGACCGGCGCCTGAACGACCGTAACAAGAATGCGACCAATCGCGCGCGGTTTATCAGGCGCTACAAATCGCAGCTCAAGCGCTCGGTTGCCGATCTGGTAGCCAAGCGTTCCATTACCGATATGGGGCGCGGCGGCGAGGTGGGAATTCCGGTAAAGGATATTTCCGAACCCCGCTTCCGTATCGGTCAGGGCGGCGATCGCGAGATGGTGCATCCCGGCAACCACAGCTTTTCGACGGGCGACAAAATCGCCAAGCCGGAAGGCGGTGGCAGCGGTCAGGGTGAAGACGGCGAGGGCCAGGGCGAAGGCGAGGGCGGCAACGGGCAGGACAATTTCATGTTTACCCTCTCCAAAGAGGAGTTCATGAACCTGTTCTTTGACGACCTCGAACTGCCACGGCTGGCGCGCACCGTACTGGGCGATGCCAGTCAGTTCACCATGCGCCGGGCGGGCTATACCCCCAGTGGCGTGCCGGCCAATCTGTCAGTGCGCCGCTCGCTGGAAAACGCCATGGCGCGGAAAATTGCGCTGACGGCGCCGCTCAAACGTGAACTTCGCTTGCTGGAGGAACAGGGTGGTGATCCCGAGGAGATTCAGGCCCTGAAGGATCGCATTGCCCGCGTGCCGTTTCTGGATGAATACGACCTGCGTTTCCGCCACAAGGTGAAGGAACCCAAGCCGATCAGCCGCGCGGTGATGTTCTGTCTGATGGACGTGTCGGCGTCCATGTCGGAGCAGAAGAAGGATCTCGCCAAGCGATTTTTCACACTGCTTTACCTGTTCCTGAGCCGCAAGTACGAGAAGGTGGAACTTGTCTTTATTCGCCATACTTCCAATGCGGAAGAAGTGGACGAAGAAGCCTTTTTCCACGATCCGCAGACCGGCGGCACGGTGGTCATGTCGGCGCTGAATCTGATGCTGGAGATTATCGCCGACCGCTACGACAGCGAGCAGTGGAATATCTACGGTGCACAGGTGTCGGATGGCGATGCTTTCGGCAGCGATCCCCAGCGCAGTGCCTCGCGCTTGAAATCCGATATTCTGCCGCTGTGTCGCTACTTCTCTTATGTTGAAGTGCCGGACAACCCCAACAGCGTGACACCACTGGCGGCGGCGTACAGTCAGCTGCGCGATCCCAACTTTGCCCTCGCTCGCGTCATGCATCGCGGCGATGTTTATCCGGTACTTCGGGAGCTGTTCCAGCGGGAGGCCGCATGAATACTGCCAACACGCGTCGAGATGAATCTGTGCTGTCTCATGGCGGCGACTGGGACTTCGAACTGCTTCAGCGCTATGACAGCGAGATTGCCAAGATCGCCGCTGAATTTGGTCTGGATACCTATCCCAACCAGATCGAGGTGATTGCTTCTGAGCAGATGCTCGATGCCTACGCTTCGGTCGGTTTGCCGATCAGCTATACCCACTGGAGTTACGGTAAGGAATTTATCCGCAATGAAGAGGCCTATCGGCGCGGCATGCGGGGACTGGCCTATGAGTTGGTGATCAACTCCGACCCCTGCATTGCCTACTTGATGGAAGACAACAGCATGCCCATGCAGGCGCTGGTCATCGCTCATGCCTGCTACGGTCACAACTCCTTTTTCAAAGGCAATTACCTGTTCAAGCAGTGGACCAGTGCCGACGCGATTGTCGATTACATGGTGTTTGCTCGAAAGTATATTTTCGAGTGCGAGCAGAAGTATGGCATCGACAAGGTGGAAGAAACGCTGGATGCCTGTCATGCCCTGATGGACCACGGCGTCGACCGCTACCATCGGCCTTCGCCGCTGTCGGCGCAGGATGAACTGCGGCGACAGCACGAGCGCGCCGAGCACGCCCGCAAGCAGTATGATGAAATCTGGCGCACTCTGCCGCGCTCCGCCAAAGACGATGCGGATGCACCGGAAAAGTCGCGCAAGGCGTTTCCCGCCGAGCCTCAGGAAAACCTGCTGTACTTCATCGAGAAGTACTCGCCGACGCTGGAGACCTGGCAGCGGGAAATTGTGCGTATTGTGCGCAAGCTCGCGCAGTATTTTTATCCCCAGGGGCTGACCAAGGTGATGAACGAGGGCTGGGCGACGTTCTGGCACTACACCCTGCTTAACACCCTTTATGATCGCGGCCTGGTCGACGACGGTTTCATGTTCGAGATTCTGCAATCCCACACCAATGTGGTCATGCAGCCGGGCTATGACCACCCGGCGTACAGTGGTATGAATCCCTATGCGCTGGGTTTTGCCATGTTCCGCGATCTGCGGCGCATCTGTGAGGAGCCTGACGAGGAAGACCGCGCCTGGTTCCCGGATATTGTCGACAAGGATTGGCGCGAGGTACTGGATTTTGCCATGCGCAATTACAAAGATGAGTCGTTTATCGCTCAGTACTTGTCCCCCAAGCTGATTCGCGAATTCCACCTTTTTGCGATTGCCGACCAGCATCAGGACGACCACCTGACCGTGGCAGCGATTCACAATGAAGACGGTTATCGCGAAGTGCGTCGCCTGCTGTCGCGGCAGTACAACCGCGACGTATTAGTGCCGGATATTCAGGTGCAGCGCTACGAATACATGGGCGATCGCTCACTGCTGTTGCGCTACACCCGGCTGCGCGACCGGCCGCTGACCGGCGAAGCCAAAGAAGTGCTCAAACACCTCAGTCGACTCTGGGGCTTTACCGTCAGTATGGAAGTGTTTGACGAGCGCGAAGGTGTGGTGGACAGGGTTGATGTGGAGCCGGTGCGCGACTGAAGGCACCGGCGGTATCCGCGCTCAGCGTCCGGTATAGGTCGCTGGCGTTTTGCTGAAAAAGGCATCGATTGCCAGCGCGTGGTCGTCAGTCCCGTGACACTGGGCCTGCACGTCGGCACACACATCCAGAAAGTCGTCCAATTCCTGACGCTGTGCCTGTTTCAACAGCCGCTTGGTATGGCGCAGAGTGATCGGGGGCTTGCTGGCAATGTCGGTGGCCATCGCTTCGGCGCGTGCCACCAGCGAATCGCTACTCACTTTTTCCAGCAGCAGACCCAGTGCCAATGCCTCGTCGGCTTTGACCAGTCGTCCGGTAAACGTCAGTTCGGCCGCGCGCTGGTAGCCCACCAAGCGTTGCAAAAACCAGCCACCCCCATCACCGGGGATCAGTCCGAGATTGATAAAGGTTTCGCCGAACAGGGTGTTCTCACTGCCGATGCGCAGGTCGCACATGCAGCAGAGATCAAAGCCTGCGCCAATGGCGGCGCCATTAACGGCCGCGATGGTGACCACTTCCGCGTTGAATACC